>Ga0163152_10000359_pt1 | contig 81333 bp, 66 predicted proteins | sample OliLakLV19MP8IB2_FD_148635 | JGI IMG/M metagenome (GOLD analysis project Ga0163152, IMG submission 148635) | Freshwater microbial mat bacterial communities from Lake Vanda, McMurdo Dry Valleys, Antarctica - Oligotrophic Lake LV.19.MP8.IB-2 | ecosystem: Environmental > Aquatic > Freshwater >... | reverse complement strand
CTCCTCCCTCCTCCCTCCTCCCCATGCGCCCTCGCCTGATGCTCCTGCTGGCCCTGGTCACCGCACCGCTCAGTGCGCAATCGAACGCCGAGCGCATGGCGAACGATCGGTACAGCCGGTCGCATGATTACGACCTGATCCATGAACGAATTGTCCTCGATCGGTTCAACTGGGACAGCACCACGCTGCGGGGGCGGGTCAGCGTGACGCTCCGGGCGCTCCGGCCCGCCTTTGATTCTGTCGTGCTGGATGCCGGGGCCCTGCTGGAGATTGGATCGGTCCACGCGGCCGGGGTGAATGGGCGAAACGGAGTCGCACTCGCCTTCTCCCATGTGCGGGACACCCTGGTGGTTCGCCTGCCGCGCGCCGTGGCGCTGGGCGATACCGTCCGGTTCACGATCGACTATGCCGGAAAGATCGACAACGGGCGAGGACTCACGTTCATCGAGGCGGATTCCCTGCCTCCCCGCCGGCCGCGTCAGTTGTGGAGTCAGGGGGAGGGCGACAACAATCACCTCTGGTTTCCGACCTACGACTTTCCCAATGACCGGATGACCTGGGAGGTCGAGGCCACGGTCCCGCGTGGGTTCACGGCGGTCTCCAACGGGCGACTCGCCCTCGATCGGCTCAATCGTGATGGCACCCGCACCATGGGGTGGCGCCAGGACAAGCCCGCCGTGAGCTACCTGGTCTCGCTGATCGTGGCGCCGCTGGTGAAACTGACGGATCGCTGGAAGGGTGTTCCCGTCGACTACTACGTCTACGGCCATGACAGCGCGCTGGCCCGGCCGTTGTTCGGGGTGACCCCGGACATGATCGATGTGTACAGCCGCCTCACTGGTGTGCCGTATCCCTGGGCCCAGTACGCCCAGACCACCGTGGCCGATTTCTTCGGCGGGATGGAGAACGTCAGCGCGACAACGCTGGTGGACTGGCTGCCGGACCCGAAGGCCTACGCCGACCGACCCTGGTACCAGCACATCCTCATCCCGCACGAGCTCGCCCACCAGTGGTTCGGCGATTACGTCACCACCGCCAACTGGGCCAACATCTGGCTCAATGAGGGATTCGCGGAGTTCATGCCGGGGCAGTATTGGGCCGCGAAGGGCGGGCGGCACTTCGAGGAGGACTACTACCTCGATGAATACGACGAGTTCCTCCAGATTGATGCCCGCCGGCGGATGCCGGTGGCCGCGCTGAACTCGGTGAACATCTACCCGCGGGGCGCGCTCATCCTCCGGATGCTCAAGCAATACCTCGGCGAGGCGCGCTTCTGGGCGGGGGTCCACCGCTACCTCGCCGATCATGCGCTCGGTGTGGCGACAACCGATGATCTGCGGCAGGCCTTTCTCGCGGCGACTGGCGAAAATCTCGACTGGTTCTGGGACCAGTGGATATACCAGGCCGGCTTCCCCGATTTCGCCGTCACCGCGGCCTGGGATTCCTCCCTCTCGCTGGTAACGCTCAACGTGCGGCAGACGCAGGTCGACACGCTTCCCGCCGACAGCGCCGGCCTCCGGTTCACCGTGCCGTCGGCCTTCCGGATGCCACTGGCGGTGCGCATCGGCACGGCCGGTGGCGACGTCATCAGTCGGGTCGACCTCACGGAGCGCGAACAGGTGATCCATATCGCGGGTGTGCCGAGCGCCCCGACGATGGTGGTGTTCGATGAGGACAACACGATCCTCAAGACCCTGGTCTTCGACCAGCCCACCAGCTGGCTCGCCACCCAGCTCGAGCGCGACCCGACGCTGTGGAACCGCTGGTGGATCATCGGCCAGCTGTCCCGGCGGAAGACCGATGCGGCGGCCCGCGCGGCATTGATCACGGCGGCTCTCGATGCCGACTACTTCCGTACCCGGCAACAGGCGATCCAGGCGCTGGCGGAGTTTTCGGGGTCACCGGTCCGGGATGCGCTGCTCGCGGCGATGGCGGATACCTCCGCCGCGGTGCGCGCGAGCGCGGCCGAGGGCCTGGGCGCCTATGCGGACCCGGCGGTCATCGAGGTCGTGCGGAAGGCGTGGCGGGACGAGCAGAGCTATGCCGTGCGGGCGGCGGCGCTGGGGAGTCTGCTGCAGCTCGAGCCTGCCAGTGCGCCGGCGTACCTCGAGGCCGGGCTCCGGGCCCGGTCGTACCGCGATGCGATCGTGGATGCGGCCCTGCGCGGCATCGCCCAGCGCGGCGACACCACCATGCTCGATCTCCTGAGCGGTGCGGTCGAGACCACGGAAAATGCCGGGTTCGTCCTGGCGGGCCTCGCGGCGCGCGGCAATGCCCGCGCCCTGACCCTCCTGGCCGATCACCTCGTCTCTCCCCGTATCGTCGTGCGGCGGCGGGTCCTGCGGGCGTTCCAGGCCGTCCTGCCCGCCGCGCTCGCGCGCGAACAGCTGACGGCCGGCCTCGCCCGTGCGCCCGATGATGCGGTGCGGGCCGAGCTCCGGGTCGCACTCGAGCGGCTACGGCAGTAGCCACCCCGCGACTTCCTTGACGGCCTCGGCCGCCTGGACCGGATCCGACAGGTTCGGCACCCGTACGATCGGAACCTGCTCGGCCAGGCGCTGCAGTGCGCCGGCGTTGGTCCGGGTGCTCTCGTCCGGCTCGCCCGTTTGATTGAGGACGATACCTAACACGGCGATCTTCTCCGCCTGGAGTATCCGCAGGGCCATCAGCGTGTGGCTGATGGTCCCCAGCCGGTCGTCCGCGACCAGCAACACGCGGGCCTCGAGACTGTGTGCCAGGTCGAGGTGGTTGTCGCTCCAGGTGAGCGGTGAAAGCAGACCACCGGCGCCTTCGACCAGAAGCAGCGTCTCCACCGTCGCCATGCTGCGGAGCCGGGCGATCAGGTCATCGTAGTCAACGGTGATGCCGGCCTGATCCGCCGCGATGGCGGGGGCAACCTGCCCCGGTAGCCGAACGAGCGCACGCCGCGGGCCGGCTTGTCCCGTTGCCTCCGCGAGCTGCATGCCATCCTCGGACGGACTGGGTGGCTCCACGCAGCCTGTTTCGATCGGCTTGACTGCGGTCACCTGCTGGCCCGCCTCCCGCAGCGCCCGCGCCACGGCGCAGGTGATCCATGTCTTCCCCACCCCCGTTGCGGTCCCCACTACAAGGGTGATGGGATGGTGGCTCGGCGTGGCCGATTCCGGCGGTGGCGCCGGTTGCGGCCGGCTCTTGCGGGTACTCGGCGTGCGCCGTGCAGGACGCGGTGCGGTCATGGGCAGCACTCCCGGATGCCATCGGCGATGGCATCGATGAGGATGGTGAGCTCGCGAGCCGTGATGGTGAGTGGCGGCATCAGGACGATGGTGTCACCCAGCGGTCGGAGGAAGACCCCCCGCCGCCGCGCGGCGCGACACACCAGCATCGCACGGCGTTCTGCCGCGGGGAAGGGTCGCTTTGTCGCCCGGTCCGCGACCAGCTCGATGCCCGCTGCGAGACCGAATTGCCGGATGTCGCCGACCACGGCGAATGCCCGCAGCCGGTCCAGCTCCTGACTCAGGCGAGCGATCGTCGGCTGCAACCGGGTCAGGATGTTGTCCCGCTCGAAGATGTCGAGCGTCGCCAGTGCCGCCGCGGCGGCCAGCGGATTGCCGGTATAGGTGTGACCGTGAAAAAAGGTACGGCCCTCGGCAGGCGGCCCGAGGAAGGCCTCGAAGACTCGCTCGGTGGCGAGGGTTGCCGCCATCGGCAGATACCCCCCGGTCAGTCCCTTCGCCACACAGAGCAGATCCGGACTCACCCCTTCGCGCTCACAGGCGAACAGCGCCCCCGATCGACCGAATCCCGTCGCCACTTCGTCCAGAATGAGCAACGCGCCAACCTCATCCGCTACCGCTCGTGCGCGCCGCAGAAATCCCTCGGGCTGCACCACCATCCCCGCCGCGCCGAGCACGCCACTTTCGACCACGATTGCCGCGAGGTGGCCGCCGAGGCGGCGGGCGATTGTCTCGAAGTCCTCGATGCAGCGGAGGCCGCAGCTCGAGCGTTCCAGTCCCAGCGGACACCGATAGCAGTACGGCGCTGGTGCCTTCTCCGTCCGGAAGAGGAGGGGCTGATAGCGCTCGTGGAACAGATCGATCCCGCCGAGCGAGACCGAACCCACGGTGTCGCCATGATACGCCAGGTTGAGCGTCAGGAACTGCTGACGCTCGCGCCCGGCCCCGGCTGGCTGCTGCTGCCAGAACTGGAGCGCCATCTTGAGCGCGACCTCAACGGCGGTCGACCCGTCGTCCGAGAAGAACACCCGGGTGAGTCCGGACGGAGCGAGCTCGACCAGTTTCCGGGCCAGCCGGATGGCGGGGACGTTGCTGTGCCCCAGCAGCGTGCTGTGCGCGATCAGGTCCAGCTGCTGCCGGATGGCGCTGTCGATTTCGGCCCGGCGGTGTCCGAACAGATTGCACCAGAGCGAGCCGACGCCGTCGAGGTAGCGTCGGCCCTCGGTATCGATGAGGTAGTGCCCCTCGCCCGCGGCGATCAGGAGCGGCTCCTCGTCGCGATAAACGCTGTGCGGCGTGAACGGATGCCAGAGGTGGGCGTCGTCCCAGGCGCGTAATTGATCCGGTGTGGGGCACGATTCGGGCTCCTCTCGTCGAAGCCCGGCGCCGGCGGGTAGGGGCCGCATGTAGGCGGCCGCTACAGCGCCGGCACCAGTTCGGCGACCCGGAAGCCGAGATCCTGGATCATCCGGATATCGGCGTCGGGCCCCTGGCCCGGCGTGGTGAGATACCCGTTGCAGAAAAGGGAGTTTGCTGGATAGAGGGCGAGGGGCTGCAGGTGCCGCAGGTTCACTTCGCGCCCGCCGGCGACGCGAATGTCGCGGGTGGGATGCACGAAGCGGAACATGGCCAGCGCCCGGAGGCAATCCTGCGGTGTCAGTCGCGGTCGGTCGCCGAGCGGCGTTCCCGGTCGCGGGTCCAGAAAATTCACCGGAATGGATTCGACCTCAAGGGCACGCAGCTCCATGGCGAGCGCGACTCTATCGTCCAGGCTCTCCCCCATCCCCATGATGCCGCCACAGCAGGCCTCCATGCCGGCCGCCTTTGCGGCTTTGATGGTGCGGATGCGGTCATCGTAGTCATGGGTGCTGCAGACCTCGGGGAAGTGGGCCCGGGAGCTTTCCAGGTTGTGATTGAACCGGGTGACTCCGGCGGCGGCGAGCTGCTCCGCCTGGCCATCCTTGAGCAGGCCGAGCGAGGTGCAGACGTTGAGGTTGAGCTCGCGCTTGATCTGGCGCACGGCGGTGCAGATCGTCTCGAGATCACGCTCCGACGGCCCCCGTGTACTGGTGACCATGCAGTATTTCACCGCGCCCATCGCCGCCGCTTCGCGCGCCCCCGTCACCAGCTCCTCCACCGAGAGCAGGCCGAAGCGTTCGACTCCGGTCTCGAACCTGGTCGATTGGCTGCAGAACGCGCAGTCCTCCGGGCAGAGCCCGCTCTTCGCGTTCTTCAGCACGTGGATCCGTACATCCGTGCCGTAGTACCTCTCCCGCAGGCGAAACGCCCCGTGGAGCACGGCGAGCAGCTCGTCATCGGGGGAGGCCAGCACGGCCAGAGCATCGTCGGTGGAAGCGGAAGCTCCGGCGAGGACGCGGTCGGCAAGGTCGTTCCAGTGGGTCATGAGGCGGGGAGTGAGGGCGGCGGAGGATCGGGAACACTGCGCAAGGTATCACGATTCGCGTGCGGGAGGACCCGGGGGTTTGCGGCCAACGGCGGACCTCCCTCGGGACCAGCTACGGTTTTGGCGGATGGGCCAGGAGGATCTGCTGGACCGCCCGGATGCGGGCGGGATAATCCAGCGGGGCAAAGGAGTAGACCTCGTCATCCGCTCCCATGAGGGCCGGCAGCGCCCCGCCCCCATCGGTGCCGACCCGGAATTCGGTCTTGCGGATCAGCCGCAACTCGTCGATTCGCTGCAGTCTCACCGCGCCGACACTGTCGGCCCGACGGAAAACCAGCGAATCCCCCGTGAGCCGTACTAGGCGGATGTCCCAGATGTATTCGCCGTTCTCGAGCGCAATCTGCCAGCGGTCACCGCGGTCGGTCTGGGCGCGGAGCGGCGAGGTGACCGCGGTCAGCCCCAGGAGGAGGGCGACGGCACGACGGAGACCATGCATGGACACCTCACGGTCGAAGGCTTGAGTTTCGTCCGCACCCGGACCACGTTTGTCGCACCGGGGGCGTAGCTCAACTGGCTAGAGCAAGAGACTTTTAATCTCTAGGTCGTGGGTTCGAGTCCCACCGCCCTCATCTTACTTCCTGGGCCGCCGATGCACAAACCGCGTAGCTGACCGGGCCGGTGCACAGTCGGGGCCCAGCCCCCGCGACCGGGCGCTGTCCTGATTGCGCGGTGTCCCCCCGGGCTGCCCTCGCAACCCGTGTGGAGGGGGCGTCCCCGTCTTCAACGGCGCAGTTCGGGCTCACCTTCGCACCCGCAGTGGACCCATCCGTCGTTTCCGGCCGGAGAGTTGCCTCGACCGAGACCCTCCGCCACATTTCTGCCCGGCGGCGCTCCGCCGTCCATCCAATTTCTGCATCAGGAGCTCCCGTGACGCTCGTGTACCTCGACGGCCAGTGGCTCGATCGCGACACCGCAAAGGTGTCGGTGTTCGATCACGGATTTCTATATGGAGATGGCGTGTTCGAGGGGATGCGCACCTACGGAGGCCGGACCTTCCGGCTGAAGGAGCACGTCGACCGGCTGTACGACTCCGCCAAGGCGATCCTCCTCACTCCGACCCTCTCGCGCGAGGAACTCATCGCCGTGACCGAGGAAGGGGTGAAGCGCTGCGGTATTGCGGACGGCTACCTGCGCCACATCATTTCTCGCGGCGTCGGCGATCTTGGCCTCGACCCGCGGAAGTGTGCCCGCCCGTCGAACGTCATCATTTTCGATACGATCGCCATCTGGCCGCCAGAACGGTACGAGACCGGGTTGACCCTCGTCACCGCCGGTACGCCGATCATGCACCGCGAGTCCCTCTCGCCCCGGGTCAAGTCGCTGAACTACCTCAATCACATCCTCGCCAAGATCGAAGCGACCAACGCGGGCGCCGATGACGCCATCATGCTCGACAGCTCCGGCCATATCGCCGAGGCGACCGGCATGAACCTGTTCATCTGGAAGAAGGACGTGTTGTACACCCCGGCGGTCTACTCCGGCCTGCTGAAGGGTGTGACCCGCGATGTGATCATCGAGATCGCCGGCGAGGCGGGATACCGCGTGGTCGAGACCATCCTTAACCGCTACGATCTCTACACCGCCGAGGAGGCCTTCCTCACCGGAACAGCCGCCGAAGTCGCCCCGATCGGCAGGGTCGATGGCCGGGTGATCGGCGCCGGCAAGGCCGGGCCGGTCACCCGCGACCTCCGGGCCCGCTTCCAGAAGGCCGTGCGAGGCTGAGGCCGTTCGCCGCGCCGCGCCCACGCGTCCCCCCGAGTCAGGCAGCGCGCCAGACGGCGAGTTGCCTGACTTCGTCTTTCCTGCTCCGCCTTGACGCGCGGCCACAGATCCGGCCCGCCGATGTCGGCGTACTGTGGGCAGCATATTCCCGGAGAAGTCATGCCTGACCAATTCGATCTCCTCGCGATCGGAGGGGGAACCGCGGGACTCGTCAGTGCCGCCGGTGCCTCCTATCTCGGCGCCCGTGCCGCCCTGATCGAGCGCGATCGGCTCGGTGGGGATTGCCTCTGGACCGGCTGCGTGCCGAGCAAGGCGCTGATCGCCAGCGCCCATGCCGCCCAGGCGCGCCGCGACAGCGGCCTGCTCGGCCTGCATGGCAAATCGAGGCCGGTGGAGTTTTCTGCCGTGATGAGCTCCATGCGGGCCGCCCGCGAGGTCGTGAGCCATCATGATGATCCGGCTCGATTCCGCGCGATGGGTATCGATGTCGCATTCGGTGACGCGGAGTTCGTGGCCGCGGATACCGTGCGTGTCGGGGACCGGACGCTCCGCGCCAAACGCATCGTCATTGCGACCGGGTCGCGGCCAGGAATCCCACCCATTCCCGGGCTCGCGGAGGCCGGATTTCTCACCCACCTCACGGTCTTCGACCTGGAGGACGCGCCGAGCTCCGTGGCGCTCATCGGGGCGGGCCCGATCGGGATCGAGTTCGCCCAGATCTTCCACCGCCTCGGTGTGCCCGTGGTGGTCTTCGAGGTCGCGCCGCAGATCCTGATCAAGGAGGATCCCGCCGCCGCCTCCGTGGTACGCGCCCAGCTCGAGGCGGAGGGTGTCACCATCCATACCGGCGTCTCGATTCTCCGGGTTGAGCCAGGGGCGGGCGACAAGACGGTCGTCTGGCGGCTGAAGGATGGCCCGGAGCAGCGATCCGTCGTCGGCCAGATTTTCGTGGCCGCCGGGCGGCTGCCAAACGTGGATGGACTCGGACTGGAGCGGATTGGTGTCGCCACGAACAAGGCCGGCGTCGTGGTGGACGCGCGGCTCCGAACCACCATCCCCGGCATCTGGGCCGCCGGCGACGTCTCCGGTGGAATGCAGTTCACCCACATGGCGGATTATCAGGCGAAGCTGGTGGTGCGAAACGCACTCACGCCGTTTCGCGCGAAGGCGGACTATCGGGTGGTGCCGTGGGTCACCTACTGCGATCCGGAAATCGCCCGCGTCGGACAGACCGAGCACGACGCCCGCGCGGCTGGGGTGGACGCACGGGTCTGGCAATACGAATTCGCCGACCTGGATCGGGCGATCACCGACCGCCGCCGCGATGGCTTCGTCAAACTCGTGGCGACACCCTCGGGGACCATACTCGGCGCGACCATCGTAGGCGCCGGCGCCGGCAATCTCATCGCGCCTGTCATCCTGGCCATGCAGCGCCGGCTCAAGCTCGCCGCCCTCGCGTCGTTCATCTATCCCTACCCCAGCATGAGTGAGGGCATCCTCCGGGCGGCCAACCTCGCCCGGCGGGAGCAGCTCGATTCCCTGGGCGGGCGACTGCTGAAGCGGATTGTGCGGTGGGGGCTGTGAACCGCGGCTGGGGCCGGTTTGCCCTGCTGGTGGTCGTTCTCGGGGCCGGGGTGGCCCTCGCTCAGGCGACCGGACTGCTGGACATCCTGCGCAATCCGGCGGCACGCTCGCACGCGCTCGAGTCGCTACGGGGCGCCACCGGGCGATGGTGGGTGGGGCCGGTCTTCGCGCTGGTCTATGCCGCCGCAGTGGGGTTCGCCCTGCCCGCGAGCATCCTGACCCTCCTTGGCGGGGCGGCGTTCGGATTCTGGCGGGGAGTCCTCTGGGTCACACTCGGGGCAAACCTGGGCGCCTCCCTCGCCTTCTGGCTCGCCCGCAGGCTGGGCCGGGCCGCGCTGGAAGGCTTCTTCGGCCCGCGACTGGGGGCCTTCGACCGGATCTCCGGGGCAGCGGGATTTCAGGGCCTCCTGACCCTGCGGCTCCTCCCGATCGCCCCATTCAGCCTGCTCAACTTCGCGGCCGGGCTGACGACAATTCCCTGGCGGGACTACGCCCTGGCGACCGTGGTCGGCATCCTCCCCGGGACGGCGGTGTATGTCTTCTTTGCCGACGCCCTCCTAGCCGGTTCCGCCGAGGCCAGCCGGTCGGCGCTCCTCCGGGCGGCCGGCGCCGGGCTCCTCCTGGTCGGGTTCAGCTTCCTGACCAAATGGATCCTGAAACGCCGGGGGGCCGTCGCATCTTGACAGGCACGGATCTGGCTCTCACATTCGCCGACCCTAACAACCCCCCGAGTGAAGCATGGCGTGGAGAGAGATCACGGTCGGAGAGACCCGCTGGGCGGTCGCCCCTGTCGCCGAGCGGGTGGCGAATACCCAAGCTTGGCGGCTGGTCCTGAGCTGCCGCTGCGATGGGCAGGCGCGCCGCTCCCTCTGGGCCAGCACCGGGCTCCAGTCCTCCTCCCGCACCGATCTCTACGCCCAGGCTGACCGGCTCTCGGACGCCCGAGTCGCCGCCGCGCTCGCCGCACGGATCAACGAGAAGTAGCTCCTCCCTTATCCATCGCGCGCCCGGCTATTCATGCGGGTCGGGCCGCCGGGTGGCCCAGCGGTAGGCGATTGTCGCCAGATCCGCCGACAGGCGCGCTGCCTCAGCCGGGTCAGCCAGCCCTCGCGTCAGGACAACAAGAACAAACGGACCACGCCCCGGGGGGTAGACGATGGCCGCATCGTGCAGCAGCCCGGTAATCCATCCGGTCTTGTGGGCGACCGGCACCCCTGCCGGCAGCCCAGCGGGGATCGCATCGTTGAACTCCTGCGCCAGCAGCATCTTGACCATCGAGTCGGACGAGGCCCGCCCTGCCGCCCGCCCCTCTGCGACCGCCAGCAGGAGCATCGCGAGGTCTCTGGCAGTGGTCGTATTGTTGAGGCCGCGGTCGTACGCCTTCTGATCCTCCACCCCTCGCAGCACCCGGATGGAATCGGCGCCGAGCCTGTGCGCAGCCGCCTCAACCCGTGCTGGATCGAGCAGTGCGATCAGCAGGTTGGTGGCGAGATTGCTGCTTCGAATGATCATCAGCCGGGCCAGCTCGGCCACGGAGACCGTGGTGCCGGTCCGGAGGTAGAGGGTCGAGTCCGAATCGTCGCCCAGATCCAGCTGATAGGGGGAGCCGTCGACGATCGATACAAACAGGTTGGTGACCAGGAGCGGCGTGTCCCAGCGCAACTCGCCCCGATCGATTCGTCGGGAGAGCTCGATCAGGACCGGGACTTTCATCGTGCTGGCCGCGTGATACCGCCTGAGCCCGTCGACCAGAACGCTGTCCCGCCGGACGGGGTCGTAATAGGCGACGGACACCTCCGCAGTGTCGCGGGCGATCCGGGCCCGGAGGGCTTCCGCCAGGGCCACCGGCGCCTGGCCAGCGGCTGGCTGGATGGTGAGCGTCGTCAGGACGGCAAGGCACAGGATTCGCATTTGCGTAAGGTATTCCGGCATAAGGCGATCTGCACCCACGATGTCGCGACTTCCTGATCGACTCCGCTTTACCGAGTTCACCCTTGACCGGCTCGCCAATGGGCGCTGTCGGTCCCGGGTCGTGCTCAGCTGGCACGACTCGGAGGAGTTCGTTGGGGAGGCGGAAAGTCTGGGGTCTCAGGCAGGGGAGCTGCGCTGCGCCGCGGAAGCGTGCGTGATCGCGCTCACCAAAGCCGTCAAGGGCGAACTCAAGTTCGAGCTGCTCGGGGTGAAAGCCGTCCGAGCCTTCGATTCCAACGTCGTGATCGTCTCGCTTGCGGTGCCGGGCGACGACCAGACCCAGCGCCTGGTCGGTTGTTTTCTCACTCCGGACGCCGATCCGGTACGCGGTGCCGCGCTCGCCGTGCTCCACGCCACCAATCGTATTCTGGGCAACCGCTTCTTCATGCGCTGACCGCGCGACCCGGGGCCGCTGCAGCGCATCCCGGGAAAAGCATGGAAAGCCTCATTTCGCGATTCCCTCCCCGATCCCATTCCTCCCGAAGAACGGCCGAAATGGGGGTTCTCTTTTGCCCCGCGCGCAGGGATCTTGCACCACAGAATGGGCAGGGGCGTCGAAGTGGCGCCCGGAGGTCGGTCCCCGGGCTGGCCCGCCGCAGTCACGTGCCGACGGGTACGCACCAGAAAGGCGCATTACTCCATGAAGCACTGGACACTCTGGGCTCTCGCGGGAATTGTCTCGGCGTGCGGCCATCCCGCGCCCGCGCCGGTCGCTCCGGCACGGGACCTTGCCCACGGGGCACCTGGGGCGGTCGACACGGCGCGGATCGGCTTCAGCCGGGACAGCACCACCGACAGCCTCACGCTGGCCGAGGCCGGTGACGAGATCCTCGCTCCAATCGATCCGGATTCCGCCGCCGATGCGGCGATCCTCGAGCAGCTCGCCACGGCGAAGCCCGCACCTCAGGATTCCGGACCGGGGGAAAGTGAAGCCACCGAGGTCCCGGGTGGCGCGAACGCGGTCGGCACGGCCGACGTCACGTATGACATCGATGTCGAGACCTACGGTTCCCACGCGCGGGTGCAGTACTATCTCGACTTCTTTCAGGGTCCGGCCCGGGAGCGCTTCAGCATCTGGCTCCAGCGGATGCCGCGCTACGAGCCGATGATCCGCACCAGCCTCCGCACCTACGGGGTGCCGGAGGACATGGTCTACCTGGCACTGATTGAGAGTGGTTACTCCAACACGGCCGTGAGCCGCGCGCGGGCCACAGGGATGTGGCAGTTCATGAAGGGTACCGGCAAGCTGTATGGGCTCCGCATCGATTCGTGGGTCGACGAACGTCGCGATCCTGTGCGCGCAACGGACGCCGCGGCACGGCATCTCGCCGACCTGCGCGATCGCTTCGGTTCGATGTACCTCGCGGCGGCGGCCTACAATGCCGGTGCGGGAAAGGTCGGACGCGGACTGCGTCGCCTCCCGGATGAGGATGAGGAGGAGGAGGAAAATCCCGATGCGACCTTCTTCCGACTCTACGACACTCGTTTCCTGCGTCGCGAGACGAAGGACTATGTCCCGAAACTGATCGCTGCCGCGCTGATCGCGAAGCAGCCGGGAAAGTACGGCTTCGCCCGTGCGGCGGGGATTCCCGCTCTCGGTTATGACTCGATTGTCGTCACCCATTCCACCGGGTTGGACGTCATTGCCCGGCTGGCGGATACCTCGGTGGCGTTCATGCGCGAGATGAATCCGCAGTATCTGCGCATGGTCACCCCGCCGCGAAGCACTTCCGTGGTGCGGTTGCCCGAAGGCTCCGGTGCATTGGTTGCGGCCCGGTACGAAGCGCTGCCCGAGAAGGAGCGGGTCAACCTGGTCGAGCACGTCGTGACCCGTGGTCAGACCGTGGCCGCTATTGCGAGGCTCTACCGTGTGACGACCGCACAAATCAGCTCGGCGAACCCGGGTATGCGCCTGACTCGACTCCGCACCGGGGCCCACTTGGCGATTCCCACCAGCGTCATTCCCGCGAGCGTGGAACCGGCCGAGACGCCGGCCCGCTCCGCGAGTACCAGTTCCGGGACGTTGAGGCACCGCGTCCTCAGAGGGGAGTCGCTCTCCACGATCGCGTCGCACTACCGGACCACAATCGTTCGTCTCCGAGAGCTCAACGCCATGAGCCGTGAGGATGTGCTGAAGGCAGGGCAGGTGATCCAAGTTCCCGCCCCCGGACGTACCGCGGCGACCCCGGCTTCGACCGCAGGGGGGCGTACCTATCTCGTTCGGAGTGGCGATACGCTCTCTCGCATCGCGGAGCAGCATCATGTGTCGCTGGCGGCCCTTCGGTCCGCCAATGGAATGACGAGCAGGTCGGTGCTGAAGGCCGGCTCCCGCCTGGTGATTCCCGACTGATCGGTTTCGCGAGGTGATGAAGAGCAAACGGCCCCCGGGATCTTCCCGGGGGCCGTTCGTCGTGCTGCGACTGCTGCTGCTCGTCTGGCCGAAGGTCTAGTTGACGAGCGTCGTATCGTGGCTGGTGCCCTTGAGAACGGCCTCGGCGTAGCCGTTTGACGGGTCTCCGCCCTGCAGCAGGATCTCCTCGACCCGTCCTGGGCCACGGTTATAGGCCACCAGCGCGAGCTCCAGATCACCATCGTAGCGGCGCATGAGATCGCGCAGGAAACGGAAGCCGAGACGGAGGTTGACGTCCCGCTCAAACAGCTGGTCACTCGACAATCCGGGCTCGTAGAACCGAGCCGTGGGGATCTGGATCTGAGTGAAACCGATGGCGCCCTTGTTGGACATCGCCTTCGGGCGGAATTCGCTCTCGATCTTGACCAGGCGGAAGGCCACGTCGGTCTCGATGCCCTCACTCACGGCAATGTCGTAAATCGCCGCGGCCAGGTCCGCCGGGATCTGGTACCGTGACGACTGCCGCATGACAGCGTTTGCCCGTTCCACCTGGGCCCGGGCTACAGCCAGTTCGCCGCGGGCAGTCTCGAGACTCTGGCTAAGCGCCTGTACTTCATCTGCGACCACGCCGATCCGGGGTGCCACGCCCTCCTCGGCCGCCCGCACTCCGGCGGTCGACCCGGCCAGCGCACTCACCAGCAAGACCGCTCCGACCAGCATCGCGCCGCGGCCGATCAGTCGGCGGGTCCAGCGTGCTCGTCCATGCGGATCAGGTTCTTCCATGTGCATACTGTCCTCCTTGTTTCAGAAATACTGCTCCAGCGACGCACCTGGCGTCAGGTCATGGCCGACTATTCCTCGCCCCGTCGCCAGTCCCCCCGAGTTCCGCCTAACTTCTCCAGGAGGCGGATATTCTCGATCACCATGGTTCGATCTACCGCCTTGACCATGTCGTAGACGGTCAGGCTCGCCACGGCAATCGCCGTCAGTGCCTCCATTTCAATACCGGTACGACCAGTGACGGACGCGGTCGCGATGATACGTACGCCGGGCAACGTCGGCTCCGCACTGCACTCGACGATGATCGCGTCGAGGCCGAGGGGATGGCACAGCGGAATGAGATCACTGGTGCGCTTTCCGCCCATCACGCCAGCAACTTCTGCGATTCGCAGGACGTCTCCCTTCGCGATCGCATTGCGGCTGACAAGCTCATAGGCCTCGTGACTCATCCGCACCGCGCCTTCGGCCACCGCAGTCCGTCGCGAGAGCGGTTTCGCCGACACATCGACCATTCGGGCCCGTCCCGCCTCGTCCACATGGTTCAAGCGCACAGCACCTCCGCCAGGTCGTCAGCAAGCTGTGCGAGCAGCAGTTGCGGGTTCACGTTCCCCTGTGCTGCCTCCCTGGCGGCCTGGACCCGACCCCCGGCCTGAACCAGAGCCCCAAGCGTCGCGGGCCGCCGAAGGGCCTCGGAGAGCGCGCCCCGATGCGCCAGCCCGGTCGAGGCGCGGCCCGCTTCACCCAGCGATTCGGCAAGCGCATCGAGCATGGCGGTGAAATCGCCCCGGGCCGCGAACGGTCCCTGCTTCAGTGCCCGTTCGGCCCGGGTGCCTGCCCCGGCGACGACGGCCGCCAGGAATTCATCGGCGGCACGGTGTGCCTTAGCCTCGTCCTCTCCCAGTGTCACGGCCCGGCCGATCGAGCCTGCGGCGGCCCGGGTGCGGAGCTGTAGCTCCTCCCCAGCCAGCCCCAGCCGCTCCGCCAGGAAATCTGATACCAGATGGTCTGGCAACCGCCCAAGGCGGAGTTGGACCATTCTCGATCGAATTGTTGGCAGCAGCCGGTTCGGGTCCTGTGTAGTCAAGATCACGACGGTGTCCGCCGTCGGCTCTTCCAGCAGCTTGAGCAGGGCATTCGCCGCCTCCGGGTTGGCCTCCTGCGGCACGAGGCGCTCCGCCTCGGCGACCAGGAACACCTTCTGGCGTCCCATTGCGGGCGTCAGGGCGGCCCGCCGCAGGATCAGGCGTGCTGTCGCCATGAAATGTCCCGCCAAGCCATCGGCCGGCTGGTAGAGCGGGTTCTTGCGGCGCTCCGCCACCACTTGACCGAGCGTCTCCGCGAGCTCCTCCACCTGCTTGTCCGGGTCAGATGCCTTCGGCCGCGCCACGGGCATGAGCCAGTGGAGGTCCGGATGCCCAAGGCCCAAGACCAACTTGCAGGACCTGCAAGTGCCACACGGGCGGTGATCCGGCGCCTCGCACAACAGGGCCTGGGCGAGCCACAGACCAAATCGCTGCTTGCCGATTCCCTCAGGCCCCGTCAGGAGCAGGAGCTGAGGGAGTCGCCCGAGCCGAAGCGACTCGAGCACCTTGGTGCGCTCGCCGGTGTGCCCGACGAGAGGGTGAATTGACATGCTGTGATAGTAAGGGGGGGAAGGGAAATGGCTACAGCGAAGTATTGTAAAATCATTTTCAACAATCACTTACAGGTCATTTTGGCAATCGGCATCTGCAACAATCCTCGCGCTACGACAAGCAAAGTGGATGTGAGTGTTCGCTCATTTGCGAACTGGAGTGAGTATGGGCTCGCATGTCTTGTAATGATCTGTATCGCTTGTGTTTAGATGGATGTGACAGTTCCAGGCGAGGGGCAAAGCCGAAAGCAGGATCATCGACAAGATGGCTTGCCAGGGATAGCTATTCGACACTGCAGTCAATGTTGTGAACCGACAGTGCTGCTATGGTGGCGTGATAGTGTTGTTTATATCTTTTTCTGCTGGTGATCCAGCGCACCTCCGCTGGCGATGCACGACTCGAAAAACCGGTCACTCGGTGGAAGCGCCGACCAACGGGGTGCGGGGCGAAGCGAATCGTCAACGGGTTGACCGGAGGAGGGGATCAGTCGAGATTCACCGCCGGCTGCAAGGCCGAAGCGGCGCAGACGGGCCGGTGGCCCGGTCCGGACGATCGCGGCCGATGATGTTTACCTTCCCGAGTAGCTCAGTTGGTAGAGCAGCTGACTGTTAATCAGCGGGTCACAGGTTCGAGTCCTGTCTCGGGAGCTACGCTGTCTGCCTAGTCATTCAATTGCCCACCTGTGGCGCCCCCCCGGGGCGCCTTTTTCGTACCTCTCGGCCAAGCTGTCCTCATTCCGGGAACATCTCGCTGGCCTCGCCCCGGTATCCGGATTCCACCCACCAGCGAGGTGACGGCGCTGCAGCGGCTTCGGGCCGGTGGGACCCCGGAGTGTGGAACACGACACCACCATGTCCCGAACGCTCACACCTCTTCACTGTGCCTCAGCGAGATGTCCGGCGCACCCACAGCCAGTTCAACAGCCCGAGGAGCCCCGTCGCCGAGAGCACCAGAAATTCCTGCTGAGTCATCCGGGTCGAAAGCGTCAGTGAAAAAGCGATACCCAACACCGCCCACAAGACACCCCCTGGCAGGCGGAATCGGGCAAGAGGCAATGCGGCGGATCCGGCGCCACGATCTCTGCCACGCAGCACAGGCAACGCGGCGCATACCATCCCGTAGGTGACGAGCCGCGAAACAGCGGACAACGAGAGGTTCTGCAGGAAGCTCCCCGAAGCGGCCAGTCCCCAGACCAGCACGGCGTAGGTAACGACCGAGAGATGCGGAGTCCTGAACCGCGGATGGATCCGGGCGAATGGCGAGGGGAGATCCCCCCCCTCAGCCATGGCAAAGGTAAGCCGCGGAACGTTGACCATCGCGCCAGCGATATAGCCGTAAACGGAAATCACCGCGGCTACCGCCATCGTGATGGCGCCGGCGGATCCAGCAATGACCCGGGCGGATGCAGCCAGCGGTCTGGCCGCCGCGGCCGGATCCGGCAGAGTGGCGATCACCACCACCTGCACCAGAGTGTAGAGCACAGCGCAAATCGCGAGGACTAGAAAGAGGGCAAAGGGCGCATCCCGCCGGGGGTCGCGTGCTTCGCCGAGCGGCACGAGCGCCGCCTCGAAGCCGCCGTAGGCGAACACCAGAAGCAGGACTGCGTCGAGCCACGCATTCGGCTCGATCACCGTGATCATGGCCGGTGTGACTGGATGGGGGAGCGCCAGCGCCAGGCCGAGCAGGACGAAGAGAATCAACGGGGTGAGCTTTGCGGCCACCGTCAGCGTGCTGATGCGCGTGCCATGGATCACGCCGCGATAGTTGATGACCGCAAGCGGTGCAATCAGGCCGGCCAGGACGAGTCGCGACGCGAGGGGCCCCTCCGCGGCGGGCCAGAGCTCGGCGAGGTAGATCACCAGCAAATTGGCATTGGTGGCCGCGGCGGTGAGCCGGACGAGGTAGGCCATCCATCCCATTTCGATCCCCGCCAGGCGGCCGAATGCCGTGCGGGCGTAGAGATACGGCCCTCCGGCCTCACCGAAGCGCGATGCCACCTCGGCAAAACAGGCGATCACGACACCAATGCCTGCGGCCGCGACGATCCAGGCCCACGGACTCAGCGCGCCCAGCTTGCCGGCAATGACAGACGGCAGCCCGAATACGCTGCTCCCGATCACGCCGTTCAGCATGAGGGCCGCGAGGCTCCATCGTCCGATGGCACGGACCAGCGACGTTTTCATCGGTGCAGCCGCTCCTCCAGCTCCGCCAGACTGCGGGGCCAGTCAGTCTTCAACAGCCGACTCATTCCCCGGTCCGCCAGCAGCCGTCCACCGGTCTGGCAGGTTGGGCAGTAGTTGGTTTCGTTCTCCGCATACCGGATCCGTTGCACCGGGGACCCGCAGTCCGGACAGGGCTCGCGATACCGGCCGTGGACGGCCATGCCAGGTCGAAAGGCGGTGACTTTCGCTGGAAAGCCCTCGCCGCATTCGCGGAGCAGCCGATCTGTCCACTCGCGGAGAATCGTCCGGGTCGCCTCGAACAATCGGATCATCTCGGGCAGGTCAAGCCGAGTCGTCAGGGTGATCGGCGAGAGGCGAGCGCGGTGGAGGATCTCGTCGGAATAAGCGTTTCCGATGCCATCGAGGATGGTCGGATCGGTGAGCGCCCGCTTGAGGGTGTGATTCTCCCGCAGGAGCGTCGAGCTGAATTCATCAAGGCTCGCCCCCTCCACCTCGAGGCCCCCGCGGCGAAACGGATCCAGCGCGGGCGCCCCATGGATCACATGGAGCGATGCCCGGCGTTTCGAGCCTGCTTCGGTGAGCACCAGCGTACCGGTCGAGAAGTCGAAGGCGGCAAGTCCAGCGCGTCCCGGCAGCTTCGCGCCGCGGACCAGCCAGCGGAATCGCCCCGCAATCATCAGGTGTATGACAAGGCAGTACTCGGCGTCGAGCGACAGGACGATCCGCTTCCCCATGCGATCCACTCCAAGCACCGTGCGCCCCGCGACCTCGGAGAGGGGAGGGTCGACGCTCCGTAGCAGGAACGGGTTGCCGAGGCGGACCTGCTCGAGCACGGCGCCGTTCACCCTCGGCGCCAGCGCGTGCAGGTAAAGCCGTATATCCGGCAGTTCGGGCATGGGGTGAAGTTAGGCGTTGGGGTGCTCTGGCGCGACCATCCAGTGGTGGGCATCTTTCTGCTTCTGGTCTGACCATGGTCTGGGAGTGCCGATGTCCTCGATGAAGCCGCTGGTGCCCGAGACCAGCAACCTGCATGTCACCCGGTTCGAACCGCTGGTGGCGCCGCGTGTGGTCCTGAGCGAGCTGCCGATCACCCGGAGCGTGGCGGCCACCGTGCTGGAGGGCCGGTCCACTGTCCGGAACATCCTGAGCGGTCAGGACCCACGTCTCCTGGTCGTCGTCGGGCCCTGCAGCATTCACGACCCCGTGGCTGCGCTGGAATACGCCAGTCGTCTCGCGACGCTCAGTGGGGAGCTTGGTGCCACGCTCGCGCTCGTCATGCGGGTCTATTTCGAGAAACCGCGCACGACGGTGGGTTGGAAGGGACTGATCAATGATCCGCACCTTGACGGTACCCGGGACATGGCGGTCGGACTCACGATTGCGCGCCGACTGCTGATCGACCTCAATGCCCTCGGACTTCCCGCGGCCACCGAGCTGCTCGGTGCCGTGGTGCCCCAGTATATCGCGGACCTGGTCGCCTGGACCGCGATCGGTGCGCGGACCGCCGAATCCCAGACTCACCGGGAGATGGCCAGCGGCCTGTCGATGCCGGTGGGATTCAAGAACACGACCGACGGCAACCTGCAGGTTGCGCTCGACGCCATGCAGGCCGCTGGTGCACCACACACCTTTCTCGGCATGGATGATGACGGCCGCGGGGCGATCATCCATACCACCGGGAATCCCGATCGCCATCTGGTCCTGCGGGGCGGCGGTGGGGGTACCAATTTCGACGCCGCTTCCGTCACCGAGGCCGCCCGGCTCTGCGCGGCACGCGGGCTGCCTGCCCGGGTCATGGTGGACTGCAGCCACGGCAACACCAACAAGGACCACACCCGGCAACCCGATGTCTTTCGTGACGTCGTGGCCCAGGCGGCGAGCGGCAGTCCACATCTGCTGGGGGGGATGATCGAGAGTCACCTGCACGGCGGCAGCCAGTCGCTCACGCCAGGCGGGAAGGGACTCGCCTACGGGGTCTCGGTGACAGATGCCTGCATCGACTGGCCGACGACCGAGCGGATTCTGCGTGAGGCGGACGCGGCACTCCGGGCGGCTGGGCGGGGGGTCGGGCTGAAGGACGGGGTCCGTCGAGCCAGCGTCGGCTAGCACGCCGAGCGGGCGGCCCGCCGGGAAAGAGGGCGACAGCGATACTCCTGTCGCCCTTCTCTATTGGCGACCGGGCGACCGTCTCGGATGGGTCAGCGTTCCGCGGCGGACTCGTGACGCAACATCGTGCCGAGTTCGGGGAGCAGACTCCCGGTCAGGATCAGCACGCCTCCGCCCCACTGGAGCGGTGACAGCCGGTCGCCGGTAATGAGGTAGCTGGCGACGGCGGCAATAACCGGCTCAAGGGTGTAGATCAGAGCGGTGGAGGTGGGCGAGAGCACCTGCTGCGCGGCGAGCTGCAGGCGGAGCGCGACGACGCTAGCGAGGATCGCCTCGTAGCCGATGATGGCGATGAGTGTCGGCGTCGGGCGGATGACCGGGGTTTCGATCGCGGGAAGAAACGCCAGGGTGAACAGCGTCGCCGTGGCGATCTGGGTGATCAAGAGGCGCACTGGCGGGTGCCGCCGGGTGAGTGTGCCGGTGGCAACCATATGGGCAGCGAAGCAGACGGCACAGCCCACGGTGAGCAGGTCGCCGCGGTTGAAGCCACCGGCGAGTGCCGCCGGGCGGGTAAGGAGCACCAGACCGATGAGTCCGAGGGCCAGCCCCCCGGTCGCGAGCCGACCGGGACGGAGACGATAGACCGCGAATACGATCAGTGGTGTGAAGGGGATGTAGAGCGCGGTCAGGAACCCGGATCGGCTGGCCGTCGTGATCCCCAGTCCAACGGTCTGGGTGGCGAAGCCGAGGGCGAGCAGGGCGCCGAGGATCCCGCCGGCTCGCCACTCGGCGCGGGTGGGCTGACCGAGCCAGGGCGCCAGGAGCAGGGTCGCGATGACGAAACGCGCCGCCGTGAAGGCCATGGGCGTGGCATCGAGCAGCGCCAGCTTGCCTAACGGGAACGCGGCCCCCCAGATCAGGCACGTCGTCCACAGCGCCAGGACTGCGCTCCGGCGAGTCATCCGGCGGGCTCCTGGGTTTCACGCAGGACTGCCCGCAGGTAGCGGCCGGTGTGGGACTCGGCGACCTTCGCCACGGCCTCGGGCGTGCCCTGGGCCACGACCCGGCCTCCCTCCCCTCCGGCCTCGGGTCCGAGATCGATGACCCAATCGGCGCGCTTGATCACGTCGAGATGGTGCTCGATGACGAGCACGGTGTGGCCCGCGTCGACCAGCCGGTCCAGGACGAGCATGAGCACCCGCACGTCGTCCAGGTGCAGGCCGGTGGTGGGTTCGTCGAGGATGTAGAGCCGGCGTCCGCCGCGCTTGCCCGACTGGGCGAGTTCCCGGGCAATCTTGAGGCGCTGCGCTTCTCCGCCCGAGAGCGTCGTGGCTGGCTGGCCGAGCCGGAGGTAGCCGAGTCCCACCTGCTGGAGCTGCCAGAGCGCCTGCCCGAGGCGCGGCTGGCGGCGAAAGCGGGTGATGGCCTGGTCGACGGTGAACTGGAGGACATCCGCGATCGAATAGCCGCGGATCTTCACGTCGAGGATCTCGCGACGGTAGCGGGTGCCGCCGCAGGTCTCGCAGGGCACATAGACATCGGCGAGGAAGACCATCTCGACCAGCACCGCGCCGGCGCCGTCGCAGGCGGTGCAGCGACCGCCCTTGAGGTTGAATGAGAAGTGGGCGGCGGTGAATTTCCGGCGCCGGGCCTCCGGCTGGGCGGCGAAGAGCTCGCGGATCTCGTCGAAGCCTTTCACATAGGTGATGGGATTGGAGCGTGGCGTGCGGCCGATCGGTGACTGATCGATCAGCAGCACGTTCTCGATCCGTTCGGCGCCGCGGATCTCCCGGACCGCGCCAACCACTTCACCGAGATGCTCCTTGGCGGAGTGCCCGCCGTGGAAGCGACCCTCGAGCTGGCGGTAGAGAATGTCGTGCACCAGCGTGCTCTTGCCCGAGCCGGAGACGCCGGTCACCGCGGTGAGCGCGCCGATGGGAATATCGACATCGATCGCCTGCAGGTTGTGCAGCGTCGCGCCGCGCAGCGTGATCCATGGGCCCAGCGCCCGCCGGACGCTGGGGATCCCGATTCGCTTCCTGCCGGAGAGGTATTCGCCGGTCAGCGACGCGGTGGCGCCCGCCACCGGGCCGGCGTAGACCACCTGTCCCCCCTGCTCGCCGGCGCCCGGCCCGAGTTCCAGCATGAAGTCGGCGTGGCGCATCGCGGAGAGATCGTGCTCGACGACGATGACGGTGTTGCCCTGGTCGCGCAGCTTGAGGAGGAGGGCGAGCATCCGGTCGATGTCCCGGGGATGCAGCCCGATGGACGGTTCGTCGAGCACATAGAGCGCATCGACGAGGCGCGAGCCGAGGGCGTTGGCGAGCGCGATTCGCTGCGCTTCGCCACCGGACAGTGTCCGGGTGAGCCGGTCGAGGGTGAGGTAGCCGAGTCCGACGTCCCGCAGGAAGGTGACCCGCTGGTCGAGTTGTTCGAGGATGAGCTGCGCGACCTGGCGCTCGAACTCCGACAGCGGCAGCGCCGCCAGCCAGCGGGCGAGATGCTCCACCGGCCGGGCCGCGGCCTGGGCAATCGTTTCGCCGCCGATGCGAACAGCGAGGGCTTCGGCATTGAGTCGGGCACCGCCGCAGCTCGGACAGGGATTCGCCAACTGGTACTGGCGGAGGAAGACCCGGATGTACTGCTTGTAGCGCTTCTCCTCCAGTCCCTTGAGGAACGGAAAGATGCCGAGATAGCGGCCCGTCCTGCCGTGGAGCAGCTCCTTGCGCTGCGCCGCCTTCAAGGTCGACCAGGGCGTGTCGGGGCTGGCGCCGAGCGCGCGTGCCGTGGTCAGCAGGAGGCGGCGCCGGGCCTCGTAGCGCGGCTTGGTCCATGGGTCGATGGCGCCGTCCGCGAGGCTGCGTGACGGATCGGGAATGATGAGCGACTCGGCGTACTCAAGCACGGCGCCGAACCCCTTGCAGGTGTCGCACGCTCCGCGCGGGTTGTTGAACGAGAACAGCGCCGGCGTCACCGTGACGGCCGGGGTGTCGCAGCGGCTGCAGGCGGGCCGCTCGGTGAAGCGCAGCCGTCCCGTGTCGGTGAGGAGCACCGCAATGCCCTCGCCTTCCGCGAAGGCGGTGGCGATGGACTCGGTGAGGCGGGTCGACACCTCGGTGCAGCTGAGCCGGTCGACGACGACGAGGAGTTCCCCGACGCGGGCGAGGTCCAGCGCTGATGGAAGTTCCTGCAGGTGCAGCGGCACGCCATCGGCAATGACGCGGACAAAACCCAGGGCCTGGAGATTCTCGACTACCGCGGCGTGATCGTGCCGGGCGGAGGCGGGGAGGGGAAAAGCGACCTGCAGCCGCTCGATGTGGCGCGGCGAGTCGGTCGGTCCGTTGCGCTGAACCAACACCTGGGCGGCCGACTGGGGCGTGTCGCGGCCGACCGGGCCGCCGCAGAGGCGGCATTGCTGTCGCCCCGCGCGGGCCCAGAGCAGGCGGAGGTAGTCGTAGATCTCGGTCGCCGTGCCGACGGTGGAGCGGCTGGAGACGGTCGGGTTGTGCTGCTCGATCGCGACGGCGGGCGCGAGTCCCTCGAGCCGGTCGACCAGCGGCTTGGGCATCCGCTCGAGAAATTGCTTGGCGTAGGTGGAGAGCGATTCGATGTACCGCCGCTGGCCTTCGGCGTAGAGCGTATCGAAGGCGAGCGAACTCTTCCCCGAGCCCGATGGCCCGGTGATGACAATCAGCGAGCGACGCGGCAGATCGACGGTGACGCCGCGGAGATTGTGCTGCCGCGCGTTGACGATACGAAGGACGGACTGACCCATGGGTGGGGAACGATAATCAGGAGCTGGACCACCGGGGTGCGGCGCGGCGCCGGGGAGGATGGGCGAGGCTTCCCCCTACGCCCGGGCCCGCTGTCCGCCTAGATTTTCCCGCTCATGGCGTCCATTCTCACTCCCCGGCTGCTGCTCCGCGGGTTCATGGTTTTCGTCGGCATCTCGGTGCTTGGATATGCCGGGCTGCTGATTTACGGCAACAACCTCCCGGCATTCATTCAGGCCGTCGGCCGAATCCACTGGATCTGGATCCTCGTGGGACTGGGGCTTGCCTCGTTGGACTGGGTGGGGGGCGGGCTGCGCAACTGGGTGCTGGTGCGGGCGATCGACAGGACGCCGCCGCTGGGCGGGATGATTCTCTCCGGCGGGATGGGGGCGTGGGCCGCGTACCTCACGCCGTTCAACTCCGGCGCCGGGCCGATGATGATTTACGCGATGCGGCGCGCCGGGGTGAAGCTGCCGGTCGCGGTCACGACCGCGCTCATGTCGTTCATTGCCACGGTGCTGTTCTTCGCCATGGCCGGACCGTTGGCGATCAAGCTGGGCGCCGGCAAGGCGCTGGGCGAGCATGGCAACGTGCTCGGCTTCACGCTCTATGACCTGTTCATCGGCAGCCTCGGCCTGTTCATCGGCATCGGCATCGTGCTGGTCGTGGTCATCCTCTTTCCCGATCTCTTCCGCCGCGGGCTGCACTGGGTGGCGGTACGACTCTCCCGCCGCAGCCGGCGGATCGCCGACCGCATCGAGGGGCTCACCCGCGGCATCGATGATGCTCACCGCAGCGTCCTCGCCTTCAACAGTCCCCGCGGCTGGGTCGCGCTGGCGTGGGCCGTTCTGCTTTCGGCGCCATCGCACGCCAACAAGCTGCTGGCGGGATACGTGGCGCTGCGGGCGGTGGGGATTCACGCCAATTTTGTCGATGTGCTTCTGGTCCAGACGCTGATCACCTTCCTGCTCTATTTCGCACCGACGCCGGGAGCATCCGGGATCGCGGAAGTGCTCTCCACGGCGGTCATGGGATCGGTCTACCTGCCTAAGGAACTCAGCCCGCTCTACATCCTCATCTGGCGCTGCATCCTGTCCTATTTTACGCTCGCGTTCGGGTTTGTGGTCTTCTGGCGCTGGGTGCATGGCCGCAAGCGGGGCGCAACGGAGCTGACGAGTGGCGTGGCGCTGGACGATCCGGTCGATCTGACGGACGATATCGACCGCCCGGTCGGGGTCTGATGTCACTGCCAGACGGGGAGGCGGCGGAACGGAGTTACGATGCCGTCCTGATGCGGCGGCTGATCGGTTACATCCGGCCGTACCGGGCGACAGCGCTGGTCGCGCTGGTGCTGCTCCTGGGCATGGCGGGCCTCACGCTGGTCGGTCCGCTGCTGACACAACGCGCGCTCGATGTGGCGGTGCCGGCAGGGGATGTCGCCATGCTCGGCCGGCTCGCCGTGCTGTTCGTGGCCGCTCTGGTGCTCGAGTTCACCCTCGACTACGCCCAGACCTATCTCACCTCCTGGATGGGCCAGCGGGTCATGGGCGACCTGCGGCAGGCGCTCTTCACCCATCTGCAGAAGTTGAGCGTGCCCTACTTCGACCGCCATCCGGTCGGCCGGCTGATGACGCGCGTCACCTCGGATGTCGAGACGCTGAACGAGCTGTTCTCCTCCGGCGTCGTGACGGTCTTCGGTGATCTGTTCACGATCATCGCGATCGTGGGGATGCTGCTGTGGGTTGACTGGCGGCTGGCGCTGGTCACGCTGGCGGTCATTCCGGTGATGGGACTCGCGGCAAGCACCTTTCGCCGCCACGTGCGGGAGTCGTTCCGGGAGATCCGTTCCCGGCTGGCCCGGCTGAACGCCTTTCTGCAGGAGCGGCTTTCCGGCGTTCGGGTCATCCAGCTGTTCAGCCGGGAGCGGGCCGAGGCGGCGGCGTTCGCGGAGGTCAACCGGGAGCACCTCGATGCGCACCTCAAGTCGATCACGGTCTACGCGATCTTCTTTCCCGTGGTCGAGTTCCTCACATCGGTCGCGCTTGCGCTGATCCTTTGGTATGGCGGGGGCCGCATCGTGCAGGGGACGCTCACGGTGGGGGTGCTGGCCGCCTTTCTCCAACTGACCCGGCGGTTCTTCCAGCCGCTGCAGGACCTCTCGGAAAAATACAACCTGCTGCAGAGCGCGATGGCCTCATCGGAGCGGATCTTCCGGTTGCTCGATACCGAGCCGGTAGTGAGAGTGCGGCCTGAGCCGGTGCGTCTCTCCCCGCCGGTGCTGGGTGCGATCGCATTCGAGGGGGTGTGGTTCAGCTATGTCGAGGATCGGGGGGACGGGGGGAGGGGCGGACGGGCGGAAACAAGCCCTGCCTCTGGCGCGGACCCGGCCTGGGTTCTGCGCGATGTTTCCTTTACCGTCCGTCCGGGCCAGACGACCGCGCTGGTGGGGCACACCGGCGCTGGCAAGACGACGATCATCAGCCTGCTGCTGCGCTTCTACGACCCGCAACGGGGCCGGATCACGATCGATGGGGTCGATATCCGCGACCTCGACCTGGCGGAATTGCGCGGACTGATCGGCTTCGTCCAGCAGGATCTTTTCCTGTTCAGCGGCGACCTGCTCCACAACCTCCGGCTCGACGCACCGGTGGCTCCGGAGCGGGCGATCGCGGCGGCGAGGCAGGTGGGGGCGGATCGCTTTGTCGCGCGGCTCCCGGGGGGATATGGGCACGTACTCGGTGAGCGGGGCAAGTCGCTCTCGGTGGGGGAGCGGCAGCTGCTCTCCTTTGCGCGGGCCCTGGCCCGTGATCCGCGCATTCTGATTCTCGACGAGGCCACCAGTTCCGTCGACGCCGAAGCCGAAGCGGCCATCCAGCTCGCGTTGGGGACCCTGATGTCCGGGCGCACCAGCATTGTCGTCGCCCACCGGCTGAGCACGATCCTCCACGCCGATGAGATCCTGGTGCTGCACCATGGGGTCATTCAGGAGCGGGGTACCCACCGTGGGCTGCTGGAGCAGGGGGGGCTGTACGAACGGCTGTACCAGTTGCAGCTCCGGGGGCAAGAGGGGCCGGCCTGCTTGAGTGCGTAACCCCAAATCTCTTGCGCGGTTAGAAGGTGCCGGATACAATTGGCTTTCCGTCTGCAACGAAGGCGTGCCTGATGATGGAACTTGAAATCGGCGGGGAGCGCCACCCGATCCCCACCGGCGAGCTGGTTATCGGTGCTGATCCGTCATGCGGATTGCGCCTTTCCGGCGTTGCGGCGGCCCACGCCGTGGTGGTGGGCGCACCGGATGGAAGCATCTCGGTTCGTCGAGTGGGCGACCACGATGTCCTGCTGAATGGCATGCGCCTCGGGACTGATCCCGCGCCGGTGCTGCACGGCGACAAGGTTCAGCTCGGCATTCACGAGCTGCTGGTTCACGACCCCCGGCGCAGCGGCAGTACCCAGTTCGTCAACGCCTCCGATGTTGCGAAGATGGTCGCGGCGACCGCCAAGGCGGGCGCTCCCAAGCCGGCGACGGCCGCCACGGGCGGCCGTCTCGTCTGTCTGACGGATGGCCGGGAGTACACGATCGGCGTTGCACCGATGGTGCTGGGGCGGGAGGCGGGCTGCGATATCGTGGTGCCCAACAAGGACGTCTCGCGCCGTCATGCGGAGATCTTTTCGTCACCGCAAGGCTACGTCCTGGTTGACAGCAGCACGAATGGGACCTTTGTGAACGGGGAGCGGATCGAGGCCCAGCGGGTGCTGGCCCGGGCCGATGTGCTCCGGGTCGGCGACCATGAGTTCCGGTTCTACGCCGACCGAGCCGCGGATCCGGTGCCGGCCCCTGCGCCAGTCGCACCTCCCGCACCGGTGCCGCCTCCGGTACCGTCCAGCGCCGCGCCGGTCGAGGCCGCCGCACCCACTCCGCCGGCGCCTGTACCACCCTCGGGCGCGGTAGAGCGGTTGTCGCACACGATGCATGGCATGCCGGTGCCGCCTCCAATGCCGGCGCCTGCCGCCGCCCCAGCCGCGCCGCCGGTCATGTCACCCAGGCCGGTGCTACGCTCCTCCGGGCCGACCACGACGCTCGCGACCCTGCTGGTACGGAGCGGGACGCTCAAGGGGCAACGGCTGATGGTGCGGGTGCCGGTCGTGAATGTCGGGCGGGCGGAGTACAATGACCTCGTGATCCCGGAAGATAGTGTGAGCAGTACGCACGCCAAGCTGCAGCGGCGGGACGGGGTCTGGGTGCTGACCGACACCGACTCGACCAATGGCACCTGGGTCGATGGCGAGCGATTGCAGGGCGAGGCGGTGCTGGGGCCAGGCGCCGTGGTTCGTTTCGGCGAGATTTCCGTCATGTTCGAGCCGACCGACGAGCATCTCGGCATGGGCAGCGGCTCGGGCACCAAGGTGATGGGGGCCATCAAGGCACCGGGAACCCCCGCGCCAGCGCCACCGCCGGTCCCCACACCGGTCGCCGCCTCCACGGCCGCACCAACGCCGGCGGTGCCGATTGCGGCGACGCCGATGCCACCGGCAGCGCCTCCGCCAAAGGCGCCGGCACCAGTGGCGCCGGTACCAGTGGCGCCGGTACCAGTGGCGCCGGTACCAGTGGCCGAGCCGGCGCGACCGGCTCGTCCGATGCCTCCAGCGGAGCCGGTGCTCAGCAAGTCGGGCGCGCGGCGACCCGTCATGGTGTCCTCGCCGCCGCCGGGCGGGTTGCCGTCGTGGGTCATCCCTGCGGTTGTCCTGGTGGTCCTCGCGATCGTCGCCGTCGTACTTCTGACGAGGTAGCCCGAACTCGTGCGGTTCACCTGCGCAGCCCGTACCGACACCGGCATTGTCCGGTCAGGGAACGAAGACAATTATCTCATGCTGGCCGACCGCGGTGTTTTCATCGTGGCGGACGGCATGGGGGGGCACGCGGCAGGCGAGGTCGCCAGCGAGATGGCGGTCCGCATCATCTCGCGCGAGCTGGGCACCCTGCGTGGCCTGAGTGACGACCAGGCCGGCGAGCGGATGCGGCACTCGATCATCGAGGCCAACGCCTTGATCTTCGACCGCACGCTCACCGAGCACGACAAGCGCGGCATGGGCACCACGACGACGGTGCTCACGCTGCTGCCGCAGCGGTTTCTCGTCGGTCAGGTCGGCGACAGCCGGGCGTATCTGCTGCGCAACGGCAACTTCCTGCAGGTCACCAAGGATCATTCCTACGTGCAGGAACAGGTGGATCTCGGCCTGCTCACCGCCGAGCAGGCGCGGGTTCACCCCTACAGCAATGTGATTACCCGCTGTATTGGCGCGAATGCCGAGGTGGTGCCGGATCTGTACTTCGGGCATTTGCGGCCGGGCGACGTGCTGCTGCTCGCCTCCGATGGCCTCACCGGCATGCTGGAGGACGAGCACCTCGCCGCCATCCTGCAGGCCGAGGGCGGTCCGCAGCAGTGGGTCGACCGGATGATCAACGACGCCAATCGGCGGGGCGGGCTCGACAACATCACCGCGATCATCATTCGCATCGAGCAGGACGTGCAGACCGAAACCACGAACCCGACGATCGCCGCGGCCCGGCCGAAAGAGAGCTAGCGCGCGCCGGCACGACTCCCGCCGGAAACCCTGACCGGTCCAGCGCGTACATTCCCCATGCCAATCCCCGCGCTCAACTCCATCGTGATCGGGCTGGACACGTTGCGCGCGAACCCGCTCCGCACCCTCCTTTCGACCCTGGGCATCGTCATCGGGGCGGCTTCGCTTGTGGCCGTGCTCTCACTGGGCGACGGGATCGAGCGATTCGGACGACAGCAGATCGAACAGACCACGGACCTGCAATCGGTGGTGCTCCAGGCACGGACCACGACTGCCGTCGACGGGCAGATCTTCCCGCTGGACAGCTACCCGGTCTTTTCGCGGATGGACGCAGAGGCACTGGTTGCCCGGATCCCGGCGGTGCGTGGGGCCTCGCTTACCCTGATCGGGCAGGCACCGATCGCCTGGCCCGGCGGCACGGAGGAAGAGGTGACGGTGGCTGCCACGCTGCCCACCGCGGCGGCCCTGCTTGGTCTCCACTTCGCCGCTGGCCGCTACTTCACCGCGGCGGAAGCGGCGGACAATGCACCGGCGGTAGTGCTGAGCCACGATCTCGCTGGTCGCGTCGGCGGCGGGACAGCCCCTCAGGCCGTGGGGCGGGTGGTCCGGCTCCGCGGGCGGGACCGCACTGTGATCGGGGTACTCGAGGCGATGGAGCGGGAACGGGGCGGGGCGGTGTATGTGCCGCTCGAGGGCGCGGGGGATGCGCTCGTCGCCACGCCACGTCCACGGGCGCCCTCGCTGATCCTGCAGGCACGGACGGTCGAAGCGGTACCTGCGGTGCAGGCGGCCGCGGAGGCCTGGCTTGGGGAACGATTCGGCAGGTGGAAAGATGTGGCGCGGGTATCGAGCAATCAGGCGCGGGTCCAGCAGGCCGCGCAGGGTATTCTGGTGATGAAGCTCATCATGGGGGCGATCACCGGGATCTCACTGCTCGTGGGCGGGATCGGCATTATGAACGTGCTGCTTTCGTCGGTCATGGAGCGCACCCGCGAGATCGGCCTTCGCAAGGCGATCGGGGCGAGGCGCGGCGACGTGCTCACCCAATTTCTGGCTGAGTCTGTGGCGATCACGGGGGCGGGGAGCGCGTTTGGCGCAGGGCTGGGTCTGGCGGGCGCGTTCGGCATCACGGCAGTGATCCGGCAGAAGACCTCCGCGGAGATCTACGCCGCGTTCAGTTGGGAGACGATCCTCGTCTCCGCGGCCGCCGCCCTGGTCGTGGGGCTGGTCTTCGGCATCTATCCTGCTCTACGCGCCTCCCGTCTCTCCCCGATCGACGCGATCCGGCACGAGTGAGTTCTACGGCAGGACCCGCATCGCTTACGAGAGCAATCCCCGCGTTTCCCCCAGCCGATGCTCCAGCTCCGCCGCCGTCATTCCCACCAGCTCGCGCACGCTGTCGATCGACCGGGTGAGCGGCCGCACGGTGAAGACGCGGAAGCGCCGGGCGCTCTGGTAGAGTTCCGTGGCCACCCGCGGCAACCCGAATTGCCCGGTGCGGCCCTCGCCTGTCAGGCGCTCGACGCTGCCGTTGCGGGTCCGAAGCGGGAGGTCCACGGCGAGCATGGTCGGGTTGGAGGGAAAGTCGAGCAGGATGTCGCCATGGTTCAGGCGAAGTTCGTCGGCCAGGCGATCCTCGGCACGTTCCAGCAGATCGGGACGCTGGCGGAGCCAGGGGGAGGCCGGTTCCGCCGGCACCTCGCTCGCGGGGAGGTCGAGGGCGCGCTTGTGCAGGTGGCGTTCGCGGACCGGCCGGGCCAGCCCGCTCGGGTCACGCGCGAGCAGCCGTTCCGTGAGACCATCATCGGTCGCGTCCGCAATGGCGTCGACGGTGAGCTCGCCGGCCCGGACCGTCGCCAGCACGGCGCGCTTGAACATGCAGGTGGCGCTCCGGACCGCATGATGCCAGTAGCAGTTGCGGTACATCTGGTACTTGGCGAACAGGAGCGACTCGAGGGCGCTGATGCCCTTTTCCTGCACCCCCAGTTCCACCCGACCTTCCCCCACCTCGATCAGTGTCAGTGAGGCGAGCAGGCGGTCGACATCGACGGCCCCGTAGGGCACACCACACATCAGCGCGTCGCGGCTGAGGTAATCGATCTTGTCGAGGTCGAGCGAGCCGGAGATCAGACCGCGCAGCGGGCTCTGGCTTTTCCCGGTGATGAACCCGCCGATCCGGGCCGCGAGGGCCGGCCCGCCCACGGCCTCCAGCGTCTCCCGCAGCGGCGCCCGCCCCAGGCGCCCGACGCCGAGTCCCTCGTGATGGGGGAACCCGGCTTCCTCGAGCGCGTGGGAGAAGGGATAGTGTCCGATGTCGTGCAGCAGTGCCGCGAGGCGCGCGGCCTGCTGGTCCGCCTCGGGCGCGAGCGCCAGTTCCCCCCGCTCCTGCAGCGCGGCGAGCGCGCGCCGGGTGAGGTGGTAGGCGCCGAGGGCGTGTTCGAAGCGGGTATGGGTGGCGCCGGGATAGACCAGGAAGGCGTGCCCGAGCTGGCGAATGTACCTGAGACGCTGCATCGGGGCGGTATCCAGCGCCGCGAGCGCCGCAGTGTCCAGGCGGATGTTGTCCCACAGCGGGTCACGGATAACTTCGAGGTCGGGCATGCGGGAAGATGGGGCAGGAAAAGCGCGGGGGGAAGAAGGGATCGGGCGGTTGAGCGATTGGGCGATTGGGACGAGGCTCGCTACGCCCTGCTCCCTCCACCCTATCGCCTATCGCCCATCGCCTGCCCTCACTCCTCGTCGCGCTCGGCGGCCAGCTTCCACTCCTCCGGCGAGCGCCACAGGCTGGAGACCACCAGTTCGCGCATGAGGATGAAGTCCTTCGGAATGCGGTCGTAGAGCCGTTCGAACAGCTCCTGGTGGGTCAGCACCTCCGACTTCCACGCCTCGCGCGGGACGGACATGAGATCCCGAAAAGTCTCGGGCGCGAACGCGAGGCCGTTCCAGTCGAGGTCCTCGTAGCGCGGCATCCAGCCCAACGGGCTCTCCGTCGCGCCGCTCTTGCCCCGGATGCGTCCGTAGATCCACTTGAGCACGCGGAGATTCTGGCTGTAGCCGGGCCAGATGAAATTCCCGTTCGCATCCTTGCGGAACCAGTTGACGCAGAAGATCCGTGGCGGATCGGCGATCTGCCGGCCCATCTGCAGCCAGTGGTTGAAGTAGTCGCCCATGTGGTAGCCACAGAACGGCAGCATCGACATCGGGTCGCGGCGTACCTGACCGACGGCGCCGGTGGCCGCGGCCGTGGTTTCCGAGCCGATCGTCGCGGCGAGGTAGACGCCGAAATTCCAGTTTACCGCCTGATAGACCAGCGGCACGAGCGAGGCGCGGCGTCCGCCGAAGATGAAGGCGCTGACCACCACGCCATCGGGATTCTCCCATTCCGGGTCGATGGAGGGGCACTGCGACGCCGGCGCGGTGAAGCGGGCGTTCGGGTGGGCCGCCTTCCGGCCGCATCCCGGGGTCCACGGCTGGCCCTGCCAGTCGGTGAGCACGGGCGGTGCCGAGTCGGTCATGCCTTCCCACCAGACATCGCCATCGGGAGTCAGGGCGACATTGGTGAAGATGGTGTTCCGGGCGATCGTGGCCATCGCGTTGGGATTCGACCCCGCCGATGTCCCGGGCGCCACGCCGAAGAATCCCGCTTCCGGGTTGATCGCATGCAGCCGGCCATCCTGACCCGGCCGGATCCACGCGATATCGTCGCCCACCGTGGTGACGGTCCAGCCGTCACAGCCGGCCGGGGGCACCAGCATCGCCAGATTGGTCTTGCCGCAGGCGCTGGGAAAGCCGGCGGCGACGTAGCGCTTCTCGCCATCGGGGCTCTTGAGTCCGAGGATGAGCATGTGCTCGGCCATCCAGCCTTCATCCCGGGCCATCACCGACGCGATGCGCAGCGCGAAACATTTCTTGCCTAGCAGCGCGTTGCCGCCGTAGCCGCTGCCATAGGACCAGATGCTCCGATCATCGGGGAAGTGAACGATATACTTCTCGTCCTTGTTCGACGGCCAGGCGATATCCTCGGTGCCGGGTGCGAGCGGGTAGCCCACCGAGTGCACGCAGGGGACAAACTCGCCGTCGCCCAGGGCCTCCAGCGCCTGGCGTCCCATGCGGGTCATGATCCGCATGTTCACCACGACATAGGGCGAATCGGTCAGTTCGACGCCGATATGGGCGAGGCGCGAGCCGATGGGGCCCATGCTGAACGGCACCACGTACATCGTGCGGCCGCGCATGCTGCCGGAGAAGACCCGCTTGAGCGTGGCGCGCATCTCCCGGGGGTCGACCCAATTGTTGGTCGGGCCGGCGTCCGCCCGGCGCTTGCTGCAGATGAAGGTGCGATCCTCGACCCGCGCGACATCGCTCGGATCAGAGAGGGCAAGGAAACTGTTGGGGCGCTTGTCGGGATTCAGGCGGCGGAGGGTGCCGGAGGCGACCATCTGGTCGCACAGCATGTTGTATTCGGCGTCGGAGCCATCACACCAGTGGATCCGGTCGGGCTGACACAGCCCCGTCATTTCGGCGATCCACTCCTTGAGCCGGGTATTCGTCACCCACGCGGGAATCGAAGCGGCAGCCTGCCGGGGCTTGGTCGTCGCGGTCATCCGAAGAACTCCGTCGCTGGGCACGACGGGCCGTCCGGATACCACCGGCGGCCCTCGCGCGGGGACGGAAAGATCGTCCGCGGGCAACCGCGGGGCAACCGGGACGGCAACGATGAATGATTATTCAGCGCTGGCCTACGGGCGGAACGGCACCATGTCGGCCCGGAAGTGGTAGGCGTTTTCTGCCGTTCCGTGATCCCGGTTGGTGAGGGCGTCGGCGGTCGGCACCGCGTACATCAGGTCCAGCGAGTCGGGAGAGTGCTGGAACAGTCCGAGCGAGTGACCCAGCTCGTGCGCCGCGACGGTACGGAGGCATTCATCGAGATCCGGTGCCCCCGGTATGCTGGGGTAGACGTAGATCCGGATGGGCAGCCGCAGCTGGAAGCGGGTGTTGACCGTGTCGATGTCCGTCGCCCCGAGGCAGGAGGGGACGAACGCACCGAGCCGCGGGGGAGCGGGCAGTGTCAACGGTGGTGGCTGGATGGTGCGGACGATGACATCGGCGGTGGTGGAATCCGCGACGATCCGTCCGTCCCACTCGCCGTAGAGGAAGGCGTTCCGCCAGAGCGCGATCCCCTGCTGGATGCGCTGCGGAGCGCTGAATTGATCTTCGACCCAGATCCTGACCGGAAGCGAGGTGCGCGGCCAATGGAAGCTGAGCGTGTCGACCTGCGGTCCGCCGCTGTCATAGGTGATGAAGAGGCGCCAGTCGTAGCGCGCACTGCGCGAGGGGGAGATGATATCGCTGCACGCGATGCCGCCGGCGAGAGCGAGGGCGGCCACGAGGCTGAGGGCGGTTGAGCGGTTCATGGGAGCTGAAACTCGATTCCGAGGCCGCCGCCGAGGCGGTGGACATCCTGGGTTCGGGTGAAGCCGTTGGCGGCAAACTCATCCGAAGAAAACCGCTGATAGTCGTAGCGGAGCCGGGCCACGAGGGCCAGGTCGCCCTTCAGCGGGATATGGTAGCTGGCGCCACCAGTGAGCAGCAGCAGTGTCGGACCGCCGGTGCGGAAGAAGTCCTGCTTGTCCGGGAGGTACTTGAGGATACCCGCGCCGGCCCGGTAGCGCAGCCGGTGAAAGATGGGGCCCTCGACGCCACCGGTGAGACTCAACGTTCGATAGGATGGCCCGCTGGTAGTCGGGAAGCCGGATTCCTTGATGTTGGTGCCGCCGAATCCGAGCCCCAGCTCGACGCCAAAGCGTTCCCGGGCCGAAACCGGTAGCGAGGCGCCGAGCACCACGGTGGGCGCGAGCTTCTGGTTCACCGTGATATCCTGGAAGATGCGGTCGGTGCTGAGCTTGGTGCCGCCCATGAAGTCGAGGCTGGCACTGTAGCGAATCTGTCCGGCGAGCGCGGCGGGGCACAGCAGCGCGAGGACCAGCGTGCGGCGGAGAATTCTCATGTCGCCTAAGATGCAGTCGGGTGAGGGGATCGTCAACGCGGGGGACGTGCAGCCCCTCGACCGTACGCACGCAGCCGGCGCAGCATCTTGCGGTCGAGTGTGACCATGTCGTCCCCTTTCGGGGTCTCGATGATCTTCACAACGTGATCGAATCGCCGGTCGCGCATCAGGTACTGGAAGGGGATGGGGCCGAGGCTCCCCTCGCCGATCAGTTCATGCCGGTCCCGGTGCGACGCGAATGGCGTCTTCGAATCGTTCAGATGCAGACAGCGCAGGTGCGCCAGGCCAAGGACGTCCTCCCACTCGGCCCAGACCGCGTCCGAGTCCTGTACCAGGTCGTAGCCGGCGGAGTAGAGGTGGCAGGTGTCGGCGCAGAAACCGATGCGGGCACGCAGCGGTTCGGGGATGAGGCGGCGCAGGGTGGCAAGTTCGCTGAAGTCCCGCCCAAGGGCGGTCCCGGTGCCCGCCGTGGTCTCCAGGAGGACCATGACTTGGCCAGGGACCGCGGCGAGGCAGCGAGCATAATTCGTTGCGTTGCGTTCGATCCCGCGTTCCCGGTCATCGATATAGTTGCCCGGATGCGACACCAGGTGGGGTATCCCCAGCAGTTCACACCGCCGGAGTTCCGCGATGAAAGACGCGACTGAGCGAGCACTTAGCTCGGGATCAGGGGAGGCCAGGTTGATGAGGTACGAATCGTGCGACACGACCGCGCGTACCCCCGATTTCTCCAGCTCATCCCGGAATGCCGTGCGGGTCTCCTCGCCAATGGCGGGCTCGCGCCACTGGTTCGGGGTCTTGGTAAAAAGTTGCAGGGCCGAGGCGCCGATGGCCGCGGCCCGGGCTGGTGCCGTCGGTACTCCGCCCTGGGTTGAAACGTGGGCCCCGAGCAGTTCGATCGGTGGAGTGGGAGTCTGCGCCATGCTGATAGAGTTCCTTGACACCAGGAAGCGCCCGGGTACGTTCCGCCGCCACGCCGGGACACCATCGTTGATTCCATTGTGACTGCCCCCACTCCGCCGCGCCGGATTCTGCTGCTCGGTGACGCTGCCGCCCGGCCCGAAGGGCTGGAGCGGGCTCTGGCGCGTGGCGGCTACCACCTGCTCGAGTCCGAGGGCGAAAACGGAACGCCACCCGCACTCGCGCCCGACTTGGTGCTCATCGCCGCGCCCCGCGCCGATGAGCACCTGGAGCGCGCCCTGCACACCCTCGCCGGGGAAGCCTGGACCGATATTCCACGCATCGTGATGCTGGCGGAGCATGATAGCGACGGCGCGGTCAAGGCGCTCACGATGGGAGCCGATGATGCGCTGTCCGCACCGGTTCATCTTGGCGAACTGACCGCCCGGCTGGCTGCCCGGCTCCGGCGCGCGCCCGCTGCGGAAGCTCCCGGCCGGCGGGAAGTGTGGCGTCAGGAGCTGATGTTCGACATCCTCGAGGAGCTCTCGTCGTCGCTCCGCTCGGATGCGATCGTCGAGACGCTGGTCCGCCGGGTCGGGCTCGCCCTCGAATTGCCCCGCTGTTCCTTCCTGCTCGCGTCCCCCTGGGAACGCTACGGCCGCGTCGTGGCCGTCTGCGAGAAGCCCGCCACCCGCGACCTCCGGGTGGACCTCTACCGCTATCCGGAGATCCGTGAGGCGCTCCGCACCGAGCAGACGGTCTTCATCCCGGACCTCGAGCACCACGCCTACTTTGCCGAGATCCGGCCGCTCTGGAAAGAACTCGGCGTCACCGCCGACGTGCGCAGTGTGGCCGTCATCCCGGTGAACCTCCATGGCCGCCCGGCGGGGGTCTTCCTGCTGCGGACCCGTCGTGAAGATCCGCCACTGACGCAGGAACAGCTCAGCTTCGCCGAGCGGCTGCTCCGGGCCGCGGCGCGGCTGCTGGAGAACGAGGAGCGCCGCGCCGGCGTCGCCCGGCGCCAGGCCAGCGCACTCGCGACCGACATGCTCACCGGCTGCAGCAATCCCGATGCGCTCGACCGGCGGATTCAGGAGGAATTCGAGCGGGCCCGCCGCTACGCCTTGAGTTTCAGCCTGGTCCTGCTCGATGTGGACCATCTGCGGGGGTACAACGAGCGGTTCGGCACGGTCGTGGGAGACCGGGTCCTGGCCGAACTGGGCGGTCTGCTGCTGCGCGAGGTCCGGGCCCCGGACTTCGTCAGCCGATACGGCGGCGATGAATTCGCGCTGCTGTTGCCCGAGACGGATCTCGTCGGCGCCCGGGCCTCGATCGGCCGGGTGCGCGCACGGATCGATGCCCATGACTTCCCCGACTTGAGCCTTGATGACCGGCCGACCTTCTCTGCCGGCATCGTGACCTTCCCGCACCCTGCCGCCAGTGACACGCAGGACATCTTCGCCCTGGTGGAAGCGGCGCTGTTGCGGGGCAAGGCGCAGACCGACGGACGGATCGGGACGGCGGACACGGTGGCAGCGTAGGGTAGGGGTTTTACAGGGGCGGATCTCAGACCCGCCCCTGCCAAAACCCCTACCGACGGCGCTTCAACCAGTCCGATGGATCCAGCGCGATGCCATCCTCCCCGCGGATCTCGAAGTACAGGTGCGGTCCCTGGTCTGTTGTCTCTCCGCCCACCGTTCCGATGATCATGCCGCGGGTCACCTTGTCGCCGACCGCCACCTTCGCCTGATCGAGCTGGGTATACAGCGATCGATAGCCGTTGCCGTGATCGAGGATGACCGTGAGGCCGTAGGTTCCCAGCCGCTGGACCCGCTCCACCGTCGCCGACTCCACCGCCCTGACCGGCGTTCCCACCGCGGCCCCGATGCCGATCCCGTTGTTGCGAATGGTCGCTCCCGAGGCCAGTCGCTCCCGCCCGAAGGTCACCACGATCCGCCCGTCCACCGGCCAGTCGAGCTTGCCGATATCCGCGGTGGTCAGCGTGCCGGCGCCCGCGGCGCTCGCCGCCGGCGGATTGCGCCTGGCCGAGTTGCGGCGGGCCGCCTCCAGCTCGGCGAGGAGGGTATTGAGCTGGGCTTCATCACGCTCGAGCGCCGTCAGGCGCTGCTCGGTGGTCCTGGCGCTCTTCCGGACGTCGCGGAGACGGCGGCCACTCTCCTCGACCAGGGCGCCGTAGCGCTTGAGTTCCGTCGCTCGATCCTCCCGGCTCCGGTCCAGCTCCGTGCGCACCTGCAGGATCTCCTTGCGCCTCCGATCCACCCGGGCGGTCAGCTTCTCGACATCGTCCACCAGGGTCTGGTCCTGCCGCGACTGCAGAAAGAGGTACTTGTAGCGCGACAGCAGATCGCCAAACGATTGCGCCGCCACCATGACCTCGAAGGTGTACATCGAACCGCGCTTGTAGATCTCAGCGAGTCGGCGTGCCAGCACCGCGCGCTTCTCGGCGAGGTTGTCCTGCGCCAGCGCCAGGTCGCTCGCCGCCTGATCGGCGTGGGCATTGAGCCCGCCGATCTGGGTTTCGATCTCGTTCACGATCCGGTTGGTGGTCTGCCGCTGGCGCTCGAGGTTGCTGAGCTCCTGGCCGATATCATGCACCTGGCCCTGCAAACGGCTCCGCTCATCCTCCAGCCGGGCCCGCTCCCGGCGCACCTCCTCCAGCCGGCGGCGCGAGTCGTCGAGTTCCGATTGAGCGGCGAGGCGGACAGCAGGACTGGCGGACAGCAACAGCGCGATCACGACCAGAAAGCGTTTGACCCCGAACCCGGCCCGCCTGACCGCCCCACCGCCTGACCGTCCGCTCGGCCGCCTAGACATTCCGCAGGTGCCGCCCCACGCTCACCAGGCTCCCGCCGAGGCCGATGGCCACGCCGAACAGGATGCCGAGCAGGAGATGTTGCGGGTCGAGGAAGACGATGCCGGAGGTGGCGAGCTCCGACTGCCCCCGGAACAGAAGAAAGGTGCCGTAGGAGAGCAGCAGGGCGACGCCACCGCCCAGCAGACCCTTCAACGCGCCTTCGAGGAGAAACGGACCGCGAATGAATCCGTTGGTGGCGCCGACCAGACGCATGACCGCGATCTCGCGGGCGCGCTGCAGCACCGTAATGCGGATCGTGACCCCGATGATCACCACCGCCACCGCCGCGAAGGCGAGTCCGATCGTGAGTCCCACCAGTCCGGCGATGTTGCGCAGCCGGTCCAGCTTCTCGATCCATTCGCGTCCGTAGCGGACATCGTCGACAAATCCGTATCCCTGGAGGCGCGTGGCGACGGCCGCGACATGGGCGCCGTCGCGGAATCCCTCCTTCATCTGGATTTCCAGCGAGGCGGGCAACGGGTTGACCGATAGGTCGCGGTAGGCGTCGCGGAACTCCACCAGCTCGGCGCGGGCCCGCTTGAGCGCCTCATCCTCGCTGACAAAGGTGACGCGCTGCACCTCGGGAAAGGCGGTGATGTCCTGTGACGCCAGCGCGATCGTCTCGGGCGGCGTTCCGCTCAGGAGGTAGGCGACCACCTCGACCCGCTGTTCCACCGTGTGCAACGCCGCCCGGAGGTTCACGGCGACCAGCGCGAAGAGCCCGACGGCGTACAGCGAGAATCCGATCGTGGTGATGGAGAGCGCGGAGAGGAGCGGGGCGCGACGGAACGACAGCAGCGCCTCGCGAAGGAGCAGCCTCATACCGGCTCTCCCGCGGTCTCGTCCAGGCCGCTGTCAAAGACCACGGCGCCTTCGCGCAACTCGATGGTCCGGTAGGTCGTCTGCTTCACCAGGTCGAGGTCATGGGTCGCCATCACCACGCAGGTCCCGCTGGCATTGATCTCCCGGATCAGCTGAAAGACGCCGCGGGTGGCGCGCTCGTCGAGGTTGCCGGTCGGTTCGTCCGCCAGCACGATGGCCGGATCGTTGACCAGTGCCCGTGCCAGCGCGACCCGCTGCTGCTCGCCCCCGGACAGCTCCTGGGGATACGCATGCGCTTTGGCGGCCAGCCCGACCTGCGTCAGCACCCGCATGACCCGCGCGGGAATGCTGTCGGCGCGCGCGCCGGTGACCTCCAGCGCAAAGGCGATGTTTTCCTCCGCGGTCCGGTCATCCAGCAGCCGGAAATCCTGAAACACGATCCCCAGCCGGCGGCGCAGCCGCGGAATCTCCGCGGGCCCGAGTTCGGCGATGTTGAAGCCGGAGATGCGCACCTGCCCGCTGGTCGGCTGCAGCGCTCCCTGCATGAGCTTGAGGATGGTGGACTTGCCCGCGCCGGAGTGACCGGTGAGAAAGACAAACTCTCCCTTGGCCACGTGAAGGGAGACATTCTTGAGGGCGGCGCCCTTGGGATAGTCCTTGAAGACGTGCGCGAAGCGGATCACGAAGAGAACATAAGGGGGTAGGTGGCAGGGAGCAGATAGCCGTCAGCGAGACGCCGCCGATCGGGTCGGGGAGCGCTGGTGCCTCGGGAGACACGCTGCCACCTGCCAGCTGCTCCCTGCCACCCTCGGTTCATCCCAGTGCCTGCTCCAGATCCCCGATGATGTCCTCGGCATTCTCCAGTCCGCAGGAGAGCCGGACAAAGCCGTCGGGGATGCCCTGCCCGGCGCGCTGTTCCTCGGTGAGGTGCCGGTGGCTGTTCAGCCGCGGCTCCGAGATCAGGCTTTCCACCCCGCCCAGGCTCGGGGCATGCGCGATCATCGTGAGCTTCTTGAGGAACCGCTCGGCGCCTCGGACACCGCCCTTGAGCTCGAGGCCCACCATGCCGCCGAACCCGCTCAGCACCCGCACCGCGAAGGCGTGATCGGGATGGGAGGCCAGTCCCGGGTAATGCACCGTGATGAACTCCGGCCGGGTGGCGGCCCAGGCCGCGACGGCCGCGCCGTTGGCGTTGTGGCGCTGCATGCGCACATCGAGGGTGCGGAGCCCGCGTTCGACCAGCCACGCCGCATGCGGGTCGATCGACTGGCCCCAGAGCCGCATCAGCCGGTTCACTTCCTCGACCAGGGCGGCTGAGCCGGCGACGGCGCCGGCGATGATGTCGCTGTGCCCGTTGAGGTACTTGGTCGCGCTGCTGATCACGATATCGGCGCCGTGCTCCAGCGCGCGGAAATTGACCGGGCTGGCAAAGGTGGCGTCGACCAGCAGTGCGAAGCCGCCGTCGCGGGCAATCTGGGCCATCGGCGCGAGGTCGATGACCCGCATCGTGGGATTGGTGGGCGTTTCCACGAACACGGCACGGGTGCGCTTGCGCACCGAGCGGCGCCACAATCGTGGCTGGTCGGGATTCACATAGGTCACCTCGATCCCGAACCGACCCAGCTCCTCGTCGAACAGCCGGCGGGTGCCGCCGTAGATCCAGGAACTGGCCAGCAGGTGATCGCCCGGCCGCAGCACCGCCAGGTGAGCGAGCGCCGTCGCTCCCATTCCGCTGGCGGTGAAGATCGCGGCTTCGGCGCCTTCCAGCAGCGCGTACTTGGCGGCGAGGGCGACCTGGTTCGGGTTGTTGCCGTACCGGGAGTAGAGCACCTCCTCGTCGGAACCGACCGGGCTGGTGAAGGTGCTGCTCTGGAAGACGGGGGTGATGACCGGCGCCCAGTCCGCCAGCCGGCCGGACGCGCCGTGAATCGCGAGCGTCGAGAGGCCGGGCCGCTTCGTCATACCGCGAGCGGCACGGTGTAGGCTCCGTCGCTGGCGCGGACCACGTTGAGCCGGATCAGCACGTCGAGCGCACTCCGCGCCCGCTCGAGCGTCCAGCCGATCCGAGCCGCCAGACGGTCCGTGCTCAGCTCTTCGCCGGTCTCCAGTGCCCCGAAGGCGTCGCGCATGTCGGGCTCGACCCGGCCGACCATCCGCACGCTGCCGCTCACGGCATCGCGGATCAGGGCGACGATGGCGTGGTGGTTGAGCACATGCTCGATGGCCTCGAGCTGGTCCTCCCGCAGCCCCTGCAGCAGGACGAAGGTGCCCGCCGTCTGCCGGAGCAGCAGCTTGGCGACGATCTCTTCGGCACAGCTCAGGTCCACCAGTCCGACGTCGGAGAAGTCGAGCACCGTGACCGTCGCGCCGGCGGCCTCCAGCGCCTGCTCGATGCTGCTGCGCACCGCGCGCCCGGTGGCGCGGGTCACCAGATCCCGATACGGCGTCCGGACCGCCTCCCGCAGCACCTGCTCGATCTGGATCGTCTGTCTCATCCGCGCTTGGCCTCCTGGGCCGGGATCACGATCTGGACCTGCGCACCGGGGAAGGGCGAGAGGTGTTCGGTGAGCGGCACATCATCATCCCACGACGGCACAATGGCGATGCGCGCCGTGCCACTGCGGATGGTGAGCTTGCCATCCCATCGGCTGAGATAGCGCTTGATCCCGGCGATACCCTGCCCCCGGCCCGGATCACGGAACCGGCTGGTATGCTGAATGACGGCGGCCTCGAGCGCGGCGGCATCGCCCCACCGATCGCCGAAGCGGCGCTGCTGGGTCGCCTCCAGCGAGCGGCGGAAGCCGATCCCGGCGTCGCTGACGGCGATCACCACCACCCGTCGCCCCAGTTGCCGACGAAACTTATACGCATGGACCGAAACCCACCCGCCGGTTCCGGCGTGTTCCACAATATTCTGACATGCCTCCGAGAGCGCCATGGCGAATCCCATGGTCGCCTTGGCTTCGAGGCCCAGCTCCCCGTGGATGATCCGGGCTGCGCCTTCCTGGATCCGGCCCACCACCGTGTGCACATCCTCCGATGCGCGCACCGGGGTCACATCGAGCAGGACATCCGATTGCTCGTCCGGCTTCTGCTTTGGCACCTTCCCATGCAGCTCGAACAGCTCCGCCGCATGGCGAAAGAACCCGGTGCGGGTCCAGTAGCGGCGCACGTCCTCGGCCACCGGGACGGTGAACGCGGGCATCGCGCCTCCCGCTTCCTGGACCGCCTGGCCCGCTGTCAGCATGGCGACGAGGCCGAAGGGTGAGGCCCACTGCGCGGTGCGTGCGTCGAACACCATCTTGTCGGTGAGCGCGCCGGCGCCGAACGAGTGGGCAAACTGCTCGAAGCTGCGATCATCGAACTTGGCCGGGATCTCCACGACCCGGCTCATGCGTTCGCCCCTGCCGGTCGCGCCAGCTCGCCCCGCAGCAGCGGGCCCAGCGTCCCTGCCCCGCGCAATTCGGCGTTCCGCGCCGCGAGACGGTTGGCTTCGCGGATGGCGACCTCCGGCGTGGCGCCCCCGATCAGCCCGGAGCAGAGCGCGGCGCCGAAGACATCCCCGCATCCGGTCGGGTCGACGGCGTTCACCGCCGGCGCCGGAATGAGCGAGGTCCGGACGGCCGGGGACGAACCCCGTAGCGCCGGCGCCCCGCGCCCCGCGCCTCGCGCCTTCTCTCCGCTCAGCGCCAGCCGCTCGAACCCCGGTGCGGCCACGTACGCCGTCCCGCGCGGTCCCAGGGTGACAACGAGCAGCGACACGCCGGCGTCAAGCGCCTGCGCGGAAACCGCGAGGGGGTCCGGACCAAACTGGCGCATCTCATCCTCGTTCATCTGGACGACATCGAAACACCCGAACCATCCGGCGGGATCTGCGAGCGGCCGCAGCACCCGTACCCCATCCTGCGGCATGCCGAACAGCAGGCTGTGCACGTCGGCGTAGATCGGCCCGGGGAACGCCTGCCGCAATGCCCGCGCGGTGCCCAGCTCCAGTTCGAATCCGGAAATGAAATTCAGGTAGAGTGCGTCCAGGTCCTGGACCATCGGCCCCAGTTCGGCCCAGGTCCACCCCGGTACCCCGCCCGACATCCGCTCGCACCGCCGCTCGGCGGAGGCGTATCGCAGCGTGACGCGATTGTTCGGCGCCGGCACTTCGACCGCCCGCGCCCCCGGGACCAGGCGGTGCAGGCTGCGGAACAGGTCTCCCGCGCGGTCCTTGAGGTCGCTGCCGACCTTGATCAGCGGCACGCCCTGCCAGCCCGGGGGCAGCGCTGCCTCGAAGCCGCCAAGGGCATAGGCGATGCCACCCCATTCCTCCACCGGCGCCGCCGCGGGATCGCGCCCATGGATCACGTCCCAGACCAGCGAGCCGAGAATGCCGAGTTTAGGCATGAGAGAAGGTGGCAGGTGGCAGCGTACAGGTGGCAGTCAGGAGCATCGGGACTGCTGTCCGCCTTGGTCGTTCAGTCGATCCGTGAGATTCCACTACTTTCGCCCCGCTACCTGCCACCTGCCACCTACACTATCCCCGCCTCCACCTGCTCCTGAAACGCCCGCACGGCGCCATACACCCCCGCGACACCCGTCAGGGTACCGGGCACGATCCGGCAGACCTCGACGGCGGGCTTGAACGCACGACGGGTAACTTCACGCCGGAGGGGCTCGAACAGATGCTCGCCGGCCAGCGTGACGCCCCCGACGACCACGATCGCTTCGGGATTGAAGATATTGATCAGGTTGGCGACGGCGGCACCGAGAAACCGGGCCGTGTCCCGCACCACGTCGAGGGCCAGTTCGTCGCCGGCCTTGGCCGCCTCGTAGACCAGCTGGGCGGTGACCTGCCTCAGGTCGCCACCCACATAGCCGGGGAGACTCGACGCCGACCCGCTCTCGATGGCCTCGACCGCGCGGAGCGCGATGTTCGGTCCCGAGGCATACGCCTCGACGCAGCCGTAGTTGCCGCACTTGCAGCGGCGGCCATGGACATCGATCGTCATGTGCCCGATCTCGCCGGCGATGTCGGAGGCGCCGTGATACAGCCGGCCCCCGATGATGATGCCGCCGCCGATGCCGGTGCCGATCGTGAGGCCCACGGCGTTGCGTGTGCCTTGCGCCGCACCCCGCCACCATTCGCCGAGGACGGCGCAGTTGGCGTCATTGTCGAGCGCCGCCCGGAGCCCCAGGCCGTCGGCCAGCCGCTGCCGCAGCGGCATGTTGACCCAGCCAAGGTTCGGCGTGAGCAGCACGATGCCGGTATCGATTTTCAGCGGGCCGGGCGCGCCGATGCCCAGCCCGATCACCTCGAGTCCGGGTACTTCCACCTGCGCCGCGGTGATCGTCGCGCGCGCGCTCGCGATGATCCGCTGGACCACGGCATCCGCGCCCTCCTCCGCGCCGGTCGGCACGCTGCGCACGCCGTAGACGGCCGACCCGTCCTCGGCGACGCAGCCGGAGACGATGTTCGTGCCGCCAAGGTCGACGCCGATGATGGTTCGCATGGGACGCAGGGAAGGGGAAAGGGAACGGGAGCGCCGCTAATGATAGAAGCACCGCGGCAATCTCTCCACTCCGTCGCTGCTGGGGGCGCGCCGGCCCGCGCTCACCTCCCCGCGGGTTGATCTCGCGGGTACCGGCGGACCGGCAGGCGGTTCCTAGCTGCTCCGGCTCAATCTCGCCCCCACCGCCGCCACCACCGCCGCCACGTCGATCTCCCGCATGCAGCGATGATGGCCCAGCGGGCAGGTGACCGGACCGTGGTGGTGACAGGGGCGACAGCCCAGCCGCGGATGCTCGACCACCCGGTCTGCCGGCCACACCGGGCCGAAGCCGAATGCCGGGACGGTCGGGCCGAACAGGGCGACGACCGGCACGCCGAGCGCGGTGGCCAGGTGGAGGGGGGCGGAATCGTTGGTGACCAGCAGCGCGGCGCGCGCCAGCAGCGCCGCCGAGACCATGAGGGGCAGTGCCCCTGCCGCGTTCCAGCTCCGGCCGGGCGCACGAGCGACGACGGCCTCCCCCAATGCGACCGCATCACTGCCGCCGAGCACGACGATCGGTTCGCGGACCGCGGCGGCGAGGTCGGGATAGAACGGCCACCGCTTGGTGTCCCACCGCGCCCCCGGCGCAAGCGCCAGAAATCGTGCGGGGATCCGTCGTTCCAGCAGCCACTCGTCCGCCCGAGCCCAGTCGCTCTCGGAGAGCGCCAGCCAGGGCGGAGCGGGCAGGGGGTCGGAAGCTGGACCGGCCAGCGTGGCGATCCTGCTGCTCATCGGGCCGGCGCTGCGGGCCCGGGCTTGGGTATAGAGGAACGCACCCGGGGCGCCGCTGAAGCCGATGCGCTGGGGAATACCGGCAAGCCGCGCAATCAGGGCGCTCCGGATCGACCCATGCGGCAGGAACACGGTCGCGTGACGCAACCGTCGCAGCGTGCGCGCCACGCCCAGGAGTCCACCGAGCCCGCCGTCATGACCATGCTTGTCGAACAGGATCGCGCGGCGGACGGCGGGGTGGCCGAGCACGATTGGAAGCGAGCCGGGTGTGGTGAGTACATCCACCGGCCCACGGGTGGCGGCGAGCGATATGAGGAGTGGGAGCGTCAGAATCGTGTCGCCCAGAAAGGCGGTCTGGACGACCAGGGTGCCTTCGGTCGCGCTGCGGGGACGGGCACCGGCGATGGGCCCGGTGACGGGGGACGGCCCGGGCATCGGCGGGTCCGACCTATTCCACCTGCAATACCGCCAGGAATGCCTCCTGCGGAATCTCGACCGAGCCCAGCTGCTTCATCCGCTTCTTTCCCTCCTTCTGCTTCTCCAGCAGCTTGCGCTTGCGGGTGATGTCACCGCCATAGCACTTGGCCAGCACGTCCTTGCGCAGCGCCGAAATCGTCTCGCGGGCGATGATCTTGTTGCCGATCGCCGCCTGGAGGGCCACCACGAACATCTGGCGCGGAATCAGTTCCTTCAGCTTCTCCGCCACCTTCTTGCCGTATTCGTACGACTTGTCCTTGTGCAGGATCACGCTGAAGGCGTCGATCGCGTCGCCGTTGATCAGCATGTCGAGCCGGACGAGGTCGGAGGCCCGGTAGTCGGTCATCTCGTAGTCCAGCGACGCATAGCCGCGCGAGATGCTCTTGAGCCGGTCGTAGAAGTCCAGCACGATCTCCGCGAGCGGAAACTCGAAGTCGAACTCCACCCGGCTGGCGTCCAGATATTTCATCCCCAGGTAGATGCCGCGCCGGTCCTGGCCCAGCTTCATGATCCCGCCGATATACTCCGTCGGGGCCATGATGCGCGCCTTCACGTACGGTTCCTCGATGCGGCTGATCGTCGCCGGGTCCGGCATCTTGGTGGGGTTTTCCATGAGCTGTGTCTCGCCATTGGTGAGAAACAGGTGGTACTCCACCGTCGGCACCGTGGTGATCAGGGAAAGATTGAACTCCCGCTCCAGCCGTTCCCGCACGATCTCCATGTGCAGCAGGCCCAGGAAGCCGCAGCGGAACCCGAAGCCCAGGGCGGTCGAGGTCTCCGGTTCGTACTGCAGGCTGGCGTCATTGAACTTGAGCTTGGCCAGCGCGTCGCGCAGGGTCTCGTACTGGTCGGAGTCGGTGGGGTACAGTCCGGCGAAGACCATCGATTTCACGTCGCGGTATCCCGGCAGCAGCTCCGGCGCGGGGTGGTCGGCATCGAGGATGGTATCGCCCACCCGGGTGTCGCTTACGCTGCGGAGGTTGGCCACCACATACCCCACCTCGCCCGCCTCCAGCTTGCCGGTCTTGTGCTGCCCCAGCTGGAGGTAGCCGACTTCATCGACGGTGTAGACATCCTCGGTATGCGATCCGAAGCAGATCCTGGTGCCGTGCTCGATCGTCCCATCCACCACACGGATACTCGGGATGGCCCCGCGATACCGGTCAAAGTAGGAGTCGAACACCAGCGCGCGGAGCGGGCCTTTCGCCTTGCCTCGCGGCGGCGGAACCCGGCGGACGACCTCTTCCAGTAACGCGGGGACACCGGTGCCTTCCTTGGCGGACACCGAGAGGATCTCCTCCCGCTTCGCGCCGATCAGGTCCATGATCTCCTTGGCCCGTCGCTCCGGCTCCGCCCCAGGCAGGTCGATCTTGTTCAGTACCGGAATGATGTCGAGGCCGGCATCGAGGGCGAGGAACAGGTTCGAGAGCGTCTGGGCCTGGATCCCCTGGGACGCATCCACCACCAGGATCGCCCCCTCGCAGGCGGCGAGCGAGCGGGACACCTCGTAGGTGAAGTCCACGTGGCCCGGGGTGTCGATCAGGTTGAGCTCGTAGGTGTGGCCGTCAAGCGCGCCGTACACCATGCGCACGGCATTGAGCTTGATCGTGATGCCGCGCTCGCGCTCGAGGTCCATGGTGTCGAGCAGCTGCTCGCGCATGAGGCGCTTTTCCACGGCGCCGGTGGCCTCGATCAGGCGGTCAGCCAGGGTGCTCTTGCCGTGGTCGATGTGGGCCACGATACAGAAATTTCGGATACGCGACTGCTTCATGGGCGGCAATATAGCTGGAGCCGCCCGTTCCACGGTCCCCGCCCGACTCGGTGGCCGACTACTCTTCCCGGCATGACCGATCGTTCCCCGGCCTCTGCCCATCTCGGCATGCTCCTCACCACCCTGATCTGGGGTGGCAATTTCACCATTTCCAAGCTCGCCCTCCGCGAAATCCCCCCTCTGCCGTTCACCGCGATTCGCTTCGTGGCGGGCTCGCTCGTCCTGGCCATCGTCCTGCTCCGGCTCGACCGATTGCGCTGGCCCCCCGCCGGGATGGGCTGGCCGCTCATCATCCTCGGCCTCATCGGTAACACCCTCTACCAGCTCTGCTTCATTCATGGGCTGTTCCGCACCAGCGCGACCGATGCCGCCCTGATCCTCGCCAGCCTGCCCACCATCGTGACGGTCTCCGCCGCCCTGCTCGGACTGGAACAGACCACCGTCCGGCAGCGGTGGGGCGTGGTCCTGGCGACGACGGGCGTCGTGGCGATTGTCCTGCGGAATGGATTCGGTCAGGGCGGGGGAGATCTGGTGGGCGACCTGCTCATGCTCGCGGCCACCGGATGCTGGACCATCTACTCGCTGGGCCTGCGGCGCATCTCCGGTTCGATGCCGGCGCTGGAGCTCACTGCCTGGACCCTGTTCACCGGAACGCCAGGGCTCTTCCTGATGGGCCTTCCGGGACTGGTGGCGCTCGACTGGGGCGGCGTGAGCGTCGCCGGATGGGCCGCCGTCGGGTACGCCGCGCTGCTCTCGCTCACCGCCGCCTATGTGCTCTGGAGTCGCTCCATCCGGGCCCTCGGTGCCGGCCGCACCGCGATCTACTCCTGCGGCGTCCCGCTCGTGGCCGCCACTGTCGCTCTCCTGCTCCTCGGCGAACAGCCGACACTCGCCCATGCCCTCGGGGCAACACTCATCATTTCCGGTGTGCTGCTCAGCAACCGGGGGCTGGTCCCCAGTACGCCACCGCCCGAGTAGGCGCGGGGGGGTGGCGCACTGCGGGGATGCCTCAGCCGGCCACCGTCAGCTCCTCCAGCCTCGCCATCGCCCGCCGAAGATGCGGGATCACGATGCTCCCGCCAACCACCAGACCCACCGAGAAGATCTCGAGGAATTCCTCGCGGGTCGTCCCCTCCTCGTGGCAGCGCACCACATGATAGGTGATGCAGTCGTCGCACCGGAGCACGAGGCTCGACACCAGACCGAGCATCTCCTTGGTCTTCGTACCCAGGGCGCCAGGCTCATAACAGCGATGATCGAGCGCGAAGAAGCGGTTGATTGTCAGGTTGCCCGCGTTCAGGATGACGTCGTTCATCCTGGCGCGGAAGCCGTGGAAGTCGTCGAGGGGAGTTGGGGAGTCAGCCATGGGTCACGCCGGGCCGCTGAACCGGCCGCAGCTCTTTCGGTTGAGGATCAGATCGCAGTGAACCGCAGTCGAAGGGAATCTATGCTGGGATTCCCGCCGTGACCCACGGGAGTATGCGTGTGCTCGGCAACGGCAAACGGGCAGTTGGGGGATCTCGATCCCCCCAACCGCCCGCCTGACCGTCCGGCCGACTGACCGTTCGACCTACGCCGCCGGCTTCTTCCCGACGATCTTGTCGTAGCTCTCGGGATTCCACTTCGGCCGTGCCGCCGAGTTGGCAATGTCCTGCCCGAGATAGAAGAGCATTTGCAGGATCCGGGATTCCTTCTCGGCGTCCACCTTGTCCGGGGAGTCGGTTACCTGGTGATAGTCGGCGTGGACCCCGTTGAAGAAGAACAGGACGGGCACGCCCTTGCGGGCAAAATTGAAGTGGTCCGAGCGGAAGTAGAAATTTTCCTCGGGCCAACGGTCCGCGATCGGTGCCATGTTCAGCTGCGGGTGAGCGGCGCTCACCCGGCTCAGTGTGGCTCCGAGGTCGGAGTGCTCCTGCCCGATGGCCACGATTGTATCCGGCCAGTTGCGTCCGATCATGTCGATGTTGATGTTCGCCACGATCTGCGGCAGCGGCACCGTCGGGTGCTCGGAGAAGTAGTTGCTCCCCCACAGGCCCTTCTCTTCGCCGCTCACCGTCATGAAGATGATCGAGCGCTTCGGGCGTGCGCCCTTGCGGGTAAAGGCCTCCGCCAGCTCCATGATTCCAGCGGTGCCGGAGCCGTCGTCATCAGCGCCGTTGCAGATGCTGTCGGCGCCTTTGGCCTGACAGCCGCCCGTCCCGTTCGGACCGGCCACGCCGACATGATCCATGTGCGCGGAGTAGACCAGGTATTCCTGCTTGAGCTTGGGATCGGAGCCCTCCAGCACCCCGATGGTGTTCGGCGCTGATACCTCGCTCAGGACTTCGTCCTTCAGGCCCAGGCCGACGGTCAGCTGGGGCAGCGGGGTGATCACGGCCGCGGCCGAGCTCCGGATGGTGTCGAGATTGAGGCCGGCCAGCTGGAGCACTTCGCCCAGGGCGCGCTCGTGCACCTCCACCACCGGGCTCGCGTCCTCGCCGGCGCCGACCGTGACGCGAATCGCACTCTGCGCCCGCACCCGGGTGGCGAAGACGGTGGAGTCCCGGTTGGACAGCAGCACGATTCCCCTCGGCCGCTTCTCGCCGAGTCTCCCGAGGATCTGCTGAACCACGGGTGTCAGCGGCTTGCGATAGTCCATCACCACCAGCACGATTTTGCCGGCCACATCGAGTGTTTCGACAGCCGAGGCGGCGTAGGCTCCGCCGAGCAGCACGGCGGGCGCCATCACCTCCTCCGCCGGGACGCGGCCGAAGGCAAAGCGGGCATCGCGGTCGAGCGCCGCGTGCAGGTGTGCCCCGGCGATCATGAATCCGACGTGGCTGCCGGCGGGATCGATCCGCCGCCGGCTGATGGTATACCGCTGGAAAAAGGTCCCGTTCTCACCCATCGGTTTGAGGCCGACCCGGCGAAACTCGTCCGCCACGTATTTGGCGGTCATCTCCAGCCCCGGACTTGGTGTGTCCCGCCCGAGCATGGAATCATCCGCGATGATATGAATGCGTCGGCTTACGTCCGCCGTCGTGATTGTCGCGGCGGCGGCTCGGAGCGCCGCGGATTGGGCGGACAGGGGCAGGGCAGTGGACGCGAAGAACAACAGTAGGGCGGGGGCGGTGAGTCGCGGCATGCGCATCAGCAATTCCTGACGAAGGACGTGAAGGGGAGCGACCGGCCGACACAAAGCGCCCGGCCGTGGGTGGTACGGCCGGGCGCTCAATGAGGTTTCGAACCGGCTCAGGGCCGACGGCGCTTCAGCTGAGGCTCGCCGGTGCTCCGGGGCTGCGGTGGCTGCGATCGGGGTTCTGCGCGCGGCCGGTCCTGGGGCGGCGGCGAGGCTCGGGGCGCTTCCCGCGCTGGCTCGCGCCGTGGCTCGGCGCTGGGGCGTGGATCGGAGGACGGAGCCCGCGGTGACTCGCGGGTCGGCTCCCGTCGCGGCTCGGCGCCGGGCCGTGGATCAGACGACGGGGCTGGGCGTTCCCCCTGGTCGGAAGTGGAGGCACGGTTGTCCGGGTCATCAGGGCGCTGTGGCCGGCGCCGCGGCGAGTCCTGCGATTCGGTGGACGGAACCTCGCGCGTCCCGTTTCCCTCGCCCCGTGGTTCCGAGCGCCGTTCCGGGCTCGTCGTGGCGCCGGGTTCCGCCCTCGGTTCGCCGCGGCGACCCGGGCTGCGGTCTGGCGTGGCGGTTGTCGACGGTTCCCGCTGGGTGCCGTCGCGCTGCTCCGGGCGGCGAGGGTTGCTTGTCGCGTCCGTCGACCGGCCGTCGGTACGGCGGCGCGGGCTGCCTGGGATCGGAATGCTCCCCCGGCCGCCGATGTCTGCGCTGGTCCGGTCCCGTTCCACCGGACGACGAGGATCGGGGTCGGCGGTGCGGGGACGCTGCGCCACACGGGTCACATAGTCATTGCGCGCGTCGTGGTCCTTGAAGACATACCGCGGGCCGGGACGGTACGGGCGCCCGACATATACGCCCCGGTTGTAGTACCGGTACGGGTAGTAATACCAGTCATCATAGATCACGATCCGAAAACGTGAGCACGAGCTGTAATAGGGATTCCAGGTGTGCCAGCTCGCATAGCTGTGGCAATCGTAGCAGACGAAGCGCGGATAGTCGTAGTGTTTTTCCACGTCGTACTGGGTCACGTCGTAGTCGTAGGTGTCCTGGCCCGAAATGCGCTCGGCCAGATCGGAGACCGCTACATATGGATCGCCACGCACCCGACCGTCGCTGATCGTGTGATAGTCCCAGTGGTCCCCACGGATGATCGCGTCGTAGGTGAAGGGATCCTCGGAGGCGACGGCGAAGATGTACCCCGCGCCCGGGTAGTCATCGACCCGAAATGCCTCATCCCGGTCCCGGCCCAGCACCTCGAAAGTCTTGCCGCCCCGGGCCCAGTTATCCTCCCAGGGGTCGATCGGAAACAGGATGCGCAACCGGCCGTCCGTATCAATTCTGACCACCGTGATGTGCGCATCTTCATCGCTTTTGAAATAGACCCGGACCCGGTCACCGCGCTGGTATGGGTCTTCACGATTGACCCACACGCTGATTCTCGGCCGGGCGGAAGTGGTGCCGCGGACCCAGCGGGCGATCAGGGTGGAAGGGTCCGACGTTGCTGCGGTCGGCGCGGCAGGCGCGGACAGCGCCGCAAGCGCCAGTATCAGGGTGCCGAGCATATTGCCTCCAGGGACGACAGGGTGGACACCAGCCCCCTCAAGCATGGCATGTGCCAGTTTCCCCAATTCTGTGAAGCCAATGTGGGATAACAATTTAGCCTCGAACCACCCGTTTCAGTGCTTTCCGGAAACGTCCGTCCGGCTGGACACCGATGTCTCGCGTTGACTTCGCACAACTCGCCCCGGTACGTTCCGCCCTCAATGTCCCCGGCCACCCGCACCCCACCCCGCATCGATCTGCTCGACCCGCGCGAGGCGGCCGGTCTGGGTGGTATCGAGCTCCTGACCGAGGGCGTGGTCGAAGGGTTCCTCGCCGGCCTCCATCGCTCTCCGCGGCGCGGCTTCTCGGTCGAATTCGCCGAACATCGATCCTACCAGCCGGGCGACGAATTGCGGTACGTGGACTGGAAGCTGCTCGGACGCAAGGACCGGCTGTACGTCAAGCAGTATGAGGAAGAGACCAACCTGCGGGCGATGCTGGTGCTGGACGCCAGTCGCTCCATGGCGTGGGCCGGCGACCCGGCCCGCACCCTGCCGAAGCTGGCCTATGCCCAGCGGCTGGCGGCAGCGATCGGGCTGATCCTCCTGCGACAACGGGACGCGACCGGACTGATCGCGTTCGACGATGCGGTGCGCAGTGTCCTTCCAGCCCGGGCCCGGAGTGCGCAGTGGCATCAGCTGCTGGCGCACCTTGTGACCGTGGTGCCGGGTCAGGGCACCGCGGCGGAGCCGGCGCTGCGTCGGGTGGTCGACCTGCTGCGGCGCCGCGGTCTGGTCATCTTTGTCTCCGATCTCCTGCTCGAGCGCGATCTCGCGCTGCGGGCCCTCAAGTTCCTCCAGCACCGCGGACACCAGGTGATTGTGTTGCATGTCATGGATCCCGCCGAGCTGGATCTCGGGGGTCCGGCGGAGGCTCGTTTCGAGGATCCCGAGACCGGGGCCAGCGTGACGCTGCGGCCAAAGGACTGGGCCGGGGCCTATCGTGAGACGGTGGCGGGAGTGGTGTCAGCCTGGCGCCGGTCCTGTCGCAGCAGCGGCATGCAGTACCACCAGCTCACGACCGACACGCCGTTCGGGCTCGCGCTCCGACGGGTGCTCGCCCGTCCGTCGGGCTTCGCCTGATGGGTTTTCTGCAGCCATGGGTCCTGCTCGGGTTGCCGCTCGCCGGACTTCCGCTGCTGCTGCACCTCATTCAGCGCCGTGATCCCCCCACCCTCGAATTCCCCGCAGTCCGGTACCTGGTGCAGGTCACCCAGGAGCATCAGCGGCGCCTGCGTCTCCGCCACCTGCTGCTGCTCATCGTGCGCACGGTTCTGGTGCTTGCCCTGGTGATGGCCGCCGCGGGCCCGTCGGCGGCCCTCCGGGACGCCGTCAGCCATGCACCGAGTGCGCTCGCCGTCATCCTCGACAACTCACCCAGCAGCGGGGCCATCGTCGATGGCACCTCGCGGCTCGACGAATTGCGCCTGGCGGCCCGACGGATTCTCGCACGGGCTACGCCGGCGGATGCCCTCTGGCTGGTGGGCAGCGACGGACTTGCCCGTCGCGGATCGGCCAGCGAACTCGGCCGTGCGGTCGATAGTCTCGAGGTCGCTCCCCGTCGTCTCGATCTCGGGCAGGCGGTGCAGCTGGCGGCGGAGGTGGTGGCGACAGATCACCGCCCCGGCGCCATCGTCCTCCTCTCGGACCTGCAGGCGACCGCACTGTCACCCGCCGCAGTGCACGCGCCGCTGCTGGTCGCTCGACCCGCGTCCCGGGCGCCACGCAACCTCGGTGTCGGCCAGGTCCGGCCCAGCGCGGTACCGTGGACGCCCTCCGGCGGTCAGGTGATCGTCGCAGTCGAGGGCGACAGCGGTCCTCCGGCGCCGGTCACCGTGACCCTGGCGGACCGGCCGGGACGCCAGGCGCTGATTCCCGCGGGGGGGGCCACCAGCTTCACGCTCGACGGAACGGCGCCGGGGTGGTGGACGGTTCGCGCCGCGAAGGCGCCCGATGAGCTGCGGTTGGACGACGAGCGGGTCAGTCTGATCCGGGTGGCCCCGGTCGCGCGGGTGCAATGGAACGCAGAGGACCGCTACCTCGACGCGGCGCTCGGTGTGCTGGAAGCCGACGGCCGGCTGCGTCGAGGCACCGATCTTACCGCCGGTACGCTGGGCAGCGGTGCGTCCGTGGTCCTGCCCCCCGCCGATCCGGCACAACTCGGCGCACTGAACCGGGCACTGGAGCGGCGGGACGTGGGGTGGCGGTATGGGGCGCTGCTGGCGACCGCCGCGATGACCGACAGCGGTCCGCTGGTCGGTCGTGAGCCGGTCGTACGCCGCTACCTGCTGGAACCGCGTCGGGCCTCCGCCACCACTGGCATTCTGGCGACCGTTGGCCAGCTACCCTGGCTGGTCCGTTCGGGGGATGTGGTCCTGCTCGGTAGTCGGCTGGAGCCGGAGTGGACCGGCTTTCCGCTCCGGGCCGGATTTCTGCCGTTCATGGATGCGGTCGTGAATCGGCTGGCGCGGGGAGAGCTTGCGCTGCAGCACGCAGCGCCCGGTGATCCGGTTCTGGTTCCCGATCTGGTCACAGCGGTGGCGCAGGCCGACCGGCGCTGGACGGTCGAGGGCGGGGCGGCGTTCCGGGCCCCATCGCCCGGGGTGTATTTCCTCCTCGCCGGAGACGACACGGTTGGGGGCATCAGCGTCAATGTCGATCCGCGCGAGTCCCACCTGGCCCGGGCGACCGACGCCCAGGTGACGAATCTCTGGCCCGGGTCCCGGATGGTGAATCTGGAGGACGCTGCCGCGGCGGCCTTCGCCGGGGCGGGACGGGCCAGCCTGCAGGGGCCACTGCTCTGGCTAGCCCTAATGCTCGGACTCATCGAGCTGCTGCTCGCCAGCGGCCTGCGGCAGGGCAGATGACGCTGAACCTGCTGCTCGACGCCTTCGAGCGTACCGCGCTCGCCCTCGACCTGCGGGACCGCCTCCCGTCGCGAGGTGGGCAGCGCCAGATCGATGGGCTGGCAGGCTCGAGCGGGGCCGTGCTGATCGCCTGGCTGGCGCGCCAGTATCCCGACCGCTTGTTCACGGTCATCGCGACCACTCCAGCGGATGCCGAGCGGTGGATCGGCGACCTGCAGCACCTGACCGAGGTGCCCGTGGTGCTGTACCCGCAGCGGGAGGCGCTCGGTGAGGAGGAACCGCACTACGAAATCGCGGGTGAACGGGCCGAGACACTTGCCGCCGTGCTGGAAGGCCGGCTTCGCATCCTGGTCACGACCGCCCGCGCCTCGCAGGAACGCACTCTGGTGCCGGCGGCCCTGCGGGGCAGCACGCTCCGGCTCACGCGCAGCTCCGGTGGCTCCTCCTCGCCGCAGGCGGTGGCCGCCGCCCTCGAGGCGATGGGCTACTCGAAAGTGCCCACCGTCCTCGAGGTGGCGCAGTTCAGTGTCCGGGGCGGGATCGTGGATGTGTACGGCTTCGGCATGGGCGCACCCGCCCGGCTGGAGTGGTGGGGCGACGAGCTCGAGTCGATGCGCACCTTCGACCTTACCACCCAGCGCTCCGGCGAGGTGCTGGACGAAATCACCGTCCTGCCCCTGGTCGGCTCGGCCGCCCGCCGACTGAATGGCGAGGCGACCTCCCCGAGCCGGCAAACCCTGCTGGATCTGCTGCCGTCCGGAATGCTGCTGGTGCAGGACTCGCCCACCGCGGCGGCGGAGGAGGTGGCGCGGGCGTGGCGAGAGGCGGCGCATCATCTCGAAGTCGCGCGGCGGCTGGGGGAAGATGTTCCCACCCGGGAGGAGCTGTTCGAGTCACCGGCGGTGTGGGAATCCCGGCTGGCGGCGTTCGCCCGGGTGGCGCTGCGCTCCGACGCCGGCACTGCGACCGGCCCGGATGTGCTGCATGCCGGGTTCTTCGCTCCCGACTCGGTCGAGCGGGACATCCGACGGCTCCGCAGTCTGCTCGCCGGCGAACTCCCGACGGTCATCCTGTGCGACAACGAGGGTCAGCTCGAGCGACTGGATGAGCTGCTGCACGAGGGCAGCGGACGGCTGAACGTGACGCTCGTGATCGGGGCGCTGGACGGCGGCTTCGTGATGCGCAGCCTGCGGGTCCTCACCGACCACGAGATCTTCCGCCGGGCCCGCCGCCTGCGCCGCGCCCGGCGCTATCGTCAGGCGGCGCCGTCGGCGGCGACCGGCCAGCTCCAGGGGGGTGACTACGTCGTCCACCTCGATCACGGCATCGGGATCTACCGCGGCATCGCGACGATCACTGTCGGCGAGTCGACGATCGAGGTCGCGATTGTCGAGTACGAAGGGGGCGACCGGCTCAACGTTCCGCTGTATCGGCTCGATCAGCTCGAACGGTACCGTTCCGCGGGTGACAGCGGCGACGAGCCGCCGCCGCGGCTCCACAAGCTCGGGGGCTCGTCGTGGCAGCGGGTGCGGGAGAAGACCCGGCAGGCCATCAAGGAGATGGCGGCCGAGCTCCTGGACCTGTACGCCCGGCGCAAGGTGAGCGCCGGCTACGCCTTCCCGCCGGACACGCGGTGGCAGCGCGAACTCGAGTCGGCGTTCCTGTACGAGGACACGCCGGACCAGCGCAAGGCGACCGAGGCGGTGAAGCACGCGATGGAACAGCCGATCCCGATGGACCTCCTGCTGGTCGGCGATGTCGGGTACGGCAAGACGGAAATTGCAGTGCGGGCGGCGTTCAAGGCGGTGCAGGGCGGGAAGCAGGTCGCCGTCCTCGTCCCGACCACCATTCTCGCGGATCAGCACGGCCGGACCTTTGCGGAGCGGCTGGCGGATTTTCCGGTGAAGGTGGAAGTCCTGTCGCGCTTCCGCACCGCCAAGGAGCAGAAGGCGGTGCTGCAGCGCATGGCGGCGGGCGACGTGGATATCGTGATCGGCACGCACCGGCTGCTGTCGAGTGACGTCGAGTGCAAGGACCTCGGCCTGCTGATCGTGGATGAAGAGCACCGCTTCGGGGTGAAGCACAAGGAGCGGCTCAAGGCCCTGCGCCTGACGGTGGATGTGCTGACCCTGACGGCCACTCCGATCCCGCGGACCCTGCACCTTTCGCTCGCCGGGCTGCGGGATCTGGCGATGATCGAGACGCCGCCGCGGGACCGGTCGCCCATCCTCACGTTCGTGGAACCGTGGGATGATGGCCTGCTGGAGGAAGCCCTCGCGCGCGAGCTGGACCGGGGCGGCCAGGTGTTCTTCGTCCACAACCGGATCGAGACGATCGAGACCATCGCCGCGCGGGTGCGCTCGCTCGCCCCGCGGGCCCGGGTGGCGGTGGGGCATGGGCAGATGGCCGCGGACGCGCTGGAGGAGGTCATGCGGCGGTTCGTGTCTGGCGAGGTGGACATCCTCGTCTCCACGATGATCGTCGAATCCGGTCTCGACGTACCTAACGCGAACACCATGGTGGTGCACGACGCGCAGCGGCTCGGTCTCGCCCAGCTCTACCAGTTGCGCGGCCGGGTGGGGCGGAGCCATCGGCGGGCCTACTGCTACCTCGTGGTGCCCGACACGATCGACCGGGATGCCGAGGAACGCCTCAAGGTGCTGGAGCATCATACCGAACTCGGGGCGGGCTACCGGATCGCGCTGAAGGACATGGAGCTGCGAGGCGCAGGGAACCTGCTCGGCGCGGAGCAGTCGGGGCATGCCCACGCCGTGGGATTCGATCTGTACCTGCGCTGGCTCGAGGAGACGGTGCGGGCGCTGCGGGGTCAGGTGAAGGGTGAGCGGCCCCAGCCGCCCGAGGTCGTGCTGGACCGGCCGGCCCACCTCCCGGACAGCTACATCACCTCCGACGACGTGAAGCTCGACTTCTACCGCCGACTGGCGCGGGCGGGGACCCCCAGCGACATTCAACCGCTTCGTGACGAATTGCGCGAGCGGTTCGGGCCACTCCCCGAGCCGGCGGAGGCGCTGCTTCACATGGCCCAGCTCCGCGCGGTGGGGGCGGAGCTGGGCCTGCAACACCTGCTGGTGCGGGGGGATGAGGCGCGACTCACCTTCCGTGAGGGTGCGACGCCCCGATTCGCCGGGCTTTCCGCGGCGCTCGACCATGTACAGCTCGCGGTCGAAGTGCGGCGGACGGTGCCGCTGTCACTCCGGCTCACCCGGTTGGGTGGAGAGAGCCTGGTGCCCGCGCTGGTGCGCGCGCTCGTGGCGGTCGGAGAGAACCAGGTGGCCGGGGGCAGGGAGCAGGTGGCGGGACGGTGATGCAGGCGCGGCAGGGTCGGATGCGCGCACAGTCGGAATAGACATTGGTGGCGGGGCGAGTCGCCCGCCATCTCTCTTCGAGGAGCAGCGATGCGTCGAGTGTGGCTGGTCGTGGCGGTGCTGGCGGCGGCGGGATGCAAGGATGCCTTCCGTGCCCGGCCCGAGGTCGTGGCCGAGGCGGGTGGGCAGGAGCTCTCGGTGGATCGCCTGGCCCAGCTCATGGTGGGCATCAAGGGCGTGCCGGCGAGCCGCGATGCGGCGGAATTCATCGCCACCATGTGGGTGGATCACACGCTCTTCGCCCAGGCGGTGGCGGGCGGCAACACGCTCACCGACTCCTTGACCGCCACCCGCGTGCTGTGGCCCGAGCTCGCCGAACTGCGGGGCACGCGCTGGCATGACTCGCTCCTCGCCCGGCGCGCGCCGCTCACTCCGGCGACGGCTGACAGCGTCTACGCGTCCGACGCGACCCGGCTGCTGCAGCACATTCTGGTGCGGGTCGAGCCCAATGCGGAGCCGCCGGCCCGCCAGGCGGCGCAAAAGAAGATTGATGGGATCTACGCCCGACTGAAGGGGGGAGCGGACTTCGCCGCGCTGGCGCGACAGCTGAGCGAGGATCCCGCGAGCAAGTCCGACGGCGGGTACCTGCCGCCCTCCCCCCGGGGCAAGTTCGTCACCGCATTCGACAGTGCCGGCTGGAGTCTCGCGCCGGGCGGCATGACGAACGTGGTGGAAACACCGTTCGGCTATCACATCATCCGCCGGCCCCCCGCGGCAGAAGTCCGCGACCGCCTCCTGGCCTTTGCGCGGGAGCGGACGGGATTCGTGCTCGATTCGGTCTACCTCGAGTCGCTCGGGGTGCAGCGGCACCTGAAGGTGGAGGCAGGCGCTCCGGCCGCGATGCGCGCCGCGATCGCGGACCGCGATGGTGCGCGCCGTTCGACCAAGACCTTGGCCACCTTTGAACGCGGCGCGCTGACGGTCAGTGATTTCCTGCGGTGGGTGAGTGCCCTGGGCCCCAACTGGGCCGCCGATCTGGGCAAACAGCCCGACAGCTCCCTGGTGAGTTTCGTGAAACTGATCGCCCAGAACCAGCTCCTGCTGCAGCAGGCCGACTCGGCCGGGATCCATATCGGCACGGATGAATGGGCCAGCCTGACGCAGCGGTACGCCGGTCAGGTGGACACGCTCAGGCTGATGCTGGATCTCTCGGCCGCCGACATCAGCGATCCCTCGGCGGCGGCGTCCGATCGTTCCCGGGTTGCGGCGATGAAGATCGCCACCTACTGGGACCGCGTTCTCGCCGGCACGGCCCGGCCCCGGCCCATCCCCGGTCAGCTCGCCGGCATCCTCCGGGAAGAGGCCAAGTTCTCGCTTGACCAGGCGGCGCTGCTCCGGGCGGTCGAGGTGGCGACAGCGCTCAAGGCGTCCACGGATTCGGCCGCCTCCGCGAGCGGTTCCGCGGGGCTACCGCCGGGTCTTCCTGCGGGTGCGCCGGTCTTCGTCGCCCCCCCGGGCGCGGTCCCGCCGACCGACGGTTTGCACTGATGCGGTCGCGGTCATGGTGTCTCGCCGTTCTCGTCCTCTCCGGGGCGCGCGCAGTGGCCGCGCAAGAGGCTCCACTGCGGTGTGATACCCTGGCGACGATCGACCGGGTGATCGCCGTTGTGGGTGAGGCGCCAATCCTGACCTCCCAGGTGGAGGAGGAGATCTTTACGCAGCGGGCGCAGGCCGGAAAACTGCCGACCGCCCCCGCCGAATTCCGGGCCCTCTGTCGCCAGGTGGTCTCGGACCTGATCGATGCCGAACTGATGGTCCAGGTGGCGCAGCGGGACACCGGTATCAAGATCAGCGACCAGGAGCTCGCCGACGGCGTGGAGCAGCAGTTCCGTAACGTGCGGCAGCGCTTCACGAGCGAGGTGGACTTCAAGGCGGAGCTCGCCAAGTCGGGATTCCAGACGCCGGAGGAGTTTCGCCGCTGGCTCACCGACAGCCAGCGCAAGGCGGCGCTCCGCAACCGGCTGGTCTCCAAGCTCAAGGACGAGGGGAAGATCAAGTCGGTGCAACCGACCGAGCAGGAGATGCGGCAGTACTTCGCGCAGTACGGCGAGCAACTCCCCCACCGGCCAGCCACATTGTCCTTTCGCAATATCGTGATCACGCCACGAGCCCAGGGGTCGGCCATGGCGCGGGCGCGGGCCCAGGCGGATTCGATCGTCGTGGAGCTGCGGAAGGGCGCTGATTTTGCCCCCGCGGCGCGGCGCTTCTCCCAGGACCCGGGCAGCAAGGATCAGGGAGGTGATCTCGGCTGGTTCCGGCGCGGGCAGATGGTGGCGGAGTTCGAGGCCACGGCCTTTCGGCTCAAGCCCGGCGCCATCTCCGATCCGGTGGAAACACCGTTCGGCTTTCACATCATTCAGGTGCAGCGCATTCAGCCGGCGGAGATCCAGGCGCGCCACATCCTGATCACGCCGGAGATCGGCGCCAGTGAGGCAGACAGCGCACAGGCGCTCGCGACCCGGGTCGCCGAGGCGCTCCGCGCCGGCGCCCCGTTCGATTCGCTGTCTCAGCTGTACCATGACGCGGGGGAGGAGCGGCAGGCCGACGATGTGCCGATCACCCAGCTGCCGGAGGAGTACGCTGCCGGCGTGGGCAGCGCGGACAGCGGTGCCGTGGTCGCGCCCTTCCCGATTCGCAAGGAGCTCGGACTGCGCCGGAAGTACGTCGTCCTGCAGGTGGTGCGGCGCCGGAGCGAGGGGGCCATCCTGTACGACGACGTGAAGGACCAGATCCGCCGCAAGCTGAGTGACGACCTCGCGGTGCGGAATTACCTCGACAAGCTGCGGCGGTCGACGTATGTCGATATGAGGATGTAGGGAAGGGAGTTGGCTGTCAGCCTTCAGCCGATGGCCGTTAGCCGTTGGCCGTTGGCGGTGAGTCCAGTGCGCTCAGGGTAGTGCGTTCACCGCTTACCGCCCAACCGCCCAACCGTCCAACCGTCCAATCGCCCAACCACCCGACCACCTGCTCCCCCCTTGCTCCCCATCCGCCCATGACCCCCCGCCGTCCCCGTCTCGCTGTCACGCTGGGTGATCCCCGGGGTATCGGTCCGGAGATCACCGCGCGCGCGCTCGCGACCGAGCTCGGCGCCGACATCGTGGTCGTGGGGGCGGAGGACCAGGTCGGGATGATCCCGGCCGCGCAGCGGATTTCGGTCGGGAACTGGGGCGAAGGAGCGGGGGATCAGGCGCCGAGCGGGAAGCCGGGTCCCTCACGGGCGATGCGGGCCGGTCGCATCGCCGGGCTCTCCATCGAGGCGGCGGTCCGTCTTGCGCTGGGCGGCGAAGTTGATGGCATCGTGACCGCACCGGCGCACAAGCATGCGCTCAATCTCGCGGGGTATCGCTGGCCGGGACACACCGAGTGGCTGGCGCACCTGGCCGGTGATGTCGATGTGGCCATGATGCTCGCGGCGAAGTCGCTCCGGGTCGTGCTGGTGACGACCCACATCCCGCTCCGCGCTGTGCCCCAGATGCTCACCACCGACGCGATCCTCCGCACCGGGCGCGTCACCCGCACCGCACTGCAGGAATGGTGGGGCATTGCCGAGCCGCGCATCGCGGTCTGCGCGCTGAATCCCCACGCGGGCGAATCGGGGCTGTTCGGCGACGAGGAGGATCGCGTCATCCGGCCGGCGGTTGACGCGCTGGGCGCGTTCGGGCCCTATCCCGCCGACACCGTCTTCGTCAGGGCCATGCGGGGCGAGTTCGACGTCGTGCTGGCGCCCTACCACGACGTCGGCATGACGGCCATCAAGGTCGCCGCCTTCGGGGAGGGGGTGAACATCACCCTCGGACTGCCCTTCCCGCGCACCTCGCCCGATCACGGGACGGCGTTCGATATCGCCGGCACCGGCACCGCCGACCCCGCGAGCATGCGCGCCGCCCTGGAGCTGGCGGTGGACCTTGCGGAGAAGAGCAGGGCAGGGGTGAATGGGGACCGGGGGAAGGGAAGCGACGCTGCGCGCCGCCGCCCATGAGCGGGAGTAGTCGCGTCATGACCTCCAGCCCCGCAGGCCGGGAATCCCATTCCCCGTTCCCCGTTCCCCTCAACCCCGCCCTCCAGTGGTGCGCCGTCATTGTCGGCATCCTGCTCCGCCTCAGACAGTATCTGCATGCCCGTCCGCTCTGGCTGGACGAGGCGATGCTGGCCAACAATATCCTCGCTCGGCCCTTCACCTCCCTCCTCCAGCCCCTGGGCAGCGACCAGACGGCACCGGTGCCCTTTCTCTGGGGAGTGAAGCTGTCCGCCAATCTGCTTGGCACCGGAGAGCTGGCGCTTCGCCTGGTTCCCTTCATGGGTGGCGTACTGCTGCTGGCGCTGCTGCTGCCGTTTGTCAGGCGACTGCTTCCGCCGCGGGAAGCGACGCTCGCGCTGTGGATCGCGGCCCTGTCGCCCGGGCTGATCTACTATGGCAACGAGCTCAAGCCGTATGGAATCGACGCCCTCTGGTCGGTGGCGCTCGGGCTGCTGACGCTTCGGCTGATCGATGCGCCCACACTCGTCCGTCGCTGGTGGTGCCTGTTCGCCGCGGGGGCCCTCGCGGCGGTTGCGTTGTCGCCGGCGCCGTTTGTTCTGGCTGGTGTCGGCCTGGCGCTGATCACGAGTCCCGCGGTCCGGACCAGCGGGCAGATGCGCCGCTGGCTGCCGGGAATGATCGCGGTGTGGAGTGTGCTCTTCGGCGTGACCTACCTCGAGGTGTACCGCGCCGCCGCACTCAACAGCTACATGCAGCGGTTCTGGATTCCCTATTTTCTGAGCCCGGCGCTACCGCACCTGGGGTCCAGGATCTACAACGCACTGGCGACGTCGTCCCAGGCCTTCTTCACCGCGGAAGGCGGGCTCTGGCGCATCTGGGCTTCCTGTGTCCTGCTCATCCCCATCGTGCTCGGGGGCGTGCGGCTCTGGCGCCAGGGTTTCGCCGCACGGCTGCTGCTGCTCGCGACGCCGCTCCTGCTGGCGATCCTCGCCTCTGTCGTCCGGCGGTATCCGGTCTCGCCGCGACTGCTCCTGTTCGCGCTACCCGGGTTGTGTGTCCTGCTCGCCGCCGGACTTGGCGGCTTCGCCGACCGGCTCGACCGGTGGTCGCGGCTGCCATGGCTTGCCGCGTTGAGTGGAACGCTGCTCCTGCTGCCGCTCCTCGACGCCGCGCGCGCGGTGCTGGTGCCGCTGGAGCGGGAGTCGGTCAGAGGCCCGATTCAGCAGTTCATCAGAGAGCATCAGGCGGGGGCGACGGTCTATCTCTTCGGGCGCACCGTGCCGGCGTGGGTGTTCTACACCACGGACTGGCGCGCCCCCGACATCGGACGGGTGGAGACGCTCGGGGCGCTGGTCAGTTCCGCGGGTCGCGCGTTCCGGCATGCGTCATCGCGGGGCCACCCGGTGGAGCATGAGGGCGACGACCTGGCGTATCGTTTTCGCGACTGGACCGAATTGATCGGGGCGTCCACCGGGATGGGGCCGGACTCGACCGGGGCGAGTCAGCCGACACCGGATCTGGGCTGGCCGCGGAACGAAGCGGCGCGCATCCGGCGGGCGGGTGGTCCGGAGGCGTGGGTGATTCTCTCTTCGTTCGTGCCCGGGGTGCCCGGGCTGCTTGACGCCGCGCTCACCGCGCTGGGGGGGACTCGCACCCGGCTGGTGGAGACGACCGGGGCGACGCTCTCTTGCTGGGTCTTCCCCGACTCGCTGCGCGGGCGTTAGGCGCTCAGCGCGCGGCGCGCTCGAGCCGTGCCATCAGGGCGAGGTGGGCGTCCAGCTTGAGCTTCTGGCTCGCGCGGTTGGCCACCAGCACGGCCCCGACCTGCAGGATCGTCTCCCGCTCCACCAGCCCGTTGGCCCGCAGCGTATTGCCGGTGTCGACCAGGTCGACGATGGCGTGCGCCAGGCCGAGCAGCGGGGCAACCTCCACCGAGCCATGCACGGTGATGATCTCCACTGGCCGGCCGGCGGCGGCAAAGTGGTGCCAGGCGAGGCGGGGGTACTTGCTCGCGATCCGTGCGGTCTGGCCGCCGGGGAGTGAGGGCCACGGCGAATCCGCCTCGGTGGCCACGACCATCCGGCAGAAACCGAAGCCCAGCTCGAGTGGCTCCAGCACATCCGCCTCACTCTCCCGCAACACATCGGTGCCGGTGACGCCGAGGTCGGCGGCACCCGATTCCACGTACACCGCCACATCGGCGGGCTTCACCACCAGGAACTCGATGCCGGCGTCGTTGGACGGGATGAGCAGCCGGCGACCGGGGTCGGGATCGACGATGATCCCGCCACGGGCGAAGTGGGCGACGGCGGGCTCATACAGCCGGCCCTTGGCGAGGGCGACGCGCAGCAGCTGGGTCATCGATCGTTCCCCGCCATCGCTTCCGCGATCGTGTCGAGGTCGAGCGAGACCCCGACGGCGGGCATCGGGGTGCCGAACCGGCCCATGAGATCATCGTAGCGCCCACCGGCCCCGGCGGCGCGGCCGGCGCCGGCGGTGAACACCTCGAAGTGAATGCCGGTGTAATAGTCGAGCCCGCGCACCTCACCGAGGTCGTAGACCACGTGCGCCCGGTCGGCGGGGGGCAGTGCGGTATCCAGTGCCAGCAGATGTTCGAGGCCCGGTTGCGAGAGAGCGGTGGCGACGGGGTGTGCCGTCTCCAGCGCCGCGCGGCGCCCGATCACGAACGCGAGCTGGCGCAGCGTCTGCGCTTCCGGTGCCGCCCGTTCCAGCGCGCGGAGGAGGTTGCCGCGGTCCTTCCGGTCAATCCACCGCCGCACCAACGCGCGCTGCTCTTCCGGCAGCGCCCTGAGGCCCGGCGCCAGGATGCCGACGTGGCCGAGGTTCAGCTGGAAGTCCTTCAGGCCGGCGGAGCGGGCAAGGTCGAGCGTCAGGCGGACAATTTCGACGTCTGCGGCGAGATCGCCCTGCCCGAGTATCTCGCCGCCTGCCTGCAGCGTCTCACGGGGACGGCCGCCGCGCTCCGCTTCCTGGCGGAACACCTTGCCGCCGTAGGAGAGCCGGAGCGGGCCGGTGGCGCCGCGGAAGGTGGTCGCCGCCACGCGGGCGAGGCTGGCGGTGAAGTCATAGCGCAGCGCCAGCATCCGGCCGTCGCGGTCGGGAAAGCGGATGAGCTGATCCGCTACTTCGGCGCCACCGGCGCGGAGAAAGACCTCTTCGTATTCGAAGGTCGGCGGGAGCAGCTCCTCGTACCCGGCACGCTCGAATACGGCGGCAGCGGCGCGCTGCAGCTTCCGGCGGGCGAGGACAGCGGGGCCGGTGAGGTCAAGCGCGCCGGGCGGGATCGGGGCGATGGGGCGTAGCATGGGGCGGGAGTATACCGCTGGGAGGTGGCAGGTGGCAGGTGGCAGCTAACCGCTGACAGCGCTCGACGTCACGCTTTCTTCGCTGGGGCCGCAGCTCCTACGAGATAGCGCACCGACTTCACTCGCCGCCCGTCCATTTCCACGATCTCGAAGACATCCAGCCCCACCGGTACCCGGTCGCCGGGGCGCGGCAGCCGGCCCAGCTGGCCGAAGAGATAGCCGCCAATGGTGGTATAGTCGGTATCGTCCAGCTGCAGGTCGTGCGCCGAATTGAACTCGCTCAGCGGCAGGCCGCCGTCCACCAGCGGCGCCCCTTCCGGCGTCGGCTTGGGCCGGTCGAGCCGGTCGTACTCATCGAAGATGTCGCCCACGATCTCTTCCAGCAGATCTTCCATCGTGACGAGGCCGGCGGTGCCGCCATACTCGTCGAGCACCACGGCGAGGTGGACCTTGAGCCGCTTCATGTCGGCCAGGACATCTTCCACTTCCCGTGTGCCCGGCACGAAGAGCGGCCCCCGCATGATGGAGCCCACCGGCGCGCCGGGCTGCTGCCGGAGTGCCGTGAGGATATCCTTGGCGTGCACCACCCCCGAGATATCGTCCAGCGACTCCCCGTAGACCGGATAGCGCGAGCGTCGCGCCGAGGCGACGATGTCGGCGGCATCCTCGACGGAGAGCTCCTTTTCCAGGGCGACCATCTGGGTGCGCGGCGTCATGACCTCCTGCGCGGTCTTCTCGGAGAACTCGAACACCCCCTCGATCAGCCGCGCATCCTCGGTGCCAAAAGAGCCGCCCTCCTCGCTCTGCTCCACCAGCATCCGGATCTCATCGGGCGAGTGGAGCCGCTCATGCTCGGTCGAGGCCTGAACGCCCATCACCCTGAGCAGGCGCCTCGCAGTGCCATTGAGCACGGCGATAAGCGGTTTCATGATCCAGGCAAAGGCCATCAGTGGTGCTGCGACCCAGGCGCTTACCCGCTCGGGGAAGAGCAGGGCGACGGACTTCGGGACCAGTTCGCCCAGGACGATGTGCAGTGCGGTGATGATCGTGAACGCGATTGTGATGGCGATGGCGTGACTGGCAACCGCATCCAGCCCGGTCGGCAGCCAGCCCAGTCCCTGCTGCACCAGACCGGACAGGGCGGGCTCCCCAATCCAGCCGAGGCCCAGGGAGGCGAGGGTGATGCCGAGTTGGGTGGCGGAGATGTAGCGGTCCAGCGACTTGACGGTGCGGAGAGCGAGGTCCGCCCCGCGGTGCCCGCGCAGGCGCATCTCCTCCAGTCGAGTGCGCCGGGCGCCGACCAGGGCGAACTCGGCGGCCACGAAGAAGGCATTCAGCAGGACCAGCACGAGCACGCCCGCCAGTTTCGCGGAGATGTAGGTATTTTGAGCCGGTTCCATATCGGCGAACACTACTCTCTCGATCCGCCGCCCGCGAGGGCACGCCATGATCCGTCAGGTGTCGGTCCCGCCATTCGATCGGCTCACGCCGTTTCTGCCCAAGCCCTCCGTCACCGATACCGCGACCCGGCGTCGGGTAGAGGAGATCCTGGCCGATGTCGCTGGCCGGGGCGACACCGCAGTGCGCCATTGGGCCAGGACCTTCGACGGCGTCGACCTCCCGCCGGCCGACTGGGAGCTGCCGCGCTCGGAGTGGGAGACGGCACTCGACCGGGTGGATATCGAGGTGCGCGAAGCGCTGGAGACCGCCTGCATGCGGGTCCGGGAGTACCACAAGCGCCAGCGCGACCAGGGCTTCACCCTGCTCGAACCCGATGGCAGCATCCTCGGCATGCGGGTCGTGCCGCTCGATCGGGTGGGGCTGTATGTGCCGGGCGGCAAGGCAGCCTATCCCTCCAGCGTCATCATGAACGCGGTGCCCGCAGGTGTTGCGGGAGTGGAGGAGATCATCGCGGTGACGCCGCCGGGGGGAGTCACCGATGCGGTGCTCGTGGCCTGCCTGCTGGCGGGGGTCTCGAAGATCTACCGAATTGGCGGGGTGCAGGCGGTGGGCGCGCTGGCCTACGGGACGGCGACGATTCCGCGGGTCGACAAGATCGTGGGCCCGGGCAACAAGTGGGTGGCGGAGGCCAAGCGGCAGGTCTTCGGGCCGGTAGGCATCGACATGATCGCCGGCCCGACGGAGGTCCTGATCATCGCCGACTCGAGCGCCCGCCCGTCGTGGATCGCCGCCGACATGATCGCGCAGGCGGAGCACGACGAAGATGCCAGCGCCTGGCTGGTGACCAATGACATGCAGCTGGCGGATCAGATTCCGGCGGCGTTGGAGGGGCTGCTGGCGCGGAACCCGCGCGCCGAGGTGGCGCGGAAGGCGCTGGCGGACAACGGCCTCATCGTGTGGGTGCCGACGCTGCAGGATGCGGTCACCGTCGCCAACATGCGGGCGCCGGAACATCTCGAAATCGTCACCCGGAACCCCGACACCATCGCCGCCGATATCCGGCACGCCGGCGCCATCTTCCTCGGCGAGGACACTCCCGAGCCGGTGGGCGACTACATCGCGGGTCCCAGCCACGTGCTGCCCACCGCCGGCACGGCGCGGTACGCCTCACCGCTCGGCGTGTACGACTTTGTCCGGCGGCAGAGCCTGATCCACTACACCCGGCCACGGCTGCAGCAGGACGCCAGCCGGATCATCGCCCTGGCAGAGGCGGAGGGGTTGTTCGGTCACGCGGAGGCGGTGCGGATCCGGGTGGAGCCGGAGCGATAGCAGCACTGGGTAGGGCGGACCCACTGGTCCGCCCTACCACGTGCTTCGGGATAGATTGCTGGTGTGACGACCCCTCCCTGCACCCACCTCGCGCCCGGCCGCCGTGCTACCGCTCCGATGCGCCGGCTGGCGGTGGTGTTCGGACTGACTTTCGGGTTCATGATCGTCGAGGCGATCGGCGGGTGGATCGCCGGCTCTCTGGCCCTGCTGGCCGATGCGGGGCACATGCTCACCGACGTGGGGGCGCTGGGTCTCACGCTGCTGACCGCCTGGATTGCGCAGCGCCCCGCCGATGGACGGAAGACCTACGGCTATCTGCGGTGGGAAATCCTCGCCGCGCTGGTGAATGGGGCGCTGCTCTTCGGCCTTGCCGCCTGGGTGGTGATCGAGGCGATCAGCCGGGTGCGGCAGCCCCATGAGATCCGTGGCGGGATCTTCCTCGTCGTTGCGGTGGCGGGGCTGATCGTGAACGGCATCGGTCTCTGGCTGCTGCACGGCCGGCACGCCGGTCACCTCAACACCCGCGGCGCCTACCTTCATATTATGAGTGATCTGCTGGGCTCGGTCGGCGCGGTGGTCGCGGCGCTGGTGATCCTCGCCACCGGCTGGACCCTGATCGATCCGCTGATCTCCGTCGCCCTCTCGCTGCTGATCCTGTTTGGCGCGTGGCGGCTGATCCGGGACAGCACCGACATACTGCTCGAGGCGGTGCCGGCCCATATCACCATGGGGGAGGTCGAGGCGCGGATGCAGGCGGTGCCGGGCGTGGTCGCGGTGCACGACCTGCACGTCTGGACCGTGACCAACGGGATGGTGGCCATGAGCGGGCATGCGGTGGTGCCGGATCTCTCGGTCCACCCCGGCGTGCTGCAGGCGATGCAGGGGTCCCTGCGGGGGCTCGGCATCGGTCACGTGACCATTCAGCTGGAGGCCCAGGACCACTGCGCCGAGGCCGATTTCGGCCTGGGGGCGGCCCTTCCCCAACCCCATCACGGCCACGCGCATTGATCGAGTGCTCGACCGTGGTTTCCCGCCCTTGCCCTGCCCCTCCCCCCTGTCTATATATGCCGCCCGGCGCCCCGGTTGGGGCGGGGTGTGTGGCCCCACCCGGGACTTCTCAAGATTGACGGCAGGGACGGACCTGGATGGCTGAGCAGACGAAGATCCGCAACATCGCCATCATCGCGCACGTCGACCATGGCAAGACGACACTGGTGGACCAGATGCTGCGGCAGGCTGGTGCGTTCCGGGCCAATCAGCACGTCGAAGAGCGGGTGATGGATTCCAATCCGCTCGAGCGCGAGCGGGGCATCACGATCCTGGCCAAGAATACGGCAGTGCGCTGGGGCGACACCAAGATCAACATCGTGGATACGCCCGGTCACGCCGATTTCGGCGGCGAAGTCGAGCGCATCCTCCGCATGGTGGACGGTGTGCTCATCCTGGTCGACGCGGCGGAAGGCCCGATGCCGCAGACCCGGTTCGTCACCCGGAAAGCGCTGGCGCTTGGTCATCAGCCGATCGTCGCCATCAACAAGATTGACCGGCAGGACGCCGAGCCGTTCCGGGTCCACGACGAGGTGCTGGGGCTGTTCATCGATCTCGAGGCCAGTTCGACCCAGCTCGATGCCCCGTTCCTGTATACCTCGAGCCGGGCCGGCACGGCGACGCACGAGCTGGATCACCCCGGCACGGACCTGAAGCCGCTGTTCGAGACGATCCTCAAGCGGGTCCCGCCGCCGACCGGCGACATCGACGGCCCGTTCCAGATGCTGATCTCGACGCTGGACTTCTCGACCTTCGTGGGCCGGATGGGCATCGGCCGGGTGGAGCGGGGCAAGGTGCGGGTGGGCCAGGAGGTGGCGCTGCTGCCGATCGGCGAGCCGGGTATGGTGCCGGAGGACCAGCCCTTTGTGCGCGGCCGGATCACCAAGCTGCTGACCTTCGACGGTCTGGCCAAGGTCGATACCGAGGAAGTCAGCGCCGGCGACATCGCGGTGATCGCGGGCATCGAGGGGATCGAGATCGGCCGCACGATCACCGCGGTGGAGTGTCCCGAGCGGCTCGAAGGGATTGCGGTGGAGGAGCCGACGATGTCAGTCGACTTCATCGTGAACAACAGCCCCTTCGCCGGACGGGAGGGGAAGTTCGTCACCAGCCGGCAGGTCCGGGACCGGCTGTACCGCGAGCTGGAGCGGAACGTCGCCCTGCGGGTGGAGGACACCGACAGCCCCGATACCTGGATGGTTGCCGGACGGGGCGAGCTGCACCTCGGCATCCTCATGGAGACCATGCGGCGCGAGGGATTCGAGTTCCAGGTGTCGCGCCCGCGGGTGATCACCAAGGTGGGCACGGATGGGGCGCGGCTGGAGCCGTATGAAGAGCTGATGGCGGATGTGCCGGAGAGCTACATCGGCACCGTCATCGAGAAGCTGGGGCCGCGTCGGGCCGAGCTGAGCGAGATGAAGAATCCGGGGCAGGGCATGGTGCGGATGCTGTTCCGCATTCCCGCCCGCGGGCTCTTTGGCTACCGCTCCGAGTTCCTGACCGACACTCGTGGCACCGGCATCCTGCATCACCGGTTCCTCGAGTATGGTCCGTGGGCCGGGCCGCTCCCCGGGCGCAAGAATGGGGTGCTGGTGGCGGACCGGGTGGGTGAGGCGGTGGGCTTTGCGCTGTGGAACCTGCAGGAGCGGGCCCAGATGTTCATCACCCCGGGCGATGAAGTGTACGAGGGGATGATCTGCGGGGAGAATTCCCGGCCGAGCGACATGGACGTGAATGTCGCCAAGGAAAAGAAGCTGTCGAACATGCGCACCACCTCGTCGGACGAGAACATCCAGCTGGAGACGCCGCGGGCGATCACGCTGGAGTACGCGCTCGAATACATCGAGGAGGACGAGTTGATCGAGGTGACACCGAAGTCCATCCGCCTCCGTAAGCGGGCGCTTGCGGCGAACGATCGCAAGAAGATCACGCGGGCGGCCAACCGGGCGGACGCATCATGAGCAGGACTGCCGTCGTCGAGTTACCTACCACCTCCATGCCGGAGACATTCATTATGCCGTGGGATGCGTCTGTCCAGGCGCTTGAACTGCGTCGTCGTCGTGACGACGATGACTTCGATGATGATGAAGAGGCGTTTTCCTTTGATGATGACGACGAGGAGGACGAGGACGACGAGGACCTGGAGGAGGAGGATGTGGATTCGGACGAGGAGGAGGAGGACGAACCTCCTACGTTCGATCCCGATGCGGACGACGAAGAGGAGCGGCCGCGGCGGAGGTAGGTCCGGCCCGGCTTGGACGATCGTGCCGCGCAGTCACCCCCGTTCCACCCGCCGGGACGGGGGCCAGTGCCCCCGACAGGTTGCGTGAGCCGGCCCTGACCGGGTAGTGTCCCACCCCGTTTTCCGGGGCCTGTAGCTCAGTTGGTTAGAGCGCACGCCTGATAAGCGTGAGGTCAGAGGTTCAACTCCTCTCAGGCCCACTGTGCCGTAACACCTTGCCCCGCTTGAGCCTCACGGCTTGAGCGGGGTGTTTGGTTCAGTGGGGTGTGGGGCGGGAGGTGTCCCACGGCGGACCCGGAAGAAGTACGCCGTTCGCGCCATGGCGCTGGTGAGTCCTCTGGCTACTTTCCTCGAGTGAGAGAGTATCAGGTCTACGCCACACGAGGACGTTATGCCTACTGCGCATGAGAGCCCTGCTGAAGCGGCCGGTGGGAACAGCGACGTCCGCCACGCCGAGAATTTGCTGAAAGCGGGGGCCCTGCAGAGCGCGATCTTCAACAGCGCCAACTTCTCGAGCATTGCCACCGACGCCAAGGGTGTCATTCAGATCTTCAACGTCGGCGCCGAGCGGATGCTGGGCTACGCGGCCGTCGAGGTGTTGAACAAGATCACGCCGGCCGACATTTCCGATCCGCAGGAAGTGATCGCGCGCGCCAAGGCGCTCAGCGTCGAGCTCGGCACCCCGATCACGCCCGGCTTTGAGGCGCTGGTCTTCAAGGCCTCCCGCGGGATCGAAGATATCTACGAGCTGACCTATATCCGCAAGGACCGGAGCCGCTTCCCGGCGGTGGTGTCCGTCACGGCGCTGCGCGATGCGCAGGGCGCCATCATCGGCTATCTGCTGATCGGCACCGACAACACGGCGCGGAAGCGGGCGGAAGAAGCACTGCTCAAGGCGGGGGCCCTCCAGAGCGCGATCTTCAACAGCGCCAATTTCTCGAGTATCGCCACCGACGCGAAGGGCGTCATCCAGATCTTCAATGTCGGCGCCGAGCGGATGCTGGGCTACGCGGCCGCCGACGTGTTGAACAAGATCACGCCGGCCCACATTTCCGATCCGCAGGAAGTGATTGCGCGCGCCACCGCGTTGAGCGTCGAATTCGCCACCCAGATTGCGCCGGGATTCGAAACCCTGGTCTTCAAGGCCTCGCGCGGGATCGAGGACATCTACGAGCTGACCTACATCCGCAAGGACGGGAGCCGATTTCCGGCGGTAGTGTCCGTCACGGCGCTGCGCGACGCGCAGGACGCCATCATCGGCTACCTGCTGATCGGCACCGATAACACCGCGCGCAAACAGGTCGAAGAGGAGCGGACCAAGCTGGACCAGCGGCTGCGCGATCAGCACTTCTACACCCGCTCGCTCATCGAATCCAGCGTTGACGCCATAATGACCACCGATCCACGCGGCATCATTACCGACGTGAACAAGCAGACGGAGGCGCTGACCGGGTGCACCCGTGACGAGTTGATCGGCGCGCCGTTCAAGAACTACTTCACCGATCCGGGCCGGGCTGAGGCGGGCATCAACCGGGTGCTGAGCGAAGGCAGAGTCACCAACTACGAACTCACCGCGCGCGCCCGGGATGGCAACCTCACCGTGGTATCCTATAACGCGACCACCTTCCACGACCGGGACCGGAGGCTGCAGGGTGTGTTCGTCGCGGCGCGCGACGTGACGGAACGGAAACGCTTCGAGCAGACGCTGCAGCAGAAGAACGTCGAGCTGGAAAACGCGAGCCGCTCGAAGTCCGAATTCCTCGCCAACATGTCACACGAGCTGAGGACGCCGCTGAATGCCATCATCGGCAATTCCGAAGTGCTCGGGGACGGGCTGCTCGGCGAGCTGACCGGTCAACAGCGGGGATTCATCAGCGACATCTTCGGCAACGGCAAGCATCTGCTCTCCCTGATCAACGACATCCTCGACCTGTCCAAGGTGGAAGCCGGCAAGATGACGCTCGACCTGGAGACGGTGCAATTGCCGGCGTTGTTCGCGAACAGCCTCTCCATCATCAGGGAGAAGGCCGCGACCCGGCATATCAGGCTGAGTCTGCATGCCGCCGAGGAACTGGGGTCGATTCAGGCGGATGCGCGCAAGGTCAAGCAGATCGTGTACAACCTGCTGTCCAACGCGGTCAAGTTCACCAGCGAGGGCGGCCAGGTGATCCTGCGCGCCGGGCGCGTCCAACGGGCCGACGTCGGTCGGCTGTCCGGCGTCATGCGGGGCCGGACCTTTGCCCTGCCCGACACCGAGTTCGCGGAATTCACCTGGATCAGTGTCACCGACAGCGGCATCGGCATTTCGCCTGAGGGGCTGGAACAACTCTTCAGGCCGTTCAGCCAGATCGACAGCGGCCTGGCGCGCAGGTTCGAGGGCACGGGCTTGGGCCTGGCCATGGTGAAACAGCTCGTCGAATTGCACGACGGCACCGTGGCCGTGGAAAGTGCCGTTGGCGAGGGGTCCTGCTTCACGGTCTGGCTGCCGCTCCGGCCGCCGGGAGGCGAGGCGCTCACGCCGGCCAGGGCGCCGGCTGCCTCTCGTCTCGGGGCGCTGGCGGGAGCCCGGATCGCGCTGGTGGTCGAAGACGACGTCAAGTCCGCTGAACTGATCCGGGTGCAACTCGAGGCGGAGGGCTTCACGATGCTGCATGCCGCCTCCGCCGAGGCCGCGCTGGTTCTCGCGGCGCAGCAGCCCTTGGCGCTGATCACCCTGGACATCCTGCTGCCCGACATGGACGGCTGGGAATTCCTCAGTCGCATCAAGCAGGTTCCGGAGCTCACCCACATCCCGGTCGTGATCATTTCGATCGTGGCGGATCGCAGAAAGGGCTTCGCGCTCGGCGCCGCGGCGGTCTTGCAAAAGCCCATCTCCCGGCAGGAATTGTATGAGTTGCTCGTCGAGCTCGGCCTGTTGCCTCTGGTGCCGAGCCAGACGCTCCGCGTCCTCGCGGTGGATGATGATCCCGAGGCGGTGGAGCTGATCGCCGTCCGTCTCCAGGGCCTCGCCAGTGCGGTGCTGCGCGCCAACGGCGGACGTGAGGCCATCGATGTGGCGCGGCGGGAGCTGCCGGATCTGATCGTGCTCGACCTGATGATGCCTGAAGTGAACGGCTTCGACGTGGTGGAGGCGCTCAACGAACATCCCGACACGGCCCGTATTCCGATCCTGGTGGTCACCGCCAAGCAGCTCACCGCCGAGGATCGCGCCAAGCTGAGCGGTTGCGTGACCACGATCCTGCAAAAGACCGACCTCGACCGGGACCGCTTTACCGCCGAAGTCCGGCGGGCCATGTCGGGCCGCCACGCGGTGGCCTGACATGGCGCGAATCCTGGTCATCGAGGACAACGCCACCAATATGCGGCTGGCGACATTCCTGCTGCAGTCGGCGGGGCATACCGTGCTCTGCGCGGTGGATGCCGAGGCCGGGCTCACGTTGGCCCGCGCCGAGCACCCGGACCTGATCCTGATGGATATCCAGCTTCCGGGCATGGACGGCCTCGAAGCGACTGCGCAGCTCAAGCGGGATGAGGCGACACGCGCCATCCCGGTCATCGCGCTCACCGCCCTGGCGATGAAGGGCGATGAGGAGCGCATTCGAGCCGCAGGATGTGACGGCTACATCGCCAAGCCGCTGGCATACCGGGACTTCCTGACCGTCATCTCGGCGCAATTGGTGGCCCCGCTGCTGTCACGTGAGTCACGGGCGTGAAGCGTGAGCCGTCCGACACCGTCGTTCCGGTTGTTGGTCGTTCTCCTATCGTCGAGTACGTTTTGTGAGCCCGGCCGCGCCGCGCGGCGGGAACGAACGATACATCCGCAGGCACCACCGAGAAGAGGATTTATATTCGCATGATCTCCGTCGCACTCGTCGAGGATAATCGCCTCGTTCGCGAAGGGCTGGCGGCCCTGCTGAAGCTGACGGCGGATGTGAAGGTTGTGGCCGCCGAGTCCAGTGCCCGCTTCGCGTTGCTGAGAACGGTGCAACCCGACGTGATTCTGCTGGATGTCGAGTTGTGGGATAATGACAGCCTGCACGTGGCAGAAACGATAAAGCAGCAGTTTCCGCAGTCCAAGGTCATCATCATGGACCTCCCGCCGGTGCGCGAGGACATCCTCGAGTTCGTGAACGCGGGCGTGTCCGGCTTCCTCCTCAAGGAGGCCACGGTGGAGGATCTCGTCAGCACGATCCGCGCGGTGGCCGAGGGCGCCCACGTGCTGCCGCCCGAAATGACCTCGACGCTCTTCTCCCAGATCGCGAAAGAGGCACTCGTGCGGGGCCGAGCGGTGGCGGCGGAGTCGGTGCGGATGACCTCGCGCGAACGAGAGGTCATCGGGCTCATCGGGGAAGGGCTGAGCAACAAGGAAATCGCCAAACGGCTCAACATCGCGACCCACACGGCCAAGAGCCACGTGCGGAACGTCATGGAAAAGCTGGCATTGCACACTCGATTGCAGATCGCCGCGTTTTCCCACAGAAGTGCGGCCTCCTAACCTGGCCCGTTGATGCAGGCCGCGGTTTCCCTCAACGCCACCGCCACTACTGATCCGGAGGTCCTGTAGCAGGGGTCGCCTGCCGTTCGAACGGCTGGCGATCCCTGGTCAGCGGCGCTGGCCCCGGTGCTCGGTAGCACCGGGTAGTGCTGATCGTACCATGCCTCGATGATGCCCCGCCAGAAGCGTCCCCTCCCCCCTAGTAGCTAGTTCGTTCGGCTCACCACTGATCCCCCACTTGGGCCCCCCCGCGCTACCCACTCTTTCACCCTCCCGGGCGATGGGGGGCAGGCGTACACGCGAGCAACTTTCTGTCATCGATTCTTGGCGTACCTGGCAAGCCGACGTCGCGGGGCAGCTGACAGCTTGGCCAGTTCAAATTCGATGCCCACTTCAAGGAGAACCTTGTGAAACGACTATCGATCCTGCTCGCGTCCGTCGCCTTTCTCGCCACCGCCTGCAACAGTGACTCGCCCACCGGCGGGGGGAGCGCCGCACCGCCGACGGTCCTGTCCACCGGCCCCGCGAACACTGCGACGGGAGTGCCGAGGAACCCGTCCATCACCGCGAAGTTCAGCGAGGCGATGGCGCCCGCCACACTCAACGCGACGACCTTTGTGCTGATGAACGGCGCGGCCCCTGTGGCCGGCGCGGTGAGCTATAGCGGCACCACCGCGACGCTGATTCCGACGAACGCTCTCGCCGCGAACACGACGTTCACCGCCACAATTTCAACCGGTGCCACCGACGCAGCCGGGAATCCGCTGGCCGCCCCGAAGACGTGGAGCTTCACCACGGTGTCATCGCCGGTAGCGGGTCCGGCAGCCGTGAACCTTGGGACGGCTGGTAATTACGCCATTCTGGCAAAGTCCGCGGTCTCAACCACCGGAGCCAGCTCGATTGTTGGTGACATCGGACTGAGCCCGGCCGCCGCGACGTTCATCACCGGATTTGGACTGACCGCTGATGCGACCAACACGTTCGCGACATCGGCTTTGGTGACCGGCAAGGTGTGGGCAGCCAACTACAATGCGCCGACTCCCGCCAACCTGACCACCGCCGTGCTCGACATGCAGGCCGCGTACACCGACGCCGCCGGGCGCAGCTTGCCTGACTTCACTGAATTGGGCGCCGGCAATATCAACGGGCTGACTCTGGCCGCCGGCCTCTACAAGTGGGGGACGGGGGTTTCCATCCCCAGCGCGGTCACCCTCACGGGTGGCGCAAATGACGTCTGGATCTTCCAGGTGGCACAGAATCTCACCGTGAGTAACGGCGCCATCGTCACCCTAAGCGGCGGCGCACAGGCCAAGAACGTATTCTGGCAGGTCGCGGGCCAGGCGACCCTTGGAACGACGGCGAACTTCAAGGGAATCATTCTGTCCCAAACACTGATTTCGTTGAACACCGGCGCCACGATGACTGGCCGAGCCCTGGCGCAGACCGCGGTTACCCTCAACGCCACGGCCGTTACGCATCCGTAGTTCATGCAGGGAGGGGTAGCCTGCCGTTCAACCGGCAGGCGACCTCCAAGTTGCCGACGCGAGCGGGGGCGGGTGACCTACCGATGTGATCCCGACCCCTTGCACTCCACCGCAGTTAACCAGCGACGCCGGATTACCGGCCTCAGGAGTAGAAACCAAATGAAACGTCTCACGCTCTTCCTCGCCTCTGCCGCCGTTCTTGCCTCGGCGTGCGACAGTAACAGTCCGGCCAGCCCGAACACCGGCGTGCCGACGGTGATCCCCACCAGCCCCGCGAACGCTACGAACGGTCCAGCGCGCGTGAATCTTGGCACGGCTGGCCAATACGTCATTCTGGCGAAGTCCGGGATCTCCACCACCGGGGCCACTACGATTGTGGGGGACATTGGAGTGAGCCCCATCGCCGCGACGGCCATCACCGGTTTTGCGCTGATCATGGATGCGAGCAACACATTCTCGCGGTCGTCCCGGGTGACCGGAACCGTCAAGGCAGCCAATTACGCGCCGCCGACGCCGGCGGTCCTGACCACCGCGGTGCTCGACATGCAGACCGCCTACACCGATGCCGCAGGGCGCCCATTGCCTAACTATACAGAGCTGGGCGCGGGCAACATCAACGGGATGACGCTGGCCCCGGGCCTCTACAAGTGGAGCACGGGAGTGTCCGTTCCCATCACCGTCACGCTCAATGGTAATTCGAACGCGGTCTGGATCTTTCAGATCGCCAAGAATCTGACTGTCGGCAATGGCGCTATTGTCACCTTGAGTGGTGGCGCGCGAGCCGGGAACGTCTTCTGGCAGGTCGCGGGTCAGACAACCCTTGGTACGACCTCAAGCTTCAAGGGCATCATTCTGTGCAAGACCCTGATCGCCTTCAAGACCGGCGCCAGGATCAAGGGCCGCGCGCTGGCACAGACGGCGGTCACTCTCGATGCAGCCGCTGTGACCAAATAGTCCATGCAGGAAGAGGGCAGTCTACCGTTTCGAACGGCAGACTGCCCTCGGTCACCGTCGCGACCGGGGCGGGTGCAGGTGAGGAACTCCGCCAGGTCGTGGGTTCCCCACGTTGCCCGGGTGACCGTGGTCACGACCACACGGGCCACCAGAGACTCCGGTCCGTCCGTGTCATCAGTGGCTCCGAGGGCCTTCCCTCCTCTGCTTCCTCGCGTCACCACGGTGCCTACGGCAGCACGGCGACCGTTGGGGCGGCGCAGGTGAGGCGTACCGTCGTGGCACCCCCGCAATTGCCCGTGGAGCCAAACCCGTTCTGGCAGTCGAACGTCACGCCGCCTCCGGCCACCGCGCGAGTGAAGTCGCCGATCATCGGTGTGTCGTCCCAAATGGCGAAGGCAAGCGACCCGTCGATGGCGGTGTGAATGAAGCTTACCCGCTGCGGATGCATGACGTTCTGGGTCGTTCCGATCGTATACTGAATCGCCCCGGGATGGCCGGAGACTCCATTCCTTGAGAGGTTGGAGTCATGCCACGATCATCACGGTATTCGCCGCAGGTGCAGGAGCGCGCGGTGCGGCTGGTGCAGGAGCACCTGGCCGGGCACCCGTCGCAGTGGGCCGCGATCACCTCCATGGCGGGCAAGTTGGGCTGTACGGCCGAAACCTTGCGCCGGTGGGTGCGGCAACGTGAGCGGGATGCCGGCCAGCGCCCGGGTCTGACCACGGACGAGCAGCAGCGGCTGAAGGTCCTGGAGCGGGAGGACCGAGAGCTCCGGCGTGCGAACGAGATCCTGCGGAAGGCGTCGGCGTATTGTGCCCAGGCGGAGCTCGACCGCCGCGGGCCGTGATGGTGGCGTTCATCGCCCGCGCGCAGCGGGAGGCGGCGCTGCGGCTGGAGATGACCCGCGTGTGGCAGGCCACGCGGCAGCGCTCACCCGCTCAATCTCCTCCTTCGCCTGGGCCAGCTTCGCCTCCAGCTTCCGCAGGTGCGGTCGACTGCCTTCCCCAGCGCTGTTCCGCGGACGTATCTCCCTTCCATTTGCCGGTCGGCCCGCCGCCGCGGGGCGCAACGGCCGGACCATGCGCTCCAGCGTCGCACTTCCCCGCGGGTCGCGCCAGTAGATGAGCGCGCCGTGCACTGCTTCCTCCCAGCTCCGCATCCCCTGCCGTGCGGCCAGCGCAGCAAAGGCAGTACTGAGCTCCCGATAGGGACGGCTGGCCTGCAGCAGCCGGTCGATGGAGGCCACGCCGATCGTCAGTGCCGCCGGCAACTGCAGCGCCACCCACGCCACCGGAGGAAACAGCGCCGGTTCGAGCTCCCAGAGGCGCAGGGCGGTTCCCGCAATCACGGGGTTCCAGAACGGGCGGCGGGGATCGGCTGGGAAGGCGACCGCGCCTGACAACCGCTGGGGCGAGGCTGCGCTGACGAGGGGACGACCGAGGGGGGGCTGATTCGCCGCCACCGGGATCGGCAGATCGATGGCGCGCACCGCGCCGTCCACTAGTGGACTGTAACTCAAGTTCCGTGGACACGGATGCGGCGGGTGGGATCCGAGTAGCTCCACACGAAGGGATGACACTGCTTGTTGTGCGCGCGGATGTACTGCATGAGCTTGCGCCGCAGATCG
>Ga0163152_10000357_pt1 | contig 81549 bp, 98 predicted proteins | sample OliLakLV19MP8IB2_FD_148635 | JGI IMG/M metagenome (GOLD analysis project Ga0163152, IMG submission 148635) | Freshwater microbial mat bacterial communities from Lake Vanda, McMurdo Dry Valleys, Antarctica - Oligotrophic Lake LV.19.MP8.IB-2 | ecosystem: Environmental > Aquatic > Freshwater >... | reverse complement strand
GGATGCTCGACATGGCGAGCCTGACCGCCACCATCGACGGCGCTATGATCGGCACGCCGGCCTATTTCTCGCCAGAGCAGTTCAAGGGTACGAAGCGCGACATCGATCACCGCACGGACCTTTACGCTAAAAATCGCGTCGATACGCTCGCGCGCCAATGTTTCCCAAAGCGAGGCCAGGCCCATGACTAAGACGCCTGCCCCACGCGCGCCGCGCGCCCGCCGCCCGGCTGAGGAACAAGAGGCGCGTGGCAATCCCGGCAAGCGCGCCGCGCCCGTCGCCGGCACTGAGGTTGCGCCCGTCGCAAGCGTGCTGCCGCCCGCTTACCTGAGCGCCGGCGGCCGCGCCGTATGGGATGAGCTGGCCCCCTCGCTCATCGCACTCAAGCTGTTGCGCCAATCGGACTCCGCCGGCTTCGCCATCCTTTGCGACACCATCGCGGAAGCACGCGAGGCTAAGACCTACCTCGAAGCGGAAGGCTACACTTACGAAACACAAAGCGAGCACTCGCCGCGCATGATCCGCATAAACCCGCGCTATCTCATCCTAGATCGCGCGCGCCGCTTCCTCGCTCAGTATGGCGGCCAGTTTGGCCTCACGCCGGCGGCGCGCCTCACCATCCTCACTCAACTCGCAAACAATCCGAACGCGGCCGGCGCACTCGCTGGCGCGGCTGCGTCTCAAGGGTCTGGCAATGGCGCAACTGACGACGCCACGGCCAGTCTATTTGATGACACCGGAGACGTCATATCCCTCAAGGGACCGATTGGCCTCCTCTCAAATTGATGCACCGGGCGCTTACTTTGACGCACGCAAAGCCAAGCTGGCGGTTGCGTTTTTTGAAAACTACTTGCGCCACTCCACCGGCGAATGGGCTGGCCGCCTGTTCATTCTTGACCCTTGGCAAAAACGCCTAGTCGAGGACTTGTGGGGATGGCGTCGCGCTGACGGCTCGCGCCTTTATCGCCGCGTTTTTGTCGCTGTGCCGCGCAAAAACGGCAAGACAACTTTGGCCGCCGGCGTCGCCAACCTCCTCGCCTTTGGCGATGGCGAGCCAGGCGCGCAAGTGTTCTCAATCGCCGGCAACCAAGAGCAAGCACGCCTTGTCTTTGACGAGGCGTGCGCGATGGTTTCACAATCGCCTGAGCTGAGTGAACACGTTGAGGTGTTGCGCAGCGCGCTTTATTGCGCCGCCCTTCGCGCGAGCTTCAAGCCACTGGCGGCCAAGGGACGCGGCCAGCACGGCAAAAACCCGCACGGCGTCATTGGCGATGAGCTGCACGAATGGCAAGGGCGCGAAATGTTCGACGCCATGCAAACCGCCATGGGCGCGCGCCGCGAGCCGGTTGAGTTCTATATAACCACCGCCGGCCACAACTTGCAAAGCGTCTGTTGGGAGCTGTGGTCACACGCGCTCAAGGTGCGCGATGGCGTTGTGCATATGCCTTCGCTGTTGCCTATCATATTCGCCGCTGAGCAAGGCGACGACTGGACTGACCCGGCCGTGTGGGCGAAGGCCAACCCCGGCATTGGCTCAAGCATCAAGTTGGATTACCTCGCGCAAAAGTGCGAGGAAGCGCAACAGATCGCCACGCAAGAAAACGCGTTTAAGCAACTCCACCTCAATATGTGGACCGAGCAAAGCGTGCGTTGGCTTCCCATGCACCGCTGGAATGATCCGGCCAACGCCGGCGCGTTCTCTGAGGATGAGATGGTCGGCCGGCCGTGCTTTATCGGCATGGACTTGGCGCACACAAAAGACTTGAGCGCGCTGGCGGTGGTGTTTCCACCGCATGGGCCTGACCCGCAATGGCGCGTTGTGATGCGCTTTTTTGTGCCTGAGGACGGCTTGCGGCTGCGCGAGACGCGTGACTTTGTGCCTTACACCACGTGGGTAAACTCAGGCCACCTCACCGCGACGCCTGGCGACATTGCCGACTTTAACGCGATTGAGCGCGCTACGCTTGAGCTTTGCGAAAAGTTCAAACCGCGTGAGGTTGCGTTCGACCGCATGTTCGCCGGCTCCGTGGTCAACAATCTCATTGACCGAAAGATTGAGTGCGTCGCGGTTGGCCAGGGGTTTTATTCCATGGCCGCGCCTTGCGCTGAGCTTGAGCGCGCCGTGCTTGGCAAAATCTTTCGCCACGGCGGCCACCCGGTGCTTGACTGGAACGCCTCCAATGTCGTCGCCATGCGCGATGAGCGCGGCAACATAAAACCGGATCACCGCAAGAGCGGCGAACGCATCGACGGCATTTCGGCAATCGTGACCGCTATGGCGCGCGCGCTCGCGCCGCAAGAGGCCGCCGCGTCGCCATACACCGGCCAACGCGGCCTCATCGTTCTCTAAGGACACCCCCACAAACATGGCTGAAAAAGCAAACGGGCGCGGCGCTGCTGCGCGCGTCGCGGCCGCGTGGCGCGTTCTCACGCGCAATGACGACGCCAAAGCCGCCCCGCCAGATTGGTGGGCGCGCATCTTAGAAACCGCATCGCGCGCCAATAGCGGCGTGCGCGTCACCACCGACACCGCACTGCAAGCCACTGTTGTGCTGGCTTGCGCGCGCGTCATTTCGGAAGGCGTGGCGCAAACGCCGTGGTCACTCAAGCGCCGCCAAGCTGACCGCCGCACTTGGTTGCCGGATGAAACGCACCCGGTGGCGCAGTTACTGCGCAAGCCTAACGAGTTCCAAACCGGCTTTGAGTTCAAAGAAACGCTCACCATGCACGCCGTTCTCGGCGCTGGCGGCCGCGCGGTTAAACTCCGCAACAGCCAAGGCCGCGTGGTTGAGCTTATCCCGCTCGTTCCCAAAAACGTCATCAAGAAACAACGCGACGACTACAGCGTCTTTTATGAGGTGCACACAGCGCGCGGCGGCCAACCCATCATCATGGAAGGCCGCGACGTTTTAGACATTGCCGGCACGTCTTGGGATGGCGTCAACGGCCTTGAGGCTGTGAAGCTGGCCCGCGAGGCCATTGGCCTCTCACTGGCGACTGAGGAAAGCCACGCGCGACTCCACGCCAACGGCGTGCGCTTCGCCGGCGTGCTGACCACGCCAGCGGCGCTTGGCAATGAAGCGGCGACGCGCATCAAGGATGATTGGGCGGAGGCGTTCGGCGGCACAAAGAATTGGTATAAAACGCCGGTTCTTGAGGGCGGCATGGACTTTAAGCAACTCGGGATGAGCGCGGTCGACGCGCAACACCTTGAGACTCGCCGCTTTCAGATTGAGGAAATTTGCCGCGCAATGCGCGTGTTTCCTCAAATGGTCATGCACAGCGACAAGACGGCGACCTTTGCCAGCGCTGAGCAATTCTTTCTAGCGCACGTCACGCACACGCTTGGCCCATGGGTGCAACGGTGGGCCGAACGGCTTGACCTTCACCTCCTCGCGCCAAGCACTGAGCGAGACTTGTGGGTTCACTTTGACCTAAACGGCCTCGCGCCTGGCGATGCGCGCACGCGCGCTGATTACGTCACCAAGCTCGCGGCCGGCGGCATCATTACACCAAACGAGGCGCGCTCGCTTTTGCCGGAAGGGCTCAACCCTCTCGCCGGCGGCGACGACTTACGCGCGCCGCTCAACCAAGCGCCGGTTGACCAAGAGACGGCGGACAACGCCGCGCCCCCAAAGGATCAAGAATAATGCGCCGTTCTAACGAGTGGCAGCGCCGCCTCAACCGCCTCAAGGCGCGGTTTGAGGTGCGCGCGGTTTCCGATGAAGGCCGCTTTAGCGGTTGGGCCTCAACCTTCAACACCGTTGACACATACGAGACGGCCATGGCCCCCGGCTGCTTTGCTCGCACCATCGCTGAGCACAAAGAGCGCGGCTCAATGCCGGCGCTGTTGTGGCAGCATTATTGGGACGACATTCCCGGCCGCATCCTCTCGCTTGAGGAAAAGGACCAAGGCTTATGGCTTGATGGCGCGCTCGAATTGCGCACACAGCGCGGGCGCGAGACGCACGCGCTCATTGAGCCCGCACCAACACCCGCGCTTAATGGCTTGTCCATTGGCTTTAGCGTGCCGCAAGGCGGCTACGAGCTGCGCGGCGGCGTCATTGTTTTCACTGACGTTGACCTGTGGGAGGTGTCGTTCGCCACCTTCCCCGCAAACGATGAGGCGCGCATTGAGACGGTGCGCACCGCCGGCGAAATCGCAACCATACGCGACCTTGAGCGCGCTCTGAGGGAGTCAGGGCAATACTCGCGCGAGGACGCAAAACGGATCTGCGCAAACTTCGCCTCTAAGACCACGCCGCCCACTCAGCGCGACGCTGACCCGGCCGTGTTTCCTGATAGCGCCGCCTTGGCGCAACTCGCGGCCGCGCTTCGCGGCTGATTGATTGGCGAGCCCGGCGCACAGCGCGCCGCCGCCCTTCCCTTCGGAAAAACTGACACCATGCAAAAACGTAACGACGCCGGCACGCAGCCGGTTGTGACCGCGCCTGCCAACGCTGGCGAGGCCGCAAACCTCATCCGCGACATTCACGGCAACGTGGCCGAAATGCGCACGATGGCTGAGCGCACTGACGCGCGTTCGACGGAAATCTCCACGCGTGTGGAAGCCGTCGCCGCGCAAGTTGTGGCGCAGGAGGAAGCTCTCGCGGCGTTCCGCCGTGAGCGCCTGGCCCGCCCGGCCAACGACGCTGACGCCATCCGCGCCGCGCCGTCGCAATCGCGCGCCGCGCTTGAGTCCTTCATGCGCACTGGCGACCTGGCCGCGCTCACGGAGTTGCGCGCTGTGCGCAACGACCTGAATGAGCGCGCCACCGCCGGCCACACCGGCGTGAACGAAACCGGCGGCTACCTTGTGTTGCCGGAGTTTGACGCTCAGGTCGACAAGTTCGCCCGCGTCTATAGCGGCCTGCGCAACTATGCTTCCATCAAAGTGATTGGCGGCACGCGCTATGAGAAGCGCCGCAAGGTTTCCGGCACGACCGCAAACTGGGAAGGCGAAGGCGAAGGCGCGACCGCCACCGACGCACTCAAGTGGGGCATGATCGCCATTGACTTGCACCAGCTCCGCTCTGAGCCGGAATACAGCGTCGAGTCGCTTGAAGACCCGTTCCTCAACATGGAAGCGGAAATCGCTGAGGACTTGGGCGAAGCGTTCGGCCAAAAGGAAGCGCCGAGCCACATCACCGGCACTGGCGTGAAGCAGCCGACCGGCATCCTCACGCACTCGCAAGCTGAGCAAACCACCGTTGGTGGCGCTGAGCTGTCTTGGAACCAAGTCGGTTATGTCAAGACGGGCCAAGCCGCGCTTTGGGGTGCGGCCAACGCGGAAGGCGACATTTTCCGCCGCTTGCCGTTCTATGCGCGCAGCGAGTTCCTGCCAAACTCGGCGTTCTATATGAACCGTAAGAGCTTGTCTCAACTCGTCTTGTTCAAGGACGCGAACAAGCAATACATTTGGCAACCGTCGCTGCGTGACGGCACGCCGCAAACGCTGGTTGGTTACGGCGTGCGCGTGCTTGAGGAAATGCCCGACATGGAAGCTGGCGCGACTCCGGTTGCGTTTGGCGACATGGCCGCCGCCTACCTCATCCTCGATAAGGCCGGCGTGCAAATCTTGCGCAACCCGTACCGCACCAGCGGTCAAGTCACCTTCTTCGCGCGCAAGCGCACTGGTGGCGGCGTGCGTAAGGGCGAAGCGCTCAAGCTCATCAAGATCGCAGCCTAACACACAGCGCGACTAACGACACCGCCGCGCAATCGCGCGGCGGTGTTTGCGCTCGCACGTAAAGAGAGAACATCGAATGTACGATCAAGCAAACAACCTCAAGGTCATCACCGCCATTGCGCCGAAAGCCAGCCTTGGCGCGGCCGCTTACACTGGCGTGACGATTGACCGCGCCGGCTTCGAGTCGCTGACCTTCGCCATTTCCGTTGGCGTTTCCGGCGACACGCTGGCGGTTGGCCTCAAGGTCGATTTTGACATGGAAGAGTCTGACAACGGCTCTAACTGGAACGACGTCGACGCGGCTGACGTGATCGCGCCGAACCAAAGCGCACTCGTTGACGGCACGCCCACTAGCGGCGTGGTGCTGACGATTGACGACGCCGCTGAGGATGACGCCACCTACGTGGTTGGCTATCGCGGCGGCAAGCGTTACGCGCGCATCAACAGCGCGAAAACCGGCACGCACACGGTTGGCATGCCCGGCTCGGCCGTCGCCATCCTTGGCAACCCGGCCCGCGCGCCCGTCTAAGACGGCGCGCCACCTTAAGACGCGGCGCGAGCTTCACCGCTCGCGCCGCTCTTTTTGCACCCTTCAAAGGCGCACGCTCAATGCAACAGCTCGACCGCATCACCGCCCCCGCCGCTCCCATCCTCACACCGACCACCGCCAAGCAACACTTGCGCGTGACGCACAGTGCCGAGGACGCCATCATTCAGCTTTATGCGGATACGGTTGAGCAGGCGCTTGACGGCGACCTTGGCCACCTCAAGCGCGCGCTCATCACGCAAACCTGGCGGCTGACCCTGAGCGGTTTTCCACCTGGCCAAATCCGCCTCCCCCTTCCCCCGTTCCAAGCGGTCACGGCGCTCAAATATACGCCGCGCAATGGCGATGAGGTGACGCTGGCTGCTGACGCTTACCGCGTGCGCCGCCACCTCAATGAGGGCTACGTGACGCCAGCTCACGACACGTTCTGGCCGGTTGGCGATATGGACTCGGTTGTCATTGAGTTCCGCGCCGGCTTTGGCGACACCGCCGCCACCGTTCCCGCACCGATACGCGCCGCCGCCTTGCTCATGCTGGACTCGCTTTATGAGCACCGTGGCACGCTAACGCCGGCCGCACTGGTGGCCAACCCAACCGTCAAGCACTTGCTCACCCCGTTCACCGTGCCGTTATGGTGAGCAGCGGCCGCCTAGATCAACCCATTCGCATTGAGCGCGCCACACGCACCCGCAACGCTTATGGCGAGTTTGCCGTAACTGGTTGGGCGCTTGTGGCTGAGCCGTTCGCCAAAGTGGTGACGGCGCTTGGCCGTGAGATTGTCGCCGGCGCGCGCGATGTTGAAACCAACACGGTGGCCTTTCTCGTGCGCGATGGCCTGGACGTGACCACCGCCGACCGCATCATATGGGAGGCGCGCGCCTTTGACATTATCGCCATCAACCCGGCGCCTCGGCGCGGCGAGGTGACCATTGAGGCGCGCCAGGTCAATGACGCGAGCGGCGAATAATGCGCGCGAGCTTTGCGCTTGATGGCGTCAGAGACTTGCGCGCACAGCTCAACCGCTTGCCGCCCATCGCCGCGCAACGCGTGGTCAAGCCGGCTTTCGTCGCGGGCGCGCAATTCATAAAACGCGCCGTCAAACTCGCCGCACCGCGCGGCAAGACCGGCAACCTAAAGCGCGGCCTGGTGGTTTCCGCCCCGCGCTTTTTCGACGCGCTCAGCCCTTACGTTGACATTGGTTGGCGAAGCGGCCGGGCTGGCGCTGGCCACGCGCACCTTGTCGAAAAAGGCACCGGCGCGCGCACCAACAGGCGCGGCGCAAATCGCGGCGCGGCAAAGGCCAACCCCTTCTTTGAGGAGGCGGTTGCGCTGGCGACTGAGGCCGCGTTCACGGTTGTGCGGATGACGTGGGCCACACGGCTCGCGCTTGAGGCGCGCGCCTGGCGCGGCGGCGGCTTGCGGCTTGATGGCCGCATAAGGAGGTGAGCCCCTGAGCATTGAGACTGAATTGGCCGCGCAACTCGCGGCGCACGCGCCCCTCACCGCTTTGGTTGGGCAGCGTGTTTATCCGGTGAAAGCGCCACCCAACGCGCCCAAGCCTTACGCGGTGTGGTCGCGCACTGACACTGACCCTGAGCCAACTTTAACGGCTGGCCTGGCCACGCATACCGCCGACTTTGAGCTTGAGTTTTTCGCCGCCACTTACGCGGAAGCCCAAGCCGCCGCGCGCGCGGGATGCGACGCGCTCACCACGTGGGAAGGCGAACCGCCGGCGGCTATCATGTCGGCTACTCTCGCCGCGCACTTTGATGATTACGACGAGGCGCAAAGCGCTCACCGCGCCGCTCGCTCGTTCGCCGTGCTTCATCGCCCCTAACCCACACCACCAGCCCCACCCCAAAGGCCGCGCACCAGCGCGGCCTTTTCCTTTTGGAAAGCACCACGCAAAACCATGACGACTAACGCAGTAAAAACCCAAGGCACGATTGTTGAAATCGGCACCTTGGTCGGCACCACCGCCCCCGGCTCTGACACCTTTGTCGTGATCGGTGAGGTCATTGGCGTTGACGGCCCCGGCGGTTCCGCTGACGTGATCGACGCCACCCACTTTGGCTCCACGTTCAAAGAGAAGCTGGCCGGCATCCCCGATGAAGGCCAAATGACTCTGCGCATCAACCTTGCGCTTGAGGACGTTGGCCAGCTTGAGTGCCGCGAAGCCCGCGCCGCCGGCGCTGTGCGCAACGTGCGCGTCAAATTCAACAGCGACGCTGACGGCAACCAAATGGACTTTAAGGCGCTGGTGCTTGGCATCAATCACAGCGCTCAGCCCAACAGCAAGTGGGACGTGACAATCACGCTGGAAATCACCGGCGGGATTACTTGGGGCGACCAAGCCTAAAACTTGACGCCTGCCAGGAGCCTCATCACATGACCACTAAACGCAAACGCGCGGCGCGCCAACCGGCCGCCGCGCAACCTTCCGCCGCCGTGCTTGGCGTCGCCGCCCTCACGGCCAGCGGCGCTAATCTCGCCACTAAGACTTTCCACATTGCGGCCTTGAACGGCTCGCTGCGCATCCGTCAAATGGACGCCGGCGCGAGCCTGGACTTGCAAGCCTTCGCTCGCGCGAACGCTGACAAGGAAAACCGCGTTGAGCTTTTGGCGCTCAACCTTGTGCGCCTCATGCTCATCAACGAGGATGGCTCGCGCATGTTCAACGCCGCTGACCCTGAGGGTGTGGCGCGTGAAATCGACCTGCTGCGCGGCATGAACCGCGACGCCTTCGCGGTCGTGCTGAGCGAGTGTTCAAAAATCGCCAAGCTGGAATCGTCGCTAGCGGATGCGATAAAAAACTAAGAGACGACCCCGAGCTGCGTTTTGCGTATCGGCTGGCCTTAGCGCTCGGCATGACGGTTGGCGATTTACGCCGCCGCATGAGCGCTGAGGAGTTCACACAGTGGGCGGCGTTCTATCGGCTTGAGCCGTGGGGCGAGGCTCGCGCCGATTTGCGCTCGGGTGTCGTCGCTTCGCTCTTGTTCAACATTCACAAGGGCAAAGACACCGAACCGCTTTCGCCCGCCGACTTCCTCTTATTCCAAGACAAGGAAGCGCGCACCGCCGAAACGCCGGCGCGCGACGGCACCGATTTGCAGCGACGTTTCCGCGCCATGTTTCCGGCACGCGAAGCGCCGCCCGCAATGGCGAAGCCAAAACCGGCGCGCAAACGCGCGCCCAAGAAAACCAAAAAGGGGTGAGCGCATGGCGCTAGTTGACTTAAAGGCGCGGCTGCTTGCCGACCCTACCGGCTTTCAAGCCGGCGTTGCTAGCGCTGAGCGCTCGCTTAATTCTTTTGAGGCCCGCACGCGCAACAGCGCGCGCGGGTTCTCAGCGGCCATGGCGTCAATGACGGCTGGCCTCGCCGGCCTTATGGCCGCTTTCGCCCCGCTCATCGTTGGAATGTCGCTGTTCTCCGCCGTCTCGTCGCTGTTCAATCAGGCGCGCGAGTTTGAATCCGCCATGGGCGTGATTGAAGCGGCCAGCGGCGCAACCGGTTCGGCGTTGCGCCAGGCCGAGCAGACTATTCGTGAGCTTGGCCTGGCCACAGGCTTTGGCGCACGCGAAGCGGCTAGCGCGGCTGAGGAATTATTGAAAGCCGGCCTGAGCGTTGCTGAGCTTGAAGCCGGCGCGCTTCAAGCGTCCATGACGCTGGCGGCCGCAACCGGCGGCACCATGGCTGACGGTGCGAGCATTGCCGTTCGCGCCATGAGGAATTTTAACGTAGGCGTCGCCGACTTGGAGTCGGTCGTGCAAGGCGCGGCTGGCGTCATCAACGCCACCACCTTTGGCCTACAGGATTACAGCCTAGCGCTTGGCATGGCCGGCAACACCGCCGCCTCCGCTGGCATCACGCTTGAGGACTTTAACGCCACCATTGCACTGACCGCCGTGGCGTTCTCATCCGGCTCTGACGCCGGCACGTCCTTTAAGACGTTCCTCCAACGCCTTGGCGCACCCACCGCTGAGGCCCGCCGCGCGATGAGAGACCTACACTTCGCGGCTTATGACGCCAACGGCTCGTTTGTTGGCATGGAGGAGGTTGCGCGCCGCCTTCAAGCGTCATTCATCAACCTCACTGAAGAGCAACGCGCCAACGCCGTGGTGCAAATCTTTGGCGCTGACGCGCAACGCACGGCCAACGTTCTGATTGACCAAGGCGCTGAGGCGCTGGTGCACATGCGCGACGTGACGCTGCAAGGCGCTGACGCCAACGCCATGGCGGCCGCGCGCTGGCAAGGCGTCAACGGCGCGCTCGCCAACCTTTCGGCCAAGTGGCAGGAGTTGGCCATCACGCTCGGCGGCTCTGGCGTGCAAGACTTTTTCGCCAGAGCCATCAACCTGGCCGGCGACTTTGTCACCATGCTCACCCGCGCGGCGAATTTGATGAACCGCCTCAACGGTGGTGTCGTCATCAATGACAACACCAACGACATGCGCCGTCAGCTCTTGCAGCAAAGCGCGCGCTTGGTTGAGCAAGCCGCCGTCGTTGACGCCGCCTGGCTCGCCGCCGCCGCCTCTGGCGGCGGCGGCGCACAGCAATGGCTGCTTGAGCGAGAGATTGAACGTCTCCAACGCATCCGCACCAACATTGCGGAATTGCAAGCGGCGCTGAGCCCCGCCTCCACCGTCACCGCGCCGGTGATTGCTCCGGCCACGCAAGCGGCGATTGACGCCGCCAACCGCGTGCTTGAGCGACAAGGCGCGGGCGGCGGCGGCAGCGCCGTCGCTGATAGCGCCCAACGCGAAACGGAGGAAACCTACCGCCGGCACCTTGAGCGCATGCGCGAGCTGAGCGCTGACGGCGGCGGCGACATTGACGCCGCCTACCTTGAGCGCATGCGCGACATGGAGTCGGCGCTGGTTGAAATGTTTGGCGAGACTGAGCGCACGCTGGCTGACCAATTCGGCCAGGTTGCCGACACCATGGCGGACTCGCTTTATAACGGCCTTGAACAAGCGTTCGTCACCGGCGATTGGTCGCGCATAAGCGAAACCTTGAAGCGCGATTTTATGCAAGTTCTGTGGGACGTTTTCGTCGGTGATGAATTGCGCGACTCGTTGCGTATCATCGCGGAAGCGCTCAAGGGCCTCATTGATAACGCGCTGAGCGGCATCCTCAACGGCGGCGCTGGCGGTGGCGGCTTCATGAGCAGCGTTGTCAACTTTGTTGGCTCGCTGTTTGGCGGCCGCGCAATCGGCGGCCCGGTATCTGGCCCGGTGATTGTGGGCGAGCATGGCCCTGAGCTGTTCGACCCGCACGGCGGCTCTGGCAACATCGTGCCTCTGACCGCTGGCGCGCAAGGCACTGGCGGCGGCGTGACGGTTGTTTACTCGCCAACCATCGACGCACGCGGCGTGGACGCCGCGCAAGTGGCGCGCCTCGAAGCGCAACAAAAAGCGCTGTTAGAAAACCTTGATGAGCTGGTGGTTGCCAGCGTCAACGACAACTACGGCCGCCGCAAAATCGGCTAACGCCGCCCGCCGGCAAGGACTCCCCTCATGGCTATCTCGTACCCGCGCGCGCTTGCCGCGCCGATTGCGCTTGCGCGGTTTGAGCCTGACTTTCAAACCACGCACGCGCCTGAGGCCGGCGGCGAGCTTAACGCCATCACGCTCGGCCCGGCGCGCTGGCGCGCTGACTACAGCTCACCCATGATGCGCGACCCTGAGCTAAGCGCCTGGCGCGCTTGGCTTGCGTCCATGGAAAACGGGGTCGGCACCTTTTACGGTGTCGACCCTATTCGCCTGTTGCCGCAATCATGCCCCGCCGGCTTTAGCGGCATGACGCGCCACGGCGGCGGCGCGTTTGACGGCACGGTGTCAGCCTGGACGATTGACGGGCCAGGCCGCAACCTTGAGCTAACGACCCTCCCCTCAACTCTCACCGTCACCGCCGGCGACTTGGTGGCGTTCGTTTGGGATACCAATAAGCGCTACCTCACCCGCGCGCTGGAAACCGTCACGGCGGTTGCCGGCGTCGCTGAGTTTGCGGTTGCGCCGCGCATCGAGGCTTTCGTGCCGGGCGATGCGGTGGCCACGCTACTCAATCCGTCATGCGTCATGCGCATTGTGCCTGGCTCAATTGAAGCTGACTTGCGGCCTGGCCCGCTTGGTCAAGTTCACTTTCGCGCCGTGCAAGTTCTGGAAGCTTAAGCGCCGTGAAATCATTTTCACCGGACGCGCTGGCCGCGCTCGCGGCCAAACAAGTTGTCATAAGCGGCGCGGCTGAGTTTTTCTTTGGCGACACTTACCGCCTGTGGAGCGGCATAGGCGCGCTCGACTTGCCAGGCGTTGGCACGTTTGACGGCATTGGCGCGCGCGCCCTCATCGTTCCCATTCGCTCTGAAAAGGGCGAAGGCGTTGACGGCGTGCGGCTCACCCTCTCGCGGCTTGAGCCGAAAGTTGCCGCCACCATCAATGATGAGGACTACCGCCAAAAGCCGGTGGTCATTCGCCGCCTCATATTCAACGCCGATGGCAACACGCTGTTGGACTCCGACACCTACTTTCGCGGCCGCGTTAACAGCATCACCATTCGCCACGTGGCGCGCGGTGATTGCGCCATTGACGTGAGCGTTGAGGGCGCGAGCCTGGACATGGGGCGCTCCAACGCGCGCGTGCGCTCTAACAGCGACCAACGCACATTGGGCGGCTCAACAGACGGCGCGCTTAAAAACGTCAGCGTTGCCGGTGAGCGCACATTGGCTTGGGGGCAAAAGCCAGCGCGGCGACCGCTTGGCGGCACGCCAACCGGCGGCGGCAGCAACACCGGCGGCATGTTCAATAACGTGGTGCAAAACTAAAGCGCCCCTCCCGAAAGCTAGCCACTCATGCAACGCCATCACGATTGGCCTGAGCGCCTGAGCGCGTTCATCGCCACCGCGCGCGCGCGCCCGTTCGCCTACGGCCCGCACGATTGCGTCAGCTTCGCCAATGGCGCGGTTGAAGCCATGACCGGCAAAAGCGTCATGCCGCGTTTGCGCTACAGCACGGCGCTTGGCGCATTGCGCGCGCTCAAGCGTGAGGGCGGCGTTCACAAAGCCATTGCCGCGCGCCTGCCTGAAATACCGCCGGCCACCGCACAGCGCGGCGACGTTGGCACGGTGCTGGTTGATACGCCGAACGGGCCAACCACCAGCGCCTGCATCGTGCTTGGCGAAAAGCTAGCCGCCGCCGGCGCCGATGGCTTGACCTTCCTCTCACGTTCGCGCTTGCGCGCCGCCTTCCGGGTGTAATCCCCATGCCTCCAGTCGTTGCTTTCGCCGCCGCGATTTACTCCACGGCGGTGACCGCGCTTGCCGCGTTTGTCGGCAAAACGCTGGCCGTGGCGATTATCAAAACCGCACTCACCTTCGCGGTGAGTGCGGCGGCGAGCGCAATCTTTGCGCCCAAACTCAAAAACACATTCCAGCGCCAGGCTGAAGTGCTCTCCATGCAATTGGGTGAGACGCCGCGCGCAGCGCTGTTTGGCAAAGCCGCCACCGGCGGCTCGTTGGCGGATGCGTTCAATCATGGCTCCGACAACGAATGGGAAACCATCGTCGTCGCCATCGCCGACCACCAATGCCACTCGCTGACCGGCTTTATTGTCAACGACAAGGAATACGCGTTCTCCGCCAATGGCGCGCAATCGGCTTTCAATGAAGGCTCAACCGCGTCGCTCTACCTTTATTGGTATCCCGGCACGACGACGCAAACCGCTTCAACCTACCTGACCGCCAATAGCGGCGGGCGCTGGACGAGCAATGACAAGTTCACTGGCGTGTCATACGTGGTGGCGTCCTATCGCTTCTCCGAGAAAATCTGGCCGCAAGGCCGCCCGCGCTTCAGGTGGATAAGCAAGGGCAAGCTCTGCTACGACCCGCGCCTTGACGACACCGTTGACGGCGGCGACGGCGCACACCGTTGGGATGATCCCGCCACGCACGAATGGTCAGAGAACGCGCAAGTCTGTGAGTTCAACTGGCGGCGCGGCGTTTGGTCTAACGGCCAATTGATGGTGGGGCCAGGCCGCGCGCCAGAGGAAGCGCCGGCGGACGCGTTCACGCTCGCGGCTATGAATTTGTGCGACGAGGACGTGGCGCTTAAAGCCGGCGGCACTGTGAAGCGTTACACGGTGAGCGCCGTCATCCTCGCCAACGAGCGCTGGATTGACACGCAAGCCGATTTCGCGCGCGCCATGGCCGGCGATTTAATCGACCGCAGTGGCGTGACACAGCCCGATCCTGGCAGCGCCAAGACGGCTGAGTTCACATTCACCGACCATGATCTCATCGAAGGCGGCCGCTGCGAGTTCCGCCGCTGGCTTACGCGTGAGGAATCCTGCAACACGGTGACCACGCGCTACATTGAGCCGACCAAGCTCTGGCAACCGCACAGCGCCCCGCTTCGCCGCAATCAAGACGACATAGACACAGACGGCGAGCCGCGTGAGGCCACGTGCGAATTGCCGTTCGTCTATTCACGCACGCAAGCGCAACGCGTGGCGGAAATCATGCGCCGCAAAGCGCGCATGCAACGCCAGGCCACAGTGACATTGCCGCCCGAGTTCATGGGCCACGAAACTGGCGATTGGATTGAGTGGCAATCTGACCTTTACCTCGGGGGTGCAACGGTCACTTTTGAGGTGCGCCGCGTCACGCACTTTGAGGATGGCACGGTCGAGCTTGGCTTGCGCGAAATCGCCAGCACGTGCTTTAGCTGGACGCCTTCAACCGATGAGCTGGACGAAACCAGCGAAGGCTTTGTTGCCGGCCCGCTTCCCCCCGCTGCGACGCTGAGCGGCTTTAGCGCATCCGCCGTCACTGTCACGAATGGCGGCGCGGTGACGCCAGCAATTAAAGCGCTTTGGACGCCGGCGGCTGACGGCAGTATTGCTGGCGTGTTGGTGGAGTGGCGCAAGCTGGGCACCACGACGCCAGTGTTCGCCAAGTTCGCGCCGTATGTCGCCGGCGAGGCCGTGCTAGCTGACGGCCTAGTTGGCGGCGCAACCTTCCAAGTGCGCGCAACGCCGGTCAGCTCAGCGCGCGAAGCGACGCCAACGAGTTGGCTCAGCGTGACTATCGCCGCGCAAGTCTCTAATGACGTGAGCGCTGGTGTCGGAAAAAACTGCATCATCGACGGTGATTTCCGTCAGGTTAGCGCCGGCTATTGGACTTATGGCGTCGCCTCGCCAGGCGTTGGCGGCTTCACGGCCAACTCGGCCAACGCTTTGCGTTATTTCGAGGCCGCCGCAACTAGCGTCACCATTGGTGGCGCAATCTACATTATGGGCGGAGCCGGCAATCACGACTCATTTCAGGTAGCCGCCGGCACGCGCGTTGAGTTGAGCGCTTACGTTGGTTCAATAAACATCTCTAACTTATACGTGATCGCGCGCTTCTATGATGCCGCCGGCGCTTACGCTGGCGACGAGATCGCGTCGCACACGCTAGCGCCAACCGCCGTTGGGGCCGGCACCCTTGGTGCATACCAAAGGGTTGGCGGAATTGTAACCGCTCCAGCCGCCGCCCGCCGCGCGACAATTTTAGTGTACGCGCTCGCTGGCGCCTCCGCGCCAACGCTGCGCGTTACTAGACCTTACATTGGTTTTGCTGGCCCCAACCAAACCGACCTGACTCCTTGGAACATAGGATTTGAGGCCGCGCTTGGTGCGGACGTAACGGCCGCCAACACCGCCGCCGCCATCGCCGGCCAAGGCACGCTGGCGACATTGAGTAGTGTGACCGCCGCGCAAGTGGCGGCCAACACGGTTAGTGAAATCGTGACGGTGGAGCCGGCCGACCAAAGCTTTAACGCCGTATCGCTCAACCTCACCACGGCTCAGACTTTCGCCACGCTTTCGAGCTTGACGACCGACGCCGGCGATAAGGTGATTTTGCAAGCGGCTTTCACGCTCGTTGGCTCAGCCACTAGCGGTGGTTTGACCATTGAGGTGAAACGAGGCGGCACAACCATTAAAACGCTGGTTGCGGGATCTGTTGGTATAGACGATGCGAAAATTATTTATGGCGCAATCCCTGTGCTCGACGTTGATGCGCCTAGCGCCGGCTCTCAAGCCTATACGCTCACGGTGAAATCGGACGTCGATACAGGAACCATCACTGTGAGCAACATCACGTTCATGGCCACGCGGTTACGGCGCTAACCCTTGCGTTGCACCGCCGCCGCCTTTACGGTGTGCGCCGGCGGCAACGCTAGGGTTGCCGGCCAGCGAGGAAACCAGCTTATGAAAAGAGCGCTCTTATTGCTCGTTCTGTGCGGCGCGGCCGCCGCGTGTGAAACCACCGGCACTGGCCAGTTGCGTCAGCGCGACCCACACTGCCCACCCGCCTCATGCGCCGCGTATGAAGCGCCCACCGCACCCGAGCCGCCGGCGGAATCGCGAAACGATCAAATCCCGCCAGGCTGACGCCAGGCACCACACGCGCCAGCGCAAATCAAGGCCCCACGCGAAAGCGTTGGGGCCTTTTTGTTGCGCGCTTGGAGGAAAACCGCCTTGCTCATATTCCACACAGCCGCCGCCCCGGCCTTGAGCGCCACGCCGGCTGACGGCCTTTCGCTCATGGACTTGCGCGCCCGCCTGGCCGATGCCGCCGCCGCTACTGACGCGTCGCCGCTCAAGGATGCGCTCATCGCCATCCTGCAACAGCCCTCACCCGTCGACGCGGTGTGCCACGCGTTCCAGGCGTTGGCCGCTGAGGCGTCGCTGACGCCAACACTGAAAGCGCGCGCCATCGAATGTGCCGAGGCCATCGCCGCCGGCGCGTTCCATAACCTTGGCGGCGAGGCGCAAGACTATGCCGCCACCGGCCGCGCACAACTCGCCGCGCTCACTGACTAAACGCAAACGCAGGAGCCCTCATGCACCCCCCGTCTTACACCTTCGCTGATCTTCTTGAGGACGTGCGCAACGTCCTCACCTCGCGCGTTGTGCGCATCCTCCTGACGCTGGCGCTATTCAAGGCGCTCACGTTGTTGGCCATGCCTGACCAAAGCGGCCCGCTGGCCGAGGCCATCGTGGCCTCGATCGACTACGCCCTCATTGCCGCCGCCGCTTATTTCCGCGTGCGCCACCAGGCGCGCATTGCGATTGGCCCAACCGCCGCCCGCGCGCGCCGCGAACGCGAGGACGCCGGCGGCGTCATGCGGCCAGAATGATTGGCCTCACCGCGCCGGCGTTCCTGAAACCGGTGGGCGTTTTTCTAAAGCCACTGGCCGCGCCGCTCATCGCCGCCGCTGTTTGTGTTTTCGCCGGATGGTACGTGCTGGACATGCGCGCCGATTTGACCACCGCGGAATCGGCCAACGTCCTGCTCAATGCGCAACTCGCCACCGCTGAGCGCTTCAATTCGCGCCTGGCGGCATCTGTTGAAATTCAGGCCGCCAGCGCTGAGCTGTTCGGCCGTCGCGTCGCCAGCGTGCAAGCCACGCTGAGTGAAACGCTGGAAGCCCTCGCCCATGAACCGCAAACGACTCTTTGCTTGGAAAGCCCCGCTAGCCGCGTTGGGCTTGACGGCCTGCGCGCACAGTGGCGCGCCTATGACGCGGCCGGCTTGTCCAGTTCACGTGCCGGCGATATTGCGCCAACCCCTTGAGCGCACCTCATTGGACGGCATCACCAGTGACGCCGACTTGTGGGCGCGCGTGAGCAAACAGCAAGCCGCCGCCATCGCCCTCGATGCGCGCCGCGCGCGCGGCGTTGAGGACTTGGACGCACAACTAGCGACGTGTGAGCCACAATGACGCCGGGTGAATGGATCGCGCTCGGCAGCCTTGGCGTCGCCTTACTTGGCGCGGTCATGGCGCTCGCGTCGCGCGTGGTGAAGCTTGAGGTTAAGGTTGCGGCCATGCCGTCAGCGCTCAAGACTGAGCGCCGGCTGACGCGCATTGAAACCGTGCTGCAAGGCATCGCGCATGCGGTTGGCGCACCCGGCGGCGAAAGCCTCTCACAAGACATTGACGATGAGTGAGCCCCGAATCCTTCTCTACGATATAGAGACGGCTCCCAACCTTGTGCGCACCTGGGGTGTGTATGAGCAAAACGCACTTGAGGTGATTGAGGATTGGCACCTCCTGAGCTTTGCCTACAAATGGGCGGACAAAAAGACGGCGCGCGTTCTCGCGCTTCCCGACTTCCCGCTTTACAAACGCGAGCCGAAAAATGACCGCGAGCTGGCCAAGCGCTTATGGTCATTGTTCAACGAGGCTGACATGATCGTGGCGCACCACGGCGACGCCTTCGATTACAAAAAGGCGCAAGCCCGCTTCCTCGTTCACGGCCTCGCCCCGCACAGCCCGGTTGCGAAAATCGACACCAAGAAACTGGCCAAGCGCAACTTTGGCTTTGCGAGCAATCGCCTCGATGAGCTAGGCCGCCAACTTGGCCTTGGCCGCAAAGAGCAAACCGGCGGCTACGCGCTGTGGCGCGATTGCTTGGCGGGTTGCCCGAAAGCGTGGGCGCGCATGAAGCGCTATAACAAGCAAGACGTGATCCTGCTTGAGAGTGTGTGGCGTAAGCTCTCACCGTTCTCTGACAACCAACCCAACCGCAATGTGTATCTCGGCCAAGGCCCGCACAATTGCCCCCGCCCCGCTTGCGGCGGCACAATGCAAAAGGACGGATTCCGCTACACGCAAACGCACCGTTACCAGCAATTCAGGTGCGGCACGTGCGGCGCGTATGCGCGCGGCGGCAAACTGTTGCCGACTGTCATCCGCTAAACCTCACGAAAGCGCCGGCGAAAGCCGGCGCTTTTTTGCGTCGTCAATGATCCGCTAACCGTGCTAGGCTCAAGCTATTCCAACAAACCGACTCGCGGCGGCCAAGTCAGGCGCGGCCAGGTGTTCCACCACCCGGCCGCACCCCAAGCCCGAAGGCCCGCCCAAGTCACTATCTAGGAGTGCTTGAGGATGACCAAAGCTAAACAAATCGCCGCGCTTGCCAAGCCGGCAACCTTTGCCGACCTGGCCCGCGATTTTCTCGCGCGGCCGTGGCTGCTTGAATCTGTATCATGGGGCGCGGTTGCGCTCAGCGCCGGCCTCGCCGCTGTTGGCGTCGCCGGCCTGGTTGGCATGGAGTCCACGCTCGCCAAGCTCGGCACGTTCGTGCTTGTCGCCGGCACAGTGCTGACCGAAACCGCCGCCACGCGATTGCCAACCCACGCTGAGCGCCACTGGCGCGCCAACTCGAAACTCAAGGCCGCCGCCGTGCTGGCCGGCTTTGCCGTGCTGACCGGCTGGAATCTCATCGCCGGCCACTTTGGCATGGTGGCCATTGATCGCGCTGGCGTGGCCGATAAGCGTGAGCCGCTGGTTGCGGCCGCCGCCGCCACGGACTCCGCGCGCACCACCGCTGAGGAAGCGCTGGCGGCGTTTGACGCGGAGACTGAGCGGCGCTCAGTCAGCAACGCCGCCGCCCTTCGCGGTGCGTTTGAAAGCGGCTACGTGACCGCCAGCGCGCGCGCTATCAATGGCGCTGACGCTGAGCGCGAAACGCGCCGCGCTGGCTTGGCGGCCGCCGTCTCGCAAACGCGCGCCGCCGACCGCACCGCTTACGCCGCACTGGCGGCCGCACCCACTGGCCGCCCTGACTTTGAGCTGTGGGCTTTCGCCATCGTGCTTGAATTACTCAAGGGCGCGCTGGTGTGGTTTGCGAGTGCTGCTGGCGCGGCTAGCGCCCCGTTGGCCGCCCGCGTTGCAGATCCTCGCTTGCTCTCGCCGGCGGCGCGCCGCCAGCTCAAGAGCGAGTGTGCATCTATGCTGGCGCGCCTTCGCCACATGGAGGCCGCCGCCGCCTAAAACCGTCAACACCTGAAACTGAAAAGCCCGGCCTTAGCGCCGGGCTTTTTTGCGTCCTAAGCAGCGTTCAACTCGGTAAACCGTGCGCACGCCATGCGCACGCCGTTAGGACTTTCCGCGCCAGCCGCCGGCCATGGCGCGCCTGGCTTTCGTGCGCAGGATGCGCACCGGTTCAAACGCTAAATTGGCGGTGATGTTGATGAATGTGAACGCGCGTGCAAACAGTGTGCGAAGCTCTGGCCAATACGGCCGGCCACATTGGTGAGCGCCAGCAAAGCGAGCCAAGCCCACGCCGCCAGCATCGCGCCGGCGGCGGCAATCTCTAAAGCCAATTGCATGTTGCACCTCACACCCTCAGTGCGAGCGCTATACACCTTGGTTGCGATTCCTTAACCCCTCGCGGCGCATTGTTTCCACAGGCGCGGACGCCACGCGCTTAGGCGGCCGGTGATGCCCCCGCCATGCAACACGTCACCGGCCGCCGCCAATGGGAAGGGGAAAGCCAATGTGCCATTGCACCGCTGAGGAAGCCTGCAACACGTGCGAGGGCCTGACCGCCATCGCCGCCAAACCGCTCGCGCCGTCGCCAGTGTTCTCACCAAACCCGTCACAGCCTCACGCGCTCTTGCGGCTGAGCATTAGCGAGCTGACTGAGCTTTGGGAGCGCCCGCTGAGCGATGCGCTGGCGGCCAAGGTTGGCACGGCCAGGCGCGCGCTCATGCGCGCCGCCGGCGTTGAGCTTGACGCCATGGACCCGGAGGCCGTTTACGCCGCCATTGACGCCGCCAGGCGCGCCGCAACGTGAGCGCCACCGTCACGCCACTGCCCGGCATGTGGGCGCGCGTGCTCAATGTGGCCGCCGCCGCGCACGGCGCGCGCCGGCTTACGCGTGCGCAAATCGCCATTCTGAATAAGCTGGAAGCACAGGAAGCGCCCGCCCATGAAAATCACACAGATCGCGCAAGCGCGCGCTGACCGCGCCAAGCGCCATGCGCGGCGCGCCGCCGCCATTTACATTGGCGCGAGCATCGCACTGGCTTTGGCCATGTCCGCCTTTGACCGCGCCGCCGCGCAAACGCTCACCAGCATTGAGCCAGGCCAAGGCGTTCAACTCACCAATGTGCGCGTCATTGATGGCGACACGATAAGCGCCGGCGGCGTCAACTATCGGCTGGCCGGCATTGATGCGCCCGAGGTGAGCGGCGCTGAGTGCCTGGCTGAGCGGCTCTTGGGCGAGCGCGCTACCGCCGCCCTTCGCCGCCTTATTGACGGCGCTGACCTGGTGAGCGTCACGCCAAGCGGGCTTGACCGGTACGGCCGAACGCTTGGCCAAGTGTGGGTCGATGGCCACGACGCCGGCGCGCTATTGCTCAGCGTTGGCCTCGCTGGCCAATGGGAAGGCCGCCGCGTTGACTGGTGCGCCACTGGCGCGCTTTCTTAAAGCACTGAGGTTGCATCGTTCCCGCCTTAGTGTGTAAAGGCGGCGGCGCTGACGGCGCGGCTGGTGGCCGTGTGAATTTTAATCGATGGGCCGCGCGGCCCCTGCCGCCCCGCCAGCGTTCTAGTGCGCTTCTAGGGTCAGCCAGGCTCAATGGCGTCCGCCTGGCTGCGTAAGGGGAAAGGGGCGTTGGCGCGAGCGAGTCAGCGCCCCTTTTTCTTTGAGTCGCGCCGTTCTAGCGTTTGCGCTTGGGCGGCTTGACCACCATCGACTTGAGCAGATTGATAATCACGCGTTCTTGCTCAGGGTCATTGATGAGCGCGAACGCGCGCGCAACAGCCAGCGCGTTAGGCTTCGCCAGTAACGCCACCGCCTCACTATCGCCGCCCGGACAGTCTGGCGGCAACAGCTCAAGCGGCGAACAATCGAGCGCGCCGGCAATGTCGCAAAGCCGTGACGCGGCCACGCGCGTAAAGCCGGACTCGTATTTCTGAATTTGCTGATAGGTGACGCCAATGGCGGCCGCCAAATCATCTTGGCTGACATGGCGCGCCACGCGCATGGCCTTGATGCGCCGGCCAATGATGGCGTCAGCCTTCGTGGCCTGGCGCGCTTCGTTCGGATCGGATCGCACCTAAAAAACCCCTCATGCACTTTGGCTGAGCGCCGAGTCGCTCGCAAAAGTGCATGAGGGTTGCCCTAAAGTTGCGGTGCGCGGAACCGCACTAAGCTTGTGTTTGTCTCGCATTAAGCTGGCGAAGGCCCGGCGCGCGGCTTTGTCGCGCCCGGCCGTTCACGTAAAGCTCCGCGATAATCGCCACGCCCGGCGGCGGCGTCAGCCACATGCCGGCCGCCACTAGGCGCAGACGTTCAGCCTGGCGCACCTTAGGCGAGCAATGCGCCAGCGCATCCGCCACCGTTGGCTGCCGGCCATAGGCGACAAGAAAGCGCCGCTGATAAAGTTCTGACTCCACATCATGCGGCCGCGCTGGCGCGTGCGCACTCCAACAAAATGGACACGCGCCAGGCGGCGGCTGGTCGAGCGGCGTCCACGCCTCAACGTCATTGCCGCTGAGATCGCACACCAGCGCGCCAGAGGCGCGAAGCTCCGCCACAATGTGCCTGAGGGCGCGATTGCACCACACCCGCTTGAGCGCGGATTTGGGAGCCGGGCGCGTCATGACCGCACCTGGCGCGCAGCCGGAACAAGCTTGCTCACGTCCGTGCCAAGATGACGCGCCGCGTCCGCCGCGCGCGCCAAGGTTATGCGATTGGTTCCGTTTTCGTATTTTTGAACCTGCTGGAACGTCACGCCCAAAAGCTTGGCTAGGCACTTTTGGCTCATGCCAAGGCGCTGGCGGCGCTCGCGCAAGAGCGCGCCTATTTTGCGGTCGACCGCGCCTGGCTGGCGTGGGTCTAATTTGGGCGCTGATGAAACCCCGCAGCGCGTCCGCTTGATGGCGGCGCTCTTAGGGGCGCTGTTGCGCGCCCTGGCCGCTTGGTGTTGTCCGTTTATCATTTGGCTACTCCCTCCCCACGCTGGTGTGGTGAGCACACCCTAAGGGTGTTTCGCCGGAAATGGAAAGCCCCGCCACGCGCGCCCCTCTAACGCCCCGCGCCGGGTGACGCCATGTTGCATTGCAGTGGGAAGGCCCGCACGCTGTTTTGTACCTCGGCTGTACCCCAAGACTGTACCACGCCCCGCGAAGACATGCCGCCGTCTTTATCCTGGTAGCGGATGTTCTGCGCTTCGGCGAAGTGCGTGCCGAGATAGTGCGAGGTGCCGGCTTGCAACGCCTTGCCGTCCTGCATCATCGCTTCGATGGAGTAAGTGCGGTCGGCGCCGGGGAACCGTTCATTCTCCGGCTTCTCGCCACAGATCACCGGGATCGCCATCACGTCTTCAACGACGCTGCGATACATTTCGAGCGCCAGCACCGCACGCTGTTTTGTACCTCGGCTGTACCCCAAGACTGTACCACGCCCCGCGAAGCGCCGTAAGTGCTTGAAAAGATGGTGGGCAGTGAGGGGATCGAACCCCCGACCCTCTCCGTGTAAAGGAGACGCTCTACCGCTGAGCTAACTGCCCGTAGCCGTCCGTTTGGCGCGACGCGAAGCGCGGCGCAAGGGCGCCGAAAGCTCTTCGCCACATCCGCGGCAGTAACCCGCATCCCGCTCGTGCCGGTCGATGCCGCAAGTGGAGCAGCGCACGATCTTTTTCGGCGCCGCAAACACCTTCTGCGCGATCGAAAAGAAGAGACTGATGCCGGTGATCATCAGCGCAACCGAAAACAGGCGCCCCGCCGCGGTGTCGATTGTGATGTCGCCGTAACCGGTCGTCGTCAGCGACGTGACCACGAAATAGATCGCATCGACAAAATTGTTCAGCTTCGGATGCTGGCCCAGGAACACGGCCTGGGTGAACCCTGCCGCAATGAACACAAACACGAACAGAGTGACGATCGATTTACTCAGATCCTCCGCGTGCGTCTCGTCATAGCGCCCGCGTGCGAGCACGTTCCAAAAGCGCTCGCTGTGAACCACGGTCCACAGCCGCAAGATGCGCAGGAAACCCCAATTGTGGAGCAACGCTGGAAAGAGCAGCGTCGCAAGGACAACAAGGTCGATCCACGTCGTCGGAAACTTGAGCCAACGCCGAAGCGTTCCGAACGCATAGAGACGCGCGAACAAATCGAGCGCCACAAACGCCGCGATCACGGCGTCGGCAATCCAAAACCAGCGCTGTTCGGCAATGAACTGGCTGCCGATGAAGAAGCCGATGATCAGAACATCGAGCGCCAACAATACGCCCTGAAAGCGCACCGCGCCTTGCGTGTGGCCGAAATAGAGCGCCCGCACGCGGGAGCGTAAGCGGGTGAGTCTCACGCCTGGTTGCTCTCCATGGTCGCGAGAAATTCAGCCGCCTGGGCGTCATTTCCGGTGACCTCACTCGGCACGTCTTCGCAAAACCTCACCCAGTCGAGCTTACTCTCAACGCCGTACTGGATAATGATCGGCGCTGCGTTGGGATCATCGAGCGAGCCGATCGTGACGTAGAAGCGCGCCTTCGGCATGTCGTACGTGAACGAAAGCGGCGTGCCGCAATCGCGGCAATAATGCCGAGAAGCGAGGTTGGAACTCTTGAACACGCCAGGCTCGCCCGCCGTCCATGCAAACTCGCTCTTTGGCGCGCCTGCCAAGGCCGCGAATACGCCGCCGGTCGCGCGCTGACACATGCGGCAGTGACAAACGTGCGAATTCTGCGGCGCGACATAAAGCGCGTAACGCACCGCCCCGCATTGGCAGCCGCCCGTGGCGACTGGGCTTTTGACTTCACTCATGGTCGCCGCTCTAACCAGCGTGCAGCATTAGAGCAAGCAGATCACGAGCGAATTGATGATAGACGCGACAGTTCCCAAAGCCGCCCTCGCCGGCGTGCGCGTGCTTGATCTTTCGCGCGTGCTGGCGGGGCCATGGGCGACGCAAATTCTGGGCGATCTCGGCGCAGAGGTGATTAAGGTCGAAAAGCCCGGCGACGGGGACGATACGCGCGCGTGGGGCCCGCCCTTCACGACGACGCCCGCGGGCGCACAAGGCGATGCCGCCTACTACCTCGCCGCCAACCGCAACAAGCAATCGGTCGCCATCGATTTCGCCACGCCCGAAGGCGCCGAGCTCGTGCGTAGACTGGCCCCGCACTGCCAAATCCTGGTCGAGAATTTCAAAACCGGCGGGCTGAAGAAATACGGCCTCGACTATGAGAGCGTGAAGCCGATCAATCCGGCGCTCGTTTATTGCTCGATTACCGGCTTCGGTCAGACGGGTCCGTACGCAAAGCGGCCGGGTTACGATTACATGATCCAAGCCATGGGCGGCCTGATGAGCTTGACCGGCGAACCCGATGGCGAGCCGATGAAATCCGCCGTTGCCGTCGCTGATTTGTTCACCGGCATGTACGCCGTGACGGCGATCCTCGCCGCACTCCGTCACGCGGAGCGCACCGGCGAAGGCCAGCACATCGATGTGTCGTTGCTCGATTGCCAAGTCGCCATGCTCGCCAATCTGGGCATGAACTATTTAGTCTCGGGCGAAGAGCCGAAGCGCCTGGGCAATGCGCACGCGTCGATCGCGCCCTACCAAGTGTTTGCGACCAGCGACGGCCACGTCGTCCTGGCAGTCGGCAATGACGGACAGTTCGCCGATTTCTGCGCCGCCGCCGGCCTCAACCTCGCCGACGATCCGCGCTTTGCCCACAATGCCGTGCGCAGCACCAACCGCGTCGAGCTGACTGCCGCGATCGCCGCGGTCATGCGCCAGCGCCCGACAGCGGACTGGATCGCGGCGCTCGAGAAGGCGAGCGTGCCCTGCGGCCCGATCAACACGCTGCCGCAAGTATTTTCCGATCCGCACGTGGCCGCACGCGGCGCTGTGCATACGATGACGCGCGCCGATGGCGCCGAGGTAAAGCTCACCGCCAACCCAATCCGCATGTCCGCAACGCCGCCCGAGCCTCGCCGGGCGCCGCCGCTGCTTGGCCAGGATACCGACGCGGTGCTCTCAGGTTTGCTCAAGCTGGATGCGGTGGAGTTTCGCCGCCTGCGCGAAGCGAAGGCGCTCTAGAGTTCCAACGCACAAGTTCCCGGAACAGCCCGCATGGCGGCGCGTTTGCGCCCCTAGGGATTGAAGGAGAACTTTTGATGCGAAATCTATTGATCGCCGTGTCGGCTATGATGCTGGCTGGCGCTTGCACGCAGACCGGCAATGTTGAGCGTGGCGCTGCTGGCGGCGCGCTGCTCGGCGGCGTAGCCGGTGCGATTATCGGCAACAATGTCGGTGACGGCGACGCTGAGTCAGGCGCTCTGATCGGCGCAGCAATCGGCGGCATCGGCGGCGCGTATGCCGGGTGCGTTCGTGACGGTGGATGCGGCGCAGGCCAAGACCGCGTCAACACGCGCGAATTCTATGACCAACGCAGCGGCCGTTATTACTTCCGCGACGCGCAATCGGGCCGTTACTACTACGAAAACGGCCAGCCTTACCCGTAAGCGCTGATCCACTTCTAAATGCAAACGCCGCGCCTCCCTTAGAGACGCGGCGTTTCGCTATTGGCGAAGAAGATTGGTCGGGGCGGAGGGATTCGAACTCTCGACCCTTAGCTCCCAAAGCTAATGCTCTACCAGGCTGAGCTACACCCCGACTTGTACGCTCCTATTGCCACGCGCCGCGCGGCCCCGCAACGGCGGCTAGCCGGGGAAGATGCGATGCCGCACGCGGTCGCCGGCCCGAATTCCCAGTTCCGCGGCGCGACCGGCTCGAATTTCGAGCACGCCCCGCGTTAGCCCCGTCGCCGGGATCGGCGCCTCCGAATAGGGCGTCGTGCGCTCAGCAACATTCAGAATACGCCCATCAACACCGATAAAGATGATGTCGAGCGAGGATGGCGTGTTGCGCATCCAGAAGCTTGCGTGCTCGGGCTCCTGGAAATGGAACAGCATGCCCCGATCGTCGGGGAGCGGCGAACGGTACATGAGGCCATGCTGGCGCTCATTCTCATCGTCAGCGATTTCGACGTTGAAGCGCACCGGGCCGTTTGCACTTTCGATGGTGAGGACTTCAGTCTCGGCGTTCGGCCCAACACTCTCACCGCTGGGGCCCGGCGTTTCCGACTGCTGCGCACAGGCTGCCGCTGTCACTAGAAACAGCGCACAGGCCGCGAGCCGTAGACGCTTCATCCAAGACTTAGCCATCGCCATCCCTCACTTGAGGACGGTCTTACCACGTGGCGGCGGGCGGGAAAGTGGCAGGCCCTAGGGGAGTCGAACCCCTCTTTCCTGGTTGAAAACCAGGCGTCCTAACCGATAGACGAAGGGCCCACGGAACCACGTGGAAACGCGGGAGGCCGCGATATAGAGAAGCCCGCCGGGGCTGGCAAGCGGGGTGGCTATGCTGGGGGTTCTAGGTCTCGTGACCGGCTGGGTGCTGCTGATTCCGGCCCTGGTGGTGATTTATTTGCGTCTGGGCGGTCCGCCAGTGCCTGGGCTGTGGCCGATTATCACGTTCGCGGCGTCCGTGCCGATGTTGGCATTCTCGACTATCGCCGGCATCGCGCTGGTCGTGTTTTCGGTGCGCAGCCTGACGCGCCCGCCGGAACCGCTCTCGCCGCCGCGCTAGCGCCCGTAGGTGGATTGCGCGACCGCTGTCTCGCCGCCCGTTTCACGCAACGCTGCTTCAAGATCGGCCAGATAAACGTCGCTCGCCTCAAGGTGCACAGGCGACAGCATCAGGTGCAGCGCCTTGGGATCGATGTTCATGCCCGTCATCCAGCCGCGCTGGTGCAGCTTGGCAAAGAGCGCAAACGCGTCCGCTTTCGGATGCGCGAACGAGATGATGCCGAGCTGTGGCTGGCCAAGCACCTCAAAGCCTAAGCGCTTCACGCCCGCTTCAATCTTCTCTCGCGCGCTCGTCACCATCGCTTGCTTCTTGCGATAGCCGTCGACGCCGAGGAAATTGATCACCGCCCACGCCGCCGCAATGGCGCCGCCGGGGCGCGTGCCGGCGAGTGTCGGCGTAATCATGCGTCCGAGCGGCCATGGGCCCGCATCGAACGGCATGAACTCTTTAAGCGCCTCAGTACGGAAGAATACCGTAGACGCGCCCTTCGATGCGTAGCCGTATTTATGCAGGTCGCCCGAGATCGACGACACGCCGGGCACATGGAAATCGTAGGGCGGCAAGTCCGCGCCATTCATGCGCACGAACGGCGCGAGATAGCCGCCCACGCACGCATCGACGTGCAGCCATAAGCCTTTGCGCTGCGCGATTTCGCCAAGCGCTTCGATCGGATCGATCAAGCCAAACGGAAAACACGGCGCCGAGCCCACGATCATGATCGTGTTCTCATCCGCCGCGGCTTCGATCGCGCCGGGATCAGCGAGATAATCTTTCAGCGGCGTGCGACGGATTTCGATATCCATCACCATGCCGGCCTTGTGAAACGCCGGGTGCGCCGAATACGGCGTCACGATATTCGCGGGGCCTTGCTGGCCCTTCGACCGCGCATAGTCGCGCGCAGCTTTCACAGCCATGAAAATCGAGCCGGTGCCGCCGCTGGTCATCGCGCCGGCAGCGCCGGGCGGTGCGTTCATCAACTGCAAGCCAAACGCAGTGACCTCACGCTCCATGCGCGCCAGTGACGGAAACGCCGCCGGCCCCAAGCCATTCTCTTCCGAGAACATGGCGTAAGCGGCCTTCTTCACCGCCCCCACATCTTCGCCCGCGTTGAAGACATAGATCGCCGTTTTGCCGTCGCGCCATTTCACATCGCCCGCGCCCATCTCGCGCATGCGCGCTTCGAGCTCGGGCCAGGGCGTTCCGTGTTCGGGAAAATTGTTGCTCATCGGCGCAACCAAGCACGCGCGGGCGCCGCCCGCAACTTAAGGCGCGAGCGCCAGGTCAACGATCTCGACCTCGACCTTCGTCGTCCCGTTCCACTCGTTCTTCTTAACCCGCACTGCAGCATGATAGACCGCATCGCGCTTGAGCAACGCCTCGCCGAGCGGCGATTTCATTGCCCGGAACGCGATGCCGCTGATCCGGGCCCCGCGCGCGTCCTCCAAAGTGAAGCGCACGTGCTCGTCCTTCACAAGCTTGGCGAATGGCACGCGCACATCCGGCAGCGCAAACACTGGCTCTGGATGGCCTTGCCCGTACGGTCCAATGCGATCCAGCGCCTCGATCAATGACAAATCCATCGATCCCACCGCGCCCGCCGCATCAATGGTCAGCGCGCGCGCTTCGCCCTCCGCCGCCTTCATTTCAGGCTCAAGCAGTTCAGAGAGAAAATCCTTCAGCGCCTCGACCTTGTCCCACTCGACCGTGAGCCCTGCCGCCATCGCGTGACCGCCGCCATTGATGAGGAGCCCCGCCTCCTTCGCCGCCGCAACCGCAGCGCCAAGGTTCACACCCGGCGTTGATCGCCCCGAGCCCTTTGCGGGCTCATGCTCGCTCACGCCGCCCAGCACGATGGTCGGTTTATGCAAGCGATCCTTCAGCCGTCCCGCCGCAATGCCGATCACGCCCGGATGCCAACGATGCGAGCCGACGATCACGACGGAGCGCTTCTCCGCTTCCGCGATTGCCGCAGATTCCGCGTCAGCCAACATCTCGGCTTCGCGCGCGCGACGTTCCTGGTTCAGCGCTTCCAGCGTGGCGGCGAGCTCACGCGCTTCATCTTCGTCCTCAGTCGAAAGCAAACGCGTCGCCAGCGATGCATCGCCGACGCGGCCACCGGCATTGATGCGCGGGCCGAGGATGAAACCGAAATCGTAAACCGTGGCCTGGCCCTTACGCCCCGCATTCTCCGCCAGCGCGACCATGCCGATATTCTTGCCGTTTCGCAGCACCTTGAGCCCCTGCGAAACGATGGCGCGGTTGAAACCGGTCAGCGGCGCCACATCGCAAACCGTGCCGATGGCCGCAAGATCGAGCATCTGCATCAGGTCGGGAAGATTGTTCGAACCAATCGAGCCGCGCCTACGCGCTTCACGGTTCACCGCCGCGAGCGTGACAAGCACAACGCCGGCCGCCGTCAGCGCGCCTTGCCCTGAGCGATCATCCATGCGGTTGGGGTTCACCACCGCGCGCGCTTTCGGCGGCGGGCCGGCCATCAGATGGTGATCAAGCACCACGACATCGATGCCGAGATCGGCCGCCGCGTTCAGCGGCCCTTCCGCCGCCGCGCCGCAATCGACGGTGATGACAAGCTCGACGCCTTGTTCTTTCAGTCTCTCAAATGCGACGATGCTCGGGCCGTAACCCTCCTTCATCCGATCCGGCACATAGATTTTAAGTTCCCGCCCGCGGGCCCGGAAATAGCGCACCAATTGCGCGCCGGAGGAGCCGCCATCGACGTCGTAATCCGCCAGCACCGCGCACGAGCGCCCGCTGACGATCGCGTCCTCGATCACACGCGCCGCTTCATCCATGTCTTGGAAGGAAGAAGGATCGGGAAAGTGTGTCTTCAGCGTTGGATTGAGAAACGCTTCGCCGTCGTCGAGCGCAATGCCGCGCGCCGCCATCAGCCGGGCGGCGATCTCCGGCAAACTAAAGCGCCGCCGGAACGCTTCCGTCAGCGCCAAGTCCGCCTCGCGCGTGCGCCAGCGACGCCCGGTGAGCGAACGCTCGACGCCGAGAAACGCCACGTCGCGATCGATTTTGCGGGCGGTGTTGGTCATGCGCTGGGCGACGAATCAGTCCGAACCATCGCCCAGCATTGCACGAGCCTTAACGGCGCGTCGCTATTGAACGGTGTAGTTCACGCCGCCGCCGGGCCGGATTTCCATGCGCTGATAGGCCTGCTGGCCGCCACCGCTGACTGAGCCGGCGCCCACATCCCAACAGCCCGCCGACACCGTGAAGTCATAGGAGCGCCCGGGCGGGATCGCCTGACCGTCCGGCAGACGATTCAGGCCATAGGTCGATGCGCTACAGGCCGAGATCAGCACGACGTCAACAAGAACGCCGCTGGCATTCGAGACGCGGATCCTGCCTGTCGGTTCACCCGGCCGGATCAACGGACCGCCAGTGATCATGCTGGCGCATGCAGAGAGGAACAGCGCCGCCAAAACGGCGACGCCAATGCGAAGTGTCTTGCTCATGAAGCCCCCTAACAAGTGCGCGCACAGTAAAAGCGCGATTCTTGTTCGGTCTGGCGGTACTTGGCGCCGTTAAACCGGCTGCTTTACGCGCAGTTCGCTCACTGTCCGCGTAAACGAGTTCAGCACCAACGTATGCGTGTGCGCGATGCCATCGACGACACGCACGCCGTCAAGCAGCGAACCCTGCGTAACACCCGTCGCCAGGAAGAGCGCATCATCCGAGACCAACTCATTCAGCATGTACCGACGTTTGAAATCCGTAACGCCAGTGCGCTCGGCGCGCGCGCGCTCATCGTCGTTGCGGAATACCAGCCGGCCCTGAAACTGTCCGCCGACACATTTCAACGCCGCCGCCGCCAACACGCCTTCTGGCGCGCCGCCTTGGCCGACATACATGTCGATGCCCGTGTCGGGGTTTGTGCAATTAATGACGCCCGCGACATCGCCGTCCGTGATCAGGTGGACACGGCAGCCTGCCTTGCGCAGCGATAAAATGATCTCGGCATGACGCGGACGGTCGAGCACGCACACGCCGATGTCCTCGATCTTCACGCCCTTGGCTTTCGCCAACGCACGCGCGTTTTCGTCCGCCGGTTTGTCGAGATCGATGATGCCGTCCTCAAAGCCCGGCCCGCAGGCGAGCTTGTCCATGTAGGTGTCAGGCGCATGCAGCAGCCCGCCGCGCGGCGCGAACGCGATGACGGCAAGTGCATTCGCCATCGCTTTCGCCGTCAATGTCGTGCCTTCGAGCGGATCAAGCGCGATATCGAGTTCGGCCCCGTGACCGTTGCCGACCTCCTCTCCGATATAGAGCATCGGCGCTTCGTCGCGTTCGCCTTCGCCGATGACGATGCGCCCCTTCATCGGCATCTGGTTTAGCATCGTCCGCATGGCGTCGACGGCGGCCTGGTCGGCGGCCTTCTCGTCGCCACGCCCGGCGAGCTTCGCTGCCGCGATCGCCGCCGCGATCGGCACCCGCGCCGCCGAGAAGGCGAGGTCGTCGGTCATGTTGTGCATGGGATGCTCCGCAATTGGCGACCGATTTCGAGGCCCTGCGCCGCCGCGTCAAGTGAGAACTAAGATGAAGCTTACTCTGCGGTAGCTGGCGCGGCGTTGGAGGTCAGGAAACGTTTGAGATTGCGCGCCGCCTGCCGGATTCGCTGTTCGTTTTCCACCAGCGCGATTCGCACAAAGCCATCGCCGTATTCGCCAAAACCAGCGCCGGGGGCGACGGCGATCTCCGCGCCCTCCATCAGCCGCTTGGAGAACTCCACCGAGCCCAAGTGCTTGAACTGCTCCGGCAACGGCGCCCAGCAGAACATTGAGGCGGTGGGCTTCGGCACTGGCCAACCGGCTTTCGTGAACGAATCGACCAAGACATCGCGGCGCGATTTGTAGATATTGCGCATCTCCTCGACGCAATCTTGCGGCCCGTTCAACGCCGCGGCCGCCGCCACTTGCACCGGCGTGTAGGCGCCGTAATCGAGATACGATTTCACCCGCGCGAGCGCTGCGATCAGCCGCTCATTGCCGAGCGCGAAACCAACCCGGAAGCCCGCCATCGAATACGTTTTCGACAGCGTGTTTACTTCCACCGCCACGTCCGTCGCGCCATCGACCTGCAGCACGGACGGCGGCGGATCGCCTTCGAAGTAAATCTCCGAATACGCCATGTCGGAGAGCAGAAACATCTCGTGCTTCTTCGCCATCGCGACGGCGTCTTTGTAGAAATCGAGATCGGCGGTTTGCGCGGTCGGGTTGGCCGGATAGCAGACCACCATCGCCAGCGGCGGCGGCACGGAGTGACGCACAGCGCGGTCGATGCCGCGCAAATATTGCTCAGGCGAATGCGCTTCGATCGAGCGGATGACGCCGCCCGCCATGATGAAGCCGAAAGCGTGGATCGGATACGACGGATTCGGCGATATGATCACATCGCCCGGCGCGGTGATCGCTTGCGCCAGGTTCGCGAAGCCTTCCTTTGAACCCAGCGTCGATACGATTTGCGTGTCGGGATTGAGCTTCACGCCGAAGCGCCGGTCGTAATAGCCGGCCATGGCCCTGCGCAGCCCAGGTATGCCACGCGACGCGGAGTAGCGATTGGTGCGCGGCTTCGCCGCCGTTTCGCAGAGTTTGTCGACGATGTGCTGCGGCACCGGCAAGTCTGGGTTGCCCATGCCGAAATCGATGATGTCGACGCCCTTGGCGCGCAGACGCGCCTTGAGTTTGTTCACCTCCTCAAAGACGTAAGGAGGCAAACGGCGAATTTTATGAAAGTCGGCGGAACTCATGACGCTAGCGCGCGGCTCAATAGGGTTCGTGCGAGGCGCGAGTATCTTCGAGGTCCTGGCGCGCTTCTTCGAGGAATTGCGCGGGATCTTCCGTGTTCGTCGCAGGCTGCGAGCGCGGATTGGCGACTACGGCTTGACCGGCGGCGACCACATCGGCCTCAACCGCCTCCCAATGATCGGCGTCCACCTCAGCCGTGGTGCCGGTCGGCACGTCGCGCAGGCTCGGATACGACGCGTCCTGTTCGACGCTGCGCTGCTCGAACCACTCGGGCACCTCGCTGGTGCTGCTGATGCAGCCGCCGAGCGCACTGGCGGTCAGAAGCGCCGCAAGAGCCATTGATCCGCGCATGCTCACGTCCCCGGGACCGAAAAAAGCGCCCCGCAAGCCTCCTATACCAGAGCCCGCCTTTGCGCCACCACGCGAAGCGGCGATACACTATCGCCAATAGGGAGAAGACCATGACCGAAGCCGACGGCGCAACGACGCCACCCGGCCCCAAGCCCGCCGCCAAGCGCACTCGGCGGCGCGCCACAGCTAAAGCGGCGCCAGCGGTCGCTGCGGCCCCGGAACCAAAGCCCGTTGCGGCGCCGCAAGCCAAGCCGCCCGCCGTCGCACCCCGCCCCCTCAACGACATCATGATGGATCAAACCGCCGAGAGCCTGGCCGCACTCTCCGCCAACCTCACCCAGGCGATGACGCGCGCCAACCAGGTATTCTCCACAGCCTTCATCGATCAGACCAAGGACGCCGCCAATTGGCAGCCCGATCCGCTCGGCATGCAGGTGGCGCTGAACGATGTGTGGTCACATCTGGCGCATCAACCGGAAACGCTGCGCGACGCGCACGCACGGCTGTGGGAGCGTTACGCCGACATCTGGCAGCGCCACACCGGCTACATGCTCACCGGCCAGCAAGCCGAAGAAGGCCCCGTTCGCGACAAGCGCTTCCGCGATCCCGAATGGCGCTCGAACCCCGCCTTTTCGATGCTGCGCGAATCCTATCTCGCCACCTCGGAATTTATCACCGACCTGGTCGAGAAAACCGAAGGCGTCGACGAAGCAACCAAGCGCAAGGCGACGTTCTTTATCAAGCAGGCCGTCGATGCAGCTTCGCCCTCGAATTTCCTGATGACCAACCCGGCCGCGCTGCGCGCCATGTTTCAGACCGGCGGCGACAGCTTGGTCAAAGGCGTCGAGAATCTAGCCGCCGACCTCAAGCGAGGGCACGGCATGCTAGCGGTGTCGCAAACCGACCTCGACGCCTTCAAGGTTGGCGAGAACGTCGCCACCACGCCGGGCAAAGTCGTCTTCCGCAATCGCGTGTTCGAACTCATTCAATACACGCCGACGACCGAGACCGTGCACGAAGCTCCACTGCTGATCTTCCCGCCGTGGATCAACAAGTTCTACATCCTCGATCTGCAGCCAAAAAACTCTATGATCAAATGGCTGCTGGACCAGGGTCACACGGTATTTCTCGTTTCCTGGGTCAATCCCGGCGAGGATATGGCCGAGGTCTCGTTCGAGGACTATGCACGCGAAGGCATCTACGCGGCGGTCGACGCTGTCACCAAAGCCGCGGGCGTCGAGCGCATCAACACCGTGGGCTATTGCGTCGGCGGCACTCTGCTGGCCGCCACGCTCGCGCACATGGCCAAGACCGGCGATACGCGTATCCAGAGCGCGACCTTCTTCGCCAGCCAGAGCGACTTTAAAGCGGCCGGCGACTTGCTCGTTTTCTCCGACGAACAGGGCATCCAATTCCTCGAAGACAAGATGGACGCGCATGGCGGCGTGCTCGACGCGCAAACAATGGCCGACACCTTCAATTCGCTGCGCTCGAACGACCTTGTCTGGAATTACGTCGTCGACAACTATTACATCGGCAAACACCCGCCGCCGTTCGACCTCTTGTATTGGAACGCCGACCAGACCCGCATGCCGAAGGCGCTGCATCTCTTCTATCTGCGCAAATTCTACCGCGACAACGCACTCAGCGAAGGCAAACTCGACCTGCTCGGCGAAAAGCTCTCGTTGAAGGACGTGACGATCCCAATCTTCATGCAGAGTTCGAAGGAAGATCACATCGCGCCTGCGCCCAGCGTCTACAATAGCGCGCGGGCGTTCGGTGGCGCGGTCGAATATCTGATGGCCGGTTCCGGCCACATCGCCGGCGTCATCAACCACCCCGCCGCCAATAAATACCAATATTGGACCAACAAAAATCTCGCTGGCGCACTCGAAGATTGGCAAGCCTTCGCCATCGAACATCCAGGCTCGTGGTGGCCCTACTGGGATCAGTGGCTGCGCCAAATCTCCGGGCCCGATGTCCCCGCCCGAATGCCAGGCGACGGCGAACTTGAACCGTTATGCGATGCGCCAGGAGAATACGTGAAAGTGCGGTCGGGCGATTGAAAGCAGCGCGAAGCAGACATCCAGTTCGTCCAGAACGAGACTATCCGCCCGCATGAAGGCTTCTAGTTCGCTCGCGCGGCGAGCCGCTTGGCCGCAGCGTCATGCCATACTACAACCCGCTTGGCTGGGTGGGACATGTCTAACGAAGCACAAGTGGGCGATCATCCGAGCCGCGCTAGTACGCTGAGCGGATTTGCGTCCGGCCTGAACGAGCGCCTGCGCGACAGCGGCGCGCTTCGCCTGGGCGCGATTGCGCTGATTTATCTCATGATCGCATCCGCCGCGTTCAGCGGCTTTTATGACAAGTGGGGCTTGCGCGACGGCGACGAGCGCTACGCCCTGGTCGAAATGCTCGATGGCGAGGCGCACCGGCCCTTCGTCTATCGGCAATTCTTGCCGACCATCGCCAATGCAATAGACGCCACGATCCCGAGCGGGCTTGACGAACGGATCATCACCAAATTGGAAACGCCGGTTTGGTGGGAGGCGCGCGGTCTTGAGCAACGCATGCGCGTGAACTTCCAGGCTGAGCGCGAGTACGTGCTGCGCTACTACATCGTCTATTACGCCTGCATCGGCTTCCTGTTCCTGGCCTTGCTGGTAATGCGCGAAATCGGCCTTGAACTTGGCCTCTCCGAAATCGCGTCCACACTGGCGCCGGCCATCTTTGGCTTAAGCACGGTGTATTTTTTCTCGATGGGTGGTTTCTTTTACGACTTCCCCGAGCTCTTCTTTATTTCCACCGCCTTCCTTCTGGCGCTCCGCAACAGGCTGCTTTGGCTCGTGCCGCTCACGGTGCTTGCGGCGTGGAACAAGGAATCATTCCTGTTCTTTGCGCTCACCTTGTTTCCGATCTTTCTGCGGCGACACACGTTGATGCGCGCCGGCGCGATCACGCTCGGCTTGGCGTTCATCGCTGGCGTCACCTATCTCGCAGTCCGATCGCAATTCGCGGACAATCCTGGGGCCAATGCCGAAACCTGGCTGATCCCGAGCCTGCGGTTCTACGCCGACCCCCGCAATCTCTTCGCCTTCGAGACCAATTACGGAATGGTGACGCCTCGCGGCTATAGCCTTTTTACCATTGCCACAGTCGCCCTCCTCTTCATCGGCGCGTGGCGTGCGTTCGACAAAAGCCTGCGCCGTCACGCAATGCTTGCCGCCGCGATCACGTTGCCGCTGGTCCTCATCCTTTGCGGCCCGGGCGAGACGCGCAACTACAGCATTTGCTACGTCGCACTGATGCTAGCGATCGCGTTCAATCTGCAAGATTGGGTGACACGCGCTAGACCGCAGGCGCAGCCGAGCGCTCAAAGTGGCGCTTAAGGTCGAGAAATCGCTTTTCGACGATGTGATAGCTCAACACGCCAGCGCTCATGCTCACGCCCATGGCAAATCCAAACAGCGCGATGCCGGTCCAATCGGCCTCTACGCCCAACAACCGGCGCACGTGATCCAGTTCGTAGAGCACGTAATAGACGGGGTAGTGCCACACGTACATTCCGTAGCTATAGCGCCCGAACCAGCGCAACACGCTGGACGACAGCGTCGTCGCCAAAGGCTTGAGCGCAAACGTCAAGCACAGGAGCGCGCCGGCGCTGATGCAGAGCGCTGAGAACCCTAACGTCTGCATCAGCGGGCTGTATTCGTTCGCACCCTCCGTGGTTGCAAAGATCGCTACGATTGTCGCCAGTCCAGCAACCAAAACAAACGGCGCCCAGCGCAGCAGGCGCTGCATGTCCCCTTGGTCGCGCATCATCACCGCGCAAAAGGCGCCGACGGCCAGAGCATCGCAGCGCGTGAGCGTCAGCGCGAAGATCACGTTCGGATCGGCGCCGGTGAGCGTCATGGCCACGCGCAGCGCCAGCGCCCCGACAATGAGGCCGAGCGCAATCCGCAACAACCACTGGCGCGGGGTGAACAACACCACCGCCGGCCACACCAGATAGAATTGCTCTTCGATCGCCAGGGACCAGTAGTGCCCGATGACAACCGGAATGGTGTACCAGTCGGCCGTTGCGGCGACGGCCAAATTGGTGGTGAACGTTAGCGGGTAGATCCAGCCGTCATTATCATCCGTGTTCAACGGCGGGAGAATTTGCACCAGTATGAACACGAGGGCGATGCACAGAAAATAGATTGGGAAAATCCGCAGCGTTCGGCGCATGTAGAAATTGCGGAAGTAATGCGGGTCGCTTTTGCTGTCGTAGAGAATTCCTGTGATCAAGAACCCAGACAGAACGAAGAAAAGATCGACACCGGCCCAGCCGAACATCATGCCGCGCAGCAGCATGTTGTCTTCGAAGCCGGTGAACGACAGTCCGATCCCGAAATGGTAAAGCAGCACGGCGATGATGGCGACGCCGCGCAGGCCATCGAGGGCCGGCACGTGTGCACCGGGCTCGTACCACACCGCCGCGGGCGCAGCCGTCTCCGAACCTGCGCTAAGCGCCGACGTCTTGCTCGCCATTAAGCCTGCTCTGCTTCACTTAAGACGAGCGTTGGCGCTCCGCCTTGTGCGAGTCAACACGTACAGCGGCGCAGTGCCCAAGCGCGATTGGCGACGCCATGAGAGCGAAATTTTCGCCACACTGGCGCCAGCCGCGTTAACCTCTTACCACGCCAGCTGTTGCGTTAGAGACCAGCGCTCTCGTCCAAGCCCAACGCTAAATTCAAATTCTGCACCGCGGCCCCGCTCGCGCCTTTGCCAAGATTGTCGAGCAAAGCGACGAGCCGCGCTTCGTCGTCGTGGCCGAACACGAAGAGCTTCAGCGCATTGGTTCCGTTCAAACCTTCCGGGTCGAGCGTCTTCAGCGCGCGTGACGCTTCCAGCGTAGCCACGCTCACAAAACGCTCGCCTTTGTAAGCACTGTCGAGGACACGATGCACGTCCTCCAGCTTTGATCCATTGGCGATCGCCGCGAGCGGCAGCGGAACCTCCACGATCATGCCTTTATAATAACGCCCGACGCTCGGCGCGAAGATCGGCGCACGCATGAGGCCGGCGTACTTTTGCATCTCCGGCACGTGTTTGTGCTTTTGTCCCATCGCATAGATGCGGAAGGGCGCGCGCGTGTAGGCGGGGTCGGCTTCGTTTTCGAACTCGGCAATCATCGCCTTGCCGCCGCCGGAATAGCCCGAGACGGCATTCACACTCAGCGCCCAGTCGCGCGGAACGATCCCGGCTTCCACGAGCGGCCGCGTCAGCGCGATAAATCCGGTCGGATAGCAGCCGGGATTGGAGATGCGCTTCGAGGCGGCGATCTTTGCGCGTTGATCCTTCGTCATTTCCGCGAAGCCATAAGCCCAGTCCGGTGCGACCCGATACGCCGTCGACGCATCGATCACCTTCACCGCATCGTTCTCGATCAGCGACACGGCCTCGCGCGCCGCATCATCCGGCAAACATAGGATCACCGCGTCGGCGCTGTTCAACAGGCGCTTGCGCTCATCCGCGTCCTTGCGCTTGGACGGATCGATGGAGACAAGCTCAATGTCGCGCCGGCCTTCCAGCCGCTCGCGGATTTGCAAGCCGGTCGTGCCGGCTTCGCCATCGATGAAAACGCGCTTCGCCATGTGAGATCACCCAAAACAAAACGGGCGCTCCGTTTCCGAAGCGCCCGTCGAGAACCAGAAGGAGAAGCGTCTAGCGCTTCGAGAACTGGAAGCTCCGGCGCGCTTTCGCACGGCCATACTTTTTACGCTCAACCACGCGGCTGTCGCGCGTGATGAAGCCAGCGTGCTTCAACGCCGGGCGAAGTGCCGGTTCATAATCGCAGAGCGCCTTGGTGATGCCGTGACGCACAGCGCCGGCTTGGCCCGAGAGGCCCGAACCGACGACGGTGCAGAATACGTCGAACTCGCCTTCGCGCTCGGTCACCTTGAAGGGCTGGTTGATCATCATGCGCAGCACCGGGCGCGCGAAATATGCGTCACTCGACTTGCCGTTGATGATGATGTTGCCCTTGCCGGGCTTTACCCAAACGCGCGCGATGGCGTTCTTGCGCTTGCCGGTGGCGTAGGCGCGGCCGAGTTTATCGACCTTGCGTTCGCGCACGATGGCGATGTGTTCGGTGCCCGTGCCCGGCGGGCGGCCGGTCATCTCGCCCAGTGACTCAAGACCTTGTCCAGTATCGCTCATGATCAGGCGGTCCTCGAGTTCTTGCGGTTCTTGGATTTGAAATCGATCGCGACCGGGTTTTGCGCCGCGTGTGGATGCTCTGTCCCGGCATAAACGCGAAGCTTGCCCAGCTGCTTACGCGCAAGCGGGCTCTCCTTCGGCATCATCCGCTCGATCGCCTTTTCCAGCACGCGCTCAGGGTGCTTGCCGACAAGCACTTTGCCCGCGACCCGCTCCTTGATGCCGCCCGGATAGCCGGTGTGGCGATAATAGATCTTGTCGGTCATCTTCTTGCCGGTCAGCGCGACCTTCTCGGCGTTGATGACGACGACATGATCGCCCGTATCGATGTGGGGCGTGAAATCAGCGCGATGCTTGCCGCGAAGGCGCAGCGCGATGAATGAAGCGAGACGGCCGACGACCACACCCTCGGCATCCACCACGATCCAGCCGTGGGTGATTTCCGAGGCCTTGGCCGAGCGCGTCGAGGTAGTGCGCATGGGTAAGTGTCCTGACGAAACGAAGGCGCGCGTGTATTGCACCGCCGAATCGGCGTCAATAGGTCATGTTTTACGTAATGATTTTAGCGGCTTATGCTAGCGGTATTATTATACCACGCAGGCGTTACCGCCACGCTAGCCGGGCGCTGACAAGCGCCGCCGCCCAGAGCGCCACGGCGCCGGCCTGGTGCATGAGGCTGAGCGACAGCGGCGACGCCGCCAAAACCGTAAGTACGCCCAGTCCCACCTGAACCACCGCAATCGCGCCCACCGCGGCCCCCGCGACCCGAGCCGGTCCCTGCCCGCGCACCAAAGCTGCGCCTGCAATCACCAGCGCACCCAGCGCGACGACGTAACCAAGCGTCCGATGCAGCAAATGTTGCGTCGCGTGATCCTCGGTGAGGTTGTGCCACCACGGCTCAAGCAGGAATGCGCTCGACGGGATCCACTCGCCGCCAATGCGCGGCCAATCGGCGTACGCCGGTCCGCCATCAGCGCCCGCCATGAGCGCGCCGAACATCGCTTGCGTGAAAACCAGCACCATCAACAGCAACGGCGCCCAACGCGGCACACCAAGCTTGGAGCTCTCACGCGGCGCTCCGAGCGCGCCGATGGCCACCCAAAGCGACAGCGCCAAGATGATCAGCGCCATGCCCAGGTGAATTGCTAGCCGCACCGGCGAAACATCGAGCCGATCGAACAGACCGCTCGTCACCATCCACCAGCCTATCGCGCCTTGCGTTGCGCCCAGCAGAAACAACACGCCAGTCACACGAAAGCGCCCGCGCAAGCGGCCGGTGATCAGAAAAAACAAAGCTGGCACTGCGAAGACAAGACCGAGGACTTTGCCCAGAAAGCGGTGTCCCCACTCCCACCAATAGATGTGCTGAAATTCGCCCAGGCTCATGCCGCTATTTTGCGTCTGGTACTCCATCGTGGTCTGATAGAGCGCGAATTCTTCAGCCCAGCGCGCGTCGGTCAACGGCGGCATCAGCCCCTTGCCCAAATCCCATTCGGTGATGGAGAGCCCGCTATCGGTCAGCCGCGTGGCGCCGCCAACGAGGATCATCGCCACCACGAATGCCGCCACGACGAGCAGCCACACGCCCACCCATTTGTCGCGTGGCGGCCAAATGTCGTCTGCGCTCATGCTTGCCGGTCCCTCTGCGCACACCCATAGAACCAGCAGACAAAGGTGCAAACGCGGCGCGCCGCCGCGCGGGGTTGTTTCATGAACGCGCAGACACGCAAGGCGATCGGCTGTTTCGCGCTCTTGGCCTATCTGGCGGTCTATGCCGTGTTTGCAGCGGGCGTGGGCGTGACGCTGGCGCCGCTGCTGCCAGCCTGGGCGGAGCTGGTCTACTACGCCGCAGCAGGCGTGCTCTGGATTTTTCCGCTGAAGCCGCTGTTTGCCTGGATGAATCGCGGCGCATGAAAAACCGCCCCGGGCCAGGCCCGAGGCGGTTCTTCGTCATCGCGACTTAGATGTTATTGGCTGAGCAAGATGCTCAAGATGACGCCCGTGGCGATGCCGACCAGAAGCACTTCGCCGCGGTCGTCGCGGACGTAGTGGTAGCCACGCGGCGGGGCGCGCAGACGGTCACGGCGCCAATCGACCTGACGATATTGCTGACGTGCGTAGCTCGGCAGGCGGTCGCCACGGCGCCATTGCTGATAAGCCGGGCGATAGTCGCGACGTTGCATGTGCTGATATGTCGGCTGACCGTAATAGAAGCGGTTCGCTACGTAATAGCCGTTGTGCTGACGCTGGTTCCAGCGCTGCTGTTGTTGGACCTCGCGGCGATCCTGGCGGACCTCGCGGCGATCGTCTTGTCGATCGTTCCGATTATCACGACGATCATCGCGATCACCGGACGACTCGCTTGGCACGCCGCCAAGCGGGTTGCGGTTTTGCTGCGCGTAAGCGGCGCCTGAAAGCGGTCCGACCAGTGTGAGCGCGGCCGCTGCAATGATTGCAATGCGTTTCATATTCTGCTCCTCTATGACGAGACCTCGTTCTTCATCTCGTTAATGAGAAGCTAACGTCTCGGCTCTGAATGCGCTCTGAGGAGGTGTGTCCAACCTCCTGAAAAGCGGCGCCAATTTGTGTCAACCGGACGCACTGGCGCAATTCGGCGCAACTTTCTTCGGCCAGCGCAGCGGGAACAAAATGGCGCGCATCGGGTTCACTCATCGGGTTCACTCAATTGCTGCACCATACCGGCGGACGTCGGTAGAATTTCCGCGTCCGGATGCTGGCGCTCACGAGGAGCGACATGGGTTCACAAACACAATCCAAGCCTGAACCGCTTCCGCACCCGCCGCTTCTGCTGCCCAGTTCGGATGCACTCTTTCTCGATCTCGACGGCACTTTGCTCGACATCGCAGAGAATCCGAGCGACGTGCGCGTGAGCGCGGAATTGCTCGCGCTGCTTTCGCGCTTAATGCTCGCCATGGATGGCGCCGTCGCCGTCATCACTGGCCGCTCTGTCGCCGATGCGGATGCCATTCTCGCCGGCGCGCTTGGCGCGGTCGCGGGCGTGCACGGCGCTGAAATGCGCTACACGGTCGCCAGCACCGTTCAATGGAATTCCGACAACACACCCGTGTGGGCCGCGCGTGCGGATACCTACGCGCTGGCCGACCGGCTCAAGCTGCTGATCGAGGACAAGCGCGGCAGCATCGCGCTGCATTATCGCCACGCGCCCGAACTGGCCACAGAGGCACTGGCAGGCGCCGAACAGATCGGCGCGCGGTATGGCTTGCGGGTGATGCAAGGCCAGATGGTGGTTGAACTGATCGCCGGCATGCGCACCAAGGGCGATGCACTCGCCGCGTTCATGAACATCGCGCCATTTACTGGTCGCCGCCCCATCGCCGTTGGTGACGATGTCACTGATGAAGACGCCTTCCAAAGCGCGCACGCCTGCTGCGGATTTGGCGTTCTGGTCGGACGCCCTCGCGCCAGCGCCGCGACGTACGGACTCGATGGCCCCGCAAGCGTCGCCGCTTGGTTGGAGGCCAGCGTCAACGGACCCGCATGACATGAGCTACGGCAGTCTCGACCTCGCGCCGATCGGCAATTGCGCGGTCAGCGCACTCATCGACCGTGAAGGCCGCTACGTCTGGGCCTGCGTGCCACGCGTCGACGGCGATCCCATGTTCTGCGCGCTAATGTCAGGACGCGATCCGGCCGAAGACCAAGACGGCGTATGGGCTGTCGATCTCCTCGACCAAGTGAGCGCCGAGCAGCGCTACGAACGCAATACGGCGATCCTGGTGACGACACTGACGGATTCGCGTGGCGCTTCGGTTGAGATCATCGATTTTTGCCCGCGTTATCGGCGCCATCATCGCACGTATCGTCCCAATGCCTTCGTGCGCATCTTGCGCCCCGTCAACGGCGTGCCGCGTGTGCGCATGCGGCTTAGGCCTGCTGTCGATTGGGGCGCCCGCGCCGCTGAGGCCAACACTGGATCCAACCATATCCGCTTCAGTGTGCCGGGCGTGATGCGCCTCAGTTCATCGTTGCCCGTTTCAACCATTCACGAGTCCCGCGACTTTCGCCTTGAGCAAGAGCACGTGTTCTTTCTCGGCCCCGACGAATCTTTTGCGGACGATCTGCGCACCGGCGTGCGGGCAATGTACGAACACACCCGATTCTATTGGCAGCGCTGGGCGCGCGGCCTTGCGACACCGCTGGAATGGCAAGCCGATGTCATCCGCGCGGCGATTACATTGAAGCTCTGCGTGCACGAAGAAACCGGCGCCATCGTCGCCGCTCTCACCACCTCCGTGCCTGAATTCCCCGGCAGCGGCCGCAACTGGGATTATCGCTACTGCTGGCTGCGCGATGCTTACTACACCGTGCAGGCGCTCAATCGCCTGGGCGCCGCCGATATCCTCGAAGGCTATCTCTCCTATTTACGCAACATTATCGACGCCACGCCGAGCGGCCGCATCCAACCAGTTTATGGCATTGGCCGCGAACCCATCCTGCAAGAAACCGAAATCACATCGCTGCCGGGCTATGCTGGTATGGGCCCCATTCGCGTCGGCAACCAAGCCCACGAGCATCATCAGCACGACGTCTACGGCCAGATCGTACTCTCTACGGTGCAAGCCTTCTACGACACGCGCTTGCTGCGTCCGCCGACGCTCGATGATTTCCGCGCGCTCGAAAGCGTTGGCGATCGCGCGTACGAAGTGCACTTAAGGCCCGACGCCGGTCTCTGGGAGTTCCGCACCAAGGCGGCCACCCACACCTATTCGACGCTCATGTGCTGGGCGGCTTGCGATCGCCTCGCTCACGCCGCCGCCCAGATGGGTCTTGGCGACCGCGAACAACACTGGCGCGGCCGCGCCGACGAGATTCGCGCCACCATTGAGGAAAAAGCCTGGAACGTCGCTCTCGGCCGCTACGCCGCTACGCTCGGCGGCGCCGAAATGGACGCCAGCCTGTTGCAAATGCTCGACACGCGTTTCCTCAAAGCCACCGACGCGCGCTTTGCGTCCACGCTGTCAGCGCTTCAGCACGATCTCCAACGCGGTGACCATGTGTTGCGCTACGCAGACGAGGACGATTTCGGCAAACCAGAAACCGCGTTCAACTTCTGCACCTTCTGGCTAATCGAAGCGCTCTATCTTGTGGGCGAGCACGCCGAAGCGCGGCGTTTGTTCGAAGCCATGCTGGCGCGCCGCACGCACGCAGGCCTACTTTCCGAAGATAGCGACCTCACCACCGGCGCCGCTTGGGGCAACTATCCGCAAACCTATTCGCTCGCCGGACTCATTAATTGCGCCGTGCTGTTGAGCAAGCCTTGGAGTACGGTGCGATGAGCCGGCTGATCGTCGTCTCCAATCGCATTTCGGCGCCCGCTCCCGAAGGCGCGGCGAGCCAAGGCGGCCTTGCCATGGCGATGTCAGCCGCCTTACGAGAATCGAGTGGCATCTGGTTCGGATGGAGCGGCAACGCGATCGAAGAATTCACCGGCCAGATTTCGATGCAACGCGAATCCGGCGTCACCATCGCCACCATCGATCTCGAAGCGCAGGATATCGATGAATACTATAACGGTTACGCCAACCGCACGCTCTGGCCACTCTTCCATTATCGCATCGATCTCACGCAGTACGAGCGCTCCTTCGGCGAAGCCTATGCACGCGTCAACAAACGCTTCGCCGACACGCTACTGCCGCTCATTGGCCCGGACGATATCGTCTGGATTCAAGACTATCATTTGATCCCGCTCGGCCGCGAGTTGCGCGAGCGCGGCGTGAAGAACGCCATCGGCTTTTTTCTGCACATCCCCTGGCCGGCGCGCGAACTCATCCTCACGCTGCCGCGACACCGCCAATTGGTGGAGAGCCTCTTCCACTATGATGTGGTGGGCTTTCACACCGACGAGTGGAAGAACGCCTTCCAATCCTATGTAATCAATGACGCCGACGGCATGGCGCTGTCCGATGGCCGCCTCACCGCTTTCGGCCGCACCGTCCGCCCTGGCGCCTTTCCCATCGGCATCGACGCTGAGAGCTTCAAAGAGCTCATTCGTTCGCCCGTCGCGCAAGAGAGTTATGAGCGCATCATCGAGAGCAAAGCCGGGCGCAAGATGCTGCTCGGCGTCGATCGGCTCGATTACTCCAAAGGCATCGACGAACGTCTGCTCGCATACGAGCGCCTACTCACCGATAGCCCTGAACTCCGCAGGCAAATCTTCCTGCTGCAAATCTCGACTTATACGCGCAGCGAAGTCACGGCTTATCAGGACATGATTGAACGCCTCGACTCCATATCCGGCCGCATCAACGGCGCCCACGCCGAGATGGATTGGATCCCGATCCGCAACGTGCACCGCATGCATTCGCGCGAAGAACTCGCCGGCATCTATCGCGCCGCCGACGTGGCCCTCGTCACGCCGCTGCGCGACGGCATGAACCTCGTCGCCAAGGAATTCGTCGCCGCGCAGGATGAAGCCAATCCGGGCGTGCTCGTCCTCTCACGCTTCGCCGGCGCGGCCTGGCAGATGCGCGACGCGCTCATTGTCAACCCGTTCAGCCAGGAAGATGTCTCCGACGCCGTGAAGCGCGCGCTCGCCATGCCGCTGAAGGAGCGCCAAAGCCGCTGGCGGGCGCTGATGGACGGGGTCGAACGCGACGACATCAACGCCTGGCGCGACAATTTCGTCGCCGCCATGCACGAAGCCCGCGATCAGGGCCGTAAACCCCCGCGCCCGCGCATTGCGGCGGCCCGCAAGGACGGCTAAGCAGGCGCCCTCCGCGCGCCCAAAGCGCCTGGAGTGTCGGAGCGTGGCGCAGCCCGGTTAGCGCACCTGTCTGGGGGACAGGGGGTCGTGGGTTCGAATCCCGCCGCTCCGACCAATCGAACCAATGACTTAGCCCCTGCCCCATAAGGACCGTTTACAGGGGCGTTTACAGTCTAGGGTCTGTGTTCGTTCGGCACGGTCATTCAATGCGCCATGCCGTCGGACAATTCCAATTGGCTGGAATGTCTAACTCTTGGCCGGTGTCGCGAATGATCGCGCGTTCGCCTTCGACCCTCACGTCAGGATTCAGACGCGCGGCGTCTCTCCAACTCCCTACGCGATCACAGCGCACCCACGCCTCCCACAACGATTCCACATCAGAGGGAAGCAACACGCGGTAGGTAACGGGCGGCAGAGGCTTGTCGCCGCCGATTTCTTTTGTTGGCCGGTGCATGCCAAGCGCCGCGAAGAAGACCGCGCCGATGCACACTGACACCACAAGCAAATTGGCGACGACGCCGACAGACGGCGGCACCGACGGCGCTGTAATGAACGGCGCTTGTGTATTTGGTTTCGATTGAGCCGACGCCGGAACTTGTCCGGCTTGCGGTGGTGGCGGTGGTCTTGATTGCGTCGCTGCTGGCTGCCGTGCCCCAGTTCGATGGCGCGCGAGTTTTTCGGAGATTGACGCCACAGCGGCTAGAAGCACGCTCGATAGTTGAACGTTCCCCGAACGCGCGGTCGCATCCGCAACAAGTCTGATGATCGAACGAACGACCACCCAAATCCAATCGCGATCAAATACCGCTATCCAAATGACGCCTAGATTGATCCAAACTTGCGTGATGTCCGCCCAGTCGCTGACGCTGCAAAACGAAGGCGTACCAACGGGGCGATCTTCAAGCAGCGGTCCGACCACCGGCCACAATCCACATGTCGGACCACTTAGCGATATGCCGACGACAAGTATGGCCGCCGCGACTCGAAAGTAGTCACGCCACCGGCGATAAAAGCCGAGCCACAATGCTAATAGCCTTCTGGACCAAGACATACCTAGGTCGCGTCCCGCTTCCGCATCCGCTCGATTGCGGAAATAACAACCGCCTTGCGGCTGATATAAACGCGCCGAATACGCGCGCTTTTGCCCGTTTCCCAACCGAGCACTTCGTCAATCTCTCGGTCGTCAAAGCCGTTTTGCATGAGCCGCGTCGCGAACGTCCCGCGCAAATCATGAAGCGTCTTACCTGTCGCTAAACCCGCCGCCGTTCGCGCATCTTCCACCGCCGATGCAAAGCCGCGCGGCGTCCAAGGCTTCTTGCGTGCATTCGTCAGCACCGTAACCGCGACCTTCGGACAGTCAGCGAGCAAAACGCGCGTTTCGTCAAACAACGGTATGACAGCTTCAACACCGGTCTTGCTGCGCTTCCGGGATATGTAAAGGTCGCCGACTTGATCCCAACGCAAGCCGACTAGATCGCCCCGAGCCAATCCGGTCCATGACGCCAGCTTGAACGCGCGCGCCACATGCGGCGCCATCTTCGCAGCGACCGCTTCAATCTCGTGGTCTTCCCAAATAATGTCCGACCGGTCGTTTCGATAAAGCGTCGGCGCTCCGTACGCGGGATTGTGCATGACCCAACCGCGTTGAACGCCCCAAGACAGTACGCGCGACAGAACTTCAATCGCGTAGTCGGCTGACCGTGGCGAGTGCGCCCACTTATCGCGAAACTCCAACACCGCGCCGCGCATCTTGGGGTTAGAAAACAAATGCAAACGCGCGTCGCCAAATTCTTCGTTGGCTCGGTCAATCCACACGCGCCAGTCCTTCCGCGTACGCGGCGCCAAGCGCAAAAATTCTGGACTCTTTAGGTACGCGTGGACCAGTCCGGAAAACACGTCTCGGCGCGGTTCATTTCTCGTTTCATGGGCCGTCAAGTACGCCGCTACGGCGTCACCGGTCAGCGCGGGCTTGCCCTGCCCTTCGGCGTCCATGATCTTCGGACCACCTCGCCAAGCGTAAACATGCCAGCGCCGACGTCCGCCCGCGAGTTTCCGCGATACGAAGTGAACACCTTTCAGGTCCGGCTTTTTGCCTGCGCCCATTGCTCGAATTCGTCCCTCGGCGCGTCGGTCGCTTCAAACACCACGATTGAGCCGTCAGCACCGACGCGGAATCCTGCAACCTTGACGCCAAGGTCGCGAGCCGTTTCCACGACCCGGCGAATTTGCCGCTTGGTCGGATACGGTCCTGGACGGCTCATTTGCGGTGCCGCCGACCGCCGGAGTTTCCAGCTTCGGCCATCGTAGTGTCGCGCCGACATGCGGAACAAAGGCGGTTGAATCGGCCTTCGCTTTCGAACGCGCGATTGCAGCACATACATTGCCGCGTGTTCGGCCCCCATTTCACGACGGCTCGCGGCTTCGTACTTGCCTGACGCTTGGTAACAACGCGATCCACGTCAGCACGCGAGTAAAGCACCGGCTTCGGCGGTGGTCCGCCGCGCCTACGAACCTTCGCGTTCGTGAGGATAGACACTGCCGCTGTTCGCGTCAGAACACCCAACATTGAAGCGGCGGTGTCGGATGAAACCCAGTCGTCGGTCATGCGGCTAGTTCATGCGGCCCGCCCGCAACGCTTGCCGTCGTTCCTGTTCAACCTGAACGGCGCCGACGCCGACTTGCGAGTTTATGACCAGCGCGGCGAGTTGACCGACAGACGGGTTGCCGTGCGTCGTCACCGCGACATGACCGGCGCGAACAAGCTTCGCGAGTTTACCTTTTGAGTATGCCAACGCCCGTTGAAGCGCGGCGTTCGCTTGTTCCGCGTTACCGCACAACGCAACGAGCATGTGCTCAAAGATCGGCAGTTGCGTCTTCAAATGCACGGCGACGCTTGTCAGGTCGGCGTCCCCTAGCTCACCTATCCGGGTAGGGTCGGCGTCGATTGTGCTCATTGCCGCGTCCGCAGCGTCGCGGATTTCTCCCAAGGGTAGGTCAAACATTTCTGCGTCCTTCGCGGATTGCGACCGCCACGGTCAGGAGCGCGGCGACCAACGCCCGGCGTCCGGGGTCCAGGAAATGACCCGCGACGCCGTCGGCGAATTGTTGCGGTGAACCCTTAGCGTCCGTCGGACCGCCAAGAGCACGCACAAACTCCCGGTACGTCGCGAGAATGTCGGCGCTCATGTCGCGCTCGCAATCGGTGGTTCCGCTGTCTCGGGCGCTGGTGACGTCGGCGCTTCGAAGGTGTCACCGCCGACATAGGGCGGAAGGCGCTCCCATTGCCTGATTTCATTCGGCGACAACGCGTTGATGCGCCGTCCGACTTCGTACGACCGCCATCTTTCGACGGGGTCGGCCCTTAGCAGGCCATCAAGTAGAAACTCGAATCCCACACGGCGTTGTGTCTCGGCGCTCAGCAAACAGCGCTCAAGCGCTCCTTCAATTCGAGCCGCCAGCGGCGCCAACGTGTTGACCACAAGGTCCAACGACGCTTGAGCGGCGGAGCCATAACTGACGCTTTGGGACAGGCCCACGCTCGCTCCTGGACAGCCTAGGATACGGGCGGTGTCTTCAGCGCTTAGCTTGCGCGATTCCAACAGTTCCGAGTCGGCGGCGCTGAATGCCGTGGCGACCCATTTAACCCCCGGGTCCAGCACAACCGGTGCGTCCGGATCGTTCGCTTGTTCACGGAAGCGATTGCGCGCCGCTTCCGATCCGCGTTGGCTTTTGTCCACCGGCTGAATCATCACGCCCGGCGCTTTGAGCCCGCGTTGTGCGAGATTCAGCGCGGCGTCGTTCAACACCATACCGAGCCCGAGCGCTTGCCGGGCAATCGTAAGCGGACTCTGACCGACCAGGCCGTCAGCGCTCGCGTTTTTAACGTGCAGACATTCGCCTTCAATCAGCACGCGGGCGGGGTCGCCGGTCGCAGCGCTGACTTTGTAGCGAAGCGAACCGCGTTGCGTGCGTTCCACTTGGACGCGATGTGAAGCGATCGGATGCAAAGCGATTGGCTCGCCGCCCCCGGAAAACTCGACACGCGCGAAGAAATTACCTGTCAGGTCCAGAGAACGGCTGACCAGTTCGACCAATTCGTACGTACTCATGTACGTGTTGGGGCGCTCAAGCAGACGCGCCAACGGAATGTTTCGGGCTCGCTCGCGCGAACCGTCCGTGAGCTTGTGATAGCAATGCAGCGGCACGGAAGCCAAAAGCTCGGCTTTGAGGCTCACGCACCGAAACGCCACCGAAGAATTGGACAGCACACCGGCGGCGCTGACGTAACCGGCGGGACTAACCGCTTTGCCCCAAACGTCCGGACTAAAGCGCGGGTCGTACGCGAATGAACGCTTTTCATAGCCGAACGCGGAGAGAAGACGTCCAATCATTGTCCCGCCTCCTGTTCCATGAGCCGAACGCGGAGTTGCCACGGATCGTCCGACGCCTCTTGCCGCGACCGCGCGTGAACGGACGTCTCGGCGTAAGCGGCCCATGATTGCGCCACGCTGATTTCGACCAACTCAACATCGGTCAACGTGCGTTGCGTGCGGTCGTTGGACCACTGTTCACCACCCGGTCGGGCACGGAAGCCGAATGACATTCCGTGGACGTCGCCGCGCTCCACCAATTCCAAAAGGTCGTTCGCGACAGTCGTTGCAGGCATATCGATTTCAAATCGCAGACCGTGCGCGTCCTCCAAGAGTCGAAGCGTCCCGCTCGCTCGCCGCGCCAGAAGCTTGCTCGCGTCATGGTCAATCAACGCGACCACGTCGGCGCCGGATTCCAGGGAGCGACGAAACGCGCCGGGTTCGATCCGCTCGACAAAGTCACCGATGCGGGCGGTTGAACCGAAACGCGCGGCGTAGCCTGTAAGCCGACGGTTCTTCGTCGTTACGTCGCGTGAGAGACGCTTTTCCATTTCGTATTTTCCTGAATGCTTGCCGGGTGCGGTCCGTCGCCAGCGAGGCGCAACGACGGACCGCTTCGGCGTGCGTGCTCGTGCAACCCGACGCGCGCCGAGTTCGTTAGACGTTGACCGTGCGCGTCTCGAATGCCTCAGAGTGACGAAGTGCGACGTCCACGGCGGCTTGCGCCCTGTAGGCCACATTACCTCGCCGAAATTCAGCTTCCGAATAGGGGTTCAAATCGAACGTCACAGACTCAAAAATGCCGAGCACGCATTGTGCGAAGTCGCCAAAGATCAAGCCAGCTTCCGAAACCGGGCTTCCAATGGTCGGAACGAACGTGGTGCTCGACGCACTGTAACCCGCCAAGTTGTTGGCTTCGTCCATGATGAAGCCGCCCACTTCGAAGCTCGGCGGACTGCCGACCGTGAGTTTCGGCGAACCACGCAACACGCGGACCGCCGATGGATGCAGAATCCACCCGAGCGAAGCGCCGGGTACGTTGGCGATCTCCGTCGCCTCAATGATTTCGAGAATGTCGTTCCACTCAGGGACGCCGAGTGCGGACGAAGCGACTTGCGCCCAAATCCCGTCGGGTTCCGCGCCAGCACCGCCAGCGATGGCGACGCGGTCGATTGCGCCGAGCACTGACGCCAAGCAATCGTCACGCAGGAATGCTTGAGCGGAGGGTGAGCTTTGCAGAAGCATGTTCTTGGACCACGAACCAAGCGAGATCGCATGGTGCGGCTGCAACTCGACTTTGCCAGTGGTGGGGTCTTGCGGTGTCCCGGCGGTGTTCTCGGCGACGAATTCCGCCGTCTTGCCAGCCGTGATCTTGCTGATTGCGACGGGACCGCCGGTCAGGCCGTCAATGATCGTCGCGCCGCGTTGGCCCATGACCATACGCGGGCGGAGCGCTGCGATTGAGTCGGGAATTTGCGATTCGAAGACAACACCAGCGCCACTGCCCGAACCTGCCCCGTACAACAGCACGCGACGTTCGGCGGGCGGAAGCAACGCCGCAAACGGGACGGACCAACCGTCTTTGTTGCCCGAGCGCGACGCGTACTCCCGCGAGACTTCGATTTCGCGCGACACGTCGGCGTCGGCGCCCGGAAGACCGGCGACGTGAGCGAGGAACGGAGCGAGGCGGAATTCGTATGCCGCCGCCGCAAGGTCTGGCATGGAGTGACCAACCGGCGTCGCGGTGCCGCGACGTTCCATGTCATCGATACGCGTCATGTCATCGATGCGGTTGAGATCGTCGCGTTTTCGGTTTCGAGCGATTTGACCCGTTCGCGTTCTTGATCGTTCAAACCGCGATTGGCGGCGGTGGCGGCGTCCAAAAGGGCGCGGGCCTCGCGGGCGTTAGCGTTCCGCTTTTCGAGAAGTTCGTTTTTACGCATTGGGAGAAGACCTCACTTGTTGACCGGACACGTCCGGCTGGTGAGGGAAAGTCCGGCCCATTCGGACCGGCGGCATCTCAGGTCAGACCTGAAATTTCGTTCTGGAAACATTCCGCATGCGGGTTTTTTCGTCTGGGACGGCGGTTTCCGGACTTTAACCGGCCCAACAATTTCACCCCCTACCCGGCCCCAAGCGGGCGCGGCCCGTCGCGGCCTGTAGTGGTCAGCCTTGGCGCGAATGAGTCTGTACGAGTCTCCTAGGCCGATTACGGGCCATGTCCGTTAAGGACTTAGTAACCATCCTGGCGGCACGTTTCGGCTTCGCAACCACCAGGAGGCAGCATGGACCAACTCACCAGTCACTTGACCGAACACATTGACCGAGCCGGACCGTACCAAGTCGGCGGCGGCGCGGTGTTGATGACGCTTCGGGACGCAATCCAGGAGGCGCGGGCAGAGCGCTACCCGCCGACGATCTATGTACGTGGTGGACCGCTGTCCTTCGTGCGGACGATTGCTCCGGCTATCTACAACACACTGTAGGCGCGCGCCCTAATCCCTGTAGGTTCTTTGGAGAGATCGCGGGGCTCCTTGCCCCCGCGCATCTCTGTGGGGGATTATAAGGGGGAGAGGCGCGCGCGAGGTTCGCGGAGTTGCGCGGGAGAGGTGCGCGAATGGTTGAGAAAATCTGTGCCTTCGGGCTTTGCGTAGACGCGTTCGTGTTAGAAGTTTGGTTTGGTGGCATCACAGCTTTGGCCACTGTTTTTGCGATTTCTATCGCATGGTACGAGTTGTCGAGTGCTCGCCAGGAAGCGGCGGTCCGCGCTACGTTCAATGCAATTGAATACGAAGCGTCAGGAGAATGGATCAACATTCTCAAACAGGTCCGCGATTTAAGGCTAAAGTACAGGTCACTAGATAAGCTTTCTGAGCATTTGCTTGCCGACCGGATAGTCAACGGTGCGGACCATCGTGTGATCCACACGCTATTGGGTCGCCGGGAATACATCGCCATCCTCTTACGTTCTGGCGGCGGCGATCTTCGCACATACAGCCGCTGGTCGGGGCCCAACCTGCTCAACGAATGGCGTGTTTACAAGAAGTACATTTTGGAAGTGCGCAAGCACTCTTCGGAGTATCTTGAGAATTTTGAGTGGTTGGTCAGAGAATTCGAACGCCGTTACGTTATTGAGCCAACCACAACGCCGGAATCGGCTCACCCTCCACAATCGCTCCTTCCGATTGACCATATGAGTCGCATTGATAATCCGGCCCGCCGCGAACAAGCGTTGCATTGCGTCACGCAGGTCGGCTTTCCTCAATCGCGCGCGCTTCGCTTCTAGCTCGCTGGCAAACGCGGAAGGCGCGTAGCTCGCGCCGCTGGACGAATTCACGAACCGGCCTTGCGCCGTGTACGACTGCAAAAGCCGCAAAAATACTTCGTCCGCGTCGGCTTGTTGGAACGCGCCACGCGGGGCGCCACCGTCCAACGCGACAAACGAACCGTCCGTCCATTTCAATTCAATCTCACCCGCGCCTTGCCGGGAGTAGTTCGCCTTCATGCTCCGAAGTACGCGCGCGTCCGGGTCTAATTCCCGTCCGTCCCCCTCTCGCACGCGGTCTAAATACAAGTGCGACCGAACAGCAGCGGGCCAACCGGTTGAACCGCTCGCGCCGCGCCCTTCCGCTTGTCCGCTGACGCTCGGGTGTGCGGTCGTGATGATTGTCGCGGTTGGACGCAGACGCACAGTAAGCGGTGGCTTTAGGCCACGTCAGAGCGGGGGTTGACGTAGCTCCATGGCAGTAAGTCATCGAGCCGGCTCATTGGCCAACTGTCAGCGATTTTGGCGAGCACATCACTGAGATAAGCGAAGGGCTCGACGCCGTTGAGCTTGCAGGTCTCGATGAGTGAAGCGACGACGCCCCAGGCCGCGCCGCCTTCGTCGGATCCCGCAAAGAGCGCGTTCTTGCGGTTGAGTGCGATCGGGCGGATCGCGCGCTCGACGATGTTTGAATCGATTTCGATGCGACCATCGTCGATGAAGCGCGTGAAGCCCTCCCAGCGTGTGAGCCCGTAGCGGATGATCTCGGCCATGCGGCCGCTCTTGGCGAGCAGCGGCAGTTTCTCTTCAAGCCAAGCTTTCATGGCATCTACAAGCGGTCGGATCTCGGTTTGGCGCACAGCGCGTCGTTCATCAGCGTTCAGCCCACGGATGCGCTCTTCGATGGCATAGAGCTCAGCGATACGTTGCAGCGCCTCGCTGGCGATTGGCGCGTTGCCTTTATCGGCGATGTCGAAGAAGTCCCGTCGCCAATGCGCCCAGCAATAGGCCAGCGACACGTCTGCTTCGCGCGCCAGTGCATTGTAGCCGGCATAGGCGTCGACCTGAAGCACGCCCCTGAAGCCCTTGAGCATGGCGCTTGCGTGTTCGCCGCCCCGTCCTGGCGCATAGGTGTAGACGACGCCCGGCGGCGCAGGGCCTCCCCAAGGTCGATCATCGCGCGCAACCGCCCAGAGATAGCCGGTTTTTGTTTTGCCGCGGCCCGGATCGAGCACCGGCGCGCGGGTTTCGTCACAGAAGAGCTTCTCTGATTTTTTGAGATGCTCAAGCATGCGCGCCACGATCGGCTTCAAAGCCCAGGCGCCGCGGCCCGCCCAATCCGACAAAGACGAGCGGTCGATCTCGATGCCTTCGCGAGCAAGGATCTGCCATTGGCGATAGAGCGGTAGGTGGTCGGCGTATTTCTGCACCAGGATGTGCGCGATCGTCGCCTCTGTCGGCAAACCGCCCTCGATAAGCCGCGCCGGCGCAGGCGCTTGCACGACGCCATCCTCACATTTTCGGCAAGCGTATTTCGGACGGCGCGTCACCAGCACGCGATGTCGAGCTGGGATCACGTCCAGCCGCTCGGCGCGATCTTCGCCAATGACATGGAGCGCGCCGCCGCAGCACGCGCAGGATTTATCCTCGATATCGACGACGATCTCGATGCGCGGCAGATGCGCGGGCAGCTCTGTGCGCTTTTGCGGCGTCCGGGCTTTCCTCAAGTTCATCGGCGTCGCGGCTTCCGCTTCCGCTTCGCTCGCCGACAGCGCCATTTCCAGATCTTCAAAGGCCAGGTTCAATTGATCGGGCGCGAGCTTCTCAGAGCTCTTGCCAAACTGACTGCGTTGCAGCTTCTGGATGATGGCGCTGAGGCGCGCGTTCTCAGCCTCGCGTGTGGCCAGCGTTGCATCTTTCAGCGCAAGCTCTTGAGTGAGCCGCGCGATCATCTCGTGCGCGGCGGCCAGATCCTCAGGCAGGGCATCGGGCGAAGCAGTCACGCGACGCAGTAGAGCATAAAACGCATCGCTTGAGGCGCCCCCGCGTGCGATCTGAGTCAGTCTGTCGCGGCTTTATTGCGCCTCACGCGGCGCCTGTACGCGTTGCCCATGCACGCGCGTCCAATCGAGCCCTTCGATCAGCGCACCAAATTGCGCCGGCGTTAGTCGCATCACGCCATCCTCGACTTTGGGCCAACGAAATTTGCCTTCACCCAGGCGCTTCGACACCATCACCGTGCCCGTGCCGTCCCAAAAGAGAAGTTTCACCCGGTTCGCGCGTTTAGCACGGAAGAGATAGATCACGCCGCTATAGGGATCTGTTCTCAGTTCCTCCTTCACGAGCGCGGCCAAGCCGTCCATGCCTTTTCTGAAGTCGACGGGCTTGGTCGCCATCAACACACGCACCGGGCCGCCAGGAAGGATCACGCGCGCAGCGCCCGTACGATCGCTTCCACCAATTTGATCTCAGCGGCGTCATAGATGCGCACCGCGATGCCGTTCGCTTCAATCTCAATAGCGCCGCTCTCTGATGATGGACGACGTCGCGGCGTGCATGCTGAAGGCGGTGCAATCACCACCGGCGTGAAATGCGATCCGCTCATTGCGACATCGGCCGGAAGCGCCAGCTTCCCCTCGCGCACATCCTTGCGCCAACCGAACACCTGCGAAGAACGCGCACCGTGACGACGGGCAATGTCCGCGACGGTTACATTCGGCGTTAGGCTCTCCGCCACGATCTGCGCCTTGAGCGATGCAGGCCATCGGCGCCGTCCGCCGCCGCCTGTCAGGATTTCGAGGCGTTGTGGAGGGCCAAGTCTGAAACCATCACTTTGGTCGTCCATTTGGTGCTCTCGAGACTGTCTCGATGCGATTATGGACGATCAGGACGACGAGCGGCATGTGGGGCCAAGCCATCGCTTACGACGCACAAGGAGATTCACAAACGCTTTGGCGTCGGCTCGGCGGTTTTCTTCCCCCGCGAACGTATCGGCCAAGGTGTCGATAGTGATCACGTCCGGCTCAAAGCGATTCACCACCGCCCGCAGCGCTTCGTATGTCGCTGACGGCTGTAATGTCCCGTCGTTCCGCGCAGACGCCAACACCGCGTCCGCTTCAACACCGCGCATCGGAAGCAGCGCGAGACGGTCGCCGCAATCCGACCATTCCGCGCCGAGTGCTTCCAAGACTGCCCGTCCGCGTCGGTTCAATTCGTCCACACCGTCTTCGCACGTGAACATAAGACACCGACCGCTTGGAACGTCGCGGTCCAACCATTTCCGACCGCTTGCCATTGCGATGCATAGTTGCAGCAACAGAAGCGATTTGCCCGTCGCACCGGCGCCGTAAAGCAATGACGGTTCGCCCTTCGGTAAAAGGTCCGCCACGATCCATTCGCGCGGCTTCAATTGTAGGCGCGCCATGTCGGCGGGTGTCAGCAATGGCAACGCGACCGCGCCGGGCATTACAACAGGTTCGCTTGCGGGCGTCTGTTGCGACGGCTTTCCGAACGCGTCTTCCGCACGTTTGGCCAGCTTCTTCTTTGCTGACGCCACAAGGCGCGGAATGCCTTTCAACCGCGCCGACCAATCGTCCGGGCGATCTTCCTTCGCGTCGCTTCGCTCCAACAATTCGCGCAATTGTTCTTCGGACCAGCCCCGCATTGCGAGGTCACGCAACGAGTTATGTAGTTCGTCGCCAGCCAGCACGCATTGAATCAGCGTGTCGGTCGGTATCGGTGCGTTGTCGTTCACACCGGCGCGTTGAGCGGCGGGACGCCCGATGCGTGGGCCGTCTGGAAGTTCGTCTATGTGCATATTGACTGGTACTCCACGCCAGCAACACGACCCCAAAGGAACGCTTGCGAGCGGCTGAAACTTTCGCCCGACAGGATGCCGCCAAACACGCCGTTGAGCCGACACATGAGGTCGTCGCGTGCTTCCGGTGGATATTCCCGAGCCAACGGCGCCAGTACGCGCCAACGCGGCGCTTCGGGTCTGTGCGACGGCGAAGTGTAGAAACAGGCAGTCAGTCCGGCGGCGCGGGCCATGTCGGCGGCTTCGTCAATGCTGACGCGCTCGCCGTCGTAATCTCCTTCAAGGCCGCTCACGCAAAGCAAGTTAGCGTTGTGGCGCAACGAACCGTTGTCGCTGCGAACGTCGCCGAACAAGCCAAGCTTGATCCACGGACAGGCGGACTTGGTCGGATATGTTGGCGGCGCCGCTAGGCCAGCGCACAGCGCGGCGTATGCGACGTCGTGGTCAGTCTTGGTCGCACCGGTTTGGTCGGGGAACGTCGTGAACCGCATAACCTCTCTCTTGGGGAGAGGGTCGCAATCACGTCATCTCAATTGTGACTTGAAATTCCGTCTCGCTCAGCGCGCGCTCTGTGGACGCGGCAAAGCCGGTCGTCCTTGTTGATGCGCGGTTGAAAGTCCTTGCCGCAGTCCATGCACTTGCGGCGCGGTGGCTTTGCTCGCTGGCCGTCACCATAAAAACCGAGCGCGTTGAGGCGCTTTGTCAGGTTCGGGGGACTAAAGCCGGGACGGTCCGAGTATTCGTCCAATATCACTTTGAAGCGCTCCGAATGCGAGCCCGACGCGGCGAGATACAACGCGCGCAACTCATCATCGGTCATGCCGCGCTTTGTTGCCCAGTTGCGGCGTTGGCCGTCGGCACGCTTCGCTTGAGCCTCCGCCCATTGCTTGGCGTTCTCCCAGGCGAAGACGACGCGCGGTGAGCCGCCGACGATGCCTAGCCGCTCCGCTCCTTGGTCGAAGAAGCGAGCGAGGCGTTGAAGCGCTTTTTCCGGCGTGTCAGCCATGATGTGCGGTTAATGCAAGCTATGGACCGTCTCAATTCATTACACCCGGTCGCTGTACCCGCCGACGAAGACTGTTTACAGCGCGCCAACAAGGTCTTGATTTCAAACGCGGCCAACGAGCAACCGTTTACAGGCTAAGCACCTGAATTCGCTTCAAGACGTAACAAGCTGGGGGACAGGGGGTCGTGGGTTCGAATCCCGCCGCTCCGACCAATCGTCTTCACGTAACGCGCGTGAACGCGCTAAGGCTTGATGTTGGAGCCGCTTAAGGCGCGCTGGCGCGCACCGTGATCCGGGCGACGCGACGCATTGGCCTCGGGCCGTCTTCGGTGACGGCGCCTGATTCACCGGCAGCGAGCGTTTCGATCTTGTCGCGCCAGGCCGGGTTGCGTTCCATGAAGTCCTCGATCCCGAGCGCCCGTAGGCGGGAGAGTTCGAAGCTTTCGGCGGTGGCGCCAACCGCTTCCGCGAGACCCAGCACGCGGACGCCGTCGATCCGGCAGCCTTGCAACTCATTTTGAATGGTGCTGATCGCTTCGCGCGCCGCCGCGTTGAGTTCGGCTTCTTGCTGTTCGAAATAAATGCTGAACGAGCGCTCATAGCAGGCGTTCGGATCAAAGTCGGCCGGCGGCGCTGTCGCGCACGCGGCCAGCCCAAGTACGCTCATCGCCGCAATTAATCGCTTCATCTGCTTGGTCCCTGTTTCGCGTCGCGGGCTCAGTTCTTGGCGCGCCCGCGCCCGCCTTTTTCCACGAACTCGCGCAGCATTTGCGAGGGTCTGAACGTCACCACGCGGCGCGGGGTGATTGGCACTTCTTCGCCCGTCTTCGGGTTGCGGCCGATACGTTGGCGCTTGATCCGCACGTTGAAATTGCCGAAGCGCGACAGTTTCACAGTGTCGCCTTCGACCAAAGCATCCTGCATCATTTCCAGCATGCGCGTAAGCAAACGATTGGCGTCAGCGCGTTGCATATTGGCGCGTCGCGCCAGCGCTTCCACCAGATCAGCTCGTGTCACAGTTTTCGCAGTCACCGGAGCCCCCTCCGCAACGCGTGTTCGCGCGGGGGAAAAGCTAGTCGGCTCTGTGGGTTAGGTCAATTAATTGCGCCGACGTTACAATCTAACGAGCGCAGCGCCCCAGGTTAGACCGCCCCCGAGGGCTTCCATGAGCACCAATTGTCCGGGCTTTATGCGCCCGTCGCGCACCGCTACATCGAGCGCCAGCGGAACCGATGCCGCGGACGTGTTGCCGTGCAGGGCCACGGTCGAGACAACCTTATCCCCAGCAATGCCGAGCTTGCGCGCCACCCCGTCGAGAATGCGCTGATTGGCCTGGTGCGGCACGAACCAATCGACAGCATCGAGCGACACGCCCCCGCGCGCGCAGGCTTCGAGCATCGCCCCGGAGATATGCTCCACCGCGTTTCGGAACACGGCGTTGCCAACCATGCGTACCTTGCCGGTGGTGCCCGTTTCGGAGGGACCGCCATCAACATAAAGCAGATCGTGCATGCGACCGTCGGTACGCAGGAAGGTCGTTATCACGCCGCGATCGTCGTTGCGCTCCTGCGCTTCCAGGACGACGGCGCCCGCGCCGTCGCCAAACAGCACGCAGGTGCCGCGGTCGGTCCAATCGACGATGCGCGAGAATGTCTCCGCGCCAATCACCAGCGCGCACTTGGCTTGCCCACGCGCCAGCGCGTTATCGGCCGTCGCCAGCGCGAAGATAAAGCCCGAGCACACGGCCTGCAGATCGAACGCGGCGCCCTTGTTGATCCCAAGCGCGGCCTGCACGCGCGCGGCGGTGGCCGGGAAAGTGAGGTCCGGCGTGGTCGTCGCCAGGATCACCAGGTCGATATCGTTGGCGGTGCGCCCCGAAGCCTCGAGCGCTTTCAATGCAGCGGCGCAAGCGAGATCGGAGGTCTTTTCGTTTTCACCGGCAATGTGGCGCTGCCGGATACCCGTGCGTTCAACGATCCAGGCGTCGCTGGTGTCGACACGCTTCGCCAGTTCTTCATTGGTAAGGATGCGTTCGGGCAGGAACGAACCCACGCCCAGCAGCACAGAGCGCAGCGCCATCAGCCGGCGTCCCCGACCTTGGCCGTTTCAGCGTGGGCGCTGGCGAGGCGCGCCAGATTGTGCGCGATCTCTTCGCGGTAATGGCTGCGCGCCATTTTCTCGGCGACGCCGATGGCGGCGGCGAATCCGCGCCCGTTGGCGCTGCCGTGGCTTTTCACCACCAGGCCGTTGAGCCCCAGGAAAAGCGCGCCGTTGAACGTGCCGGGATCCATGCGTTTGCTCAACTTCTTCAGCGCGGGATAGGCGATAAGCGCGCCAAGCTTAGCCATCACACTGCTGGTCAGCGCTTCGCGGAGAAACTGGCCCACGAGACGGGCGGTTCCTTCGCCAGTCTTCAAAGCAATGTTGCCGGTGAAGCCGTCGGTCACGACCACATCCACCGTGCCTTTGGCGATGTCGTCACCCTCGACGAAACCGCTGAAGTTCAGATCCACATCGGTATCGCGAATGAGCTGTGCGGCGGCGCGGATTTCTTCATGGCCCTTTTGCTCCTCGGCGCCGACGTTCAGCAGCGCCACGCTCGGGCGCGCGGTGCCATTCACGGCGCGCGCAAAGGCTTCACCCATAATGGCGAATTCCACCAATTGCTCAGCATCGGCTTCGACATTGGCGCCGACATCCAGAAGCACAGTGTAACCGCCCTTCGCATTAGGCCAGCGTGTGGTCAGCGCCGGCCGGTGCACACCCTCCATCGTGCGCAGACGGAACATCGAGATGGCCATGAACGCGCCGGTGTTGCCGGCCGAGACGGTTGCGTTGGCGCGGCCGTCCTTCACCGCCTCAACCGCATTCCAAAGACTCGAGCCTTTGCCCTGACGCATCGCTTGCGCCGCCTTGATCTCCATGCCGATGGCTTTGTCGGCGTGCTCGACGACGCTTGCGGCTTTGGCGTGCGGATAGCGTTCGAGCAGGACGTTCAATCGGGCCGCGTCGCCATGCAGGAGAAAGCGCACGCCCGGGCTGCGCTGTGCAGCGATGTCCACGCCTTCCACAACGATGTCAGGGGCGTTGTCGCCGCCCATCCCGTCGATCGAGAGTACGAGCCCGTCGGTCATGCAGCGTCCTGAAAGGCTGCGGCTCGGCAGCGCGGCGGACCATAATGGCCACGTAACGGAAAGCCAAACGGAGCGGTCATGGCGGGCCCGCAGGCCAGGCGCCCAGCAGCGCCGCCACCGGCTGGCTGGCCTGCGCCTGGGCGATCGCCAGCGCCTGTGACGCCATTTCGCCCGCGAACGCAGTCTCGACCCCGAAATTGTGCGCGATGGCCTCCGTGAGCGCCACAGCGTCACTGGCCGCCAAGGGGCCCGCATAGGCCTCCAGCCGTCCGTAAAACTCGCTGGCCAGCACACGCATCTTCTTCGGGACGGTCAGATCGCCCACCCCCGCCTCTCGGAGCCCCGCATCAAAGCTGCGAAACAGTTTGTCGGTGAAATGCTGGGCCAGTGATCCAGCGGCCGGGTCGGCCCGGAGCCGGATTAAAGCCAGGGACGCGAACAGGGTCATCGCCTCGAACCGTCCCGAGAGCGTGTCCGAGACCCGGCCCGGCCCATAGAGACCAGCCTGCCGGCTCGCCGCCTGGACCCGTCCGAGCAGCGTTTCAGCGTCCCGGCTCGCGTGCGACCGGGCGAATGGCCAAATCCCCATGCCCTATCCTGTGCTCCCCTCTTGCCCGCCCGCGCGGTCCGCCTTACCCGTTGCCTCAATTCATGGGGCTGAAACGCCCACGAGGTGAAACATGGATCGCGGTTTCTTGCGTCTTTCGGCGGCAGCTTTGGCTCTCAGCGTGGCGGCCGCGTGCGCGCCGGTCACGACTTACAGTGGCTTCCGGCCCGAGCGCAACGATGTGGTGCTGGCCGATCCGCAAGTCGGCGTCGACACGCGCAGCACCGTGCAAGCGCGCTTCGGCTCCCCGTCCACCACCGCCGTCTTCGACCAGACCGCGTGGTACTACATCAGCTCCGTGCAGCAGCGCATTGCGTTCTACACGCCCCAGACCACCGAGCGCAGCGTGATGGTCGTGCGCTTTGACGGCGACACCGTCGCTGCGGTCGAGAAGTTCGGCATGGAGCGCGGCCGCATCGTTGCTTACGAAAACGAGGAAACGCCCACGCGCGGACGCGAGCTTGGCATCATCGAACAATTGCTCGGCAATGTCGGCGCCACGCCCGTTCGCACTGACGACGAACAAGGCCCGCGCCGCGAGCGCTAGGGCCGGCTCCAAGCACAAAAGAAAACGCCCCGGCTTTTGGCCGGGGCGTTTTTGCTTTTCGGGGTTAGCCGATCAGCCGTTCCAGTGCGCCAGCACCGCCAGCAACAGAAGTGCTACGATGTTGGTGATCTTGATCATCGGATTGACGGCTGGGCCTGCCGTGTCCTTGTAAGGATCGCCGACTGTATCGCCGGTTACGGCCGCTTTGTGGGCTTCTGAACCCTTGCCGCCATGATGGCCTTCTTCGATCAGCTTCTTGGCGTTGTCCCAAGCGCCGCCGCCTGACGTCATCGAGATGGCGACAAACAAGCCGGTCACGATCACGCCGACCAACAGCGCACCCAGCGCTGACAGGCCCTGCGCCGGGCCAGCGATAGCCCAGACGATGAAGAACAACACGATCGGTGCAAGCACTGGCAACAAGGACGGCACGATCATTTCCTTGATGGCCGCTTGCGTCAGGATGTCGACAGCCTTGCCGTAGTCCGGCTTGGCGGTGCGTTCCATGATGCCGGGGATTTCGCGGAACTGACGGCGGACCTCTTCGACCACCGCTTGCGCGGCGCGTCCGACCGCCGTCATCGACCAGCCGCCGAAGAGATACGGCAGCAAGCCGCCAACGAAAAGTCCGACGATGACGTACGGATTGTTGAGCGAAAAGTCCGGCACGATGTTGGCGAAGAACGGAAACTCGCTCGCGTTGGCGGCGTAGTATTTCAAGTCTTCGACGTACGCCGCAAACAGCACCAGCGCACCGAGGCCCGCCGAACCAATTGCATAGCCCTTGGTCACGGCCTTCGTCGTGTTGCCGACCGCGTCGAGCGCATCGGTGGTGACGCGCACTTCCTTCGGCAACTCCGCCATTTCGGCGATGCCGCCGGCATTGTCCGTGACCGGGCCGAAAGCGTCGAGCGCAACGATGATGCCCGCAACCGACAGCATGGTCGTCACCGCGATGGCGATGCCGAAGAGGCCGGCCAGCGTGAAGGTGGCGATGATGCCCGCGACGATGGTCAGCGCCGGCAGCGCTGTCGATTCCATCGAGACCGCGAGACCTTGGATCACGTTGGTGCCGTGGCCCGACTTGGAAGCCTCGGCAACGCTTTTCACCGGACGAAAGCCCGTTCCGGTATAGTATTCCGTGATCCACACGATCGCGCCGGTCACCAGCAAGCCGATGATGCCGCAGATGAAGAGATCCTGGCCTGTGATGCCGACCAGATCGCTGCCAGCGCCAACACTCGGCGCAATAGCGTCCCAGCCGACCGTGCCTTGAATCGCGATCGCCAAGCCAATGGCGGAAAGGATGCCCGCGGCGAGTAGACCCTTATAGAGCGCGCCCATAATGTTGTTGGACGGGCCGAGTTTCACGAAGAAGGTTGCTGCGATCGACGCGAGAATGGCGATGCCGCCAATTGCCAGCGGCAACATCATGATCGACGCGACTTCCGCCGCTTCACGGAACAGGATCGAGCCCAGCACCATGGTCGCGACCGCCGTCACCGCGTAGGTTTCAAACAGGTCCGCCGCCATGCCGGCGCAATCGCCAACATTGTCGCCGACATTGTCTGCGATGGTCGCGGGGTTGCGCGGATCGTCTTCGGGGATGCCTGCTTCAACCTTGCCGACCATGTCGCCGCCCACGTCCGCACCCTTGGTGAAGATGCCGCCGCCAAGACGGGCGAAGATCGAGATCAGCGATGCGCCGAAACCCAAACCTACAAGCGAGTCCACCACAGTGCGGCTCGTGGGATCGAGGCCCAAGAACTGGGTCAGCACGAGGTAGTAGAACGCCACGCCAAAGAGCGCGCCGCCGGCGACGAGCATGCCAGTCACGGCCCCCGATTTGAACGCCATGTTGAGGCCGCCGGCGAGCGAGTGGCGCGACGCTTCCGCCGTGCGCACGTTTGCCTGCACCGACACGTTCATGCCGATGAAGCCAGCCGCGCCTGAGAGCACCGCACCGATGATGAAGCCGACCGGAATTTGCCAGGTTGGCCAGAAGGCGATCGCCAGGATGATAACGACCCCGACGCCGACATAAGCGATGGCGCGGTACTGGCGGTTCAGGTACGCGCGCGCGCCTTCTTGGATGGCGGCGGCGATTTCCTTCATCCGGTCGTTGCCGGCCGGCGCCTTCATGATCACTTGGGTTTCGAGGAAGCCGTAGAGGCCTGCAACAAGACTGCAGGCGACCACGAGCCAAAGCATGATTTCGAGGCTCATTGTACGATCCTGGGCGTGGGGGAGACCCCCGGCGCCGGTTGGGGAAATGGGTTGGCCGCCGCGCGACTATTCGTCGGCGCGCACGCTTCCCCCAGAGGTCGGGCGCGTGTGTGCCAAAAGCCGGGCTTGTGCGCAATGGAAGCTTTGGCGCAGGGGCGGTCTGCTAGACGCCGCCGCCCTGGCTGGAATAGGTCGCGACGATGGAAATCGCGCCCACGGCCTGCGCGCCCAACGCCTGGACCGCCGCAGCGCGATAGACTTGCACGGCGCGGGCCTCGTTCAAGGCGTTGTTGTCGTCGGGATCAGCTAGATCGTTCGTGTGGCTGGCCCGGACCAGCGCATCGCGCAGGAAATGAGCCTTTTCGCGCGTCTGCCAGAGATCAACTCCTGGCGCAATCTCGATGCGAATCGAAACGAAGAGATAGTTGGCCAAGCGCCCGTCGCGCACCACCGGCACGGCCAAATAGGGCGCGTCCATCGAGCGAGCGGTGGTTGCATCACCCGCCTCGCCCTCCGCGCCGCTTTTTTCCTTTTCCGCCCCGTGCCCGCCGCCGCCCGACGCATTCGCAAGTCCCGCCAGCAGCGTGGACGCAATAAGCGCAGCCGCCATGGCGCGCGCGAGAGCGTGTTTCTTGGTCATGCCGCCAAGTTCCGCGGCGTTGGTTAATGAGAGACTAATTTTAGGGAGCGGATGCCGACTGGAAGCCGGCGGTCCTCAGAGCCCCAATTTGTGGGAATAGCTCGCGGCCTCGATTGGCACGGCCTTTCCGGACGCGTCCAGCACCGCCACGCCCTCTCCCGCTTCCACGCGTCCGATCCGCGTCAGCCGCAGTGAGAGGTCGAGATCCATGGCGAGCAGCGCCTCTCGCTGTGCCCCCGGCGCCGTGAACAGCACGACATAGTCGTCGCCGCCGGTGATCAACTTGCGGAAGTCGCCGCCGTTGAACGCCCAACGCTCGGCCGGGATCGAGAAGGGAATCGCGTTGGCCTCAATCTTGATCGCCACGCTAGAGGCGGCCGCGAGCTTTGCCGCATCCCCAACCAGGCCGTCAGACACATCCATCGACCCGTGCGCGAAGCGCGATACAATCGACGCCGCCTCGGTCCGGACGAACGGCGCCAGATAAGTCGTCATCAACCACGCTGCTTCGGCGTCGAAATCCTCGCCCTTCAACGTCAGATAATCCGGCATCGCGCCCATGGCGCGCGAATCCCGGGCCGCTACTGCCTCATCGCGTCCGCGCCGCAGTTCGCCCAATGGCATCCGCCCGCTCCGCAATTGCAGGCCCAGCCACGCCGAACCGATCTCGCCGCCGACGACCCACACATCATCGCCGACCTGCGCCTCCGCACGCGACGGCGTGCGCGCGCCAAGCGGCGTTCCAAATGCGGTCATGGAGACCGTCAGTGGGCCGGGTGTCGACGTCGTGTCGCCGCCCAGCAACGTCATGCCGAATAACTCCAGGTCGCGCTTCAGTCCGTCGGCGAACACTGCGATCTCAGAGGCGGGCCGTGATTGCGGCCAGATCAACGTGAGCAGCGCCGATTTCGGCAGCGCGCCCTTGCCGATCAGATCGGACACGTTCACGCGCAGCGCCTTCATCGCCACCGTATCGAGCGGATCGTCTGCCAGAAAATGCACGCCCTCGACGATCGCGTCGGTCGTCGCCACCAGCGCACCCGAGGCCTCGATCATTGCGACGTCATCAATCAATCCGCGCGCGCCCGCGCTTGGTGCGAGCGGCGCGAACAGGGAGCGAATAACGGCAAATTCGTCGGCAGGCATGGCTATCGGCGCTTATGCGCCTTGTTCGTCGGAACGCAAGTCACGCGCGACCGCTTCCAGTGCGGCATTGATGAACCCAGGCTCCGGCCCATCGAAGAACGACTTTGCGATTTCCACATATTCGTCGAGCACAACCGCTTTCGGCACGTCGCGGCGCTGCTCCAGTTCGGCCGCGCCAGCGCGAAGAATCGCGCGCGCCACCGCATCGATGCGCTCGAGCCGCCATCCTTTGCTCAAATGTCTCGCAATCGCACGATCGAGCGTCGCCTGCCGCTCAACCGCTTTTTCGACCAGCACCGTGAACAGGTCGAGGTCGCCCTCGCTTTCTGTGTAGGTTGCTTCCGTCTCGCGCGGCAGCTTGCCGGCGACGAAGTCGGCGATCACGTCCGCCGTCGAGGCGCCCGAGACTTCCATCTGATAGAGCGCTTGCACCGCGCCCAATCGGGCCGAACGCCGCGCAGCGATGTCGGCGCTTTTCATCGCGCCGTCTCCGCAAAGCGCCGCTTCAGCGCGATCATCGCCAACGCTGCGCGCACGGCTTCACCGCCCTTGTCGCCGCGCGTCGGATCGGCGCGCTCTTCCGCCTGGGCGAGCGTGTTCACGGTCAAAATGCCATAGCCGATCGCCAAGCCTTCGCTGATCGACAGATCCATAAGCCCGCGCGCGCTCTCGCCGCAGACATAATCATAGTGGCTCGTTTCACCGCGCACTACGCAGCCGAGTGCCAGAAAGCCGTCATACAAGTTTGTTTTCGCCGCGTGCGCGATCGCTGCCGGTATCTCGAACGCGCCAGGCACAAAGACGCGGTCCAAGGTCGCTTGCGCCTCTTCCGCCGCAGCCTCCGCGCCGCGCTGCATCATGTCGGCGACGCCGGTGTAATAGGGCGAAATCACCATCAACAGCCGCGCGCCGGGAACGTTGGCGACCGGAAACTTCTCTTGGTCTTTCTTCACGTCGAGAACCCACGCCAGCCATCGATCGACAGGCCATAACCTTCGACGCCAACCAGCTTCTGTGGCGTATTCCCCAGCACCACCATGCGCCCGACACCCAGTTCGCGTAGGATTTGCGAACCCAAGCCAATCACGCGCAGCTCATCGTCGGCCTCGCGCTCCGCCGGCTCACCGCTCAGACGGCGCGACACGGCATTCGGCACAAGATCGCGCAGGATCACCAGCACGCCAGCGCCCTCCTTGTCGATCTCGCGCAATGCGCAATCGATCATGCCGGCGCGTCCGCCATAGCCGCCCATCACGTCGGCGGCGAAATCAGTGCGATGCACACGCACCAAAGTCGGCTGATCAGCTTTGATCTCGCCCTTCACCAGTGCGACGTGCTCTACGCCGTCGAGCCTGTTGCGGAACACGACCAGCCGAAAATTCTTACTGGCGCGTAGCTCAAAAGGCTCATCACCGATTTGCTCGACCAGCCGCTCATGAATGCGCCGATAGGCAATCAGTTCGTCGATGGCGCCGATCTTCAAATTGTGAAACTGCGCGAACGCCACCAGCTCCGGCAGCCGCGCCATGGTGCCGTCATCGTTCATGATCTCGCAAATCACGGCCGACGGATTGAGCCCCGCCGCGCGCGCGATATCGACGCTCGCTTCGGTATGGCCCGCCCGTACCAGCGTGCCGCCGTCGCGCGCCGTAAGCGGAAACACATGGCCGGGCGAAACGATGTCGCGGCGATCTTTCGTCGGATCAATCGCCGTGGCGATGGTCAATGCGCGATCGTGTGCGGAGATGCCCGTGGAGACGCCTTCGCGCGCTTCGATGGACACCGTGAACGCCGTGCCCATGCGCGTCTGATTGCGCGGCGTCATCGGGTCGAGGCCGAGCGTCTCCGCCCGCTCCGGCGTCAGCGCCAGGCAGATAAGCCCACGGCCATGCTTGGCCATGAAGTTGACTTGCGCCGGCGTCGCGAATTGCGCCGGGATCACGAGATCGCCCTCGTTCTCGCGGTCCTCCTCATCGATGAGGATGAACATGCGCCCTTCGCGCGCTTCCTCGATGATTTCCGCAATCGGCGAGATCGCGCGCTTCATCTCAGACAGAGGAGACGGCGTGGCCGCCATTATGTTTTGCTCCGCGCTTCAATGAGGCGCGCCGCATAGCGCGCCATCATGTCGGCTTCCAGATTGACCTTATCGCCTGCCTTCAGCTTCGACAAAGTCGTAACTGCCCAGGTGTGCGGAATGATCAGCACGCCGAAACCCTCGGCATCAACTTCGTTAACCGTCAGCGACACGCCCGCAATCGCAATCGAGCCCTTGGACGCGATCAAATGCGAAATCGAAGCGGGCGGCTTGATCCGCAAACGCCAGCCTTCACCGTCCTGGCGCACCGAGAGCACCTCGCCCGGCCCATCGACATGGCCCTGCACCATGTGCCCGCCGAGTTCGTCACCCACGCGAAGCGAGCGCTCAAGATTCACTTTATCACCCACACCAAGCGCGCCGAGCGTCGTCAGCGCCAAACTCTCGGGCGCGACTTCGACGACATAGTCAGCGCCCTCGGCGCGCGCGCCTTTCTCCACCACCGTCAAGCAGCAGCCGTCGTGCGCGATGCTGGCGCCGATTTCGATGCCGTCGGCCGCGTAAGGCGCGCCAATCGTCAGCCGCAGCAAGCCGTCCCGGCGCTCTGCCGCGCGCACTTCGCCCAATGCGGAGACAATTCCAGTGAACACGCGTTTCGCCTTTCAGGCCCGCTCGTAGCTTTCCCAGAGATCGGGGCCAAGCTCACGCAACGCAACCCGCTTGAAGCGCGGCGCGTCGGCCAGCGCATCATAGCTCAAATCCGCCAGCGCCGGCCGGCCAGCCGCGCCCAGCACGATCGGCGCCCGAAACCACTCGATCCGATCCACCGCGCCCGCATCGATCAACGACGCCGCAAGCCGCCCACCGCCTTCGGCCAGCACGCTGCCGAACCCCAGCGCGCTCAGTCGTTCCAGCACCGCCGTCATGTCGACGCCGCCCACACCGGTTTCCACCGCCTCGATCCGTGCGCCCATCGCCTCCAGGATGGCGTGCCGCGACGGGCTCACGCGCGCCATGCCAAACACGATCACCGGCGCGACGGCGATATCGCCAAACATCTTCGCATCTGGGGGAATGTCGAGCCGGGTCGTCACGATCACCCGCGTCGGCTGTTTCGCTGGCGGCGGTTCAGTGCGCGCGAGCAAGGACGGATTGTCCCGCCGCACCGTCTCCGCGCCCACCATCACCGCATCATGCGCCACGCGCAGCGTCTGCACCTCAGCGCGCGCGGCCTCGCCGGTGATCCACTGGCTTTCGCCAGCCGCCGTCGCTATCCGCCCGTCGAGCGAAGTCGCAAGTTTAAGAGTGACGCGTGGGCGAGGCATGACGCGCTTGTCTATCAGGCCCCGCGCGCCTAGTCGCCGCCCTTGCCCCGCTGGGGCGATTTCTCGGCTTCCTCAATGAAGTCGGCGAAATCAGACGCCTCGCTGAAGTCGCGATAGACCGAGGCGTAGCGAACGTACGCCACGGAATCGAGATGCCGCAGCGCCTCCATCACCATGCCGCCGATCGTTTCAGACGTGATCTCGCTTTCGCCCGTGCTTTCAAGCTTGCGCACGATGCCCGAAATCATCTGCTCGATCTGATCCTGCTCAATCGGTCGCTTGCGAAGCGCGATCGACAGAGAGCGCGCCAGCTTGTCGCGATCGAACGGGACCCGCCGACCAGAGCGCTTCAGCACCACCAGATCGCGCAACTGCACGCGCTCAAACGTCGTGAAGCGCGAACCGCACTTGTCGCACTGGCGCCGCCGCCGAATCGCCGCCCCATCCTCGGTCGGACGGCTATCCTTCACCTGGGTGTCTTCGTTCTGACAAAACGGGCAGCGCATTCGGCGTACTCGGGATTGGGGACTGGGACTGGGGATTAGGTAAGCGGAGTCGCGCGCCAACCCCTAATCCCCAACACCTAACCCCGCTTAGTAGATCGGGAAGCGCGCCGTCAGCTGCTCAACTTTCGCAGCCACAGCGGCTTCGACGGAAGAATTGTCGCCGTTCGAACCCTGCAGGCCATCCAGCACTTCGCAGATCAGATCGGCCACCTGCCTAAATTCGGCCGGCCCGAAACCACGCGTCGTGCAAGCGGGCGAGCCCAAGCGGATACCGCTCGTCACAAACGGCTTTTCCGGATCGAACGGGATGCCGTTTTTGTTGGTGGTGATCATTGCGCGTTCGAGGCTGTGCTCGGCCACTTTGCCGGTCGCACGCTTGGGGCGAAGATCGACCAGCATGACGTGGCTATCGGTGCCGCCCGAAACGACCGCGAGACCGTTCTCGATCAAGCGCGCCGCCAGTGCTCGCGCATTGTCTACGGTGCGTTGCGCGTAGAGTTTGAATTCGGGCTGGAGCGCTTCACCGAAACTCACCGCCTTAGCCGCGATGACATGCATGAGCGGTCCGCCCTGCAGGCCCGGAAACACCGCCGAATTGATCTTCTTGCCGATGTCTTCGTCGTTCGAGAGGATCATGCCGCCGCGCGGGCCGCGCAGCGTTTTGTGCGTCGTCGTGGTGACGATATGCGCGTGCGGAAGGGGAGACGGATAGGCGCCGCCAGCAATGAGCCCCGCATAGTGCGCCATGTCGACCATGAGATAGGCGCCGACTTCATCGGCAATTTCACGGAAACGCTTAAAATCGATGTGACGCGAATAGGCGCTGGCGCCGGCCAAAATCAGCTTCGGCTTCTCGCGCCGCGCGATGTCGGCCACCTCGTCCATATCGATGAGGTGATTGTCCTCGCGCACGCCGTACGACACAGGATGGAACCACTTGCCGGAAATGTTCACCGGCGAGCCGTGCGTCAGGTGACCGCCGCTCGCCAGGTCCATGCCGAGAAACTTGTCGCCCGGTTGCAGCAACGCGAAGAACACGGCTTGATTGGCGTTGGCGCCGGAGTGCGGCTGCACATTCGCAAACTTGCAATCGAACAAGCGCTTGGCGCGTTCGATGGCGAGCCGCTCGACCTCATCAACAAACTCACAGCCGCCATAATAGCGCCGCCCCGGATAGCCCTCGGCGTACTTGTTGGTCAGCACCGAGCCCTGCGCTTCGAGCACTGCTTTTGAAACGATGTTCTCCGAGGCGATCAGCTCGAGCTGGCGTTGCTGACGATTGAGCTCCGCGTCGATCGACGCCTTCACGTCCGGATCGGCGCGGTCCAGAGCCGCCTCGAAAAAACGGTCGCGTTCACCTGCGGAACGTCCCGCGGCTTGGGTCATCTCGGCCTCACACTGCAACTTGGGGTGTCGATTCACCGGGAAACATAGGTCTCCACCCCCATTTACGCAAAGCGACCGATGAGCACTTTGCGAATACCAATCATCAACAAGCTCTGGCCGGTAGCCCAATAGTAATACTTGCTTCAAATCAGCATGGAGGCTTATACGCCATCGTGAGGGCGTTGTATTAGCTAGGGAAATAGCTTGGCTATACGAGACGAAGACGAAGCGACGGGCGCCGGAAACGGCGCCACCTTGCGCATGACCGCTGACATCGTCGCCTCATTCGTCAGCAACAACAAAGTCGCGCCCGAAGACCTGGGCGAGTTGATCCGCACCATTCACAAAACTGTCGTCGGTCTTTCCGCCGGTGTGGACGCGCCCGTGGAGCGGCCAAAACCTGCCGCCCCGATCAACAAATCGGTCCAGCACGATTTCATCATCTGCCTGGAAGACGGCAAGAAGCTCAAAATGCTGAAGCGCTATTTGCGCTCCACTTACGGCATGACGCCGGACGAGTATCGCAAACGCTGGGGCCTGCCCGCCGACTACCCAATGGTCGCCCCCGCCTACGCCGCACGCCGCTCCGAATTCGCCAAGAAAATCGGACTGGGCAAAGGCGTGCGGCGGAAAGACTAAACGATCTTCCCCGGCCGATCCGCTGGCGGCGGCGCATCGTCCGCACTGAGCGCTCGCTCCAGCTTCCGCAGCACCAGCGTGCGAACATCGGCGAGCGCCGCATTCGCCGGCGCTTGCACCACAACTTCAACGCCGGTCGCCACATGCACGGCCGCGACCCGCTGCACATCGCCCACGCGCGTGATTTCGATAATGACTTCGCCGAGAGCGTCGCCGCTCACGCCGCCGGCGCCACGTGTACGGGGCACATGGCCCACACGGTTTTGAACGCTTCGAGCAGCTTGTCCATCAGCTCATCGTCATGGAAGGGCGATGGCGTGATGCGCAGGCGTTCGGTGCCTTTCGGCACGGTCGGATAATTGATTGGCTGCACGTAAATGCCGTGCTCCAGCAGCAAAATATCGGAGATTTTCTTGCAGCGCGCCGCGTCGCCCACCAGCACCGGCACGATGTGAGTCGTGCTCTCCGACATCACCGGAATGTCCGCCTCGCGCAGCAGCGCCTTCAAGCGCTCCGAGCGCTCCTGCAAGCGATCGCGCAAGTGTGGGCACTCGCGCACGATGCGCACGCTCTCCAACGCAGCCGCCGCTATCGAAGGCGCAAGCGACGTGGTGAAGATGAAGCCAGACGCCGTCGAGCGGATCGCATCCATCGCGACAGCCGGGCCGGTGACGTAACCGCCCATCGTGCCGAAGGCTTTCGCCAGCGTGCCCTCGATAAAATCGACGCGGTGCATGACGCCATCGCGCTCGGCCACGCCGCCGCCGGTTGGGCCATAGAGGCCAACGCCGTGCACTTCATCGAGATACGTCATCGCGCCATAAGCTTCGGCGAGATCGCAGATTTGCTCGATCGGCGCGGTGTCGCCGTCCATCGAATAGACACTCTCGAACGCGATCAGCTTCGGCACGTGCGCCGGCGCTTCGTTGATCAGCGCTTCCAGATGCTGAACGTCGTTATGACGGAAGATGCGCTTCTCGCACTTGGCGCGGCGGATGCCTTCGATCATTGAGGCGTGGTTCTGCGCGTCCGAGAAAATCCAGAGGTCCGGAAAAAGCTGCGCCAGTGTGGAGAGCGTCGCATCATTCGAGACGTAGCCAGATGTGAAGAGCAGTGCGCTTTCCTTGCCGTGCAAGTCCGCCAGCGCGCTTTCCAGATCGACGTGATAGCTGGTCGTGCCGGCGATATTGCGCGTGCCGCCCGCGCCGGCGCCAACTTTGTCCAAAGCCGCATGCGCCGCGTCGAGCACTTCGGGGCTCTGGCCTTGGCCGAGATAGTCGTTCGAGCACCAGACCACGATGTCGCGCATCGAGCCGTCGGTCAGACGCAGGCGCGCGTGCGGAAAACGCCCGCGTTCGCGCATGATGTCGGCGAACACGCGGTAGCGACCCTCGTCGCGGATCGACGAAACGGCGCCTTCGAACACCTTTAGGTCTTGCTCTCTCACATCGGCCTCTTGGTTTCTGTATAAGGGTTCGACAGGCGCGGCGAAACTGCCGTGGCTGCGGCCATTTCGAACGAAAGTTGCGAACGACTCGCATGAGCTACACAGGACGCTATCCGAACGCCCGCCCGCGCCGCCTCCGTCAGACCGACTGGGTGCGTCGCCTCACGCGCGAACACACGCTCTCGCCCGACGATTTGATCTGGGCGATGATTGTCCATGACGGCGCCGACGCGGAAGTTCCGGTCGCCGCCATGCCCGGCGTTGCGCGCCTCAACGTGCGCGCCGCCGCCGACGCCGCCAAACGTGCAGCCGAGCTCGGCATTCCAGCGATTGCGATCTTCCCGCACATCGATGGCGCCAAGAAAGACGCGGCCGGCAAGGAAGCGCTCAATCCGAACGGCCTCGTCTGCAGCGCCGTGCGCGCCATGAAGGACGCGGCGCCTGAGGTTGGCATCATGGTCGACGTCGCGCTCGATCCGTTTACCGACCACGGACATGACGGCCTCCTGGAGGATGGCCGCATCCTCAATGACGAAACCGTAGCGGTATTGGCCGAGCAGGCGCTGATCCAAGTCAAAGCCGGCGCCGATATCGTCGCCCCCTCAGATATGATGGACGGCCGCGTCGGCGCCATCCGCGCCGCACTCGATGGCGCAGGCCATCAAGACACCCTGCTCATGTCCTACGCCGCAAAATATGCGTCGGCCTTCTACGGCCCCTACCGCGAAGCCATCGGCTCAGCCAAAGCGCTGAAAGGGGACAAGCGCACCTACCAAATGGATTTCGGCAACACCGACGAAGCGCTGCGCGAAGTCGCCATGGATGTCGCCGAAGGCGCCGACATGCTGCTGGTGAAACCAGGTATCGCCTATCTCGACATCGTCACCCGCGTGAAAGCCACGTTCGGCCTGCCCACCTACGCGTTCCAAGTCAGCGGTGAGTACGCCATGATCAAAGCAGCCAGCGCCAACGGCTGGGTCGATGAAGACCGCATCGTGATCGAGACGCTGACCGCGTTTAAGCGCGCGGGGGCGGATGGGGTGGTGACGTATTTCGCGCCGAAGGCGGCGGAGATGTTGGGTTAGAGTCTGCTATTCGCCGGAGCAGTCATTCGCGAGCACGGAACACAGCCCACAAATCGCAGTCCGCGTGTGACTCTTCCGGATACTTTTCGCGCAGGGAGGCCCGGACTTCTTCGGCGCGCTCGTATGTGGTGATCAGCCCTTTCGGCGATAGCTCTGCGTCGTCGAATGCCAATGGAAAGCCGCCGCAATTGGTCAATGTGCTGACCCCGCCGCCGACCTCAAGCAAATCAAAGCCGCAAAACTCGAACTCGCTGAGTTCGATGGGTAGGCTGGGCACTGAGGTCGGATTGTGAAAGGCGCAAATCAACGAATAATTGGACGCGTCGCGGAGTTGTAACTTTAGGAAGTCTAAGCTCGTGAAATAGCCAAACACAGGCAGGTCCGATGCATACTCCCAAAACTCTCGCTTCATTTCCTTGAGGACGGGCGGACACAACATCACATCGAGTGAGAGCAATTCATCGAGCTGGGCGAGCTTGCTCCAAGAGATGTACTTCTCCCACGCGTCACCGCTTGAAGGGCCAAAGCGTTCTAGAGCTGTGAATAATGGCGTCACGAACGGTGTTTACGCGATAGCTCTAACTTCCGAAATGGCCGAGAGCAGACTATCCTTTATACGCTGGCAAAAACGCCGCGAGCCGCGCGCCCATTTCCGCGCCCAGCGCCTGCAAGCCATTCAGCGGCCGCACCATCACTTCGAAATCGACGATCTTCCCGTCCGCATCGAACGCAATCAGATCGATGCCCTTCAGCCCGCGCTCGCCGACGCGCGCGCTGAACTCCAACATCACGCTCAAGCCATCTTCACTCACCAGCGTCCGGTGATACGCAAAATCCTCGAACACGTTCATCACCGTAGAGATGATCAGCGTCACCGCTTGCGCGGAGTGATACGGCTTGAACGCCATAGGCGAGCGAAATGTCGCGTCGGCGTGCACGATCTCGCCCAAGCCCGACATATCCCGCGCCGCCACCATCGCATGCCATTTCGCCAGAGAAGCGGCAGCGTTTGCGTTCAAGCCCATGCGCACATCCCTCAAGCCGACAGCGGCACGCCTTCGAGCGTGATGCGGTGCATTTCGCGGCGATGGCCCTGGTAATCGTTCTTGGCGTAGTGCCAGGTGGAGCGATTGTCCCAGAACGCGATCGAGCCGGGCTTCCACTCGAACTCGTACACAAACTCTGGCTGCGTCGCGTGCACGAACATCTCCGCCACGAACGCGCTCGTCTCGGCTTCGCTCCAGCCAATAATCTGCGTCGTGTAAGCAATATTGACGAACAGCGCTTTCTTGCCGCTCAACGGATGCGTAATCACCACCGGATGCACGCTATCCTCGAGCTGCTCGGCGACGTCTTCGTTGCCAATGCGGTCGCCGCGCTCCTTATTGTAAAGCGCCGCCTTGCCGAAAATGCGCTTGGCCGAATGCACCGCCTTCAACGGGGCGAGCTTTTCCTTCATCGCGGGCGAGAGCGCGTCATAGGCTTTGTACATCGACGCAAACAAAGTGTTGCCGCCTTCCGGCGGCAGTTCGCGCGCGACCAGGATCGAGCCCATCGCTGGCGCGTGATCGTAAGACTGATCCGTATGCCAGGCGCCGCCGATATTTTCGGTCTGGTCGGCCTCTTTGCGCAGCACCGCAATCTCCGGATAGCGCTCATGCGCGCCCAGGAAGCGGTTGATATTGATCGGCGCCCAGCGGCGCGCAAACGCGATGTGCTCTTCCTCCGTGATCTCTTGATCGCGGAAAAAGATGACGCCGTGATCGGCATAGGCTTTGCGGATGGCGGCGAAATCCTCGTCCGACATCGGCGCGCCCAGGTCGACGCCGCCAATCTCGGCGCCGCAGCCTGGAAGGGGTGTGATGGTGAGGCTCATGGACACGACGCTCCGCTCCAGCGAAGCGCAATCCTAGCGCGGCCCGTGTGGAGCGCCAGCCCTTAGGCCGCCCGCTGCATCGCTGCTTTGCCGACGGCCATGCGCACGCCTTCGGCGATCTCTTCGCGCCGCTGCGCCTGGTCGGCGCCAAGCGCCACCAGCTTCGCCACGCCATTGACGCAGACATCGAGCGAGGCTTTCACCGCTTCCGGGCGTAAACCCTTCGCCGACGAGAGTTGCAACGCAAACGCCGCGCACGCCCGCATCAGCGGCCCGTCGCCGGCGTTCACGGCATAAGCTTGCACGTTGCGCAGCGCGACTTCGCACGGCTCCAGCATCGAGGTGTCGCCAGCAAAGGTCGAAGCAGCGGCGCGCAGCGCTTCCACGGCATCCTGCAGCGTGAACACATCGCCCGCATCCGCTTCGTCGTCGGCCTTGCGGCGCTTGGTCGGCGCGCCAGCGGTGACGATGCCGGCGCGGCGGCACGGGCCGACATAGCCGGCCTCGGTGTCGATGAACTCGCGTGGCTGTGTCAGCACTTTGGTGATGGTGGCCATCAACACCTTGGCCGAGAGCGGTTTGCCGATCAGCGCATTGCAACCGGCATGACGGCACTCTTCCGCCATGGCGCGCGAGAACGAGCCCGACGTGATGAAAATCGAAGCCTTGCGGCCCGGCAATTTCTTGTTGCGGCGATAAACGCGCGTCCAGGCCGCACCGTCCAGCGGCCCCATCTCGTACGACGCAATCACGACATTGGCGTTGTAAACTTCAAGCAGATCGAGCGCCGCATCTTGGCACTGCACGACCTTAATCTTGTCGACGCCCGCGTTGCGAAGCAGATCGAGGATAATTTGTCCCTCGAACTTGTTCGGCTCGACGATGAGGACGGTCAAGCCCTTCGCGCTCATTCTTATTATCTCCGCCAGAGCCGCGGAAACTAACGCATTTAGCTTAAAAGACCTTGAAACACCCCGGAGCGCGCGCGCTCGTCAGATCAGCCCTTCGGCCGCTCCAGACGCGCGATCAGGCTCGACGTATCCCAACGCTTGCCGCCCATCGCCTGCACGTCAGCGTAAAACCGATCGACGAGTTCGGTTAATTCCAACTTGGCGCCGTTAACTTCCGCTTCCGCCAGGACCAGCCCCAGGTCCTTGCGCATCCAATCGACAGCAAAGCCAAAATCAAAACGGCCTTCGTTCATGGTCTTCCAGCGGTTCTCCATTTGCCAGCTTTGCGCCGCACCCTTGGAGATCGCCGCGATGACCTTCTCAACATCTAAGTCAGCGCGTTTGGCGAAATGGAGCCCTTCCGCCAGCCCCTGCACGACGCCAGCGATACAGATTTGATTCACCATCTTCGCCAGCTGGCCCGAACCAGCAGGGCCGATCAAAGTCATATTTTTTGCGTACGCCGCCATGATCGGCTGCGCTTCGGCGAAGACGCTGGGCTCCCCGCCCGCCATCACCGTCAGCGTGCCGGCTTCGGCGCCCGCTTGCCCGCCCGAGACCGGCGCGTCGAGAAAACCAAAGCCCAGCGCCTCGGCCTTCTCCGCCAGTTCGCGCGCGATCGCGGCAGATGCGGTGGTGTGATCGACGAAGATCGCGCCTTTGCGCATCCGGGTCGCCGCCGCTTCGAACACTTCGCGCAAGTCGCGGTCATTGCCGACGCAGGAAAAGATGATGTCGGCGCCATCAGCCGCGCTGGCGACGGAGCTATAGGTGCGGCCTTTATGTTTCTGCGCCCAATCGCGCGCCTTCTCTTCGGTGCGGTTGTAAACCGCGACGTCGTGGCCGGCGGCGGCCAGATGCCCCGCCATCGGCGCGCCCATGACGCCCAGACCAATGAAAGCCGTCTTCGCCATGACTGCTCAGCTCCCGGAATTCTCTCTCGGATCGGCGGCCTCACCATAGAGCCCGCGCAGAAATGTCAGCACCGCGCCCGGCTTGACCCTGAGATCAAGCACTTCCCCAATGATAATGAGATGGTCGCCAGCTGCGTGCCTATCGTGCGTCCGGCACGCGATGTGCGCCACTCCCGTTTGCAGCACCGGCGCGCCGGCAAACGTCGCGGCTTCGCCCGGCTCGATCGCCTCTGTTTCGGCGCGCGCGAACCGCCGCGCTGCCGCCTCATCGTCCGCGCCCAGCACGGTCACGCCCCACGTCTCGGCCGCCGCGAAGAAATCGTAGCGCGCGGACTCGTAGCCCAAACACCACAACAAAAGTCGGGGCTTTAGCGACACCGACGTCAGCGAGTTGACGGTGATGCCCGCCATGCGCGCGCCGGCGCCCGCCGCCGACACCACGGTCACGCCCGTCGCGAACGCGCCCATGGTGCGGCGAAAAAGTTCTTCCGGCGTCTCGTCCATCCGCGCTTCGTTTCCTTTGTTCAACGCGATCTTAACCCCGTTCGGCGACGGTCGCGCGTTTCCACCAAAATGGTTGGCCAAATGACTGCTGCGACCAATCAACGCCCCATCATTATCAAGAAGGTCAAAAAGGTCGTCGGCGGTGGTCACCACGGCGGCGCCTGGAAGGTCGCCTATGCCGACTTCGTGACCGCCATGATGGCCTTCTTCCTGCTCATGTGGCTGATCAACACGACAAGTCCAGAGCAACGCCGCGGCATCGCTGAGTTCTTCGCGCCCGCCAGCGTCAGCCGCGTCTCCTCCGGCGCCGGCGGCCTCCTTGAAGGCACCAGCTTCGCCGAAGAGGGCGTGCGCCACGGTCATTCCGCACCGGTCGCACCGGCAAGCGAGCCGCAATACACTTCAAACGCCGACGCGCCGAACGAAGCGCAAGAGGGCGCGACGCCCGGCGGCCAGCAAGATCCCAACGCCGAGAGCCTCACCCGCGCCCGCACGCTCCGCGAGACGGCGGAATTCTCGCGCGCCGAAATCGCCATCCGCCAAGCGATGGCCGACATGCCCGACGTCGCCGAGCTCTCGCGCAACGTCATCATGGAGCAAACGCCCGAAGGCCTGCGCATCCAGATCGTCGATCAGGAGGGCCGCTCCATGTTCAACGCCAACGACGCAGCGCCGAACGATCGCGCGCGGCGCTTGCTCGTCGCCATCTCAGGCGTCATCGCGCAATTGCCGAACCGGCTCACCATTGCTGGCCACACCGACGCCTCGCCCCCCGGCGGTCGCTACGGCTCGAACTTCGAACTGAGCGCCGCGCGCGCCAACGAAGCGCGCCGCATCCTCTCGGCTCAAGGCATCCCCTCAGGCCGCATCTACGAAGTCGCCGGCCGCGCCGACAGCGAACCGCTCTTCCAAGACGATCCCACGCTGCCGGGCAATCGGCGGATTGCGATTACGCTGCTGCGCGAAGCACCGCCGCTGCCGGCTGATCACGGGCTGTAGACGCTAGGCGGATTTCCGCTTCTGGCCCAATGCGGACGTAGTGCCGTTAGCGCGGCGCCTTAAGGTGGCAGTCCATGACGGAACGCCTTTCGCCTCTCGAACTGCCACAGTCCTCGGTCGGAGCCCCGCTCCCGCATATTTTTGCAGATGAGGACAGGCTGCTCATTGCCTACATCGCGCAAGCCAACGATCCCGATTGGGATGGGGCAACTGTCCGCGTCGTGGGGCCTGACTCCAACGGCGAGACGTGTGCGCTCGTCACAGTGGAAGGCTATCTGGCTTTTGGTGACGTCCACCTGAGTGGTGTAAATTCAGGGCGTCAGCCGGTGTAATCTCATCAGGCGGCGCGCGGTGTAAGTATCGCTGCTGCTGGTGGTGGATC
>Ga0163152_10000355_pt1 | contig 82018 bp, 65 predicted proteins | sample OliLakLV19MP8IB2_FD_148635 | JGI IMG/M metagenome (GOLD analysis project Ga0163152, IMG submission 148635) | Freshwater microbial mat bacterial communities from Lake Vanda, McMurdo Dry Valleys, Antarctica - Oligotrophic Lake LV.19.MP8.IB-2 | ecosystem: Environmental > Aquatic > Freshwater >... | reverse complement strand
CCGAGTTGGAACAGTCCGTACCCGAGACGCGCGCCGACGCGCGTCGGCGGATCTTCGAGTACATCGAAGCCTTCTACAACCCCTCGCGGCGACATTCGTCGCTTGGGTATCTCAGTCCCGTACAATTCGAAAAGCAAGCCGCCGCGGCTATCGCGGCATAACTAAGACACCGTCCACTTTTTCGGGGCAATCCCAAATAGTGGGGAGTCGCGGAGTGGTAGGGGCACACTGCGCGTGCCCCTACCTCGAAAGCCAAGCGCAGGCCCAATTCACTTGGGCCGGAGCGCCCGGGGGTTTGGGGGGCTGAGCATGGTGCTCCGTGCTGCTTCCTGCGGCCCCCCAACTAAAGGTGGTGGCGGTGCAGGGACTTGAACCCCGGACACTGCGGATATGAGCCGCATGCTCTAACCAGCTGAGCTACACCGCCGTTCGTCGCGGCTCCTTTTTTGCGTATGGCCTGTTGGAAACGGCCTGTCCGGAGCCCCTCAGAGGCTGGGCAGTTTACACGACGCCGGCGTCCCTCCCCGGACCACCGAGGAGCGGTTCAGCGGCTGAAGAGTTTCCAGTCGGCCCATGCGGGCGTCCGCGTGAGGTAGTCGCTCATGGTGATGAGGATCAGAAACGCGAGCCAGATGACACTGGCCACAACCGCGAGGCCGACGAGCTTGTTCTCGTACTTCACGTGCATGAAGAAGAGAACGACGAGAGCGGCCTTGGTGCACGCGATGCCGAGGGCCACGAGATTGTTCACGAAGCCGCCCATCTCCTTGCCCAGCATGGGCGCGAAGTCGAACATGGCGGCGAGGACCGTCACCACGGTCAGGATGGCGAGGGCGAAGAAGATGGCGAAGTACATCTTCACGGTCGGGCCGTGGTGTTCCTCGTGATGGGGCTCGGCGTGAGGTTCGGCCGGATGCATGGCGGGAGAGGCGGGAGCGGACATCAGTGGGCCCCGATCAGATAGAGGAGGGGGAAGAGGAAGATCCAGACGATATCGACGAAGTGCCAGTACAGGCCGGTCATTTCGACCGGGGTGTAGTACTCCGGCCCGTATTTGCCCCTCAGACCGTTAATCGCGATGATGGCGAGGATCGGAATGCCGATGAGCATGTGGATCGCGTGCAGGCCGGTCATGGCGAAGTAGAGCCCGAAGTAGAGCGCGAAACCCGTGGGCCTCGGCTGATGCGTCTCGTGGTTGACCCTCAAGCCATGGTCGGCGATGCCGGGAATGAAGCCGTGATCGAACTTCTCCTTGTACTCAACCACCTTGACGCCCAGGAAGATGCTCCCGAAGACGATGGTGAGGACGAGCCAGAACGCGATGGCGCCGCGGTTGCCCTTGGAGGCCGCATGCACGGCCATCGCCATGGTGAGCGAGGAACAGATGAGGACGATGGTGTTGAAGCCGCCGAGAACGGAGCTGAGCTGCATGGCGCCTTCGTGGAACGCGTCCGGGTACTGGGAGCGGTAGACCACGTAGGTTACGAATAGGCCGCCGAAGAACATGACCTCCTGAACGAGAAACGACCACATCCCGAGGACGACCGACTCCTTCTGCTGCTTGAAGTCGGCGAAATGGTGCTGGAGGGATGCAGCAAGGTTAGCCATGGTGCACTCCTTCCTTTTCGGGAGTTTCAGAAAGGGGCAGGGACTGGTAGTCGTAGGCCTCGGTGGTGACGATCGGGGTCTCGTGGAAGTTGTGGGGCGGTGGCGGTGAGGCGGTCTTCCATTCGAGACCGGTGGCCCCCCACGGGTTCGCGGGCGCCTTCTTGCCGCGGATGAGGCTGTAGGTGAGGTAGAAGGCGGGCAGGGCGTAGCCGATGGCGAGGATGGAAGCGCCGAGGGTCGACATCACGTTCAGAACCTGCCACTCTTCGGGGTAGGAGTGATAGCGGCGGGGCATGCCCATGTAGCCGAGGATGAACTGCGGGAAGAAGGTGAAGTTGAAGCCCGCGAATATGAGCAGGGCGGAGAGCTTCGACCAGAAGTTCGAGTACATGCGGCCGGTGATCTTCGGCCACCAGAAGTGGATGCCGCCCATGTAGCCCATGACCCCGCCGCCCACCATGATGTAGTGGAAGTGGGAGACCACGAAATAGGTGTCCTGCAGGTGGATGTCCATGCCCATCGTGGCGAGGAAGAGGCCGGTGAGGCCGCCGATGAGGAACAGGCCCATGAAGCCGAACGCGAAGAGCATGGGGGTTTCCCATGACACCGAACCCTTGTAGAGGGTGGCCGTCCAGTTGAAGGCCTTGATCGCGGAGGGGATGGCGACGAGGAAAGTGAGAGCCGAGAAAAGAATGCCGGTGTAGGCCGACTGGCTGGTGGTGAACATGTGGTGGCCCCACACCAGGAAGCCGAGGATCGCGATGGCGAGCGAGGACATGGCCACGAAGCTGTATCCGAAGAGCTTCTGCCGCGAAAACGTGGAGATGATCTCGGAGATCACGCCCATGGCGGGCAGGATCATGATGTAGACGGCGGGGTGGGAGTAGAACCAGAAGAGGTGCTGGAACAAGACGGGGTCGCCGCCCTTCGCGGGGTCGAAGAAGCCGAAGCCGAAGACGCGCTCGAGGAAGAGCAGCACCATGGTGATGGCGATGACCGGAGTGCCGAGGACCATGACCAGGGAGGTCGCATAGTGGGCCCACACGAACAGGGGAAGGCGGAACCAGGTGAGGCCGGGGGCGCGCATCCGGTGAATGGTGGCGATGAAGTTGACGCCGGTCAGGATCGAGGCGAAGCCGGCGATGAAAACACCCGCGACGGCCAGAGCCACGCGCGACTGGGAATAGGTGGAGGAGTAGGGCGGATAAAGGGTCCAGCCCGTGTCGAGCCCGCCGGTCAGCACCGCGAAGATCGCGAACGTCGCGCCGACCATGAAGATGTACCAGCTCAAGAGGTTGATCTTCGGGAAGGCCAGATCCTTGGCCCCGACCATCAGGGGGATGAGGAAGTTCCCGAGGACGGCGGGGACGGCGGGGATGAGGAAGAAGAAGACCATCATCACGCCATGCGAAGTGAAGGCCTGGTTGTAGAACTCCGAACTCAGGAGATCGCCCGCAGGAGTGAGCAGTTCGAGGCGCACGATGGAGGCGAAGAGGCCGCCGAGGGTGAAGAACAACGTAACCGAAATGAGATAGAGGAGGGCGATCCGTTTGTGGTCCTTGGTGAGGAGCCACGACTGGATGGTCGTCTCGTTGGTGAGGTAGTTCTCTTCCTCAGAATGCGTCGAGGCGGTGTGGTTCGGCGTGCTCATGGTTCCTTAACGTCCCTTGCTTTCGCTCGCCCTGGGTGACGACCCGGCCGCGGGCGCGGTGCCCGGAAGGGGGGGGGCGTCCTTCGGCCGCTCGGCCTTGCCGAGAGTGTCGCGAACGTAGGTCAGCAGCGCGTTCACCTGTTCTTCGGAGAGCTGGCCGAGATAGACCGGCATCAGGGGCTCATAGCCGTTCACGATCTTAGCCGTCGGGTTCACGATCGATTCCCGGATGTAAGCATCGTCCGCTACGACCTTGCCGCCGCCCCGGAGGTCAACGGTGGTGCCGAAGACACCCTCGAGAACCGGACCCCGTTGAGTAGCTCCGGCGCGGTGGCAGGAGATGCAGTTGAGCTCTTCGAACAGCTTGGCCCCCTGAACGGCAGGAGGCAGGCCGGCGTTGGGGCCGGCGAGCCAGCGCTGGTAGGCGTCTTTCTCCATGACGTGTACGGTGCCGATCATTCCGGAGTGCTTCGTGCCGCAGTATTCCGCGCAGAAGATGTGGTACGAACCCACCTTGGTGGCGTTGAACCAGGTGGTGGTCATCGTGCCGGGGATCGCGTCGCGCTTGATCCGGAAGGCGGGGAGGGAGAAGGCGTGGATGGTGTCCTCGGAGGTCAGGAGAAGACGGATGGGGACCCCCACGGGAACATGGAGTTCATTGATCTCGCGGGCGCCGCTCATGTGCTGGATCTTCCACATCCAGCGCTTGCCGACCACGTGGATGGTGACCGCGTCCTTGGGAGGCGTGTAGATCTTGAAATACAGCTGCACGCCCCAGACGAAGAGAACCACGCAGATCAGGAGCGGAATGACGCTCCACGCGATCTCCAGCCACGCCGGCGGATGCACCTGAATGGGCCGTTCGGACTCAAGCTTCCGTCGGTAGCGCAGACCGAAGAACAGGAACAAACCCGCGACCAGGATGGTGAAGAAGGCGGTGATGGCCACCAGAAGCGCGTAGAGCGCGTCGACTTCGACCGCGACGGTCGAGGCTTGCGGCGGAAACAACGGAGGGAAGGACTGGCCCATGGACTTTTTAGTTCGGCCTCAGGCGGGAGTTTCGGAGGAAGCCGCTCTGCGTTCGCGGCGAAGACTGAGCATGACGAAGGCGGCGAGGCCGAACATGGTGCCCAAGGCGGAAAGCCTCAGGGTTCGCATGATCGCGGCGCCGTAGCGGCCGCTGGCTTCGTTGTACTGGTAGCAATAGAGGATGGCCTTGTCCACGAGGGTGCCGATCGTTCCCTCGGAGGCTTCGAGGATGGCGAACTGCATGTCGCGCGGGAAGGGTTCGATGCCGGGCAGATAACGCGCCATCCGGCCATCGTCGGTGGCGAGAAGCACGCCGGAGGCGTGGGCCCACTGCTTCGTCTCTTCCTCCCAGTAGTAGCGATATCCCGCGGCCGCGGTGATCCGCTTGATCGCGTCGGGCGTGCCGGTCACGAAATGGAACCCCGCGTCGCTCCCCGACTGCCCGTAGGAGGAGGCGATCTTCCACTTCGCCTTCTCCGAACCCTTGACGGTGTCATTCGGGTCCATCGAAATGGCGAGGAAGGTGAAGTCGCGATTCACGACGTACTTCGTTCCCTTGAGAGAAGCAACGACACTCTCAAGCTGGAGCGAACACAGCATCGCGCAGCCCTGGTAGTAGAAGACCACCATCACCGGTTTCTTCGGCTGGAAGAATGACCCGAGCGCACGCGGGGCTCCGGTTTCATCCGTCACCATCACGTCGAGGGGAAGAGACTCGCCCAGTTTCGGCTCGTAGCCGACCTCTTTTTGCAGCCTTTCCGACGCCGGCTGCACCGGACCCGCGGGCCTGGTGAAACCGGGCTGCTGAGCCTGGGCGTTCAGGGCGAACAGGCTCAGGAGGGCGCCGGCCAGGAGCTTTCTCACTGACGGGCCGCCTTCCCGGGTTCGGCTTTTTCCGCGACCGGCGCGGGCGGAACGCCCGCCACGGGAAGACCGCGCTCGATGGTGAGGCGCATGGCCTCTTCGATCGGAATGCGGTAGATCCCGTTATCGCGATCCACCACGCCGTAGGTGGAGAGAATCTCCGACTCTTCGGCGCGGAACCTGGCCAGATCCAGGGGTTCACGCAACTGGAGGCGGGGGGCCGGGGGTTGCTGGGCGTCGGCCGGGTTCCCTGCGCCAAGACCCGCCTGGGGCTGGGCCATGGCGGGACGGGTCGAGGCTCCCTCGCGCCACGACTGGAGCGCGCGGAGAATGCCGAAGGACATCAGCGCGGTAATCGCCGTGATTGCGGAGATCCAGAAGAGGAACTGGTAGAGCGGACGGACGGTCGCGTCGGTCTTCTCGTACTGGATCTCGGGATTCGAGGCGTGCTTGGAAGGCTCAGTGTGCATGGGCGGCGAGCTCCTCCATCTCTTTGACCTGAGGGTCGTGTTTCACAAGCAGCGGCGCCTTTTCGAGCTGGCGCGCGAAGAGGTACAGCCACGCGCCGCCCACCGCCACCGGCATCAGGATATCGAAGGGGTGCACCGAAAAATGCTCGTGCTTGAAGATCGGAGCGATATTCCAGAACAGGTCGACGAAGCGCAGGGTGAAGAGCAGGCCCGCGACCACGGCGAGACGGCTCGCATTCTTCTTGAGGCCTGCGGAGAGCAGGGTGAAGAAGGGCAGGAAGAAGTGCAGGCCCACGAGAAGGTATGTGAGCTCGCGCCAGCCCCCCACCGACCGGTGCAGATACCAGGTGGTCTCCTCGGGCAGGTTCCCCGACCAGATGATGAGGAACTGGGACAGATTCACGTAGCCCCAGAGCATGACGAAGGCGAAGAGAAACTTGCCGAGATCGTGGAACAGGGTCGAGGTGGCGACGCGGGTGAAGGGCGGATGGGTGTAGAGCCGCGACATCAAAATGATGCACAGGCACCAGGCCGAGAGCGCCTGGCCGACCATGAAGAGGATGCCCCAGATCGTGGAGTACCAGTGCGGGTCCAACGACATGCCCCAGTCCACGCCCGCGAAGGTGATCACGAGCGCCTGGGCAAGCAGTCCCCAGCCGGACATGCGCCGCATCTTCTCCGCATACTCGCGGTCTCCGGTTTCGTCGTATTTCCACGAGAGCGCAGTGAGGGTACGCGCCATCAGGGCCCAGAAGAGGAAGTAAAAAAGGGCGCGCGCGGCGAAGAACGGGACGTTCAGGTAGGCGCCTTTCTTGTGGACGATCTCCGCGAGATGGTGATCCGCGGCGATGCGAACGGGATCGGCCCACGAGTAAAGATGCGCCATTCCGAGCAGGATCGGAATGAAGAAGAGGGGCATGAAGTAGATGGTGCGAGCACCCGCCTCGAACAGGCGGCGGAGCAGGATGCCCCAATGCCCTCCCGACTGGTGCTGGATCATCAGCATCGAGAGGCAGCCGATGGAGACGCCGAACCAGAGGAGGAATGCCGGCAGATAACTCTGAACGAGCTGCTGCGGATTGGAGTATCCGGTGAGGGCGAGCGCGGATGCGACGAGGGCGACGAGACCCGCAATTCTCCGGAGGGAGACCACCGGCGCCGGCATGGCGATCGTCGTTGCGGCGGGCTCGGGAGTCACGGGTTCCTCGTGGTGGGCCGACATCAGTGGCGGGCCTCGGGTGCGCCCGGTTTCGCGCCGGCTTCGGGCAGCTTGCGGCCGGACGTCACAGCCTCACGCTGATCCTCGGGGATGTCGGTCAGGGCGGCGTGCCGCGAGAGCTGAAGGGCCCGGATGTAGACGATGATGGCCCAGCGGTCTTTCACCGGAATCTGGGGGCCTGCGGGGGGCATGACCCCGAAGCCGTTGGTGATCACGTCGAACCAGTAGCCGTTCGTCTCGTTGCGCAGCCGCTCGGTGTGGTGGGAAGCGGCGACCTTGAAGCCGCGCTGAACCACCATGCCGTTGCCGAGTCCGGTGGCGCCGTGGCACGGAGTGCAGAAGATTTCGTAACGCTCCTGGCCGCGCCGCATCGTCGCCGCGGCGATCGGGATGGGGAATGTGGTCGCGAATTTGCCGTCGATCTTGCCGCGGTAGAGGTGATCGTTTTCGTTCAACTGGCCGCGGGCGATGGTGCCCTCGATGGGAAGGCGGCCGGTGCGGCCGTCCGCGAAAAAGGCCGACTTCGACTGGGGCTTGGCTTTCGGCTGATCGTGCATGTCCTGGCGGCAGCCGGCGCCCAGGAGGGTCACGCCGCAGGCGAGGGCGAGCAAGGAGGAGTGCCTCACGCGGGGATCTCCTTGACGAAAGTCGGACCACAGGACTTGAGCAATTCGGCGGTCTTTTGGGGGTCGAACTTCGGGTCGGTCGCTTCGATCACGATGTAGAACTTGTCATTCGACGCGTTCTTCGCGAACTCTTCGATGTTGAACACGGGGTGATAGGGCCGCGGGAAACCGTTGAGCGCGAGCATGCCGAAGACCGCGCCGAAGGATGCGAACAGGATGGTGGTTTCAAAAGCGGGAGGGATGAAGGAAACCCAGGAATGGAACGGCCGGCCGCCGATGTTCATGGGATAGACGATCACCGACGCCCAGTATTCGAGGCCGTAGCCGCCGAGGAAGCCGGCCAGGCCGCCGCCGAGCACAATGGTGGGAACCCAGGAGTGGTGCTGGTCGAGCTCGTGGATCAGGGACTCCATCGGATAGGGCGAATACCCGTCGACCTTCTTGTAGCCCGCGGTGCGCACCGCTCGCGCGGCATTCACCACGCCGTCCGCGGTGGCGAACTCGGCCATGACGCCGTAGACACCGGTGGGCTCGGGCGAACGCGCCCAGCTCACAAGCTCCTTGAGGTCGTGAATGAGTTTTGCGGGGGTGTAGCCGGCTTCGCTCAATGCTTCACCCTCCCTTCCGCACCGGGCAGGATCATCTTCACTTCAGACATCGGGATCGCGGGCAGGAACCGGACGAAGAGCAGCATCAGGGTGAGGAACAAGCCGCCGGTTCCGATGAAGAACATCCAGTCGAAAACCGTACCTTGGTAGTAGCCCCACGAGGAGGGCATGAAGTCGCGGTAGAGCGAGGTCACGATAATGACGAACCGCTCGAGCCACATGCCCACGCCGACGAAGAGAGAAACGATGAAGAGCCAGATCGTGTTGGTGCGCAGCTTCTTCGACCAGAGCGTGTTGGGCATGATCACGTTACACAGGATCAGCAGGGCATAGGACCACCAGTATGGTCCGGTCAGGCGGTTCTTCATCATGAACTGCTCGAAGAAGTTCCCGGAATACCAGGCCATGAAGAGCTCCATGAAGTACCCGTAGGCGACGATCAGGCCGGTGGCGAGCATGACCTTGGCCATGTTCTCGATGTGGCGCATGGTGATCACATCTTCGAGGCGATACAGCCAGCGCATGGGGATGGCCAGGTTCAGCACCATCGCGAAACCGGCGAACACCGCGCCCGCGACGAAGTAGGGCGGGAAGATCGTGGCGTGCCAGCCGGGGATGAGCGAAACCGCGAAGTCGAAGCTCACCACGGTGTGGACAGAAAGGACGAGGGGGGTCGAAAGACCGGCGAGGAGCAGGTAAGCCTTCTCGTAGTTCGACCAGTGACGCGCGGAGTTGCGCCAGCCCATGGCCCCCATGCCATAAAGAACCCGCGCGATCGGGTTCTTCGCGCGATCGCGCAGGGTCCCGAGGTCGGGAATCAGGCCGACGTACCAGAAGAGGAGGGAAACCGTGCCGTAGGTGGACACCGCGAACACGTCCCAGATCAGCGGGCTGCGGAAGTTCGGCCACAGATCCATCGTGTTGGGATAGGGCAGCAGCCAGTAGAAAGCGAGCCAGGGGCGGCCGGTATGGAAGAGCGGGTACTGAAGGGCGCACAGGACGGCGGCAAGCGTCATCGCCTCGGCGAAACGGTTGATCGAGTTGCGCCACTTCTGTTTGAAGAGAAGCAGGATCGCCGAGATCAAAGTGCCCGCGTGGCCGATGCCGATCCACCAGACGAAGTTGATGATGTCCATCCCCCACCCGACGGGGACGTTCGGGCCCCACAGCCCGATACCGACGAAGAGCAGGCCAAGGATCGCGACACCAAGACCACCCGCCATCGAGAGGGCGATGAGAAGGGACAGCCACCACGCGCGGGGCGTCTCCTTCTCGAGCGTCATGTGCGAGATCTTCTCGGTCACCGAGTCATTGGTATGACCCGGGGCGACGAGAGGCAGCGGGATGTACTTCGGATCCATGGGCGGCGTCACCAACGAAGAATGACCGCTATCCATGATTGGCTTCAGCCTCCTTCGCCGGTTCGGTGTGAAGCTCGGGGTTGGGATTCCGCACCGATGCCAGGTAGCTCGTACGCGGCAGGGTGTTGAGTTCGTGAAGCAGGACGTAGTTGCGCGGACTCGCCTTCTTCCTGGAGACCGCGGAGTCGGGCTTGTTGAGATCGCCGAAGACGATGGCCTGGGTCGGGCAGACCTGCTGGCAGGCCGTCTTGATCTCGCCGTCCGCGATTTCCCGGTTCTCGTTGCGCGAGTTGATGCGCGCCTCGTTGATCCGCTGAACGCAGTACGTGCACTTCTCCATGACGCCGCGGCTTCGCACCGTGACGTCGGGGTTCTTCTGGAGCTTGATGCTCTCGGTGTCCCAGTCGGAATAGAGGAAGAAGTTGAAGCGACGGACCTTGTAGGCGCAGTTGTTGGCGCAGTACCGCGTTCCCACGCAGCGGTTGTAGACCATGTCGTTCAGGCCTTCGTCGCTGTGGGTGGTGGCGGCGACCGGGCAAACGACCTCGCAGCTCGCGTTCTCGCAATGCATGCAGGGAACCGGCTGATTGTGAACCGCGGGAGACTCCGAATCGCCTTCGAAGTAGCGGTCGACGCGAAGCCACTGCATCTCGCGGCCGCGCATGATCTGTTCCTTGCCCACGACCGCGATGTTGTTTTCGCTCTGGCAGGCGGTGATGCAGGCGTTGCAACCGATGCAGGCGGACAGATCGATCGACATCCCCCACTTGTTCCCGTTGTAGGGATGGGGCGGATACAGCGAAGGCTGCGGGCCCTGCTCCTTCGCGATCTGGGCGAAGGCAGGGTTCGCCTTGAACTCCTCGAAGCTGCCGGTGCGGATCAGGTGGCGATCCGAGGCTTCCTCCATCGCCCAGTGGTCCTGGGTGCAGCCCATGGCGTATCGCGTGCCCTCGCGCGTGATCGAGCCGCCCGAGCGGAACCACGGCGAAGCCGAATTCCGAAGCGGCTGAACATCGACGCCCACTCCCTGACCCACCTTGCCGGCGCGCTTGCGGCCTGCGCCCAGGTGGACGGTGACGGTGTCGTCGGGGTGTCCGGGAACCACCCACGCGGGGAGGGAAATCGCGATGCTCGAGACCTTGAGGCTCACGCGCTCGACCCAGGTTCCACGCGCCGAACCCTCGGGCGAGGGAATGCCGAGCCGCGTCGCCGTCTTGGGGGAGAGCAGGGCCGCGTTATCCCAGGTGAGCCGGGTAAGCGGCTTCGGGAGTTCCTGCATCCAGCCGTTGTTCGCGTAGCGGCCATCGAGAACGTTCGGATCGAGGCGGAACGCGATGTCGAGATCGCCCTGATTCGACGCGGGTTTCGCCTGCATCCAGGGTCCAGAGATGGTTTTCGCGGCGACCGCGGTGAAGGCCGATGCGGGCAGAACGCCGTCGTGGACGATGCGGCGCCACGAGGTCTCGAAGTTCGCGGCGGCGGGCACTCGCGAGCGCCAGGCCGCGCGGACGATCTCGTATCCGGTGGTGGTGGAATCGCCGAGGAGTGCCTGGACCATCTCATGCGCGCTCTTGCCGTCATAAAGCGGAGCGATGAGAGGCTGCTGAACCGCGAGCGTGCCCTCGAAGGCATGCGCGTCGCTCCAGGCTTCGAGCGCGTGGGCTTCGGGAAGGTGCCAGTGGCAGAGTTCGGAAGTCTCGTCGTCGAACTGACCGAGATGGACGCGGAGCGCCACTTTCGTCTGGTCCTTGAGGGCCGCGGTGAAACCGCTGTCGGGTGCGGCCGTCGCGACCGGATTGCCGCCCATGATGAACAGGGCACTGACCTTGCCCGCAGCCATGTCCGCGGCGAGGGCGTCGATCGAGTTTTCCGCGGACGGCGGATTCGCCTCCGCCGGTTCGGTCAGGACGACCGCGGTCCCGAGGCTGCCGAGTTTCTCGTTGATGGCATAAGCAAGCGCGTGAACGAACGCGGACTGCGCCTCGCCCACCATCACGACGCTGCGCGCGGGACGTGCCTTCACGTCCTTGATCATCGCGGCGACGATGGACTTCGCGGTCGGGGACGCGGGCAAAACACCCTTCTCGACCGGAAGACCGAGCTCAACCGCGAGTTCGCGGGCGATTCCCTCGACCTCGGCCGCGCGCACCGCAACACGATGGTCCGCGTTTCCGCCGGTGACCGAGATCGAACTCTCCGCCATGTACAGGCGGTTCATCTCGCGGTTCGTTTCGTCGGAGGCGCGGCGGGCGATGAACGCGCGGGCGTTCGCGACCTTGTCCCCGCCCGTGCCGAGGAAGTCGGCGTCGAGCGAGACGATCACGTCGGCCGCGTCGAAGTTGCAGACGGGTTGAAGCGGCCGGCCGAAGGCGGCGCGCGCGCCGTCCATCGCGTTGCGGCGGGAGATCGCGTCGTGGACATGCCACTTCGCCATTGGATACTGCTTCAGGAGTTCGGCGATCTGCGCGCCCAGCGTCGGCGAAAACACCGTGGTGGTGAGCAGGCGCAGGCCTTCGCCCTTGAGCGCTTTCTGCGCGTCGAGGACGGGGCGGATCGCGGCCACGAACGCGGCCCAGGTGCTCGTTTCCGTCCGATACAGCACCGTCTTCGACCGGTCTGGATCATAGAGGTTCAGTATCTCGGCCTGAGCGAAGTGATCGGTGGAGCCAAGGCTCCCGGGATGGTCCGGATTGCCCTCGATTTTGGTGGGCCGGCCCATGTGGCTTTCGACCAGAACTCCCTGCGCCGCTCCATCAGTGGAAAGGACGGTCGCGAAGTAAACGGGCTTGCCGGGGATGAACTGCTCGGGCGCCTTCACGTAGGGGACGATCGCCTCGGCCGGCTGGCGGGTGCACGCCGAGGAAAGGCCGGCAAGGGCCACGGACGCGCCCATCAACTGAAGGAACTGACGGCGGCCTTCGGGATCGGTGAATTCCGACGCCTTCTCGGGAAATTCCCGGTGAAGCCAGACCTTAATGTCGTCGGAGTCGGTGAGTTCGTCAAGGCTGCGCCAGAACTTGGGCTTCGAAACGCCCTTCGATACACGGGTGACTTGCGAAATCGGGATGTGAACGTCGCTCATTGGTTCCGTTCTAGGGAGTTCCGTTCTTGGCTAGCGATGACAGGTGGAGCAGGAAACGCGGGGATTGGCGTGGTATTCGGCGCGCAGCTTCGCGCCCACTTGAAGCTGGTCGGCCGGGGGGTACCAGACCGGTGCGTAGACCTCCGACTTGGGCCGCAGGAACTTCTCCGGATTGCGGTGACAGTCGAGACACCAGTTCATCTGCATCGAGGTGGCCTGATAGACGAGAGGCATATTGCCGACCTGTCCGTGGCACGTCGTGCAGCCGACGCCCTTGTTCACATGGGCGGAGTGATTGAAGTAGGTGAAGTCGGGAAGGTCGTTCACCTTCCTCCACTCGAGCGACTTGCCGGAGCGATAACTCTCACGAACGGGCTCGAGCATCGGAGCCTGCGCCCAGATCTGCGAGTGGCAGTTCATGCAGGTCTGGGTGGGCGGAACCGAGGCCGAGGCCGAAGTCTCAACCGAGGTGTGGCAGTAGCGGCAATCGATGCCGACGCCGGTGGTGTGGTGGTTGTGCGAGAACGGCACCGCCTGGTCGTAGGGTGTTCCCTCGCCCGTCGCATAACCGGAGCGGGCCAGCAGAAACAGGGCCAGAAGCACGGTTCCACCCACCGCGGCGCCCGCGGCGAGGCTCGCTTGAGACAGTCCATTGGCCTGCTTCGGGAAGAGCTGCGGCATTTGGTCGGGGATTCTATGTGCGCTTCCGGCAGCCAATCAAGAGCCTTGAACGTTTTTGGCGCTTAAGTCTCGTCATCGCTTCAGTGAAAAACCGAACGGGTGTTTGGACAGGCGAGGGTCTTCCGTGATCCACTCCGCGAAGTCGCGCGCCGCCCCCATCCGCCATGATCCACCGATCGACCAAGGAGAAGATGCATCCGCGGAATCGTTTTCGCGACGGCTACGATTTCGCCGCGTTGATCGCTTCGAGTCCGCCGCTCGCGCGATGGGTCCGAAGAAACGCGCATGGAGATCCCTCGATCGACTATGCCGAGGGAGACGCGGTCCAGGCCCTCAATCGGGCGCTCCTGAAGCAGGCATACGAGATCGCGACCTGGGACGTTCCGGGCGGCTATCTCTGCCCTCCGGTACCGGGACGAAGCGACTACGTGCACCATCTCGCGGACCTCCTTGCCAAAGGACGGGACGGGATTCCCCGCGGCCCAGGCGTGCGGGTCCTCGACATCGGCGTCGGCGCGAGCTGCATCTACCCGCTTATCGGAACCTCGGAATACGGCTGGAGTTTCGTGGGTTCCGAGGTCGATCCCAGGGCTCTGGCCTCGGCGCAGGGGCTCGCGGAGGCAAACCGCCGAGGAGATTCGACGAGCGTATTCCGGCTCCAGGAGGACCGCTCGAGAAGTTTCCGCGGGGTGATTCGTCCGGGTGAGTCCTACGACGCCTCGATGTGCAATCCCCCGTTTCACGCCTCGGCCGCGGACGCTCGGTCGCAAACCGAAAGGAAGCGACGGAACCTCGGCCTTCTCGAATCGACCTCGCCCTCGCGCAACTTCGGCGGACGGGCCGGAGAACTCTGGTGCCCGGGCGGCGAGCTCGGTTTCCTTCTTCGCATGATCGCCGAGAGTGTTGAGGTCCGCGACCAGGTTCGGTGGTTCACGAGCCTGGTGTCGAGAAGCGCCCATCTCCCCCGCCTCGAACGCGCGGTGGGGGACGCGGGGGCTTCGGAGTGGACTACCCTCGAGATGGGCCAGGGCCAGAAGCGAAGCCGCATCCTCGCCTGGACCTTCAGGGCGAGTGATCTCAGGGTTTGAGCGAAACGAGAACGATCACGAGGTTGAAGAAGGCGCCGAAGACGAGCGGTGCGATCACCCCCATGAGTGCAGCGTCTGGATCGCGCGATTCCAGGAACATGTAAAGACCCACCGCGGTAGCCACGGCCACGACATCGATCACGACCATGAGAGCGAGCCGTGGCCTCGAAATCCGCGGCGGCGTGCTGGTCTCGGGCATGGGCGGCCATTATGACGTGCGCGCCCTTTCCCTTGATACACTTTCGGCGTAGAAATTCTCGAGGAGAGACAAGGAAGTCCCATGACCTACGTGATCGCCGAGCCGTGCATCGGAACCAAAGACACCGCTTGCGTTGAAGTGTGTCCGGTTGACTGTATCCATCCCAAGAAGGACTCCCCCGACCACGCCGCCGCCACCCAGCTCTACATCGACCCTGACTCGTGCATCGACTGCGGAGCTTGCGTTCCGGTCTGCCCGGTTCAGGCGATTTTCCCTCAGGATGAACTGCCGGACAACTGGAAGAACTACACGGAAATCAACGCGAAGCACTTCCAGAAGTAGAAGCGCTCCGCCTCTTTGCGGAAGGGGGCTCCATGACCGAAATTCGGGTGAAGTTCAAGACGCCCGCGAAGCTCGGTCAGGACGCGGCCCTCGCTCTCGAAGACTACGCGCGGGCCTCTTCCACCTTCGACGCGGCCGTGGTCTTCGATGCCCGTCGCCTCGTGACCGGCGTCTCACTTGCGGCGGGAAAAAGCCCGGTGCCGGACGCGGTAGCCCAGGACATCGAACGTTTCTTCGAGTCTTTGGTTTCAGACGCCGCCGACCGACTCGGCTGGAGTTGAGCGGCCGCCCCCGCGGCGTCACGCTCGCGGGCCAGGCGGTATAGGGCCTCATGGAAAGTGGTGCGTGGGCGCTGGGGCGTGGGGCTTTCGAAGACAGCGTGCCCCTGTACTTCGCTTTCTCGATCGTCCTCAGCCTGATTTTCGTTCTGGTTTCAAGGTTCGATCCCGGCTCGAGGCTGCGGGCGTGGACGCATTCTTTCGTCGCCCAGGTCCTGAGCAGCGGCGCGCTCGTCACCTATGGCTTCACCGGTCGTCCGGGCGCCCTGGCGTTCTCCTTCTTCTTCGCCATGGCGAACACCGTGCTCCTCCTCGATGCGGCGGAGACCTTCAAAAACACCCGGCACTCACGCGCGACGTTCGGCCTGCTTGGAATCGCGGGTTCGGTAAGCGTCGGCGCGTTCCTCGCGGGCGACGCGCAGGCGGGAATCGTCCTCACCCTCGCGTTCCGCGCCGCGGTTCTGGCCATGGCGTCCTGGCTGCTCTGGAAGACGGCGGGCGTCCGTCTCGTTGGACTCAGGATCTCGTCGTACACCATCCTCGTCCAGGCCTGGTTCAACGTCGGCTGCCTCCTCGCATTCCTCTATTACTCGCGGCAGGATGCGGGCATTCCCCTCGCGGGCCTCGCGCCTTTCGGGTTTCTGCTTCTCGACGTCGTTCTCGCCCTCGGCCTCGTGCTCGCCACCACAGAACGCACTCGCCAGGCTTTGGCCTTCGCCAATTCGGAGCTCGAAGCCGCCCGCGCGCAGCTCGAAACGCTCGCCGACACCGATCCGCTCACCGGCTGCTTCAACCGTCGTGTCTTTCGGGCCCTGGTCGAACGCCGCGTGCAGGAGGGCGGGAACAGCGCGGGGGCCGTTTTCCTGATCGACATCGACAACTTGAAGGTGGTGAACGACACCGACGGGCATCCGGCTGGAGACGCCCTCATCCGCCAGGTGGCCGAGGCGGTGAAGACGCGCGTGCGAGCCAACGAGCTGGTGATCCGCTGGGGCGGCGATGAGTTCCTGGTGGTCATCAACGGCGTGACCGCTGAGGAAATCCAGGGACGGCGCGAGGCCATCGGGCAGGCCATTGAGGAGGCCGGGCTCAAGGCCAGTATCGGAGCGGCGCCCTTCGGCGGCGGGATCGAGATTCTTGCCGCGGTCGAAGAAGCGGATCGTGCGATGTACGCGGACAAGAAACGCCGCAAGAGTTCGGCGGCGTAAGTCCTCGGCGATTGTCGGGCCTCGGTGCCCCGTGGTACCTTCATGGGGAGTGAAAGTCCCTACCCTCGCGCGCATGGCCGCCTTCATGGCGCTCGTGTCGCATGCCCTGGCGATCCTGGCCCTGTGCGCCTGCTCGATGGCCGCGCCGGCCGGCCCGGCCTCGTCGTGCCACGAACCGGCCCAAGGACTCACCATCTCGAGTCTCGATGCGTGCTGCTGTGAGGGTGAGTCGGGTGAAGCGCGCACTCGGGATTTCGCTCTGAGCCTTAGCCCCGACCCGATTTCGTTTCAAGCCGCCGCCCCTTCGATCGTCCCCCTCTCCTCGCCCCTGACGAGTTCGGAAACTCGGCTGCGGCTCGCGAGCCATCGGGGATCGACGACGCCCAGACCGCCGCTCCGCGTCTGAGCCGCTTTGACCGCGCGAGGAAACTCCTCGCTGCTTTGCCTCCAACCCACCCGATCTCCGCCTCGTCGTGGACCTCGGCTCCGCCCGTTTCTTCCTCCTTCTCCGGTGCTCCATGATTTCCCGCAGACACTTTCTGATCTCGCTTCCCATAACCGTCCCCCTCGCGAACTGTGCGACGCTTCCGCCCGACACCACAAAGCGGGTGGGTGGGGTCGCGGACCCTTCGGCTCCACCGGCGGCGGCATGGCGGCCGGATGCGCCGGACGCGGCCGCGCCACAAAAACCGGCGACCGCCCCCGCCCCCACGGGCCCCCAATACACCTGCCCCATGCATCCCGAAGTCATGCAGGCGACGCCGGGCGAGTGTCCCAAGTGCGGCATGCCGCTGGTTCGGAAAGAGGGAGGGGGCGGCAAATGAAAGCGAAGATGATCGGCCTCGTCCTGATGGCGTCGGGCTGCGCCATCAATCCGCGACCCACCTTCGACGAGACGAACGCGATGGTCCGGACGCGCACCGGTCTCGAGACCACCTGGATGCGGAGTGAGGTTGAAGAGGCGGCGGTTCTCGCTCGGGTGCGCGAGATGCTCAAGGAGCCTCTCTCACCTCGCAAGGCCGCACAGATAGCGCTTATCAACAACCGCGCGCTCCAGGCAAGCCTCGAAGAGCTGGGGGTCGCCCACGCCAATCTGGCCGCCGCTGGCCTTCCCGGCAATCCCGAAATCGAAGGGTTCATCGGGTGGCCGTCCGAGAAATCGGCATCGAAGAAGATCGACCTCGGTTTCGGCATGGACATCCTTGATCTCGTGGTCCTGCCCTCTCGTCGCAACCTCGCGCGGCTCGAACTCAAGCAGGCGAAAGCCCTCGCAGGAAACCACATCCTCGAGGTCGCGGCCAGAGCTCAGACCGAGGCCTACGAACTGCAGGCACTCGAAGCCACGGCGGCGATCACCGCGACCGCGCTCGAGATCGAGGAGGCGCGCGCGCAGTTCGCGCAGGCGCGGTTTATGGCGGGGACACTCGCCGAACTCGAATTCGAGGAGGAGAGCGCCCACCGTGACGAGCTCAAGACGCGGCGGGCGATCCTCGAGCTGGAAGTGCGCAGGAAGCGTGAGGCGCTCAATCAGACCCTGGGCCTTTGGGGCGATCTGACCACGTGGTCGATGGAGCCGTTGTCTTCAGATTTGCCGGCGAGCGACCCCGAAGGCGCCGACTTCGAGAGTGTGGCCCTCGCCCAACGTCTCGACCTGGCCGCCGCTCGAGCCGCCATCGAACTGCTCGAGGGAACGCTGCGGCTTCAGAAGAGAACCCGCCTCCTGCCCGCGGGGGTGCGAGTGGGGGTGGAGACCGAGAAGGAGGACGGGGTGCGGGTCACCGGACCGAGAGTGGCGCTGCAGCTCCCGATCTTCAATCCGGGGCGCGCGGAGTCGGCGCGGGTCGAAGCGCTCTACTTCCAGGCTCAGCGACTGCTCGAGGACGGCGCCGCGAGAGCGCGCGCCGAGGTTCGCGAGAAGCGCGACCAGCTCTTCGGTTCACGGGCCCTCATCGCGCATCACGAAGGCATCGTGGCCCCGCGAAAGAAGCGAATCGTGGAGATGAAGCGCGGGTACTACAACATGATGCTCAAGGGCGCTGACGACCTGCTGCGCGCGCGGCGCGATGAAGTGGAAGCGGAAGCGGACCTCATCGACGCGCGGAAATCGTACTGGATCGCCCGGACCGAACTGGCTCTGGCTTTGGGAGGCGCCATTCCGGGCGCCGAGGGAGACAAACAATGATCTCGCGACGACGGTACCTCGGCGGCCTTGTCGCCGCATCAGCCCTGGTCAAGGCGCGCGTGAGTTCGGCGCTCGGCCTCGACGTCGCCGCAGTCGATCCGCAGGACCCGCACGCTGGTCATGCGATGCCTTCCCCCTCACCCACACCTGCGCCCGGTCCCGCGAAGAAATCTCCCGCGGCGGCCCGGAGCGCCGGCTACACGCCGGTGGTGACGCCCAACGGTTCCACGCTGCCTTTCACGATGAAGGACGGGGTCAAGGAGTTCCGCCTGACCGCCGAGCCGCTGGTCCGCGAGTTCGCGCCGGGCATGAACGTGAATTGCTGGGGCTACAACGGATCGACTCCCGGGCCGACGATCGAGGCGGTCGAGGGAGACCGAGTCCGCCTCCTCGTCACGAACAAACTGCCCGAGCACACCACCGTGCACTGGCACGGCATCCTGCTGCCCGCGGGCATGGACGGTGTTGGCGGTCTCAATCAGCCGCACATCAAACCGGGAGAAACCTACGCGTACGAATTCACGCTGCGTCAGCACGGGACGTACATGTATCACCCGCACGCGGACGAAGCGGTGCAGATGGCGCTTGGGATGTTCGGCTTCCTCATCATTCATCCGCGCGCGCCGAAGCGGAAGATCGATCGCGACTTCTGCGTCTTCCCGATGGAATGGCGCATCGAGCCTGGAACGATGACGCCGAATCCCGCGACCATGCTCGACTTCAACGCGTTCACGTTCAACGGCCGTTCCTTCCCGGGCACCGCGCCACTCGTGGTGAAGACAGGCGACCGCGTCCGCGTGCGGCTCGCCAACGTCTCGATGGACTCGCATCCGATTCACTTCCACGGGCATCGCTGGTGGGTTACGGAAACCGACGGCGGCCAGATTCCCGAAAGCGGCTGGTGGCCGGAGACAACGGTAAACGTCCCGCCCGGAACCACGCGCACGGTTGAGTTCGTGGCCGACAACCCGGGCGATTGGGGGTTCCATTGCCACAAATCGCACCACGCGATGAACGCGATGGAGCACGACATTCCAAACGTCCTCGGCGTCGATCAAACGAAGCTGAAGGAAACGCTCGACAAGTTCGTGCCGGGCTCGATGGTCATGGGCACAACAGGCATGGCGGAGCATGCCGAACACGCCGACCATCTCTCGGGCGCGGTTCCGAATACCCTGCCGATGATGATGGGAACCGGGCCTTTCGGACCCCTGGAGATGGGGGGCATGTTCACCGTTCTCAAGGTGCGCGATCGTCTCGATTCGTATGACGACGATCCCGGCTGGTACGACTATCCGGCGGGTTCAGTGGCTCGAAAGGTGGTCATTTAGTTGGGGGGCGGTGAAAGGCCCCGCCCCCCAAGCCCCCAGTCGCTACGGCGGGAGTGAATCCCGCCTCCGCTCCATCGTCGGGACTGGGTCCGTGGACCGACTCGCAAATGGTCGCGGGTGCCCGAACGTAGGGGCACGCTGCGCGTGCCCACCGCGACTCTCCGTCCCGAGGATCGCTTGCCCCAGGGGCAGGCTGCGCGCTCGTCGGTTAGAAACGGGAGGTCCTCCTGCTGAGAAACTCGTTCGAGAACGCCCCATTTTGGGCACTTTTCGTTCCGGCCTGGACCCCGGCTTTCGCCGGGGTGACGGAGAGTTTCTGCCAAACGTCACGGAGCGCGCAGCCTGCCCTCGGGGCACGTAGTCCGTGGACCGACTCGCGATGACGGCGGGGGGCGAACGAGGGCGCGGGCGGTGAAGCCGACCGCCGACGTGGCTAGCTGGTTTCCGCCCTCGCCTCACGCGCCTGCCAGAGATGTCGGCGGGCGTGAACCATGGTGATCCGAAACGCCGCGTAGACGTTGTACTTGACACTCGCGTTGAAGGGCGACGCGATCTTCACCGTCGTCGTAGCAAGTCCCTCGGCTCGGTCGATCAGCGTCAGTAGCTTCGCGTTCTTTTCGGACAGCCGGCTCGCGAGGGTCTGCGGGTCGCCGACGGCTACAGGCTCGAAGGGCTTCGATGTCTTGCTTTTCATCCGCGGGGGCGGCTCGAGGGCTTTGACGAGAAGCCAGCCCATCACACCCAGCCCGGCCGGTGCGGTCGATTTCCGCCCGGCGCACTCCAGTTCCGAGATGGCTCTTTCAATCAGCGGGATCATCGCATCCGCGGTGAGAATCAAGTGCTGGAGAATCTCGGCGACGCTCCAACCACCGCTCGTCGGGCGCTTCATGAGCGCGGCCGCGTCGATGCCGGCGGCGATGGCTCGCGCCTCCTTCGAGACGACCTCGAGCTCCGTCCTCAGTTCGCGCGCCTGATCGGGTGTCATCGCGCGGGAGCATAGCGAAGACATCAGCGAGCGCGCGGGGCCGGCGTGGTACGATTCCGGCCCCTCCAGAGGCGCTTCGTTCGCGCTGCGACAGGGCATCGCCGATGTAGCTCAGCGGTAGAGCAGCTGATTCGTAATCAGCAGGTCGCGAGTTCAAATCTCGCCGTCGGCTCCAAGCGCCCGATGGGCGCTTGGGCCTCTGGCGAGATTCTCCTCCTTGAGTTGCCAGTAGCTTCGATGCCGCCAAAGGCGTCATCGACTCTGGCGCACCTTACTTCGTGCGGCGTCAAATCTTCCGCCGTCTCGGAGCGCCCGATGGGCGCTTAAGACCTCTGGTGCGATCTTTTGGCTCCCGACCGATTCTGGGATGGAGACCATGAGCTCAGAGGTCTACACAATCAGCCCTTGGCGGAGTAGCTCGATTTCGCTAACCGTGGCGATGGCGGCGGGTGTCGTCTCAGCTGGATCCTCAGGCGGGTGTTCGACGAGGTATGGCATCGCCCCGGAGGTCTCCGGACTCGCGGTAAGCCCCAACCCCGTCCGCGCAGGAAGCCCCGCGGCCGTAGCGTTCACGCTCACGCACCCGGATGGACATCGGATCTCCCATACCGCCACGCTGGTTGAGAACCCGCCTGCCGGGGACACTTTCCGCCCTCGAAGGAAGCACAGGCGATCGTTCGGTCTGCCCGTGCACCGCGACACTCACCTACGCAACTCGAAGTCCCACTACCGCCACAATTACTCTGAACGCCTATCCGTTCAACGAACCCAATGCCAAGGCAACTCCGAAGAGCGTGAGCGTCCAGGTTCAGTAGCGAAGCTCGGTCGGTTCTTGAATGGGGGTCGAGAGCCTGGCGGCGGCTCCGACCCACAGGGTACAGAAGCCTCAACGCTTTCGGGGTTTGTTGGACTTCGCGGCCGCTTTCTTCGTGGGGCTTGGCCGGCTCGCGCGTCGTTCCAGCATGGCGACATCGGCCAGATCCTGGGGACGACCCGCGGCTCTCTTGGAGGCGAGGAGATCCTTGAGACTGGCAAAGGATGCCTTTGAACTCCCGATTCTCCCACGCGCCCGCCGCCGCCAGGCCGCCCCGAAGTTGTCTATGCCGGGGACATCGCTCAGAAGGTCAATCCGGTTCGGCGGCATCCCGAGTTGGAGGACCTGCTCCGGGTTCATGAGATCGTCGCGAGGGTCGATGGACTCCGGCGGTCGACCCTTAAAGAATCCGTAGATCGCATCACGCGCGGCGGCGGCGTTGCGATCCGTTCGTTCAATGAGGACGTCTATGTCCTTGGTGAACCTCGGGTATCCGTGGAACCCGGCCGCCCAGCCCCCGATGATGAGGTAGCGGACGTTGTGCTCGTTTAGTGATGCGACGAACTCCTCGAAGATCTGAGACATGGTTTCTCCCTAGCGCGAGAGAGGCCTCGATGCAGGCCTCGACGATCTTCAGCCGTTCGTTGGGGGAAAGCGCCATCACTTCCCGATCCTCACGTGCCTCCGCCTCGGCATGGGTCATCCTGCGAATAGTTGCGGACATTGGCACATGATCTTAACGCCCCAGCGCGGCCCTGAACGGGCCCGGCGGAGGCTGTGGAATCGAGAACCACCGGACGCTCTGCGTTGTGTGCCATCACGCCGAGACCGCTCAATCGGCTTCGTCGGGCCGGGCAAAGGCGGCCTCGTGTCCGAACATGCGGCGGGGCTAGGCTACTCCGGTCATGAACGCTACTGTGTCGTCTGCGCTCGAAGCTGAAGTCATCGCCTGTCCCTCGTGCGGCGGCGCGAACCGGGTGCGTCGGGACCGGGTGCTCGAAGGCCTGGGCCCGGTGTGCGGCCACTGCAAGAAGAATCTGGCGGTCGACGCGACTCCGGTCACGGTGACCGACGAGACGTTCGCCGTCGAGGTGCTCGGCTTCCCCCGCCCGGTACTCGTCGATCTCTGGGCCGCGTGGTGCCCTCCGTGTCGAATGATCGCTCCGGCTCTCGAAGAGATCGCCGGGGAAATGATGGGAAAGGTGCGGATCGCGAAGCTCAACGTGGATGAGAACCCACGAATGCACGCGGGCCTCGGGGTCTCGGGCATTCCGACGCTGGTGATGTTCAAAGGCGGCAAAGAGGTCGATCGCGTGGTGGGCGCCTTGCCTCCGCCCCAGTTGCGCGCCTGGATCGCCCGATTCGCGTAGTCCAGGATGGAACCTGCAGGCCGCGGTCTCGTCATCGGGCTTTCGAGCGCCCTCGGGCTGGCGCTCCTCGCGATCGCGTTCCTGCTCGGTCGGGTGACCGCCACTCCCGCGGTCGTGCCCGTCGCACCTTCGGCTTCCGTGGTGAGCGCGGCGCCAGCGACGGCTCCGGCGGCAGGCGCGACCGCACCGCCCGGGGCAAGTGCCGAAGAGCTTCCACCAAATCCACCAATCGCCGATTCGAGCGCCACGGCTGCACCCGCCACGGGAGTCTCGGCGCTTGAGACGCTGACCTTAAGCGAGCCCTCCGCGCCCGCGACATCGGAGGCATTGACCTCCAAGGAGTCGCGTGAGCGGCAGCAGGTCGCGGCGTACTTCGCCGACGTCGATCGGCTCGAAGACATGGGGGCCGGGGATCCCCAGGCCTTCGGGAGTTCGATGATGGAGTCGCTCTCGTCTGGCGACTTCACCCGCTTTGACGCGCTCCTGGCCAAGGCGCGCGATCAGCGTCAGCGACTCCAGACGGTGTCGCCGCCCCCCACGTGCGCCGAACACCATCGTCTGGCCCTCGGTCTCTCCGCCGATTCCGTGGCCATGCTGGAACGGCTGAAGGCCGCTCTGATGAAGGGCGACTCGATGGCCCTCATGGGAATCGCCTCCGATGGGCGGACGCTCGAGGCGAAAGCGAATCAGCTCAAGTCGATGGGCGAGACGATCAAGCGACAGGCGCAGAGGTAGCCGCCTCGCGGTCGAGCAGCTTCTTCTTACGCTCGACACCCCAGCGATATCCCGACAGGCCGCCGTCGTTGCGAACCACTCGGTGGCAGGGAATCGCGACGGCATGACCGTTCGCGGCGCACGCTTGCGCCACCGCCCGGGCACTGCCTTGGGCGCCCACCTTCTTCGCCACGTCTGAATAGCTGAGGGTCGAGCCGATCGGAATCTCCTGAAGGGCGCTCCAGACGCGGCGTTGAAACACGGTACCGCGGACATCGAGGGGCAGGTCGAGGCCGAGGCGTGGGGCCTCGACGAAGCCCACGACCTTCGCCACCCATTTCTCGAACGAACGATCGCCGCCCACGAGCCGCGCCTTGGGGAATCGCGACTGAAGATCGTCAGGAAGTGCTTTGGGATCGTCGCCAAAGAGAATCGCGCAGACCCCCTTCGGGCTCGCCGCCACCAGAACGGACCCGAGCGACGTCTCACCAATGGCGAAGCGAATCTCCGTATTCGAGCCGCCCTTGCGGAAATCCGTGGGCGTCATGCCGAGCATCCGGTCCGAGGTCGCATAGAAACGACCATTCGAGTTGAAGCCGGATTCGTAGATGGCATCGGTCACGGTGGCGCTCGTCGTCAGTTGTTCGCGGACGCGGTTCGCCCGATGGGCGAGCGCGTATGCCTTGGGGGTAAGGCCGGCAACGCTGCGAAAGACCCGGCCGAAATGAAAGCGGCTCATCCCGACCGACTTCGCCACAAAGTCGAAGTCCGGAGAGTCCTCCGCCGCTTCGATGAGCTTGCAGGCTCGCGCTACGGCCTCGGCCCTTCGAGCGGCCAAGGACCCCTCCGTGGGACGGCAGCGTTTGCACGGACGGAAGCCCTGGGCGAGGGCCTCGCTCGGCGAGAGGTGGAAGCGGACGTTTTCGCGCCGGGCGAGCCGGGCCGCGCACGAAGGCCGGCAGAAAACCCCGGTGCTGCGAACCGAGTAGTAGAAGACTCCATCCGCCTGAGGGTCGCGATGCACGATCGCCGCAAAACGGTCTTCATCGCGGCCGAATCGCGTCGCCGCGCTGGTGGCGGTGGCGACCGGTTGATCTAAAGGCGTCTTGGCTGCTCGCTTCATGTTGGTCATTTCCATACCTGGACTCTAGGAACCCTGGCGGGCCGGCCACACTCCGTTTGTTGCTCTCGAAACGAAGTCTTTGGAGGGGTCATCATCGCGCCTTCCGGAGTGTGAGGTTGATTCTCCGCCTTCCCGTGACCGGATGCTCTCCGTCGGTGAGCGGCGCGATGCCATGAAAGGCAAGGCGGGACACCCCACCCCAGACCACGACGTCGCCGTGGAAGAGCTTCACGCGCCGGGGACGATCGGAGCGTTGATCGCCGCCGAAAAGAAATGTCGCGGGAAGACCCAGGGAGACCGACACGATGGGGGCCTTGAAATCGCGCTCGTTCCGGTCCTGGTGCAAGGTGAGCCTCGTGCCCGGCTCGTAACCGTTGATCAGGCACGCGTCCGGCACGAAGTGCCGGTATCCGGCGGCCGAAGCGGCGCGAGCGGCAAGACCGAGGAAGGTCTCCGGCATGGCCGGCCAGGGGAGTCCGGAATCGGGATCGACGCGATCGTAGCGATAACCACGTCGATCGCTCACCCAACCGGACTCGCCGCAGTTCGTCATCGCCACCGACATGCGATGGCCGCCGGGCGTCACCATATGTCTCCACGGCGCCGCCGCGACAACCGCGTTGATCACCTTCATCAGCGCCTTCTCGTCGAGGAGCGCGAAGCCGCGGAGCACGACCGCCCCTGCCGCCAGAGTCTCGACGTCACCAGGCCTTGCGAGCAGATCGTCGAAGAGAACCCCCGTCCCGCCTCGGGTTTTCATGTCGCGTCGTGAAAGATCACACCGAGAGTATGACGATGGCCGGCGCGGATCCGGCTGACGCCGTGGCGCATGTTGACCCGGTGGAAACCACGGGCGCCTCGAACCGGCCGGCGATGAACCGCGAAGATCACCGCGTCGCCCCGCTGGAGCGGAACAACCTCGACGCGGGACTGCATCCGGGGCCGCTGCTCGGTCAGGACGAACTCTCCCCCCGCGAAATCCGCTCCGGGCGCCGAAAGCAGCACCGCGACCTGACGGTAACTTTCGCCGCCGGGTCGCGGGTGATGAGCCGCCATGGTTTTGGCCGCGGAGAGTACCGGTACTTTGCCTATCCCCTGCCCGAAATGGTTCAGCGCCTGCGAAGCGCGCTGTATCCGCGCCTCCGCCCGTCAGCACTTCGGAGTGGGCACGCGCAGCGTGCCCCTACCACGGCGAACGGTGCGGGCACGCGCGGCGTGTCCCTACGACGGCGAACGGTGCGGGCACGCGCAGCGTGCCCCTACCACGGCGAACGGTGCGGGCACGCGCAGCGTGTCCCTACGACGGCGAACGGTGCGGGCACACGCGGCGTGTCCCTACCATGGCGAACGGTGCGGGCACGCGCGGCGTGTCCCTACCATGGCGAACGGCGCGGGCACACGCGGCGTGTCCCTACCATGGCGAACGGTGCGGGCACGCGCAGCGTGCCCCTACCACGGCGAACGGCGCGGGCACACGCGGCGTGTCCCTACCATGGCGAACGGCGCGGGCACACGCGGCGTGTCCCTACCATGGCGAACGGTGCGGGCACACGCGGCGTGTCCCTACCATGGCGAACGGCGCGGACACACGCGGCGTGTCCCTACCACGGCGAACGGTGCGGGCACGCGCGGCGTGTCCCTACCACGGCGAACGGTGTGGGCACGCGCAGCGTGCCCCTACGACGGCGAACGGTGCGGGCACGCGCAGCGTGCCCCTACCACGGCGAACGGTGCGGGCACGCGCGGCGTGTCCCTACCATGGCGAACGGTGCGGGCACACGCGGCGTGTCCCTACCATGGCGAACGGCGCGGGCACGCGCGGCGTGTCCCTACCACGGCGAACGGTGCGGGCACGCGCGGCGTGTCCCTACGACGGCGAACGGTGCGGGCACGCGCAGCGTGCCCCTACGGCTGCGGCGGGCCCTCGGTCCCCTTCTGAAAGTAGGTGTCGGTTCCATCAAGCCAGTCTTGACGGATCGGACTGAAGATGTCGAGCTCCACCGTGTCCTCGAGGGCGGTAGCCTCGTGTTCAACAAAGGCCGGGATCACGAGAATTTCGCCCGCCTTCACGACGAACGTTTCCCCGGCCACGATGAGCCGCAAGGCTCCCGAAAACACATAGGTCAGCTGCTCGCTCACGTGGGAATGCTTCGGTACGTAGCTTCCCTGCTTGAGGGTGATCATCCCCGCCATCGCCTGAGCGCCGGTCACGATCTGCCTCGTGATCGTGGGGGTGACGTTGTCCTTCGGAACCTCGGACCAGACCAGTTTGCGAGCGACACCTGTTGACATGGCCGGATCGTATCCCGAAGAGGGAGAATCACGCTGTGATGCGCCACTTCGACCCGGAAGCCCCGCCTCTTCCCATCCTGATCTCCGGCGACGCTCGCCTGCGCCAGCGCTCGGCCGAGCTGAGCGAAGTGGACGGCCCGCTCCTGAACGACGCGTCCCGCCTCATCGCCACCCTGCGCGACTTTCGCGAACGAAGCGGCTTCGGCCGCGCCATCTCCGCGGTTCAGGTGGGAATCATGAAGCGGATGGTGGCCATGAACCTGGGCGCGGGCCCGTTCATCCTCCTCAATCCGGAGGTCACCTGGAAGAGCACCGATACGTTCCTCGTGTGGGACGACTGCCTGAGCGTGCCCGACGTGGTCGTCCACGTGCGGCGTCACTCTTCCCTCTCCATCACTTATCGCGACCACCAGTTCCGGCCACGGCAGTGGAACAACCTCCCCGCGGATCTCTCCGAACTCATCCAGCACGAGATCAACCACCTCGACGGCGTTTTAATGACCGATCTGGCCGAAGGCGGCGGCGCGATCCAGCCTTTATCGCGTTGGGCGGAGCTTGTGGGCGCCTCGCGCCCCTTGAGCCGTCTCTCTCTCGATCACATCGTCGAGGCGTCCGCGAAGGTCGATCCCGTCTTCCTCAATTCGCCGCAGTACGACTGCGAAGCGCTGTCGCAGGCACTCGGAACGAAACTGACTTTGAAAGTGGAGACCCTGAATCCGATTCGCAGCTTCAAGGGGCGCGGGGCTTCCTACTTCGTTTCAAAGTCCGTGGAGAAGGGGCGCGGCGCCGACGGTTTTGCCTGCGCGAGTGCGGGAAACTTCGGCCAGGCCATGGCCTATGCGTGCCGTGCGCATGGCCGGGCCCTGACCGTCTTCGCCGCGGAGAATGCCAACCCGATGAAGGTCGAGCGGATGCGCGCGCTCGGGGCGGAGGTGCGCCTCGAGGGCCTCGATTTCGACGGGGCGAAACTGATCGGACGGAGATGGGCCTCCGACCACTTCATTCCTTTTATCGAAGATGGGCTCGATCCCTGGATCACCGAAGGGGCGGGAACCATCGGTCGCGAGCTGCTGGCGCGCGACGAGGCTTTCGACGCCGTTCTCGTGCCCCTGGGCAACGGCGCGTTGCTGAACGGCGTGGCGCGATGGCTGAAGGCGGCCTCGCCTTGCACCGAGGTCATCGGGGTGTGCGCCGAAGCGGCGCCCTCGATGGAGCGGTCGTGGCGAACCGACGCTCTGGTCGAAACCGAGACCGCGGACACCATCGCCGACGGGGTTGCCGTGCGCTCACCCATCCCCGAGGCGCTTGGCGACATGCACGGTCTCGTCGATGACGTGGTCCTCGTCGACGACGACACCACGCGTCGCGCGATGGACCTCGTGCGTCGCTTGGGTGGCGTGGTGGTTGAGCCCGCGGGAGCGCTCGGGGTGGCCGCCGTGCTCAGAAATCCGAAGAGGTTCGAAGGACGGCGGATCGCCACGATCCTGTGTGGCTCGAACGTGGCGATCTGAGCAGCCTTCTTACTGCTGGTCTTCCCCGGGACGAAGCGCAGGCGCTCCGGCCGCCGGGGCCGCGGGCTTGCCCGCGTCGAGATCGTTCCAGTTCATGATCGCGTTGAAACCGAGCGAGAACGTCCCCTGGGTCTGCCAGCGCCAGAACGGACGGATCGCGAACATCACCACATGCCCCTTGCCGAGCGCGACATCGACGACACCCGCGCGGTTTGAAAGGAACTGGCCGTTGGTGAGTGAACCGGAGAGGAGCATGTCGTTGGGATTCGTCGGGAAAGAGAGAATCACGCGCGGGCGCGTCCCGGCATCGAGATTCACCCCGAAGGCTGCGGCCATGCCGCGAAACGCGGCTGCTTCATCGACCTGCGGCCGTTCACCCGCCGCGGGTGCGTCGGCCGGATCAAGCGGATTGATCCGCAGGGGCGTCGCCATCGGGGTGATGATCTGGCCCAGGCCCGCGTTCGGCGGCCCGCCGCCCCCCAGGAAGCCCGCGAACTCGGCCGGAATCCCCGAACCGCCTCCGGCGTTCAGGACAGGATCCTGATTGAAGTAGACGGGAAGGTCCGAGGCGTCGTAGCCATAGGCAATCGGGCTCTTGCGGTCGGTCCACTTGCCGCGCATCACCGAACCGCGGACGAAGAGCTGGGCCGGACGCTCGACGGTGACGCCTGAGGTAATCCCGTACTCGGGGAAGATCACCGCGGTTGAACCTTCGGTGATGAGCGTACCGCCTTCATTGACGAACCTCGCGAGCTCGGTGAGCCCTTCCATGCCCATGCCGCCGCGGATGTCGTCTGCGGAATCGAGCACCCCGAGGTTCGGCGTGAGGTCGGACTTCTTGTAAGGCACGGCGTCGGGCCCGGTCTTCGGAATGCCGTTGACCTGACTCTGCGCGGTGCCGCCCACGTGGGGGAAGATGATCACGTCGTACTTCGCGCGGAGGTTCCCCTCACCCAGCTTCTGATCGGCGAAGTAGGTGTAGGGCACGCCGAAGGTGTCGAGGGCGGCGCGCACCCAGCCTTCGTCCTGCGTCCTCTGCCACGAGTGGACGTATCCGATGCGCGGCACATCGAGGGCGTGGGTCTTCACTGCGGGCAGGGTGTCCACCGCCCAGGCGGTGAGCCCGAGGTCCTTGATCACGGGCTCGAGAGTCGCCCGGTCGAAGTCCTTGACCACGATGGCGCCCGCGCGGACCGGCTTCCCGTTGAGCTCGAAGTCGTCCTGAACCGCTTCCATGGCGACGCTCGCGTTCTTGAAGCGGAAGGTGACGAGGGCGTTGTCGGAGGTGTGCTCGACCACGAGCGTTTTGCCCGAACCGTCGATGCCGCCCGGAGCCTTGACCGGTGCGGTGAGAGGCGTCATCGAAGCGGAGAGGATCGCCTTGTCGCCCACGGTCTTGAGGTCGAGGTCGCGCATGTACTGGAAGGTCCAGCCGGTGTCGTCGTAAGGGCGCGGGTTCTGGGCCGGATAGTTCTGGATCGAGAAATACATGTCGGCGAGCGTGCGATACGGCTGATCGGCGCGGATCACGTAGTCGCCCGTTTCGATCGCCACGTTTCCGGCCTTCACCGGCGCGGAGGCGCGGTGGATCTCGAGGCCCTGGCGCAGGAGTTCGTTCACCGAATCCGCGACCTCACCTTTGCGCCGCTGATTCGCGGGAATCACCCAGGCATGGACCGGCCCGTTCTTTCCCTTCTCCACCGAGCGCTTGTTCTTGAGCCAGTAGTTCTCCATGTACTTCTGGCGGTTCTTCGCCATGTGGGAGAGGGAGAAGAGGACGCCCGACTGCTGGATGTTGGTGTTGTTGCGCGGCCCCCACTTGATCGAAGGGAGAGGCGGATTCGGCCGGAACCACTCCCGGCTGGTGGCGGTCGCGGGCAGGCGGAGGTTCTCGTTGTTATCCGGACCGTAGGACTGAACTTCATAGAAGCGGCCGATCGCGTTGTGCGAATGCGCGATGAAGAACATGTAGTTGGGCGTCCAGCCGTCGTAGAAGCCATAGGTGAAGACACCAGGCACGCCGCGTTTGGTCAGCTCCTGGACGTCGTGGTTCGCGAAATCCCACCATTCGGACACCGTGATGGGGTCGATGGCTTCGTTGTAAGGACCGGTGCCGGTCGAGGAATAGAGGTACGACTGGGCCTCGTGCAGATCGTGCATGACGATGGGCTTCCACTCGAGCTGGGTCCTCGTGACCGCGCGGGTGAGGTTCAGGAACTGGCCCATGCCGTCGCGGTTGTTGTCGTGGGCCACGTATTTGCCCCAGTACATGAGCGGCGGGCGCTGCTTCCCGGTTTTCTTGCCGTAGTAATAGGTGTCGACGTGCTTGTCGCGACCGTCCGGCTCGATCACCGGCGTGATGAACGTGATCACGTTGTTCCGGATCTCCTGGATGAAGGGCGTCTCCTGGACGATCAGGCGGTACGCGAGCTCCATCAGAACCTGGGGGCCGCCGGTCTCGGGCGAGTGCATCCCTGAAGTAAGCCAGTAGATCGGTTTTCCGGTCTTGATGATCTGCTGGGCCTGCGCTTCGGTGGTCTTGCGGGGATCGGTGAGAGCGGCGAGGTTTGCCTTGTGAGTGTCGAGAGCCTTGAGTGTCGCCTGCTCGGCAATCGCCAGCATGACGATGTCGCGGCCTTCCTCGGACTTGCCGATGGTCCAGAACTTCGCGCGGCCGGGCGCCGCCTTGGCGAGGGCCTGGTAGTAGGCGTAGAGATCCTTCGTGTAGGCGATCTCACCTGGCTGGCCGATGATGTAGCCGAAGTGCTTGAGCGGTGTCGGAACGGTGCTCGAGGCGGGCAGATGGTCCACCAGCTCCGTGGTAATCCGCGGATCCTGAAGATGCTGCCTGATGAGCTTCGTGTACTCCTCATCTATCTTCTGCGTCGCTTTCTGGGCGAACGCGGGGGTCGCGGCCGCGAGGGCCAGCGCAAGGGGGAGAAAGCTCGCGCGGGGAGAGAGTCGTTTCAATGGAGGCTCCTGTCTAAAGAGGGCGAAAAGCGCCCTTACGTTCACACGCGCCGACCCGGGAGTCAACGCGCCGATAGACAGGATGAGTGTCGAACGCCGCAGGCGTTTCGCATCGCGGAGGAGGGCGCTCTTGACCCGGGGTTGAATAGGGACGATGCTCCGCCCAATGCCCGCCCCCATCGCGAGCGCCGGCAATGAGGCGGATGGTGCCGGCGAGTCTCCACCCCCAGCCGGTTTCGATCTCAAGACCGCGCTGACCCTCACCCGGCTCCCCAACGCCGCGGGCGAAGACATCGAAGGTTCGGAGCGCTCAGCGACGATCCCCGAGGGCGTGGTCCTGAACGGGCGCTATCAGATCGATCGTCTTCTTGGGCGAGGCGGCATGGGCGCCGTTTATCGGGTCGACGACCAGCTCTATCCGGGCCGGCCCACCGCTCTCAAACTCTTCCTGCGCCGCGTCACCCACAGCGTCGATCTCTTCCGCGCCGAGTTCAAGACCATGGCCTCGCTGCGTCATCCCAATGTGGCGCGGGTATACGACTTCGAGATGGTCGCGGGCCTCGACGCCTCCTTCTTCACCATGGAGCTTGTCCAGGGCTCGACGCTGAGCCGCGCGCTGCTTTATCCGGAGGACGAGCTCAGCGCGGTGACCCTCGACGGCCAGGCGGTGACCGACCGCGAGCGCACGCCGCAGAACGGAACAGCGGCGCGGGTACTGCCCTGGCGCGAAGTGGTGGACCTGCTGGTGCCGGTGATCCGCGCCCTCGCTTATCTCCATAAGCGCAGCGTCATCCACTTCGACCTCAAGCCCAGCAACATCATGGTCGGCCCGAAGCGGCTGGGGCAGCAGGTGAAGGTTCTGGACTTCGGTCTCGCCGGCCTGCGGGGCGCCACCGGCCAGGTGATGGGGACCCCCGAGTACCTGTCTCCGGAAATCGCGAAACGTGCCACCGGGGATCACCGATCCGACCTCTACAGCCTCGGCATCATGGCGTATCAGCTGCTCTCCGGAAGCCTGCCCTACGGGGCTGCGCTCAGCATGCAGAGCCTGCTCCGCCAGAAGACGACGGAGCGCGTTCGTTTCGGGCCGGGCGAGCAGGACCTCGTCCCCCAGTGGCTGCGCGAGACCGTCGAGCGACTCTGCGCGATCGATCCCGACGAACGTCACGCCTCGGCCAGCACTCTACTCGACGACATCAACCGCGCGGGCGGCCTGGCCTATGACCTCGAAACCCAGGACACGCGCGAGAGCTATCTCTTCTCGAGCGAGTTCGTGGGCCGGCGGCGAGAAATGGCCGAGCTCCAGCGCTTCATCGACGCCGGCCTCGAGAAGAAGCCTCAAGGGAGCCTTTTCGTGGGGGGCAAAAGTGGGATGGGCAAGTCGCGCCTGATGCGCGAAGTGCGGCAGATGGTCCAGCTCCGGGGCGTTCCGTTCCTCGAGGCCGACTGCTTCGAACGCGATCTCTCCGAATCCGGGGCCCTGGCGAACCTCGTGCTCCAGGCCGCCGGTCTCGCGCGTTCGGCCGATGGCCACGCCCTGCTCTTCAAATACGGGCCGGAGCTGGTGAAGCTCGTGCCTTCGCTCACCCTCGAAGCCGGGGTGAGCTCCACGCCGCCGCTCGAGAACGCAGACGCGGAACGGCGGCGGATGATCGATGCGGTGGCGGAGTTCCTCGTGAAGCTCGGCGGCCTCGCGCCCTATGTCGCCTACCTGAACGATCTGCAATGGGCGCGGGAAGGAACCACCGACCTGATCGCCGCACTTCTGCGCGTGCGCTCGGAGGAGGCGGAAAGCGGCTTGTGTCTTCTCGGCAGCTTTCGGATCGACGATGTGGGCGACCGGCCGCTCGCCCGGCTCCTCGCCTCCGAGACCTCGCGCCCCTTGATCAAGGTCGTGGAGCTTCTACCGCTTGAGGATCTGTATGTCGCCGAGCTTTTGAAGTCGATGCTCGGCCTCGCCGAACTCCCCGAAGGCCTCGCCTCGAGGGTGGCCGAAGCGAGCGGTGGCCTTCCCTTCTTCGTCGAGGAGATTCTGCGCGACCTGCTCGAAGAGGGCCGGCTGGCCCTGCTTCGGGGCGAGGGTGTTCTGGGCGCCGACGCTCTGGGCCTGCGCTTCGATGCCGCGGCTTCATTCCTCAAGCGCGCGGCCCGCGTTTCTCCCGAAGAGCGGCGGGTCCTCGATCTTCTGGCGGTCTGCGGCCGCCCCGCCGAACCCGCGGTGTTGCGTCAGGTCACCGGCCTTCCGAGCCTGGCCGTGCAGGACGCGCTGCACGTCCTCACCGAAAAGCAGATGGTGGTGGCGGTGGCCGGCGCGCGCGAGCGTTACAACCTCGCCCACGACCGGATGCGCGAGACCCTTTACGCGACCCTCGAAGCGGAGGCGCGCGCCCTCCTTCATCTCGGCCTCGCGCGCAGCCTCGCCTTTGGCCTCGATCCGGAGGAACGTGGCGAGACGCTGTTTGAAGCCGTGGGCCATTTCGACCAGGCGCTCAGACTTCTTCCCCCCGCCGCCCGTGACGAAAAGCGTGAGCGCACCGCGGTGGCTCGTCTCAACCTTCGCGCCGCCCTGGCCACTAACGCCCTGGGCGCCTTTCACAGCGGGGTCTCCTACCTGGAGCGGGCGAAGGCCCTCCTGCCCCCGGATGCCTTCGGCCACGAGTACGGTCTCGCCCTCGCGATCGAGCAAGCCCTCGCGTCCACCCTGATCCCCCTCGGCCGCATCGACGAGGCGCTCGCCACCGCGCAGAGAATCGTGTCGAACGCGAAAAGCGTGCTCGACGAGGCGCCGGGATGGGAGGCGCGAATCCTCGCCCACACCGCCCGCAACGAATACCCGAAGGCGATCGCCGCCGGCCTCGAGATTTGCGCTCGCCTGGGCCTGTCGCTTCCCGCCTCTCCCACGGTGCTCGACATCGTGGTGAAGATCGGCCAGGTGATGTGGCAGCTCAGGGGCCGCACGGATGAGGACCTCGTGTCGCTGCCCCGCATCACCGACGAGCGCGCCATTCGCCTGATCCGCATCATGACCTCGATGAACAGCGGGGCCTACGTGACCAGGCCCTACCTCTGGCCCATTCTCATCAGCCACACCTTCATCCTGACCCTGAAACACGGCCGGGGCCCGACCCACGCCCTTCGCTTCGCCTGGTTCGCGACCGCGTTGTGCGCCGTGGGTCTCGTTCGCACGTCGGTGCGGTTCGCGCGCCTTTCCACGAGGCTCATGGACGCGCCGGAAGGCGCGGCCTTCCTGCCCAAACTCCATCACGCGATGGGACAGTTTCTCGCTCACTGGCGCGAGCCGATGTCGCGTTCGGTCGAGTGGTGCCGGTCCGGCGTGATCATGGGCGAACGCGTCGAGGATGCGGAATTCACCGGTTACTGCCACATGGGCTGGGCCAAGGCGAGCCTCGAAGCCGGCGAACCCCTCAAAGAGGTGCGCGGGATCTGTCTCGATGCGCTTCAAACCATCCGCTCGGCCGACCAGCGAGGCACTGAAGTGATGCATCGGCCCACCCTCGAAGCGGTGGAGGTTCTGATGGGCCACTCCCCGCTGCCGCCGGACTTCGCCGGCGAGGGCGACGTCTCACGCTCTTTGAGCAACGCTCAGAACGGCTTCCGTCTGCTCGACAAGGCGCGGCTTCTCTGCTTCTTCCGCAAACCGGCGCGCCTTTCTCTCGGGCGCGATCTCGTAAGGGCCACGACCATCGGCCTTCCCGCGTCTTTCTATTTCTCCGTGGCCCACTATTTCGCGGCCATGGGATATCTGCTCGCCGTCCGCTCGCCCGGCACGGGCGTCGTCGCGAAGGTCGTGGGACTTCTCCATGTTCTTCGCATCCGATGGATGCTCGCGCGTTGGGGCCGGAGCTGCCCGCCAAACTTCGAGCATCGCTCCCTGCTCGTGGAAGCGGAGTGGCTGCGCACCACCTGGAGGCGCAGACGCGCGGTGCGCAAGTACGAGGCGGCGGTCGCGGCCGCGAAAGCCCGCGGCTACATCCAGGACGCGGCTCTTGGCAGCGAACTCCTGGCCGAACTCCTGGTCGAGGGCGGGAACGAAGCGGCCGCGCGTCCACATCTTCAGGCCGCGTTCGAGGGCTACTCGGCCTGGGGCGCCGCGGCGAAGATCCGCGATCTCGAGAACCGATACGCGCCCCTGCTCGGGCCCGCCTGAATCAGATCGAGATGCTGTTCGGGATCATCGACGGCAGTTGATTTTCGTAGGGCAGGGGGCGGGTCTCGTTGCGCTTGCGGATCTCGGCTTCGATCCTTGAGAGGGCGAGCCGGAACGCAATGGAGGCCTTCTCCGCTTCCTCATCGGCGAAGTATGGCCGCCGCGGGTTCTCGGTGTAGGTACCGAAAGTGTCGTACTGGACGCTGCTCAGCAGATAGCCGAACGAGAGCTGGTAAAGCGCCACATCGAGGGGCGCCAGGACCTTCAAGTACTCGGTCTCCGCGTCCGCAATCGGAGCCGCGGTGGGCGGGGGGGCGTAGGCGGTGCCGGCGACGCTCGGCAGATACGACATCATCGGGTACTGCGCGTAGTTCACGTTCGCGTGCTGCGGGCCTGCGGTATAGATCATGAGCGAGACCATCTCGATCAGATAGTCGAGGCTGTCGATGCGGGCGGCCCTCCCGTTTGGGCCATCGACAAAGGCGAGCCCGGAAAGGCCCTGGAACGCGGCGGCCTTCGGGCTGGTGATCTCGTCGACCCACGCCTGCAGCTCAAAATCGTTGCGCACATCCTCGTCGTCCGCGTAATACCGCTCCAGATACTCGCCCACGAAGTCGCGGATCGCGTCCCACAGAAGAAGCGTGTCGTCGCGGAACGGGAAATCGGGCAAACGGGCAGCGTCGACCCCGCGCAGTTCGAAGAGACGATGCGGCAAGTTCTGGTCGAACCGCCACGCGAGCCGCGCGTCCCGCACCATCCCGAGGCTTCCCTCGATACTCGGGGAGAGCACCGACGCCACCACACCGCCCGGAATGATCAGGCTCGTTTTGGCGCCCTCGTTGATTTCGAGCGTGAAACGGAAGTGAGGGGTCAGCAGAGCCAGGATGGGATGCCGGGTTGAAAGCTGGCGATGCGTGGCCACGATCAGCGTCTCAGTAACGAGATGGCAGGCCCCGAGGTGAGCCACGGTCTCGTGCTGCACGGCAAGGGCGCTAAGCACGAAGTACTTCGCGAGCTTCCACTTCAAGGCGTCGCCGGAGGGAAGGAAGATCGGGAAAGCCACAGGGTCGTGTTTCTGACCGAGTTGAATCGCCACCGGCTGCAGGGAGCCGCGGCCCTCGGGGTACCCCGGCCGCGATTCCGGATTCCAGTAGAAAAGGGCCACGGGCGCCGTCACATAGCGCTGATCGCCGTGCAGGCTGCCCCCCGGCACCGACGCCAGCATGGTCAGGTCGAGGGCAAAGAGGCGGCCGAGTTCACAGGCGCGCTTGAGCGTGAGGGTCGAATCGCCCGACACGCTCTGCAGCATGGCGTCCTGAAACGGCGCTTTCTTGAGCAGAACCTCGAGGTCGAGACCCAGCTCCTCTGCCTGGCCGGCGGGAAAGACTCCTTGGAGATTCGTGGTGTTGAAGCCTGCGATCTGCAGCCAGCCGAAGTACCAGTCGCTCTCCCACACCTCTTTCCCGGGCGCGAGCCGCATCCACGGCTGCGGCTTGAGCGTCATCACCCGCGGCGGCCCCTGGTATTCAGGGTAAAGCGCTTTGAAATCGTCGATCGTCTTCGCGTGAAGGTAAGCGTCCCCCGTGTCGGGCGTGCGCAGGAGTTCGTACATCGTGTCGCGCAGAAACGCGGTGATGCCGACGTCCTTCATGTCTTGAAGCGCCGAGGCCACCGACGTTTCGAGACGGGCGAGCTGGGGCGGGATCTCGGAAACCCCCTTGTAGGCCGCGCTCATCTGAGCGGGCGCATCCTGCAGCGCTTTTACGACCCCGCGGATCGCCTCGATGTCCTTGAGGGGATTGAGACCGGAGAGACCCCTCAACTGCTCCTCCGCCTCCTCCATCGCCTTCTTCATCTCGACCATCCACGGCATAGGCATGGTCGGCAGATCCGACTTCAGTTCCCGCTCGAACAACTTCATCACCACCGCCTTGAGGTTGGCCGCGACCTCGATCAGGACCGGCGCCACCTTGGCTTCGTAGGCGATCGAGAACTTCTCGCCGTCAGGGACGCGGGCCGAGAGGGGCGCCGGATAAAGGTAGCTCGTGGTGTAGTTGTATGCGGTGCGGGCGAGCGACAACTCATACTGACGATGGGCGCGCGCGCCCGGGTCGTCCTCGTGGGGCAGCGAAGGGAGGGACGGCGTCTTTACGGTGGCGACCATGTGAGTAACTCCTTACCGGGGCGCGCGACAGCCGAGGCTCCTTAAAGTCCGGCGAGATTCCATTTTCGGATCGTGTCTTCGATCAGCCGGCCGACCTTGTCGACCACCTTCGTGAAATACACCTTCGCCTTGGGCAGGTCGAACTTCGGATAACCCTGGCCTTCTTTGTAGAGGCCAATCGAAGAGGGATTGGGGTAAGCACTCCAGGTTCCGGCGGGCGGATTGGCGGTCGCCATCTCCTTCGAATAGCGCTCCTTATGGACGATCGTGGGATCGATCGCCATCATGAAGGCGTTTTCGTTCTCACCGGCGTGCCCGCCGTCTTCGCCGAAGACCTCCAGAGTCAGGTCGGCGCAGTAGCTCCACCAGTTGATGACGAGAATGCGCGTGTTCGTCTCGCGGCCCACCTCCTGGGCGAGCGAGTTCACAATCGCGGTCTGGCCGCCGCCGTGGCCGTTCACCAGAATGATGTTCTTGAACCGGTTTTTTGCGAGACCCTGAAGCGTCGCCTTCACGTAGGCGCGGTAGACGTCTTCTGGAATGGTGAAAGCGCCGGGGTAAGCGTCGAGACCGCCGGTGAAGCCGTACGGGATCACCGGCGCGACCATGGCGTTCACGCGCGACGCGAGGTCGTTCGCGATCGCGACCGGTGCGAGGATGTCGGCCCCGTTCGCGGTGACGCCGTGGGCTTCGAGCGTCCCCAGGGGAAGCAGAACCGTGTCGACCTTCGCGGGAACGAACTCGCGAAACTCCATCCAGTTGATCTTCGCGAGATCGCGCGTGGTGGGCGCGGTCGCGGGAGCGGCAGCAAGGAGCACGGCGAGCAGGCTGAACATCGGGGTTCCCTAATGCTCGCGGCGAGAGAAAGCCGGATCCTGAGAACAAAGCGGCTCCACCAGACGCCACAGATGACTCATCCCCGGATCGCCGATAGGCGCGCCGGGGGGTGCCGTGGGCGTGGTCAAAAACGGCGCGCTCGACGAACGCTGGTTGAAGCGGCGGATGTCCTGAGCGAGGAGAACGCGGTGCGGGTCGTTCCCGCCCATCTTCTCGAGGTTGGCGAGCGCGGCCTGGGCGAGGGCCCGCACCTGAGGCATGCGAGCGTTCGCCGCGGTGTCCATCAACCGGTCCGCCACCACTCGCTCGATCGCACGCGCGATTTCGGCTTCGTAGGGCGAGCTGGTGACGGCGGCGAAGGTGGCCCTCACAAGCTCGTTCAACATGTCGTCGAACCCGGGAAGCGTCGAATCAAGCGCCTTCTGCTCGACCATGCGCGCCGCGCGTTGCGCGTCAAGCAAGTACGACAACGTGAGGTCGGACGCCACCACCGCGGGTGAAATCGCATCGAAGGTGATGCCGGTGAAGCGGGGGAACAGTTCGCGATGCGGGCCAAAGCCTGTGGGCCGGGGGGGAATGAGCTTCAACACCGCTTCTGGAATCTTGAGTTCGGACGGCTTGAGGGTGGTGAGCAGCGCGTCGAGGGCGCGCTTCTGTTCGGCGGCGCTCGCGGGCCTGGTGGGCACGCGGCCGTCGCCGCGCATCGCGTAGGTGAAGTGCTGGCCGCCCAGGACCGATGCCGCGGCTTCGACCTGATAGCGGTGGTGAAGATAGAGGGGCACCAGCGTCTCTTCGAGGGTCGCCATGGGCGCGCCCTTTTGAATCACCGCCTCGCCAAAACGCGACAGTCCCACGCGCCGAACCTCCATCATTCGGGCGAGCTCGCCGCCCGAGTCGGTTCCGTTCGACCACTGGTCCACCCGGGGGTGCGCGCCCAGATCCTGATTGCTCATGTAGCGGAGGTCTTTTTTGAGTCCGTCCTCGACGATCGCGTTGAGGGCGGTTTTTTCATCTGTCCCGGGCGCAAAATCCTGATAGCCGTATGCGATCGCGACCTTGTCCCACGCGCCGATCGCGTTGTCGTAGACCTTCGAGATGTCGAACGAGCCGTCGGGTTTGAGAGTGACGAGCGGGTGCGGATAGTCCATCACCGAAATGCGGCCGGCCTCAGAATCGTAGTAGTTGTGGCCGATGCCTATGGTGTGGCCCACCTCGTGCGCGGAAAGCTGGCGCATGCGGGCCAGAGCCCATTCACGCGCCTCGTTCGAAACCTCGGTTCCGGTTTTGTAGGGCGCGAGAAGTCCTTCGGCGATCAGGAAGTCCTGGCGCACGCGGAGGGAGCCGAGGGTCACGACACCCTTGATGATCTCGCCGGTGCGCGGGTCAGAGACGGCGCCGCCGGTGCTCCAGCCGCGGGTGGAGCGATGAACCCAGTTGATGACGTTGTAGCGGGCATCGAGGGGATGGACGTTCTCCGGCCGGATCTCCACGCGAAACGCGTTGCGATAGCCCGCGGCTTCAAACGCCTGATTCCACCAGCGCGCACCGTCGAGCAGCGCGCTCCGGATGGGTTCGGGCGTGCCGGGGTCGAGGTAATAGACGATGGGCTTCACGGGATCCGAGACCTTCGCTTTCGGATCGACCTTCGTCAGGCGATGGCGTCCGATGTAGCGGCGCTCGAGTGGTGTGGTCAGTGAAGCCGACCGGTCCTGGAACTCGGGGCCGAAGTAGCCGGCCCGCGGATCGAAGGCGCGGGGCTTGTAGCCGGCGTCCGGGAGCTCGACGAACGAGTGATGAACGCGGATGCTGGCGGCTTCGCCGGTGGCCGCAACATCGCGGACTCCTTCGAAGTACCCCCAGCCGCCGAAGTTCTGACCGGGGCCGGGGGCGGCGCCGCCTTGAGGCGGGCCGGCCGGCTGCTGCAGGGTGTAGGTCAGCTCGACTTCGAGCTCGGTGTTCTTTGGAAAGTTGTAGGTGCCGGCCATGTGGACCGCGCTGCGGGATTCGTCGAGGCGGTATGTCCCCGGCCGCAGACGCGGCGCGAGATTCAGGTTGTCGCGAACCAGGAACGCGGTTGCATCCACCAGCACGCGCCCGGAGGATTCGGCGGCCACGGTGAAGCCCCACAGAATCGAGCGCGCGAACGCGTCCTTCACCGACTGGCGTTCCGCGGCATTGTCGGTGGTGGCGCGAAAGTTGTAGTTCGGCGCCACGAGCATGACTTTCGGGCCCACGCGTTCAAACATCACGATCCACGTGCCTGCGAGCGCTCCGCGATCGATGCCGATATCGTTCGAGCCAAGGCCGGCCGCGAAGCCGTTGTAGTGAAGCATCTCGACGCCGAAGGTCGAGATTTCGAGATAGAGCTTCCCCTCGGCCTCGTCCCAGTAGGCGGGAATGAATCCGTCGAGCTTCTTCATGCTCGCCGTCTTCTCCTCAATGGCGGGTGGCGGGCCGGCGGGCCGGGCCGGCTGAGCCGGCGAGAGAGAGGCCGTGAAAAGGGACAGACCCAGGGCCAGAGCCGCGAGGGGTGATGTTGGACGCATGGAAGCTCCTCTTTGAAACGGGATGGTGCGGTGCAGTCTATTGGCTTCCGAAAGCGCCTGGTAGCGACGGGCGCGATTCGACATTCGGGTCGGCGCAGACCACCCAACTACACTTTCGCCATGCCTCTTAAAGACCGCATCACGTTCCTGACTTCACCCGCCGAGGTCGATGGCTTCCTCAAGGAGAACCCAACCTCCGTCATCTTCAAAGCCGGGGTCTGCCACAAAACGCCGGAGACGTTCGTCCACGTTCAGGCCCATCTCGATCCCCGCGAGGATCTCAAACTCGGCATCATCAAGGTGGTCGAAGCTCGCCCCGCCAGCAATCACATCGCCGAGATGACCGGCATCGAGCACGAATCGCCCCAGATCATCTGGTTCAAGAACGGCAAGAACGTCTTCGACCGGGACAACTGGGACATCACCGCGGAAGCGATGGCCGAAGGTCTGAAAGCCGTCTCGGCGTAAAGGATGGAGGGCTTGCTGCGGCCCCAACTTCACATGGGCAGAAAGAAGCGCGCTTCCGTGCCGCCGGCTGAGGTGGGAGCGAACCGGGTGAACCCACCGACCTCGCGCACCAGCTTGCCGGCCTCGCCCAGGGCGCCGGCTCCCGCACCCGTCGGGATCTTCTGCTGTTCTTCGATCGGGATCATGGCGGGCTGAGCCACCATCAGCATCAGGAAGTCACGCTTGGTTTCGGACCCGTCGCGGCTCTTGAGGAGGACCGGTTTCTTTTCCGAACGAACGCTGATCTTCGCGGAAGGGGCAAGGGCGGCAGCGCCTTCGACCGCGGCCTTGACGAGTTTCGAAACGTGCGCGGGTGGGCAGAGCGGAAGGTCGCCCCCGATCTGGGCGAACTCGACGGTGCCGCCCGACGCCGAGAGCCCGCCTTGAGCCAGCCGGACACCTTCCTTGAGGGCGGCTTCGAGTTGGGGCGACACCGCGGGAGAGCCGGGAGCAGCCTGGGCCGCGGCGCCAGCCGGCGCAACCGACTTCGGCGGAGGCAGGGGCGAGCCCGCGGCCTGGCGTTGCGCGCTCACCTGCTGGGCGAGACGGGTGGCGGGGCCCGCGGCGGGCGCCGACGAAGGAGGAAGGGCTCCGCCGGTCGAAATCGCCTGCACGCGGCGCTGGGTGAGATCGGCCTCTCGCTTGATGGCGGCGATCGCGGCGTTGCGCTTGATGTCTTCCTTGTAGAGGAGCGCCAGGTCCGCGTGAGAAAGAATCGCGGAGAGACCGCTATTGAGGGCCTGAACCACGCTCGAGAGAACTTCGGCCATGTCGACGTTCGACTTGATCGCCTTGCCAAGAAGTTCTTCGATGACGAGACCGCCGCCATCGCCGCCGCCCTGAAGCGAAGCGTTCTGGTCCGCGGTCTGGGCCTGGGTGACGGTGATCTTCGATGGGGAAATCGAAGCGGACCTGCCTCCGGGGCCTTTGGGCGGCATCTTGCCCGTGACGTCTTCGGCCTTGCCTGCTAGGGATTTGAGTGCCGCGGCTACGAGCTCGGGCACCGCGGCCGGATCGAGACCCTTGTCCTTGAGGTTGTACTTGATCGCGATCGACTGCAGCATCTCCTGCGCCGCCGCTCCGAAGGTTTCGAGGACGCCCTCGCCGTTCGCGGCGATTCCGGGGAACGCCTTGCGGCCCCACGCGTTCAACTGACGATTGAGCTCGGCCTCGGTATCGATGTCGGGCATGTCGCGCTTGTTGTACTGAAGCACGAGGGGCACCTTCTCGGGAACCAGGCGGTTCGCGAGCAGGTTCACCTTCATGTTCTCGAAGGCGGCGATGTTCTCCTTCGCCATCGACTTTCGGGAGTCGGCCACGAAGACGATGGCGTCGGCGCCCGCGAGCACCACGCGACGAGTCGCGTTGTACTGCACCTGCCCCGGAACTGTGTACACCTGGATCTTGAACTCGTAGCCCGACACCTGGCCGAGGGAGATGGGAAGCAGGTCGAAGAAGAGAGTGCGGTCCTGGGCGGTGTTCAGCGAAACGAGGCTGTTATGGCCGGTGGGATCGGTGAGGCGGTGGATCTGCTCGAGGTTCGTGGTTTTGCCCGACTTCGCGGGGCCGTAAAAAACAACCTTGGCCTTGATCGTCTTTTCTGCAAAGTTGAACTGAACCATATCGGGAAGTCTTTTGAATATAGCACGCAGGGAGAAGGCTCTCCGGAGGGCGCTTTCGCGAATTTAAGAAACCGCGGTGGGTTCCACGGCCTTCAGAATGTGCTGGAGCAATGCGGCCTCGGGCTGCGCGCCCACGAACTCCCCCGCCTCTCCCACGATCGTCTTCGGAACCGAGGAAACGCGGTAGCGGCGTGCGAGGTCCGGGAAGCCCGTCACCTCTACGCCGTCGGCGGTGATCTTGTCGCTCGCGATCGCGAAACGGTAGGCCAGGCGCACGGCCTGGGGACAAAACGGTCAGGTGGGCGTCGTGAAAACCTGAAGGTGAACCGGCTTGTCGAGCGCGTCCAGGGCGTCCTTGGTCGCGGCATCAAGAGAGGGCTCGCCCTTCGAGACGTCCACGATGCCATCGATCAGGACGCCAAAGTCGTACTGCATGGGCATGCCGAAGAAGCGAACGCCATAGTCGATGTCGGACGCCCCGTCCTGACCCGCGCGCAGGATGGCCACACCGGGTATGTGATGCACCTTGAGCGCGTCCGCCGACTCCTGGTCGATGACGAAGTTCTTCGCCTCGACGATCAGGCGCGGGTCGAGGGTGGCGAGTTCCTCGATGAGCCGCTTCACCTCTTCGGATTCCGGGTGCTGAAGGGCCTGCGAGAACACCACGAGCTTCACCGGATGCACCATCTCGGTGAAACGCTCCTTGATGTCCACCGTCACCTGTTCATCGAAATACATGCTGGTCCGTTCTACTTCCGCGGGGAGGCTTGGAAAGCCGTGAGGTTCCGGCTGATCTGTTGCGCGTGATTCGTCAGGTGCGGACCGTAACTCTTGAGCCAGTCGCAAACGTTGTAGAGGCCCGATTCGGTATGCCGCCCTTCCTTCGCCCAATCGGCTTCGGTGAGGGAACGCAGGACGGGCAGGGCCTGGGAGCGCACTGCGTCGACGGTTCGAAGCGCGCGGTCGGTGCACTGCGCGTGGTAGTTGAAGACCTTCGCCCAGGCGTCCTGGCTGTAGCCAACGATCAGGGGTTCGGCCTCGGCCACGAGCAGACGGAGCCTCGTGGCCGCATAGGTCTCGGAGTCGGCGCAGTGGATGACGACCTCATGAGCCGACCACTTGTCCGGGGCCGGGCGCCACTTCTCCGCGTCTTCGGGAACGTTCTCCCAGGCGGTGCAGAGGAGGACGGCGCCTTTTTCGTATTCGACGATCAAGGCTTCGCGCTGCTCGGGGGTGAGGACCGCGGACATGGTTTAGAGCCCCTCCTTGCGGGCATCGGCGATGAGCTCAAGGACGATCTTCACCGCGTCGTCGAGCCGCTCGCCTGGAACGAGAATGTGATCGGTGCGGAAACCGCATTGCGGGATGATGGGAATCTGCGCGGCGGCAAGCCTTTCAGCGAGCGGGGCGAGGAATCCGACGAGATCGACCGGCATCGAAGCCTCGATGGTGAAGGCGCGAAGACCCTGGTTCACCGCGGTCGCGCGAGTTCGCAGACGCCACGCACCGAAAACGACCTCGGGCGCCGTAAGGCTGCATTCCTCCCCTTCGGTCACGAAAGCCACGAAGGCCGAGGCGTCGCGGACCCCGATACGGCCGGCGAAGGCCGCCACTCTGTCTCCAGCGAAGCGAGGGAATGTGGCGAGGACCACTGGGTCGGGCCAGACCTTGATCTTTGCGGCGGACCAGACTTCGCGGGATCGTGGGTTCATGGTCATGGCTTGAATCTCGGGGACAAGGATCGTACGACCTCAGACCTCGCGGCCGGAAACTGCACGGTTTTGGATCGGGAGTCGACGAACTTGGATTGCCGGTCACCGCCCGCCGGTACAACCGCCTGGATCGCCTTGACAGTGAAACACTTCAAGTCCATCCTTCAGCCAACGAGCCGGTTGGCGCGTTTCGTGCAAGGGTCAGGATCAACGAAAACCCGAATGCTACGCGTCCACGTTCCTACCGGACCGTAAGGCGTTTTTTTTCAATTCCCCCAAAGAAGCCTCTTGAAGGAGAAACCTCATGCGTTTAATCAGGACATTGGCAGTTGCCTTTCTCACGCTCGCCACGTTGTCGACGGGTGCCATGGCCCAGGAACTCCGCGGCCGAATCGCCGGCACGGTCACCGACGACAGCAGCGCGGTCGTGCCGGGCGTGACCGTAACCGCGACCTCACCCGCGCTCATTCAACCCCAGACCACCACTTCGGGTTCGGACGGTCACTACCGTTTCCCCGCCCTTCCCTCGGGCCTTTACACGCTCACTTTCGAGCTTCAGGGCTTCCAGACCATGAAGCGTGACGGGGTGCGCGTCACTCTCAACCAGACCTTCACCATCGACGCGAAGATGAAACCGGCCTCCCTCTCCGAGACGCTCACCATCTCCGCCGACACGCCCACCATCGACACCAAGACCACCTCGATCGGGACCTCCTTCACCAAGGAACTTCTCAACGACATCCCGAACGCGCGTGACGTCTGGGCCGCGATGTCTCAGGCGCCCGGTTTCCAGATGCAGGGCTACGACGTCGGCGGATCTCACACCGGCACCCAGACGGGCTTCCTCACCTACGGCGTCGGCGATCAAAACAAGACGCTGCTCGAGGGCATCAACGTCACCGAGTCGACGAGCGCGAACGCGGGCTATTTCGACTTCGGCAGCTTCGAGGAGTTCCAGCTCGGCGGCGCCGGCAACCTGGGCGAGCAGTCCGGCCCGGGCGCCTTGATGAACATCTCCGTCAAGTCCGGGGGCGACAAGTTCATGGGCCAGATCTACTTCGACTACGAAGACAAGAACACCATCGGTGACAACATCGCGGACGCTTACAAGGTTGCGGGGGGCAGCCTCAACAGCTTCAGAGCTCCCTCCATCCGCGACCCCTCAACCGGCGCCCTCCTCGGCCTTCAGACCGGAAACCCCATCTCAAAGCAGTACGACTTCAACGTCGGCATCGGCGGACCGATCGTGAAGGGCAAGCTCTGGTTCTTCGCGAGTTACCGTGACAACAACCAGTACCGCACCATCCTCGGCTTGCCTGGCGAAGAGGCTCAAAGCCAGCTCGAGAACATGACCGCGAAGCTGACCTATCAGATCAACCCCAGGAATCAGTTGATCGGCTTCTTCAACGAGCGCACCAAGCTCCAGCCCCTGCGCGACCTGTCCCTCACCACCCCGGTCGAAGCGGCCTATTGGCAGGCCTCCAAGAATCGGCCGGTGAAACTGGAGTGGACCTCGGTTCTTTCCGACCGGGCCTTCCTGGACATTCAGCTTTCTCATTGGCGCAATGCGTTCCCCCTCTTCCCCACGAAAACCCAGTCCTCGGACACCAGCGGCGTGGGCCCGGGCCGCCTCGACACCGCCACGAACCAACTGTCCGGGGCCAACAACGCTTATCAGGACCAGCTCCGCAACAAACCGCAGATCACCGGAAGCCTCGCGTACTTCGTCGACAACCTCGGACCGGGCAATCACAACTTCAAGCTCGGCTTCGAATGGCAGCGCGACCGGAAGCAGTTCCTGTCCTTCCAGCCTGGGAACGCCTTCTATCGTGACCGCAGCGGGGCGCTCGCCGAGGTCGACATCTGGAATACCCCCAATGAGTCGATCAACGACGCCACCAGCACCGCGGCCTATCTCAACGATACCTGGGCGATCAACTCGCGTCTCTCCGTCAATCTGGGTCTGCGAATGGACCGCTACGTCCTCGGCTGGCCCGAGCAGACGATCAAGCCCGAACTCGGCAGCGTCTTCGCGAACTCGACCGACGCGGCGCTCAGAGCCTTCCTTTCAGAGCGCACCGTCGCGGCCAACGACCCGGTGACGTTCAACTCCTTCAGCCCGCGGGTCGGCTTCGCGTGGGATCTGACCGGCAGGGGCAAGACCGTTTTCAAGGCCTTCGCGGGCAAGTACTACTACAACCCGAGCGCCGACGTCACGGATCGTGAAAACGCGGTGGGCCGCGCCCAGCGGCGGTATCGCTTCGTGTCCTGCACCGCCGGACAGACCAGCGGATGCGATGTGAACAACAACCGTCTGCTCGATGGTCCAAACGAGCTCGGAACCTTCGTGACCGCGACCGGCGGCGCAGGCTCGGTGAAGATCGATCCCGGCATCGATCATCCCTACGGCCTGGAGTTCTCCGCTCACCTTGAGCACGAACTGATCCCGGCCGTTTCCGCTCGGGCCTCCTATGTCTTCAAGGGCACCCGGAACGAGTGGGCGGAAGTCGACACCGTTCAAGTGAACGCCTATACCCGCGACTTCGCCTATGTGGACGCGGGTCCAGACGGCGCGCGCGGCACCGCCGACGACCAGAGTCTCACCTTCAAGGACCTGGCGGCACTTCCCGCCACCGTGGGTTCGAATCGCGTGTATGGCAACCCCTCCGACTTCGGCCTCCCGGGCTTCGACGGGGACTACCACACGGTCGAGTTCGCGATCAACCGAAGGCTCAAGGACAAGTGGATGCTGCTCGCCTCCTTCGAGCACACCTGGGCCAACGACTTCCGGAGCCCGGTGCAGGCTTCGACCAGCAGCCTTGGAACGGTGCGGCAGGCCACTTCTTTCCTGTGGCAGCCCAACCAGCGCCAGTTCGGCCGCGAGGACACAACGTTCTGGAACTTCAAGATCCTCGGTCGTTATGAGCTGCCGTGGGATCTCGCGGTGGCGGGTTCGTACAAGCTCCAGAGTGGCTTCCAGTACGGTCGTTACGCCTCGGTGGCCCTCCCCAATGCGGGCGCGCAGAACATCGCCATGGAACCCGTGAATGCGAACCGGGCGCCCAACGTCGGGATTCTCGACATCCGTGCGGAGAAGGCGATCAAGTTCGGCGGCTCGCGCAAGATCACGGCAATGGTCGATGTCTTCAACGCCCTCAACAGCGATGTGGTGACGAACTTCCGCACGATCAGCACGGTCTCTTCGGCCACCAATCGCTACCGTGAGCTCATCGCTCTACTCGATCCGCGGATCGTCCGCTTCGGCGTCCGTCTCGATTTTTGAATCTTTTAAGCTGGGGGGCGGTGAACGGCCCCGCCCCCCAGACCCCCAGCCGCTTCGGCCGGAGTAAATCCGGCCTACGCTTGGTTTTCAGCTTGGGGCGGTGAACGGCCCCGCCCCCCAGACCCCCAGCCGCTTCGGCCGCAATAAATCGGGCCTTCGCTAAAGGGGCGGGACGTTCGGGGGCGATCCAAATTTCCAAACAGAGAATCCAAGCACACCAGAACTCTCTGAGGCGTCCGCCCATTGAACGTATTGGACTTAGACCCTTTGGGCAGCGTTCAATCGGTCGTTTACCTCTGGCACGCGACTTGTTATATGGACATGACAATTCGCCAATCGGCCTCTTGGCTGACGTGGCTAAGAAGCCCCGGCGGGTGGGGACGGAGGGTCCCCTCTCGCTGGGCAAATAAATATTCTCGAAACCTCTAGGAGGGTTTTAAGTGAAAAATCGTTGGCTGGCAGCATTGCTGTTTCTGGTTGTGGCGGCGACCGCTTCGCCGGTATTCGCGCAGGGCGGCGCCGGATCCACTGGAAGCATCCAGGGCGAAGTTACTGATGAAAGCGGAGGCGTCCTTCCCGGCGTCACCGTATCCGTCAACGGAGATGCCATGATGGGCACCCGCACCGACACCACGAGTGCCCAGGGCATTTACCGTTTCCTCGGCCTGCCCGCCGGCACCTACACCCTGAAGTTCAACCTTTCAGGTTTTGGAGAAGTCGCGAAGCCTGGAATCCGCATCGGCATCGGTTTCACCGCGAACGTCGGAGCCAAGCTCGGAGTCAAGAACCTCTCGGAAACCGTGAACGTCACCGGCGACTCCCCTGCCGTCGACACCACGGCGACCCGCGTCCAGACCAACTACGACAAGAACATGCTCGATGCGCTTCCGAACGCGCGCGATATGTGGTCTCTTCTGGCCACGACACCGGCGGTCACAATGAACCGCTTCGACGTCGGCGGCTCCACGGCCGGAACTCAGACCACCTACGTCGCCTACGGCAACGGCGGTCAGAACCGTCCGCTCATCGAAGGCATCAACACCACGGAAGGCACGTCGGCGGCCGGCTTCTACTTCGACTACGGTTCCTTTGAGGAAGTCTTCATCGGCGCGGCCGGTAACTCGGCCGAGATGCCGAGCGGCGGTGTCCTGACCCAGTTCGTCGGCAAGTCCGGCGGCAACAAGCTCTCCGGCGAGCTGTACTACGAGAAAGAGTTCGAAGGCCTCCAGAGCCGCAACCTGACGGCCGACCAGCTCAGCCGTGGCGCCGCCAACCTGGGCGCCAACGCCATTCGCGTCCTGGGTCTCAATCGCGCGGACGGCAACACGCTTCTCGGCTACAAGAATCTCAATGCGAGCCTCGGCGGCCCGCTGGTCAAGGACAAGCTCTGGGTCTGGGGCGGCATCCTCCGTCAGGAAAACGTGGTCTACCAGCCCGCCTCGGGCGCGATTCTGGACGGCACGCAGTTCGTGACCAACCTGAACAACTACACCGGCAAGATCACGTACCAGATGACCCAGCGTGACAAGTTCATGGCCTACACTCAGTACGGTATCAAGGTGCAGCCCTACCGCACGGACACTGCGTCGGGTGTTGCTGGACAGCACTTGACCAAAGACTCAACCTTGCTTCAGGACTCGCCATCGTGGGTCGGCAAAGTCGAGTACAACCGCACCGTCGGCAACCGGGGCTTCTTCGAGATCCGCGCGGGCGAGTTCGGCTACAACTTCGCTCTCAAGGGCCAGAGCGAAGGACCTCGTCGGGAAGACCTCACCACCGGTGAAGTCACGGGCGGCGGGCGCGACTGGCGGCTGGATCGTCGCCGGAAGCAGTTGCACGGTGCCTACACCTTCTACATTGACGATCTTATGGGCGGCAACCATCAGATCAAGACGGGCGGCGAAGTTCAGCACGAAACCGGCACCACGTTCTGGAACCAGTACTACACCAACAACCACTACGTGACCTTCCGCAGCGGCGTCGCCAACACCGTCGTTCAGGGCGCCGTTTCGGCTTCGACCAGCGGCCTGCGCAACTACGGCTACTTCATCAACGACACCTTCTCGCGAGAGAAGTTCACGTTGAACGTCGGCGTCCGCTTCGACCGTTACCGCACGTTCGTCCCGGCCCAGGAGCGGGTGGCCTCCACGTTTGCGAGCACTCGTTCGTTTGAAGCGGTTGCCGACATCAAGTCCTTCAACCACTTCACCCCCAGGCTCGGGGTTGTGTACGACCTCAAGGGTGACGGCAAGAGCGTGATCAAGGCCAACTTCGGCCGGTTCTACTTCAACACCGGTGTCGGTTTCGCGGACGCCGCGAACCCGAACACGGGCACCCAGACGAAGACCTACACCTGGACCGACCGCAACGGCGACCGTCTCTGGCAGCCCGGCGAAGAGGGAACTCTTCAGGCCGACACTATCAACTCCGTCGCCGGCGCCTTCGATCCAAACAACTTCTTCGATCCGAATCTGAAGAACTCCTACACGGACGAGATGTCCTTCTGGTTCGAACGCGAACTGCCGGGCCGCGTCGGCGCTCGCGTGGGCTTCATCCGCAAGATGGATCGCAACGGGTATCAGCGTGAGAACATCGCGCGGCTTCGCTCGAACTACACGACTCCCGGCACGATCGTGGACTTTGGCCGGGACGGCCTGACCGGCTCGGACAACGTGAGCATCCCGGTTCTGCAGTACACGGGAGCACTTCCCACCGCTCGTAACCTGGTTGTCAATCCGGACGGCTTCAAGGCCAACTACAACTCGGTTGAGCTTGCGGCCAACAAGCGCTTCAGCGGCCGGTTTAGCCTCAACTCCTCGTTGGTCTTCACCAATACCCAGGAGTGGGCGAACGGCTACTTCGGCGGTGGCGGCATCTACTCGAACCTCGGAACCGCGAGCGCGAGCCTCTTCTCCGGCTTCGGCGGAACCGGTTTCCCGGTCACTCCGAACGACCAGAAGGAGCTCACCGATTTCTGGACCTACAACTTCAAGTTGTCGGGTACCGCCGATCTCGGCTGGGGCGTGAAAGCGACTCCGGTGTTCCGCTATCAGAATGGGTACCCCTACGGACGTGGCGTGAGCGGCACGCTCAACTACGGCAGCCAGACCGTTCCTGCCGAGCCTCTCGGGACGTTCCGGATGGAGAACATCATGCAGCTCGACTTCCGCCTCGACAAGCGCTTCAAGCTGACCGAGCGGTTCGCGCTGTCCGCGATGGTCGATGTCTTCAACGCGTTCAATGCCAACACCGAGCTGAATATTCGTCACGCGACGGGCCGCCTCACCATCAGCGAGACCGGCGTCAGCATCCCGGCGTTCCAGACCCCGATCACCATCCTTCCCCCGCGGATTGCACGGTTCTCGGCTCGCATCAGCTGGTAGGCGGCTAGCCGCACCGTCAGGCGCAGCGAAACGCCCCTGAGACGCAAAGGAGGGCCTCTTCGGAGGCCCTCTTCCTTTTTCTCTCGGGGGCGGCCCGCGCCCACCCGCCGACTATGATCCCTCCCCTCGTGAAGCCTCTGCTGACCGTCTTCAGTCTGCTCCTGTCAACCTACGCTGCGGCAGCTTCCATCCCCCTGAGCGTCGACCGAAAGACGAATGACGTCCCGGTCACGTTCGGGGTGCCGTTTCCCAAGGACGCCCTGCACTCTCCAGACCGCGTCCGGATCCTGAACGAACGGGGCCTCGAGATCCCCTCGCAGATCACCGAGGTGACGAGCTGGGCGCCCGCCGACCCGAGTCTCCAGTGGATCTGGGTCGACTTCATCACCGAGGGGTCTTCCCGCTACGTTCTCGAATACGGTCCACAAGTCCGCCGCGCCGCGATGCTGCCCGCAACCCTTCGCATCGTGAACTCGCAGCGGCCGAATGGCGGCCTCGAGGTGGACACGGGCGCGATCCGCTTCCGCGTCGCGCGCGGCGAGGGCGGTTTCATCGAAAGCGCAGAGATCCTGGGTGCCACCACGGGCCCTGGGACCTTGAAGGCGCTCAAGTCGCCGGGGGGCCGCGGGGCCTTCCTCGATCTCCTCGACGACCAGGGCCGCGATGGGTCAAGAGCGGTAGTGACGTTTACGGCAATCGAAAAAGGCAGCGGTCCTCTTCACGCGATTCTTCGCGTAGAGGGCGAGCACCGCTACGCGCGACCCGACAATGCCGACTCCCCCTTCGTGACCCGGATTCACGTCTGGGCCGGCAAACCCTGGGTCAAGGTTCTCCACACCATCGTGTACACGGGGGTTCCCGACAAGCGCCGAGAGCAGAGCGGACAACACGCGCACATCGCGACGAAGGGCCAGCCTCTTCTCGTCGAGGACCCGAAGGATGTGGGCTTCACGGAGCCCAACGACCGCATCGCCGCCGCGGGCCTGACCCTGGCCCTTGCGGAGACTCCACTCACCGTGCGCACATCGACCGTCGAGGGGCCCTGGTGGCGGCCCGGCGAGGAAACGCGCGCCGAGGTCTTTGTGCGAGCCCTGCCCGTCTCGCTTCTGCAATCAGGCCCGAAACCGAACCGGATGCCCCCGGTGCCGGAATCTTCCGGCGGCACGCGGATCGGAGGCTTCCTCGCCTCCCTCACCGAAGGTGAAACGAAGATTCAGGAAAAGGAAAGGGCGGCCGGATGGTTCGCGGTCGAGGGGGAGCGCGTGGGTGTGGCGGCGGCCTTCAAGGACATCCTGCAGGAGTATCCGAAGGCGTTCACGGTGAGCCCCTCGGGCGCGTTCGTCGCGGCGATCTGGCCGGACGCGGTTGAGCCCATGTCCTTCGCGCGCTATTCCCTCAAGCCCGAAGTCGAGGAAGGCATCGAGACCATGGAGAACGGCGCCGCGGGCCTGGCCAAGACCACCGAACTTTCCTTCAGCCTTCACCGCAGCGGGGAAGGAACCTCGGCGGTTCGCGCCGCGCGCGCGCTGGTGGACCCTCCGGTGGTCTCAGCTCCGCCGCGCTGGTACGCGTCGTCGAGCGTATTCGGCCCCATCGCGCCGAGATCCGACACCCAACCGGATCTCGAACGCGCGATCGACACGAAGTTCGACTGGTGGCTCTACAACCAGAGCTTCGTGCCCTGGTACGGCATGTGGGATTACGGGGACGGCAAGCTCAGTTTCGACGTGCAGACCGCAGCCTGGGACATCTGGGGGAACAACGAACCGGCCCAGGATCTGCAGCTGTGGATGCAGTTCGCGCGCACCGGTGAGAGCCGCTTCGCGCGCGCGGCCCAGGCCCTCTCCCGTCACAGCATGGACGTGGACAACATCCACTGGCCGGGGGGGACCCTCTATCGCGGCGACACCAACACCTCCACCGATTATTGGAAGACGGTCGGGGCTCCCGAGGGTTCGCCCTACGTGGGCCTCGGTCGCCGGCATGGAGCGCAGCACTGGCTGAAGACACTCTCGGCCCACGTCTGGGTCGCGGGGTGGCTTGCCGACTATCACCTGACCGGCGATCATCGCGGCCTGGACATGGCCATCCAGACCGCCGACATGCACCTGCGCACCATCTTCGGCGAACACGATCTCACCGGCCGCAGGCTCTATCTCTCGATCTGGAACCTGAGCGAGGTCTGGAACGCCACCAAGGACCCGCGTTACAAGCGCGAACTGGACGCGCGTCTGGCCCGGCTTTTCGCCCTTCAAAAGGAACAGGGCGACAGCCTGATCGTGGAGCGGTACGGCTACTCGCACCATTACGTGATCTGGGGACTCGATCGACTTCTCTCGATAGAAGACCGCGCGGGGGCGAAACGGGAAATTGAAGGCGCCATCGCCCGGCACGCCCGAAGGGTGCGCGACGTTCCACCCTACAACCATCAGATGGAGTCGTACCTCTCGAGCCTCAGCACTCTCGTGGCCGGCTACAACCTCACCGAGGACGCGAGAATGTTGAGGGAAATGAAGAAGCGCCTGGAGATCCTGAAGCTCGATCCTCTGGGTGTTCCCATCGTCGCGGGGGCCAGGCAGGCCGATCTCGCGGCCGCCATCGAGAAGGCGTCGCACCTCCCCGGCGACCCGACGCGGCTGAACGGGCATGCCTTGTGGGCCGCGACGAACGGCCTGCGCGTTTTCGGATGGACCCACGCTTTCACTCTGCCTTACGCCTTGAAAACGCTCGAGGAGATCGAGCTCAGGAACCGGCCGCCCTTGAAGAAGCCCACGAGCTCACGCTGATGCGGAAGGCCGCCGAGGCGCTCGATCATGTGCTGCTCGGCGCTCCTACCCTCGAAGCGGGCATCGCCTGGCTCGAGGATCGCACTGGCGTGCGCGCCATGATGGGAGGCTCGCATCCCGGCCTTGGAACCTGGAACGCGCTCGCCTCGCTGGGCCCGGCGCAGTACGTCGAAGTCATCGCGCCCGATCCCGCACAGCCGGGTGTCGACACGTTCTACGTGCCCGGCCTTCGCGATTTCGTCGAGCCTCGAATCGCCGCCTGGGCCGCGCGACTGGGGAATCTCCGGCACTTCACATCCGCTCCTCCGAAGGCCCTGCTCTGCGAGCCGCTTGGTCAGGGCTCACGCGTCCGGCCGGATGGAACCCGCCTTGCCTGGTCCCTCGCGTTTCCCAAAGACCGCGAGCGCGGAACGTTCGGCGGGGCGCTTCCCTTCCTCATCGAATGGGATGAGGCCTCCGCTCACCCCGGGGGTTCGGCCCCTTCGGGACTTCGACTGCGATCGATATCGATCGGCCACCCGGATCAAGCGGCCCTGAACGGAGCGCTCGAGGCTTTGGACATCGAAGGCGCGGCTCGTGAAGAGAAAGCGGCGTCCATCCGCATCGAACTCGAGACCCCAAAGGGTGTGGTGATTCTCTAGCAGTCCGTGGTAAAAGTCGACCGCGAGCGAAAGTGAGAGATTTTTCGTCAGATCAAGGCGCCGAACCGCGGGAATACCGGGAGTATTTCAAGGTTTGGCAACGCGGAGCTCTGCGGAAAAGATCCGCTTTCGACGCGGAGGGACTTTCACCACGGGCTGCTAGCTGCTAGCGCAGGACGAGCGTGCGCCGATCCGTGCCGCCCTTCTCGGAGGCAACCGTGATCTCAACTTCAGCGCCGGCCGACGAGCCCGCCTTCACGACCCACGAAGTTGTTACGGTGTAGGGCGATGGCGACGATGACGAGACACTGCGACGCCCCGGAATATGACCCAGGGATTTCGCGAGGGAACCGTCCACCAGAGTGGCGCCCGAGAGTTTCAATGACGTCCGCACCGGTTTCGCGAGCTCGGCCACAATCGCCCGCCGGGTGATGTTCGTGGGCAGGTATCCCGCGTTCTCGACTACCACGTCCACGCGAAACAGTCCGCCAGCGAGGGCCGTGGCCTTCGCGTCCCTGATCGTGACGAGCGGCGACACCATCGCCATCTCGGTGAACCAGGGGACCTTTATGGCGATCTCGGCTTCGAGCATCGCGGGGGGGGGATTCTGCTGAGTGAACTTGCGACGCCAGCCTCCGATCTCCACATCGCCGAGTTGCGGATGTTTGAACGCCTTCCATGGCGCGAAGCCCGCGCCCTTCAGTTCCTCGTCGTTCCACCTGAGCCGCTCGGCCTCACTCACGCGCTTGTCGCTGTTGTAGTCGCGGCCGAAGCCGCCCCAGTGCTCGGGCACCCAGCCAATCACGCCGAAGTCGAAGTAGCCCCAGCTGATGAGTGTCCCGTGTCGCGAGACGCCATCGCCTGCCCACGACTCCTCGGAGGGCTGACCCGTGATCGCGGTAAAGCGATCCGCGAATTGACCGACGATCCGCAAATCCTCTGCTTCATGGTTCGCGTGGGGCTCCGTAGAGGGGAGCTTGTAGAGGAAGCCGCCGGCGGTGTGGTTGTGAACGATCCCGGTGATGTTGGGGTGAGCCACGATGAAGTCGAGGGTCGCGCGCGTTTCGTTCTCCGACAGGGGGAAGGCACCGGCGCCGTTCTGCCTGTAAGGAAGGGCCCAGGTGCGCGGAAAGTTGCGGTTCATATCGATGCCGCCGACCCCGTCTTCGTTGAACGAACCATCGCCATCGTTGTCGAGGCCTTCGGAAAGCACCAGGTAGTACTCGCCGCCGGTTTCGCCAGGGCCGCGCGCAACCATGATCCGCGGATCCTCACGCGACGCCTTGAACGTCCCGTGGGGGCTCTTCACCCTCATCTGAGTCGTGACGCCGTCGCCGTCGAGGTCCTCCGCCTTGTCTTCATCCAGAAGACCGTCGCCGTCTTCATCCCACGGATTGAGCGTCGACCTCAAGTTGTCGGGATTCTTGAGAGCGTAGTCGGACCCGTCGGGGTTGAACTTGGGGCGCAGATAGAGAGTGCGCGTGTCGAGCAGTGCGGTGACCGCTGGATCCTTTCCGTAGTTCGAGGTGTAGTGCCAGATCAGATACAGCACCATCTCCGAGCCCGCGAGTTCGCCCGCATGAACGCCGCCGTCGATGTAGTAGCCGGGCTTCTCCTCGGGGGTCTTGATCTTCCGGTTCGTGAGTTCGACGACCCACAGATCCTGGCCCTTGAAGCTCTTGCCGATCGACGACACGCGGGCGAGGTCTGGATATTTCGCCTCGATCTGCTTCAGAAATGCCGCGGCGTCAGCAGCGTCGTGGTACTTCGTGAAGTCCGCCGAGCCGTCGGCCCGCAGCACCTGCGCCGACGCGCTGGTGGAAAGGGTCAGGAGGATGGCCATTCCCAAAGTCGTTCCATGTTTCATTGAGGTCCTCTTCGTCCGGAAAGAAAGCGGCCGAGGCCCGCGAGGGCCATGGCCGCGAAAGACAGAAGGAAGTATTGCATCGGAACCGCGACGCGCCATTCGTAAAGAAAGGGCGACTCGAAGACCAGATAGTAGAGGGGCACGATCAGCCCGAGGACGGCCGCCCTCGGGGTCGTCCGGAGCGACAGGATCACCCCGATGAGAACGAGTGCCGGTACGATGAACCAGGCCTGATGGATGAGCCTCAGGGGCGCGCGCAGGAAAGACGCGGCACCGGCAACGGCCGCGAGGCGCGTCTCATCAACCTTCGCATCGTATTCGGGAGCGGGAGGTAGAGGCGGCATTTCCCTGTCCGGGCTCGGCGGCCTGGCCCCGACGGCAAGCAGGGCGGGAGGACCGTCGGTGAAGAGAAGCATCATGGCCATGCGGCGCACCATCGCGCGTGCGTACCAGAACGGACGAGCCTTGATGACCTCGGTAGCGCGCCGATAGCGATCGCGATCACGGGCGATGCCCTCGGGCTCGGCCCACCACTGGAGGTAGTCGGGCCGGCCATAGCGCTCCGCTTCCTCGGCGATCACCTGCTTGTCCCACACCCGCGCGCCATATTCGCGGCCGCCGGCGTCGGCCACACCCTGCCAGAGGGTGATCCCTCCGTTGATGCTGACCGGAACGAACTCGCCGAAGACCAGCCAGTTGCGCAGCGTGATCGGAGAGACCACCAGAAGCGACGTGAATGCCACGAGGCTTGAGAGAAACAAGGCCCGCCGCGTGCGGCCGAGCAGGAGGAACAGAAATACCGCGGCAAAGGGCCCGAGCAGAACCACGTTGGGGCGGATCCACACACCCGCGCCGATGAGTACGCCCATCGCGGCGAGCCGGATCGTGACGTTCCTTCCGGAAACCCCGCCCTGGACCGCCGGCAGCGCGACGAAGAACGCGAGAAGAAGTGGGATCGAAGCCACCGCGTCGGCGAGGATCAGGTTCGACGTCGCCGCAATGTGCGGAGAGATGGCCACGAGCAGTCCGGCGAGAACGCCCGTCGCGAGTCCCGAGGCGCGCCAGGCGAAACCGAACACGATCAGCGCGGCCAGGGAGGTCAAGACGTCCTGGGCAAGGGCAACCACGGGAAAGCTGCGGCCCACCGTCGCGTAGACGGACGCCAGAAACAGCGGGTACCCGGGAGGCCGCGAGGCCAGACCCGTGCGGGCGGGATCCCAGACCTTCGGGAAGAGAACTCCCTCGCCGCGCAGGATCGCCATGGCGGTGTCGTCGTACCGGCGCGCCATGCGCGATCCGTCCTGCTCGGGAGTGTGAAGGAGCGCAACACCGTCTGCGAGGTAGAGGCCCCGTACGAGAAGAGCCAGCAGGAAGATCAGGCCGCAGGCGAACGCGAGACGACCACTCCGAATCATGAACCCGCCGGTGCGCCGGCCTTCCGACCCGCCGCAATCGCCCGACCAATCACCGAGTCGAGATCCTCGAGCGGAGAACCCACGAGCTTCGCAGTCGGCCGCGCGTCCGCGACTTCGTCGCAAAGGAGGCAGTCAAGATCGTGAGGCCGAAGGCCGAAATAGCCGGAGGCGCGCGCGATCGCGATCGCTTCTTCGACCGGCCTCTCCCTGATCTCAATGCTCCTTCCCATCGATCCGGAGATACGGGAGATGAGAGAGCGATACGAGAGGATCTCGGGGCCGACGAGGTCGAGCACTCTCGGCGACGATTCGCCGGGGTTCAAGGCCGCGATAGCCGCCCGCGCCGCGTCCTCGACCGAAATCGGCTGCAGTCGGTACGCTCCATCGCCGGGCATTTCGATCGCGGGTTCAACAAGCATGCGGCCGATGAGAGGGGTAAGAAACTCATCTCCGTGACCGAAGATGTAGGAGGGGCGGAAAACCGTGGCATCGAGGGGAGAACGAAACAGCGCCACTTCACCGGTCATCTTGGCGAGAAAGTACGAATTCGTGCAGTGGGGGGATATGCCGTAGTGCGCGATGCCCAGACCGCTGAAGAAGACCATGGAGCGCACGCCAGCCTGCCGGGCGGCGGCCAGCACGTTCACGATTCCCGAGGGCTCAGTTCGATCTGAAGCCGCGGAGCTTGTGGTTATCGAGGCCGTATAGACAATTCCGGCGCAACCCGAGAGGAGCGGAACCAGCGATTCGGTCTGGGATCGCTGCAGATCCGCGACCCTCGCGGGAACCCCGCCAAGGGAACGAACGATCTCAACCCCCGCCTCGGATCGCACCACACCCACCGCTTCGATGCCACGGCTCGACGCCTCCGCCAGAATCCGCCTCCCCACAAAGCCGTTGGCTCCGATTATGGCGATCTTCCGCAGCATGCAGGTCCACGAGGGTACCATCGGCCGCAGGCCCGCCTATTCAACTCGGCCTGCTAAAATGCCGGGCGGCGGTCGTCCGGCCGCCCACCCGACCAGCTTTTCGGCCATGCTTGAAGGAACTGAGTATCCCCTTAAGGCCGTCTCATCCCGTAACTGAAAGAGAGTAAAGAAGTGCGTTTAATGAAGACTGTTGCGTTCGTAACCCTCGCGGCCATGGCGGCCGTTGCCTGCGGCAAGGGCCCGGCCCAGGCCGCGATCACTGCCGCGGACACCGCGGTCCAGGGCGCTCGGGCGGAAGGCGAGAAGTTCGTTCCCGAGCAGTTCAAGGCCCTCTCCGACGCAAACGCGGCGGCGAAGACCAAGTTCGACAGCGGCGACTACAAGGGCGCCCTCGAGGGGGCCCAGGGCATCCCGGCTCAGGCAAGTGCGGTGATCCAGGCTGCCGGCGCCAGGAAGACCGAGCTCATGGAGTCGTGGAAAGCGATGGAAGGCACCCTCCCGACGATGGTCGCCGACATCACGAAAAAGGTCATGGAACTCTCCGCCGCGCGGAAGCTTCCCGCGGGCCTGGACAAGGCCGCCGTCGAAGCGGCCAAGACCTCTCTCGATGGCGCGACCGCGGTGTGGACCGAAGCTGGCGCCGCTTTCGCCTCGGGCGACGTCATTGTCGCGGTGGCCAAGGCGACCCAGGTCAAGACGGTCGCTGAAGAGCTCATGACCAAGTTGGGCATGGCTCCCGCCGCCGCGGCCGCGCCCGAAGCCGCTCCTGCGGCCGCCGAGCCCGCAAAGAAGTAACTCGTCGACGAAGCTCGAAAGCCTCGAGCCGGCGACCGATCCTCACCGGGTCGGTCGCCTTTTTTCTTGGCGTTCCGTTAGTCTCCCCTGATCCCAATGTCCGCCGGTCCCATGAACACCGCACCCGGGAAGAGCGTGTGGTCCCGCTTCGGCGTCGAGCCATCGGAGCAGCGGGGGGCCGCCCTCATGCTGGCCCATTCCGCGTTCATGGGCTTCGGCACCGTCTTCTTCGAGACCGCGGCCGCCGCCCTCTTCCTCGGCCAATTCGGGGCTTCCGCGCTGCCCTCCGTCTACCTCGCGGCCGCCGGCCTGTCCGCGGCCGCGGGCTACTTCTACTCGCGGCTGCAGAACCGCCTGTCGTTCGCCGCCCTCATGACCGGAACCCTGGTCAGCCTCCTGGTGGTGGTGAGCGCCCTGCGGGGCGCGCTCTTCTTCACCCAGGCGGCGGCACTGTTCTTCTTCGCGATGGTTTTCTATCGCGTTTTGTCCATCCTGACCGACCTCGAGTACTGGGCGGTGGCGGGCCGGCTCTACGACCTGCGCCAGGCGAAGCGCCTCTTCGGCTTCATCGGAACCGGCGAGGTGGTGGCGCGGATCATCGGCTCGTTCTCAGTACCTCTCCTCCTGACCATTGGCGGCGTTCCGAACCTTCTGATCCTGTCGGCACTCGCGCTGCTGCTCTGCGTAATCCTCCTGCGCCGCATCCTGCCGATGATCCCCGCGGACGAGGGCCCGAGGCAGACCACCGCGCAGAAGGAGGCCGGGTCCTCGATCGGCTCCCTCGTTCAGGATCCCTACCTGCGTTTCGTTCTCATCGTGGCATTTTGCGGCATCCTCGGGAAGTACCTCGTCGATTTCGCTTTCCTGCAGCAGGTAAAGCTCCGGTTCGACGACGCCAAAGAGGTGGCCTCGTTCTTCGCCCTCTTCTCCGGTATCTCGCAGTGCGCATCGCTTCTAACCCGCGTGTTCCTCTCGGGCCGCGTCCTTGCCGCGATCGGCGTCCATCGTGGCCTGCTCGTCCTGCCCGGAGCGCACGTGGTCTGCACCACCCTGCTAATGATCGCCGGGGGCCTGAGCCTCGGCCCCGATCCCGTCTTCTGGCTGGTGGTCTTGAACCAGGGCATCTATAAGACGCTCAAGCATCCAATCGACAATCCATCTCTCAAGACGCTCTACCAGCCGATACCCAAGGACCGGCGCCTTTCCCTCGCCATCGCCGTCGACGCCATTCTGAACCCGGCGGGAATCGCCCTTTCGAGCGCGCTGATGGTGCTTTTCACCAGCGTCTTCCACTCCGATCCGGTTCGGTTCGCATGGGCGCTTCTTGCCTGCTTCCTGTTCTGGCTGTGGAGCGCGCGCCAGGCCGCGACCGAGTATGTCCGGGCCCTCGTGGTCGCCCTGCGCGGCCGGATCGAGGACGTCGAATTCGCCTTCGACGACGAAGCCGCTATCGAGTCACTCCGAACCACGCTTCGCAACGGCAACGAAGAAGACGCCCTCGTGGCCCTCCAGATCCTCGGCGACCACGCCCCCGCGGCATTGAGCCCGATGCTCAGCGATCTCGCGAGCCACCCGGAAAAGGCGGTCCGCCGGGCCGCGCTCGAGCGAATCGAGGCCCACAAGCCCCAGGGCATCGCGAGCAAGCTGCGCGAGCGGCTGGACAAAGAGCCTGAAGATGCCTTGCGGGCGCAGGCCCTGCGTGCGCTGGCCGCGGTCGAGGGTGCTTCGAGCCATGCCGAGCTCGCGCGTCATTCCGCGAGCCCGATCCTGGCGCTGCGGGAGGCCGCCCTCCTCGGCCTCCTTCGGTTGCGGCACAAGGACGGGACCGCCGGTGTTCACGAGCTGGCCCGGTCGACCGACCCGAAGCAAAGATCCGCGGCGGCCCGGCTGATCCGCCTCGCCGGGGGACCGGAAGAAGTCCCGATTCTCAAAACCCTGATCGAAGACCCGGAGGTCGCGGTGAGCCGCCTGGCCATCTTCGCGGCCGGCCAGATGAAGGATCCGACCCTGGTCCCTCTCCTGATCCAGCGCGTGACCAGGCGGGGTGTGCTCGGCGCTTCCCGCGCCTCGCTGGCTCTTGCCGGGGAGGCCGCCCTCCAGCAGATGGTGAACGCCTTCGAAGGCACCGACCGCAGCGATGTGCGGCGCGGCCTGGTCTCGGCCATGAGCCGGAACCGCTCGGAGGGAGCCCTCCGTTTCCTGATCTTGAAGCTCGACATCGAGGACATCGCGGTGCGGCAGGAGGTCGTTCGCGCCCTTGCCCACAGCCGTTTCTCCGCCACCGAGGGCGAAGACCTGGAGCGGATCGAGGAACTCGCCAGGAAAGAGGCGGCAAGGGCGCTCGGGACATTGTTCCAGGCGAGGGATCTCGATACCGCCCAGGGAGCCGAGACACTGCGCCGCGCGCTCCTCGGCTCTCACCGGAACACGCGTGAGCGAATCCTCCTGCTCCTGGGAATGACCCGGGATCCGAAGGCCCTTCTGGCCGTGCGCACCCATATAGACGCCCCGCACAAGGATCGCCGGGCCTACGCCGAGGAGATTCTCGACGTGGTGTTGTCGCGGGAAGAAAGAGCGCTGTTCATGCCCGCGATAACCGGGGCCATCGAGAACATGACCGAGGAACAGGTCGAGCATCTGGGCCTCGTCCGCGGCACCGCGGCCGAACGCGTCAAAGCCCTTTTCCTCGATCCCTCGCCCGGCGTCGAGTCGTGGATCCGGGCGGCCGCCCTCGAGGCCGCTCCGCGCATGAAGGTGGGGGGTCTCGATCGCGCGATCGAGACCTTCCTCACCACCTCGATTGGCGCGGGTTTCACAAAGACGGGAGAATGGAGTCTGGGCGCGCTGCGCGGCCTGATTCGCGCGAAGGGAGTAGGACCGATGTTGCTGATCGAGAAGGTCATCACGCTCAAGGCGGTGGAGATGTTCGCGCGCACGCCCGAGGACGTCCTCGCGGATGTCGCCGCCCTCGCCGAGGAGGTCCGGTTCAAGGCCGGCGACACCATCTTCTCCAAGGGGGACTCCGGTGAAAGCCTCTACGTGATCGTCCAGGGAGAGGTGAAGGTGCACGACGCCGGCATGGATCTCAAGCGCCTCAAGGACAAGAGTGTTTTCGGCGAGCTGGCGGTGCTCGATCCCGAGCCACGGTCGGCCTCCGTCACGGCGATCACCGACACCCACCTCCTGCGCCTCGACAGCGAAGCCTTTCTGGAGCTGATGTCGGGCAATATGGAGGTGGTGCGGGGCGTGCTCTCGGTTCTGTGTGACCGCATCCGGGAGAAGCTGATCGAGGCGAGACCCCCGGCAAACGCCGCCTTAAAGGGCTAATCCGTATTCGAGAATGGTCTGGTAGACTCCCCTCCCTTCGCGGGGCGGTTAGCTCAGCGGTGGAGCGTCGGCTTTACACGCCGCAGGTCGCAGGTTCGAATCCTGCACCGCCCACCAATGAAACGACCGGGCCCGCAGCGAAGAACCGCGGGGTGGTAGTTCAGTTGGTTAGAACGCCGGCCTGTCACGCCGGAGGCCGCGGGTTCAAGTCCCGTCCACCCCGCCAGCCGCTTAGCCCCCTCCGGGCAAGCCGTCTGCCGGCTCTCACCACTCTGGGTCTGTCGCTTAGGCTCGTGCCCCGTGAAAATCCTTCCCTTGGCTCTTCTGGTCGCCTTGTCCGCGACGTTCGCGGAGACCGCCGAATTCGCGGCGGCGTGCCCTGCGCTGCCCCAGCCACCCTCGCCCGCCCAGATCGAGGAAGGTACGAAACGCGCGCGCGACCGGGGTTTCCTCTGGCGGGTTTCCCGCGACGGCCGCACCTCATTCCTCTACGGCACGATCCATGTCGGCCGCCTGGAATGGCTGTTCCCGGGGCCGGAGGTTCTGCAGGCCGTTCGATCGAGTGACGTGGTCGCTCTGGAACTCGACATTCTGGATCCTCAAATGGGCCAGCGGCTTCGAGATGGCATGGCCCTCAAAACGGGGCACGATCTGCCGAGGCCCCTCAAGGAGCGGCTGCAGACCCAGCTCAAGGTGGCATGCCTGCCCGAGGAGATCCTGACCACGACCGCCCCCCTCATGGTCGCGACCACGCTCACGATGATGGCGGGACGAAGGGAGGGTCTCGATCCGGCCTACGCGATCGACCCCATCTATGCCGGCATGGCGCGCGGACTTGGCAAGCCCGTCGCCTCTCTCGAAACTCCGGAGCTTCAACTCGACCTCCTGCTTGGCGGTTCCCCACGTGAGATCGAAGCGGCGGTTGAATCGGCCCTCGACGATCTCGAGCGGGGCGAGGCGGGACCGCTCGTCGGACGCATGGCCGACATGTGGGCCAATGGGCAACTGGGCGAACTCGAGAACTACGAGAAGTGGTGCGAGTGTGTCGAGACCGACCTGGACCGGCGAATGATGCAACGCCTCCTTGATGACCGGAATCCGGGCCTCGCGAAGGGGATCGCGGAAATCCATGCCTCAGGGAAGACAGTGTTCGCGGCGGTCGGGAGTCTCCACATGATCGGCCGGACGGGCCTTCCCGCCCTTCTCGAAGGACGCGGCTACAAGGTCGAGCGAGTCGCGTTCAGACCCTAGAAGCCTGGGCGGCCCGGCTCGCATAGGCCTTGAGGCCCTCGCCCAGAATCCGGATGGCCCGTCGGAGGTCATCGCAGTTGAGGACGTACGCCATGCGAACCTCGTTCGAGCCAAGTCCGGGCGTCGCATAGAAGCCGGCGGCGGGAGCCACCATGACCGTGGCGCCCTCGAAGGAGAAGTTCTCGAGCATGAAGCGGGCGAAGTCGTCGCTGTCTTTCACCGGCAGCCGGGCCACGACGTAGAAAGCACCCTCGGGCTTGCGAAGGAACACGTCGGGGATCTTCCCAAGCTCCTCGAAGATCACATCGCGCCGCTTCTGATATTCGGCGCGGACGCCCTCGTAATAGTCCGCTCCGATGTCCGCCATGCCCAGGGCAAGGACCTGGGCGAGGCCGGGAGGCGAAAGGCGTCCCTGGGCCGCGCGGTTCACGGACGCGATGACCTCGGCGTTGCGGGAGACGAAACAGCCGAGCCTGATGCCGCAGGCGCTGAAGCGTTTCGACAAGGAATCGACCACGACCACACGGTCTTCAAAGCCCTTGAGGGCCAGGGCCGACGTGGCGCTCCTGCCGTCGTAGACGAACTCCCGATACACCTCGTCCGATACGAAAAAGAGGTCGTGATCCCGACAAAAGCCCGCGACGCGTTCGACTTCCTCCCGTGAATACACGGTGCCGGTGGGATTGTTCGGGTTGCAGAGGAGGACGAAACGCGTGCGCTCGCTCCGTGCGGCCTCGAAGGCTTCACGGCCGGGGAGATGGAATCCCTCTTCGCCCCGGCACCGAACCGGAATGAGCTTCACCCCCGTCATGGCCGCGAACGAGCTGTAGTTCGTGTAGAAGGGCTCGGCGACGATCACCTCATCGCCGGCCCCGGCCAGGCACAAAAAGGCGAAGAAGACCGCCTCGCTGCCGCCGGTGGTGGCGATCAGGTGTTTCGGTTCAACCTCGAGGCCCACCGTCTCGTAATACCGGCACAGCGCCGCGAGGTACTGGGGCGTGCCCGCCGAAGGCGAATAGGCGATGACCGGGTCGACGGAGGCAAGGCGGTCGCGCATGACCTTCGGCGTCTCGAGGTCAGGCTGGCCGATATTGAGGTGCAATACGCGAACCCCTCTCGCCCTGGCCGCGTCGGCGTAGGGTGCTAGCTTGCGGATGGGCGAGGGCGGAAGGGCCAGGCCTCGGGCAGAAACATTGGGCACGCTCTAGATCTCCACGCTTAACGGGATTTTTCTCTTAGACTCCGCGCATTCTGCGCGTTCGGATTTCCCGAACCGTCCTCATTCTAGGTCTTACAAAATGCTGGCAGGTTTTGGCCGGTTCCTCGTCCTCATAACTCTCACCACTCTCGGAGCGCTCACCGCCTCCTCGCCGGTGACCGGAGCCTTCACGGGCGTCGCGGTGGCGACCGGCATCCTGATCCTCGAAGGGCTTGCGGCGAGAACCGCGCCCCGGACGGTTCTCTCCGGAAGCTTCGGCCTGCTCGTGGGCCTCGTTCTCGCCGCCCTCTCAGGCGCCGTTCTCGCTCCTGGAGTCACCCCTTTCGAGGCCGCGGTCAGGGTCGGGCTCGGCGTGGGTCTTGGGTGGATCGGCTTCGCCACCGGCGTGAAACGATCGGACGCCTTTTCCCTCTCCCGCCTTCGTTCGGACTGGGAGGGGAGCGGAGAGGCTCCGCCCGCCGCGACCACCCCGAAGATCCTCGACACTTCCGTGATCATCGACGGTCGCATCGCGGAGATCGTGGAGGCGGGCTTCATCGAAGGACCGCTCGTCATTCCGCAGTTCGTCCTGGTCGAGCTTCAGCAGGTGGCGGATTCTTCCGACCCCCTGAAGCGCAACCGAGGGCGCCGCGGTCTCGACATGCTCCAGAGGCTCCAGAAGAATCCGGTGAGCCCGATCCTGATCGTCGACACGGACTTCACGGACGTGAGGGAAGTGGACCTCAAACTCATCGAACTGGCGCTCGTCACGGACGGAAAGATCGTCACCAACGATTTCAATCTGAACAAGGTCGCCCAGCTACGCGGCGTGAAAATCCTCAACATCAACGATCTGGCGAACTGCCTGCGCCCGCTCGTCCTGCCCGGCGAACCGATGAGGATCTTCGTCAGCAAGGAGGGCAAGGAGCACGGCCAGGGCGTCGGCTATCTGGACGATGGAACCATGGTCGTCGTCGAGGGCGGCCGAAGAGCCCTCGGCCGCACCATCGATGTGAACGTCACCACCGTCTTGCAGACCGCGGCGGGAAAGATGATCTTCGTGCGTTGGCCCGACGCCCCCGCCGAGGAACTCTCCCGCAAGGACCCCCGGCCGGTGCTGCGCCGCAACGATTCGAAGATCACCGCCGAGATGCCGGCCGCGAGCGCGGCCTTGAGAGATACCGGGGAAGTGCCGCTGGCCTCGAGGCAGACCGCCGAGGCGCTGCCGCTCGTCGCGAACGGCACGAACAACCGGACCGCGTAGGCGCGTTCGAGCGTGCGCTGGGTTTAGCTTGATCCGGCTCGCTCTCGCGATCCTCACCGCAATCCTCGCGACGGCGATCTTCGCGCCGATGGGAATCCTCGCCTGGCCCTTCCGGCGCGACGGCGAGGTCGGGTTCCGGGTAACCCGGCTCTGGGCGCGGGCCATTCTCGCGGCCGCGGGGGTTCGGGTGACCACCGAGTCGTTGGCGAAACTGCCTGAAGGCCCGGTGGTCTTTGTCTCCAATCACGTGGGCGCCATCGACATCCCTATCCTCTTTGCGGCCCTCCCAAGGTCGTTCCGGATCGTCTACAAGAGTTCACTTGCCTGGGTGCCTCTCATGGGCCAGTTCCTCATCGCCGCACGCAACATTCCCATCGATCGGTCCCGGGCCTTCAGGGCCAGGCGCAGCCTCCGGCGGGCGGCACGGCGCATCCACAGCGGCGTGTCGGTGGCGCTCTTTCCGGAGGGGACGAGGAGCGGCGAGGCGCCCATGGGCGCCTTCAAACGCGGCAGCTTCAAGCTCGCGGTGGAGGCTTCGGCCCCCGTGGTGCCGGTCAGCCTGATCGGCCTGCGCGCGGTGACCAGGCCGGGACGCCTGGTGCCCGGTGTGGTCCATGTAAGGATCCATGCGCCGCTCGAGACCGCCGATGGTTCGGACGCGGTCGAATCGCTCACCACGCAGGCCGAGGCGATAATCCGGGGAGAGGTTGAATGAAGATCACGAACAAGGCTCGGGCGTGCTGCAGTGCGGCACTGCTGTTTGCCGGGGCCTCGATCCCCGCCGGACACGTCGAGGCTATGGGCCCGGACAACCTGGCCCGCGCGATCGAAGCGATCCTGAAGCGGGACGTGTTCGTGCCTGCGATCGTGGCGATCGATATCCGCGACCTCGACACCGGCCAGGTGCTGTTCGAGAAGAACGCGAGCCTCAATGTGAAGCCCGCCTCGACCATGAAGCTCTTCACCACGGCGGCGATCCTCGACGCGGAAGGGCCCGAGGGGGCGGCGGCTCCGACCACGATCGAGACCGCCGGTCGTCTCGACGGGATGGGTCGGGTTCTGGGCGACGTCTATCTCATCGGCCGCGGCGATCCGAATCTCTCCGACCGCTTCGAATGGCGCGCCACCAAGGACCCCTTCGATCAGCTCGCCTCCGACCTCAAGGACGCCGGTATCACGCGGATCGAAGGCCGCCTCGTGGGCTACGACGGCCTCTTCTCAGAAGAAACCATTCCCGACAGCTGGACCGCCGACGATCTCGTGTGGTCCTACGGTGCGGAGGTTTCGGCCCTGAGCGCCTTTGACAGCGCGATCCGTCTGCGGCTCGAACCGGGCGAACGCGAAGGCGACGCCACCCGGCTGGTTTTGAAGCCAAAGACGGAATTCCTGCGGATCGAGAATCGAACCCTGACCTCGGCAGAAGGTGAAAAGGCGGAGATCACGCTGACCCGGCAGCTGGGATCGCGCGTGGTCGTCCTCGAGGGCAGCGTGCCTCGCCTGGGAGCGGCCTGGACGGGCGCGGTCGCGGTGCCACAGCCCACTCTCTTCGCGACCACGCTGCTCGCGGAAGCCCTGACGCGCCACGGGGTGAGCGTGCGCGACGGCTGGCTCACCTCCCGCGAGAATCTGCCCGCATCGCTCCGCCCCCTCGCCTCGTTGCGCGGGCCGGCGGTGGCCGAACAGATCCGCGTGGTCAACAAGGAGAGCCAGAATCTCCATGCGGAAACCCTGCTGCGTCGCCTCGGGCTCGCGGCGTACAAGGACGCGTCGGTGGAAGCGAGCCTGCGCGCGCGCGCGCAGTTTCTGAAGGGCCTGGGCGTCCGGGCCGGGACGACGGACATGTTCGACGGTTCGGGACTGTCGAGGTCCGACCTCGTGACCACGCGTGCCGTCGTGGATCTTCTGGCCGCGATGGCGCGGCATCCTTACGCGAAGGCATTCAGAGAGTCCCTGCCCATCGCCGGCGTCGACGGAACCCTAAGGCGGCGCATGGTGGGTTCGAAAGCGCAGGGGCGAGTCTTCGCGAAGACCGGTTCGCTCCGCCACGTGAACGCGCTCGGGGGCTACGTGGACTCGGTCTCGGGCCGGCGGCTCGTGTTCTCGATCATCGTGAATCATCACACGCGGCCCGCGAAAGAAGCGCTCGACGCGATGGATGAGATCTGCGCGCTCCTGGCCGAGCTCAAGTAGACGCCGCTTCCGCGGCCGATCGGACCCGGTCCAGGGCCCCCTCCGACTAGTCTCCTTGTGGTGGCGGCAATCGAAATTCCGGAACAAACCCGCGAAGACATCATCCTCGACGGCCTCAACGAGGCCCAGCGCGGAGCAGTGCTGCACGGCTTTGGCCCGCTGCTCATCGTGGCCGGCGCGGGCACCGGAAAAACCACGGTGCTCACCCGGCGCATCGCGCACCTCATCACCACCCGGCAGGCCCGGCCCGAAGAAATCCTGGCCCTCACCTTCACGGAGAAAGCCGCGCGTGAGATGTCGGAACGCGTGGACCAGCTCGTGCCTTATGGCTACACCGAGAGTCTCATCGCGACGTTCCATGCCTTCGGCGACCGGATCCTTCGGGAGAACTGTTTCGCGGCGGCCCTGCCCGCCGATTTCAGAGTCCTGTCGCGGGCCGATGAAATCGTCTTCTTGCGAGAACGCCTCTTCTCTCTGCCGCTTGAGCGATTTCGCCCGCTGGGTGATCCTGGCCGCCATCTTTCCACCCTCGTCGAGTTCACATCCCGCGCCAAGGACGAGGACGTCTCGCCCGATGACATCCGGGCCTTCGCGGAATCGCAACGGCGCGCGGCCGAGGCTTCAAGCGGCGACGAAGCTCTGGCCGTACGGGAACGGGCGCTCGACCTGACCGAAGCCGCGGAGTTTTTCCGGGCCCAGCAGGACGCGCTCTCGGCCTCGGCCCTCGTGGATTTCGGCGATCAGATTCACCTGACCCTGAAGCTCCTGCGCCAGCGGCCCGATGTGGCGGTGTCTTTGCGAAAACGTTTCCGCTACATCCTGGTCGACGAGTTCCAGGACACGAACCACGCGCAGCTCGAGCTGATCCGTCTGATCGCGGGCGAGGGAAATCCCAACATCACGGTGGTGGGCGACGACGATCAGGCGATCTACCGCTGGCGGGGAGCCGCACCCGCGAACCTGATCCACTTCCTCTCGCTCTATCCCGAGGCGACACGGGTGGTGGTGCGCCAGAACTATCGGTCGACCCAGGAAATCCTCGACACCGCCTACCGCCTGATCACCTACAACAACCCTCATCGCCTCGAGGCCATGACCGGTCTCGACAAAAGGCTCGTGGCCGAACGGGGTGCGGGAAAAAATGTGGCCCAATGGCGTTTCCCCACGGTCTCGGCGGAAGCCGACGCAGTGGCCAGGGCCATCGAAGGGTTCCAGGGCGAGGGTGTCCCACTCGGCGAGATCGCCATCCTGGTGCGGAACAACGCCGACGCCGACCCTTTCCTGCGCGCTCTCAACATGCGCGGGCTCCCCCATCGCTTCTCCGGGGGGGCGGGGCTGTTCGAGCGGCCCGAGGTGCGCAGCCTCATCGCCTTCCTGAGACTTGTGGCTGCCCCCGACGATTCGGTCTCTGCCTGGGCCCTCGCCTTCTCGGAGATCTATGCGTTCGATCCAGTCGACCTTTCGCGAATGTCGCGGTACGCCTCCAAGAAGACCCGGCCGCTGCTCGAGGTCCTGCGCGAACTCGAAGGGAATGGCGACCTCGCATCAATCGGAGGGGCGTCGCGCGAAGCGGCCAGGAAGTTCGTGGCCGACATCGTGCGCGGCGTCTCCAGCATGGCGCACAAGCGCACGGGCGAGGCGCTCTACGAGTTCTTGAAGGAGTCGGGATACCTCGCGCGCGTGGCCGCGGTGTCGTCCTCCAAGGACGAACGTAAGGTCGCGAACATCGCGCGCTTCTTCGAGATTGTTCGCGGATTTTCGGTGGTGGCCGAGAACGACAACATTCCCGCGTTCGTGGCCCGCTTCGACCTGCTGCGCGAAGCCGGCGAAGACCCCGCCGCGATCCAGGTTCAAGAAGACGACGCGGTCAACATCATGACCGTTCACAAGGCCAAGGGGCTCGAGTTCAAGGTGGTGTTTGTCGCGAGCTGCGTCGATCAGAAGTTCCCGCTCCGGCGGCGGAGCGACCCCCTGCCTCTTCCCGCGGAACTGCTCAAGAGCGATATCTCGCCGGGCGACGCTCACCTGATGGAGGAGCGACGTCTCTTCTACGTCTCAATGACCCGGGCGAAAGACGACCTCATCCTCACGTCGGCGGATGACTATGGCGCGGGAACCACGCGGAAGGTTTCGCGTTTCGTGGTCGAGGCTCTCGATCTGCCCTCCCCGAAGACCAGAGCCGTGAAGGCGTCGCCGATTGAGAGCATCGCGGCCTCGGCGCCGATTCCCGAGAGTCCCGAAGCACCGGGCGAGGCGGCGGAACCCGAGAGCCTCGCCCTCGCGATGGCCCCTCCTCTGCGCCTGTCGTTTCGGCAGGTCGACGATTACCTGACCTGCCCGCTCAAATACCGGTTCGTCCACCGAAACCGGATCCCGCTCCTCACCCACCACCGGGTGGTTTACGGCAGCGCGATCCACCAGGCGGTTCAGGAGATGTTCAAAGCGCGTCAGGCGGGCGTGAAGTTCGCGGTCGAGGAACTCGTCGCGGCCTTCCGGCGGGCCTGGGTTTCGGAAGGGTTTCTGTCGCGCGAGCACGAGGAACTGAGGCTCAAGGAGGGCGAGCGAACCCTCGAGCGCTTCTTCGAGTGGGAGAGCCGAAACCCGCTTCGGCCGACCGGAGTCGAAGAGGAGTTCTCCTTTCCGATCGGGCGCACCCGCGTGATGGGCCGGTACGATCTGGTGGTCGCGACCGACGAGGGCATCACGATCCTCGATTTCAAAACCGGTGATGTGAGCACGGAAGCCAAAGCGCAAAAGCGCGCCGAAGAGAGCCTGCAGCTCGCGATCTACGCCCTCGCGCATTTCCGGATCACGGGAAAGCTGCCGACGCGCGTTGAATTGCGTTTCCTCGAATCCGACCTCGTCGGCGGCTTCGCTCCCACCGAGGCTCTGGCTCTCGCCACGGAGATAACGATCGCGGATGTCGCGGATCGAATCTCGCGGGGCCAGTTCGAGGCGACCCCATCTCACGGCGCCTGTCGTCCGTGCCCTTTCCGTGACGTCTGCCCCGCGACCGCGAAGGACGACTGAGGGAGGGCGCTCTTGGGCGCGGAAGCCCGGCCGTGATCGTCCAGATCCATCCGTCCGACCTCTGGTTCCGCCGCTACTAGAGTGCCCTCATGAAGGGCTGCGCCCGATCCTGTCTGACCGGTTTGCTTGGCTTCATTGCCGTAATCTGGATGTTTCATCTCTGGTTTCGCACCCTCGGCATCGAGATCGAGGGTCCACGGCCCGGATCCATGGTAGCCGGATTCCTTACGGCGCTCTCGATCTCGCTGCTCTGGTCGGCCCGCGGCGTGCTTCGCAATCGCGGCCTGTTGCAGGATGCGGCTTCGGGCGTGTCGCCGATTGACGGGAAGTGGGCGGGCCTCTCGGGAACGATCCGCTCCACCTCGCCCCTCACGTCGCCGATCAGCCGGACGACGGCGGTCGCCTTCAAGTACCGGATTCATGAGACCGTGGGGTCGGGTAAGAGTCGTCATCAGGTCGCCCACTACGAGGGTACGGCTTTGGCGCCGGCCACGATCTCGACCGACCTCGGCTCCTTCAGGATGCTCGCGGTTCCGGAGTTCGACCTCGAGAACGCCACGGTCGACGCGGGCGTCGCGCGCCGAAATGCCCAGGCCTACATCGACGCGACGGAGTTCGAGACCCTCCACACCGCGAAGGAAGACCGCCAGACTCTTGAGAAAGAATGGACCGACGACGACGGCGCCTTTCGGCGGGACCGCCAGGGTACGGACCGCGTGGATCTCGCCAATTGCCGGTTCGACGAGCAGGTCATAGCGCAGGGCGAGCGGATCTGCGTGCTGGGCCTTTACTCCCAGAAACGTGGCGGGATCGTTCCTGATCCGAACTGGGCCCACCAATCGAAGATCATCCGAGGTGACGGCGAGACCGGGATCCGGCAGCTCGGAGCGAGGGCCAGGAAGTACACCATCGCCGCCCTTGTCTTCGCGACGGCCGCGGCGGGCATCTGCTTTGTGGTGATCACGGGGCGCTGGACCCCGTAGGCAAAGGGCTATGGCGCTCAAGAAGGCCTGCGAGAGCTGACTCCAGCCGCGGCGACTCGAAGGGAGCCTCCCCCCATCAACTCGCCGTCCTTCGCCCGAGCCCGCGGGCTGCGCACGATCACTTCGTTGAGCATGAGACCGGCAATGCCAGGCCCGGGGCGGGCTACACTTCTTCCGGCTTGCCGGCGGCACGCCATTTCTGTTCACCGCTGAATCTCACCCCCGAGCTCTGACATGACCCAAAAAACTCTCGCCTCCCTTCTCCTCGCGTTCCTGCTTCCGGCCGGAGCGGCGGCACAGGACGTAACCGTCATCCGTGCGGGGACGCTCATCGACGGAAATGGAAAAGCTCCGATCAAGAACGCGGTGATCGTCATCCGCGGCGATGTCATCGAGAGTGTTTCTTCGGGAACGCCCTCTCCCGAGATTCTTCGCGGAGCCACGCTCGTCGACCTTTCCCAGTCCACCGTGTTGCCCGGCCTCATGGATTGTCACGACCACATCATGGGCACTCCGGGGGACGGCGGCGACACGCAGATGCTCCAGGAGTCGGACGCCGACCAGGTTCTTCACGGCGTCAAACACGCGCGCATCACCCTCGAGGCGGGCTTCACCACGATTCGCAACGTCGGCTCGGGCAGCTTCGGCGATGTCTCGCTGCGGCGCGCCATCGCGAGAGGAGACATCGTGGGCCCGCGCATCTACGGCGCTGGTCCCGGCATTGGAATCACGGGCGGGCACGCGGACATCAACGGTTTTCGTGCGGACCTTCCCCTGCGCGGCTACGCTCAGATCGTCGATGGCGTCGACGATGTGCTGAAAGCGATTCGGCGGCAGGTGAAGTTCGGGGCCGATCTGATCAAGATCACGGCGAGCGGCGGCGTTCTCTCCGCGGGCGATTCCGTTCACCACGAGCAGTACAGCGAAGCAGAACTTCGCGCGGCGATCGAAGAAGCCACCCGCCTCGGACGTCGGGTGGCCGCCCACGCCCATGCCGCGAAAGCGATCGTGGCCGCGGCGCGCGCGGGCGTGGCGTCGATCGAACACGGAAGCTTCGTGGACGAGGAAGGAATCAAGGCGATGAAGGAAAAGGGAACGTACATGGTCCCGACCCTCTACACCCTCGATTTCATCATCAACGAAGGCAAACACAGCGGCGTGCCTCAGTACGCGATCGACAAAGCAATCGAGGTTTCAAAAGTGCAGCGGGGCAATCTCAAGAAGGCGTATCAGGCCGGAGTCAAGTTCGCCTATGGAACGGACGCGGCGGTGTTTCCGCACGGACGTAACGCAAAGGACTTCGCGATCCTCGTCGATCAGCTCGGCGTTCCTCCAATGGAAGCGATTCAAATGGCGACGAAGGCGGCGGCGGATCTCATCGGCATCTCCGACAAAGCCGGCACGATCGAAAAGGGCAAGTGGGCCGATCTCATAGCCGTGTCGGGCGACCCCCTGGCGAACATCCGGCTTCTCGAGGATGTGAAGTTCGTGATGAAGGGCGGAGTCATCTTCAAGAAGTAACTTCCCGCGACGTCTGCCCCGCAACCGCGAAGGACGAATAGGGCTTAGTACACTCGGCCCTTGTGACCGGGCCCCGAACACGACTTCTCGCCGCGCTGCTCACCGCCGCGGGTCTTGTGGCGGGCGGTTTCGAGGCCCACCTCGCTCCCCAGGCCGAGGGATGGTGGCATGGGTTCACGGGTGGGCCTTCCGGGGCGCGCATCGCCGGGGCCGTGTTGGCGGCCGCCCTGGTGTGGTTCGCGGGCGGATTCGTGAACGTGCGCGCGTTTCGGTGGATGGGGCTTGGAGTGCTGCCCTTTCTGCCGGCATTCACCGGTGTCTTCGCCCCCGCCCTTTTCTTGTCCGGTTTCACGATGATCCTGGTATTCGCGATCCTCGCCGGTCTCTCGCTCCGCGGTGTTCTCCCGAACTTCGGTCCGCGGCATCCCCTCATCGCGATGCTGATCGCGTTCGTCTTCTTTCTCCTCGTCGGCCGGTATCTGCCTGGCCCCGCCGGGCCGCAGGGAGACGAGCCGCACTATCTGCTGATCGCGGAAAGCCTCCTCCGCGACCGCGATGTCGACCTCAAGAACCAGTTCGATGATCGTGCTTTCTCGAAGTTCACGAGCGCCGACCTTGAACCCCACACCGCTCCGAGGTCCCCCGCGGGAAAGCTCTACGCGATCCACACGCCAGGCCTTTCCGCCCTGGTCTTGCCCGGATACGCCCTCGGCGGCTTCGGGGGGGCGCGCGCGACGGTGTCTTTCGTCATGGCCATCACGGTGGGATTGCTGTTTCTGGTCTCGAGATCACTCTTCGACACACCTACCGCGAACTTCGTGTTTCTGCTGGCGACCTTCGCGAGCCCGCTTCCCATCTATGCCAATGCCGTTTTCCCCGATTCGGCCGCGACCCTTCCCGTGGCGGCAACCCTCGCCTGGCTGGTCGTTCCTCGCCTGGCCTTCTTCGCGGGAGCGTCGGCTTCGATCGCCCTGCTGCCCTGGCTTCACCCCCGGTTTCTGCCCATTGGCCTCGTGCTGGCGCTGGCGATCTCTCTTCGCAGACCGGTCTCCGCGGGTCGCCTGGCCGGGGTGTGGGTTCCGCTCCTGGTTTCGGTCGCGGGTCTGCTGTTTCATTTTCACGGGCTCTTTGGCAGTGCGTCGATCTCGGCCGCATACGGTCCCGGCTTCTCATCGGACGTTTCGGTGTTCCGCATCCCCTGGGGCGCATCGGCCCTGCTCCTCGACAGGCAGTTCGGTCTCCTGCTCTTCTCTCCCATCCTCTTGCTCGGGATTTCGGGAGCGCCACCTCTATGGAAACACGATCGCCTGGCCGGCGCGGCCTTGCTCGGCAGCTCGTTGGCCGTTCTTGGCGTGGGTGCCTCCTTCAGCATGTGGTGGGGCGGGGCATCAGCACCCGCGCGTTTCCTGGTCGGCGCGATGCCGGCGCTGCTGCTGCTTTGCGGCGCGCTTTGGTACACGAACGCGTCGAGTTTCAAGGCGCTGCTCGGCGCCGGGACGGGTTACGGGGCTGGTCTCCTCTGGCTTACCTGTCTGGCCCCGCGCGCTCTTCACAATCGTGCGGACGGCGACAGCGGACTGCTTCGCCTGCTCGCCCCAACTCTCGATGCGGATCGCTTCTTCCCGGGCTTCGTGCTTGCGGGCCCGGCCGCCCTCCTTGCCGCGGCCTGGGCAGTTCCGCTGATTGCCACCTTGTTCCGCCCGCGAATCGGGCTCTTCTGCCTGATCGTTCCGGTCGTCGTCGGCAGCCTGACCGCGACGAAGGCGCTGCTCGATCCCTTCGCGGCGCCCCTCCGGCTTCTCGAATCCTGGAACGCTTCGCGAAGGTCCTTCGGTGGCCTCGACGCCCCGTCCGCTTTCGCCCTGCCCGTTCCGCTCGGGGCCGCTTCCTGGGATCTGGCCGCGGGTACCTTGACGTACTCCCCACGCTTCTCCCTTCCAAGGGGGGTATGGACGCTCGAGGTGGAGTCCAGGGCCCGGGCGAGTGCTGGTGCATTGAATCTGGCGCGGGTCCTCCTCGTGGGCGACGACGACCAAGGCGTACCCCTCGCGGCCGCGATCATCCGGGCGGAAGAGCCGGTTTCGAGAACGGACTTTTCTCTCGAGCAGGACGAACGTCGTGTCCGCCTCCGAGGCGAGGGCGTTCAGGCCACGGCCACGGTGCTCGCGGTGCGACTGTCCCTCAAACCCGCCGAACCCGAAAATCGGCGGCCCTGAGCTTGACGCGCGACACACGGTATTGCTAGCGTGCTCACCGTTCTCAAAAAACGTACTCGTATGTCGTTTCTCCGGCGGTCACGGAGGTCGGGCGGGTCGAATGTCGACTCGGTTCTTGGCGCTCCTTCGTTCGGTGACGTAGACGAGTCGAAAGGCCGAAGGAGGCCTAGCAAAAATGATCGAAGGCAAAGTGAAGTGGTTCAACGAGTCCAAGGGTTTTGGATTTCTCTCCCGTGATGGCGGCCCGGATGTGTTCGTCCATCACTCGGAGATCAAGGCCGATGGCTTCCGCACGCTGAACGAAGGCGATCGGGTCAGCTTCGAAGTCGTGGACAGCCCCAAGGGTCCCCGCGCCGCTAACGTCAACAAGATCTAAGCGGTCCGTTCGAAGAAGCAAGGTCGCTTCTTTGCCCGGGGTTTCGAGCCAAACTCGAGATTCCCGGGCTTTTTCTTTTTCACCTCCCCTCCGAGATCCCCATGTCCCAGGTTCTCAAAACCCTTCGTCGCGCCGGGCAGATCGCTCGAGAGGCGCGTGATCTCGGCGCGGCGCTGATCGTGCCCGGGGCGTCCTTGCGCATGGTCTGCGAGACGGTTGAAGCCGAGATCGAGAAGCGCGGCGGAAAGCCCGCGTTTCCGGCTCAGACCTCCGTGAACGATGTGGCGGCCCACGACTGCCCCGCCCCGGACGATCACCGAACGTATCGCGAGGGCGATCTCGCCAAGCTCGATATCGGCGTCCACATCGATGGATGGGTCGTGGACACCGCCACCACCGTGAACGTGGGGGGGAGCGGGAACGGCCGCATGATCGAGGCCGCGCGGCAGGCCCTCTCCGCGGCGGTGCAGACCGTGAAGCCCGGACTGGCCGTGAAGGAGGTGAGTGCCGCCATCGAGCACGCGATCACGAGCGCCGGTTTCACCCCGCTCGAGAATCTCTGCGGTCATGGCGTCGGTCATTACATCGTGCACGCGCCTCCCGCGATCACCAACACCGTTCGCGGGGCTGAAGGCCGGCTGCCCATGCGCGGCGTCATCGCCATCGAGCCTTTCGCCACCGACGGGCCTGGCCGATCGGGCCCAAGGGGAACCTCGGAAGTGTTCCGGCTCCTCCCTGAAGCGAAGGATCGTCTCAAGGATTTCGACGTGGCCGCGGACTTCGCCGAGGCGCTGCTCTCGTGGCGGGGCCTTCCCATAGCACGGCGCTATTTCCGACAGTTCGGCAACGACCTCGTCTCCGAAGTGTTCCACAAGCTGGAGCGGGCCCGTCTCCTGCACTCCTATCCCCCACTCGTGGCCCTTTCCGGACGCCCGGTCGCTCAGGCCGAACATTCCGTGTATCTGGGTCCCGAGGGAGTCATACAACTGACTTAAGCGAGCTTTGGGGGCCGCACGGCCAGAATGAAATCCGGCCTTCGCTCATGACCAAAAACACCCGGCTTGCGTATTCAACTGGCGGCGCTGAGGCGCCCGCTCCTAGGGCCCTCGCGGCCGAGATGGAGCGCAAGACGAAAGGCGCGCGGATAAGGCTTGAAAAGCGCGCCTCGGGACGTGTCGTGACGGTCATCGCGGACGTCCCCGGCACACCCGGCGAGATCGAAGCCCTCGCGAAACTCCTCAAGACGCGATGCGGAACCGGCGGCTCCCTCAAGGACCTCGACATCGAACTCCAGGGCGACCGCCGTGATGCGGTTCAGGCGGTTCTGCGCGAGAAGCGGATTCCGCACAAGCTCGCCGGCTAGAACCCCTCGCTTGGGTAATCTCGGGACATGATCCAAATTGACCGAAGTCCTTTCCGTCCGGGCCTGCTCGAAGATCGCACTCTCCTGATCACGGGAGGCGGCACGGGGCTCGGAAGATCCATGGCTCTCAAGTGCGCGGGCCTCGGGGCCCGGGTGGCGGTCGTGGGCCGGCGCGAGGACCCGCTCAAGGCCACGGTGGGCGATATCGGCAAGGTTGGCGGGAAGGCGGCCTTCGCCACCTGCGACGTCAGGGACGCGGCATCGGTGCGCTCCGCGTTCGATCAGGTGGAGGGGACGCTCGGACCGATCAATGCTCTGATCAACAACGCGGCCGGGAACTTCCTGTGCGCGTCGGAGGATCTCTCCGACAACGCGTTCGACGCGGTGGTGAAGATCGTTCTCTACGGAACGTTCAACTGCACGCGTGAACTCGGGCGGCGTCTCATCGAAACGAAGACCGAAGGCAACATCTTGTCCATCGTGACGAGCTACGCAACCACCGGATCCGCTTTCGTCCTGCCTTCCGCATGCGCGAAATCGGGAGTGCTGTCGATGATGCAGTCGCTCGCCGTGGAGTGGGCGGCCTACGGAATCCGCCTCAACGCGATCGCCCCCGGGCCGTTCAAGACCGAGGGTGCCTTCTCACGGCTCATGGTTGGAGAGCTCGAAAAGCAGGCGCTCAAGCGGGTGCCATCACGCCGCTTCGGCGATCACGACGAGCTGACGAATCTCGTCGCCTACCTGCTCTCCGATGCGAGCCCCTATCAAACCGGCGACTGCGTCACGATCGACGGCGCCGAAGCACTCTTCTCGGGCCAGCAGTTCGCGGGGTTCGCCCACATCGATCGCGCCGCGGCCAAGGAAATGATGGCCTCGGCCCGACCGAAGAAGTAGCCTGCCGGCGCTCCTGGTGCGCCCTTATTGGAAGATCGAGAAGTTGCCGAGAAGGGACCAGAGAATGAAGAAGATGACGATAGTGCCGATGCATCCGCACCCGGACTTCTTGGCGCCCCATCCCGCGACGACACCGCGCAATACTTTGCTCAAAACGTCCTCCTCTGAGAGTTACGACGGTGTTTGGAGCAGTATCCGTGCCAGCCGCATGCGCGCTCTTAAGGCCCACAAACCGGTCCCCGCGTGGCGTCCTTTGTAGAAACGATGCGGACAGGGACGAACGCTCAGGCCAAAGCCTGGGGGGAGCGGGCCGCGAACAGGTGGAGCGTGCTCGGCGGGGCGGCCAGGCTCACCAGAATGCGGCCGAACATCGATCGCGGATCCACGTGGGTCACGTCATGGGCATCCAGAAGCGCTTCGATCCATCCGGAGGAAACGGGGACGCTCGCGGACCGGCCGAGGAACAGATGTTCGGCGACGAGGAGACAACCCACAGAAAGGCTGAGCTCCTCGACCACGGGCCGGCGCCCCGAGCCGAGATTCTCGAGGGCCGCGCGCAGCACCTGATAAGCAGGCCCGAAATAGGGCTCCGAATCGATATCGAGGGACTGACGCCGTGCCGCGCCGAAGCGCAGGCCCGCAAAGGCCGGACCGATGCCGTGCACGTGGAGGAGAAGGCGAATCAGCCGCAGCCTCAATCGGATCCCGGCGCCCGTGACCAGGCCGCGCGAAGCCCACGGAACCACGGAGGCAAAGAAGAAACCTCTGAAAAGGAAGCCGCGGATTGCGGAACTCGAAGGCTTCGGGTCAACGGGTTTCGTCACCGCGAACTCCCCGGTGAGCCGCAGGTACTCTTCGAACTTCTGGGGATCGAGCTTGAGCACGCGATGGCGCGTCCAGTCCTCCACGAGTATCGCCATGCGTCCGACGTTGCGGCGGAGGGAGAACGTTGGCTCGTGAAGGTCGAGGATTCGCCGCAGAGTCCAGCGCAGGGACTCGAGGAGTTCGGGGTCGAGCGGAACTCCTTTCACCCACTCGAGCGGCACGTCGGCGGGCTCACTCGCTTTCCGCCACCGCCCCGCGAGCGAGCCGATCTCCGCCCGCTGGTCCTCGATGGGCCGGCCCTCGTTACGGAGCACGGTCGGGCAGCCAAGATTCATGATGACGCGGGTGTCGCCCGCCACGGGATCGAACGAATACGGAAACATCTGGCAGGAAAGCGGCTTGGCGGTGGCGCCGAGTTCCTCGTGGATCCGGCAGCGGTTTTGGTCGGAGAGAAAACCGCAGACCCCGTCGGGGCGCTTCCGAATCCGCAGAAGGCCGCCCGCGAGGTACTCGAAGACCGGAGCGTCGGTTCCGGGAGCCGCCATCGCCGATTCGCGGAACCAGCGCGACACATTCGCGGCATCGAGGCGCTTTGTTTCGGCGGGTGTCGCCACGATGTCGAACGAGCGCCGGCAGCACTGCCCACAGCCTCGGCAGGTGAAGTTCTGTTCGGCATCGAGAACCAGAGACATGAAGGGCCAAGGCTAATCGTCCCGGTCACTTATTGACGTGATGCGGGGATCTTCCTTAAACTACCCGTTCACCCTCGCGCCTTGGGAGATCGTCCAACGGTAGGACATGCGGCTCTGAACCGTAGAATCGGGGTTCGAATCCCTGTCTCCCAGCCACCCGGTGTGACGAGAGGTCAAACCGCGGGGTTGGGGCTCCGCTCCCTCGAGTTGGGGCTCCGCTTCCTCGACCCCGTTTCGCGGGTGAGAACGGAGTTTCCGCGCTAGGCACCGGCTTTCGCCGGTGTGACGAGAGGTCAATCAACGGGGTTGGGGCTCCGGCTCCCTCGAGTTGGGGCTCCGTTTCCTCGACCCCGTTTCGCGGGTGAGAACGGAGTTTCCGCGCTAGGCACCGGCTTTCGCCGGTGTGACGAGAGGTCAATCAACGGGGTTGGGTGGGATTGCCCCGAAAAAGTGGACGGTGTCTTAGTTATGCCGCGATAGCCGCGGCGGCTTGCTTTTCGAATTGTACGGGACTGAGATACCCAAGCGACGAATGTCGCCGCGAGGGGTTGTAGAAGGCTTCGATGTACTCGAAGATCCGCCGACGCGCGTCGGCGCGCGTCTCGGGTACGGACTGTTCCAACTCGG
>Ga0163152_10000354_pt1 | contig 82288 bp, 86 predicted proteins | sample OliLakLV19MP8IB2_FD_148635 | JGI IMG/M metagenome (GOLD analysis project Ga0163152, IMG submission 148635) | Freshwater microbial mat bacterial communities from Lake Vanda, McMurdo Dry Valleys, Antarctica - Oligotrophic Lake LV.19.MP8.IB-2 | ecosystem: Environmental > Aquatic > Freshwater >... | reverse complement strand
AGGGAGCAACATCCATGACAAAATTTTCTCTCCTTGCTATGGCGGCGATCGCTGCGTTGACGGCTTGTTCGGCCGCCGCACGCACCGAAACGGACTCCGCTGACACGCTCTCGGCTGCGCCTGTCATAGCTGTAGCGATCGCACCCGAAACTGTCGCGCCCGCATCGGCGCGTGTCGAACCGGCGCGTGTCGAACCGGCGCGCCATGCCTCGTACAACGATGCTGTAACCTGCGAAGTCCGCTCGCGGCGCACCGCAAACGGCCTCCTTATTCAGGCCCGCGCCTTCGCCGACCGCGACATCTCCGGCGCATACGATCTCGTCATCACCAAATCGGGCGCTGCCGGGTCGTCCGACATCAGTCAAAGCGGCGCGCTCGATCTCTCCGCCGGCTCCTCGGCTCTCCTCGGCGAGAACGAAATCAGCGTCGAACGCGGCGCGCGCGTTCGCGCGACGCTGACGCTTCGCGACGACAGCGGCCAGTTGTGCCGCCGCAGCTTCAACCTGTGAGGGCCCGGCGATGAAACGCTCTACCCACGCGATAATTGCAGCCGCCGCCATGGCCACGCTTATGGCCGGCGAAGCTCACGCTCAGCAACGCAACGACGTCCGGGCTATGATCTACGCTGCCGCGATCGGCGCAGCAGAGAACCGCTCGAGCGTGCAACAAGAAGGCGCGAACAATGGCGCGGCGATCGTCCAGACCGGTCAGGGCAACACTGCCGGCATCCGCCAGTTCGGTCGCAACAACACCGGCGCTATCACGCAGAGCGGCGACAACAACGCTGCCTGCCTCATTCAAATCGGTCGCAATCTGGACGGCTCGATCATCCAGACCGGCAATTACAACAACACCGGCGTCATCCAGACCCGTCGCGGCGCCACCGAAATCCCGGCCGAACTCTGTTCAGCCCGGCGGGGCAACGGCCGCGGCGTGTTCATGGGCGTCGCACGCCATGCTATCCAGCGCGCCAATCGCCAAAACTAGTAATCCGGCAACGACTTCGCCGTCGGCCTCGGCGCGGTGTATCAGCGGCGCCGACTAAACAAGCGCGCGAACGACCGACTAGGACCGAGGCTGGGTGGAAACTCGCGGCATCCCTCTCTGGGTTTAGTATACTGGACACTTGCTCCGCTCGTACCGCGCAATGGAACTTGGAACCATGTGCTCTGTTTATTTCGCGCCATTCCGAGGACCGTCAAGCGGGCGGTTGGGAAGGTCACGGGCAACGACAAGCTCCGTGCTGAAGGTGCGGTCGGTGGGCCAACACTAGCCCGCTCGACTTACTCTTCGAATGGCGGACCGGCTCCAGTTGTGCTGTTGATCATTCTCCGCGATGCGGCGCGATGTCACCCGAAGGTCGTCGTTCCAAGCGGTCACTTCGTCGGGTCGACGAGTCATTCGCATCCATCAGGACCGCAAACGCCGGTTATTGCATTGCCGTCCGCACTGAGCGGCGCTTCGCTTGACATTGCCGCGACGATGGAGGCCCCGAACGCCATGTCTTCGACGTGACCGAATTGGTGCAGGCGCAATTGCCCGGCGCGGTCGTAGAGAAGCGTGGTTGGCGTGCCGCGCATGCCATAAGCGCGCATGGTGACTGGCGAGCCGTTTTCCTGCGCGTCGATTCCGACCGGGAATGTGACACGGTACTCGTGCAAAAACGCCTCCAGTGCAGCCGCCGAGCCCTGTGCTTCGTGGTGTTCGAACACTGTGTGCAATCCGACGATCACGAGATCGTCTTCGCGAAACGTTGCGCGTGCGCGTTGGGCTTGCGGCAAGCCCTGGCTGACGCAGCCGGGGCAGAGCATCTGGAACGCCACCGCCAGCACGGCGCGGCCACGCAAGCCTTCCAGCGTGACGGGCGCTTGGGTGTTGAACCAGTGCGAGACCGTCCAGGGGGGAGGATTCATAGCGCGCAGCCTATCCGATCGTTCTAGATCTTCCGAGCGCCGAATTCGCAACGAAGGCTCGGACGCGGCGGCGCCGAGCATGTCGCCGGTAACGCTGCGAGCACTAGGCTGGTCGTCGCCGAAAGCGGCATTCTGCTCGGGGTGATTGCTGTTAGATCAGGGAGCTAACGCGACGCGGCTGCGACGCGAAACTTCGTGTCGTCCTGCCCTCTCGCCCGATCCAGAATTGAGCAGATATGCCCGGACAAGAAGCGTGGCGGGCGAAAGCGCTTCGAGCACGCGCGCCAGATCGCCCAACGCATGGCGCGAGCCAAATCCCTAAGACTCGCTGCAGAAGTCGCATCAGCATTGATTGCAAGCGAGTCCACTTAAGACAATTGAACATTGTCGGAGGCAGTGCAAATGCATCTGTGGCGGGTCCGCGTCATGCTAGGCTCATTCCCGCTGAACTTGGCGTCCCATTGAATGTAACGGTCGAGCGAGGTTGCGTGTCAGATGCTAAAACGGGGCGACCACTCCGGATCGCGCAGACGGCCTGGGCCTTCACGGAGGCCGCCAACGAGCCCTTCTTTGCGCTCGTTCAACGCTTCGTTTTTGCTTCTTACTTTGCAAACCAGCTCTTTTCGGATCCCGACGCGGGCGCCGAGTCCTGGGGTTACGCACTCGCGGCTGCCGGCTTCATAGTCGGCGTGTTGGGGCCAACTCTCGGCGCCTTCGCCGATGCAGCCGGACCGCGAAAACCCTGGATAGCCATGTTGATGGGCGCAAGCATCCTTGCGTGCTCTGCGCTCTGGTTCGCAGCGCCTGGAACCGACGCGCTACTAGTGGCCATTGCCATCGTCATCGCAACAGTGGCCATGGAACTCCTCGTTGTGTTCACAAATGCCGCGCTAACGTCTCTAGCATCGCCGAGTCGCATTGGCTTGCTTTCGGGGGTTTGCTTCGGCCTTGGTCAGATAGCGGGCCTGCTTGCGCTCGTCGCGATCCTCGCCGCATCGGAGATCGAGGGCATCTTCGGTTTGCCCGACAGCGCACACGCGGTCGAACGCTTGACCGGGCCGATCGCGGCAGCAGCAGTGCTGGTCTTTCTCACGCCCTACATGCTTGTGGCGCCGGACGAACCTGTGCGCCCTTTCAGCGACCGCCTGCAAGCAGCACGCGCTGGGCTTTCGACGTTATGGCTGACCTTCCGCGACGCCATCGCTAACCCAAGCATGCGCGCCTTCATCATCGGCCGCGCCATCGGCGCCGATGGCATGTCGCTCCTCTTTGCCTTCGGAGGCATTCTTGCCGTGACACTCTTTGGGTGGACCGCTGACCGCATCGCTGTGTTCGGCATCATCGTCACTGTGTTTGCGGCGCTTGGCGGGTTCGCCGGCGGCTGGATCGACGCGCGTCTGGGCTCACGCAACACCATCATTGCAGGGTTCTGCATCGTAGCCATCGGCGCCGTCGGCCTCATCGGCGCCGGCGACGCGCGCATTGCCTTTGTCGCCGTTGCGCCCACACTCGGCCCGCTCGGCTTCACGCTGCCAGAGTTAGGCTTCGTGGCTAGCGCGATTTGCGTTGCGATCGGTTCAGGACCGGCAATTGCGTCAATGCGCGCGCTGATGGCCAAGATCGCGCCGCTTGAGCGCATGACCGCCTATTTCGGGCTCTACTCGTTAGTGGGCAAAGCAACATTTTTTCTGGGACCACTCGCATATGCCGCCGCTTCGCGCGCGCTTGGCAACAGCCAATTGGCACTCGGCGTCTGCTTCGTGTTTCTCGCTGTGGGCATCGTGGCCTTCATGAACGTACGGGAAGAGCGGATGGCCTAGAAGTTGGCGACCCCGAAGAGGCCACGCCAGCCATCAAGAATGGTCGCGCGGCAGCCATTCAAGACACGCCGGCGCCAGTTCTGGTCGGAGGGAGACGAGCACTCCCATACTTCGTTCAAGATTGCCCTACCCTGTGCGTCGCCCCGATCGCCATGATGGAAGAGCCAATTTTCCGCGCGCTCGCCCAAGATCATGCGGGCGCCTTCGAAGGTGCCAAATTCAAGTGAAAACCAGCGCAGCGCGCAGTGCGCATTCATCTTGGCGATGGCTGTTCCCATCTTGCCCGACACGTCTGGCCAACGCGTATCGCCGCTCACCACCGCTTCGACGCGCGCCGGCGCAAAGTGCTGGCAAAGCCACTGATGCGCAGGTTCATGGCGCTCATGCGCAGAGATCAAGAGGTGGTCGCCATAAGCGCCCATACCGGTGTGAACATCGATAACCAGCGCCTCTTCCGCCTCTGCCAGCGCGCTCGAGAAAATCCCGCTTAAAATCTCATTGCTCTCGACGGGACCCCCGCCTCCGAAGTAGAGCCCCTTTGGAAAATCGTACTGGCCTTCCGTCAGTCGCGCCTGCACCCACGGCTCCCCCTTCTCGGCAACGAGCTTCATCGCCGCCTCAAGAAAAGCGCCGTTCGACTCCTCAGTCAGCGCTGTCGGATTTAGCAACGCAGCTATCTCGGCGTATTCCCGCCGCGACGGCAATTGTTAGCGGCCCCAATCAAGGAAGTTGCGATTGAGATCAACATTGTCCTCGTTCGTGCGCCGGCGCCACGCATAGCCGAATGGGTTATTGGCATGAAGGAGCAACACCGCTGCGTCTTCAGGCAACCGACAAGCCGGCCAATCCTCTTCGAGAAATTGCAACTGCGCGGCTGTGCCGGCGGGGCCTTCGACGCCGTGCGTGCCGGAACTAACCACGAGCAACCGTTGCGGGGCATCGGTCCCCAGCCATGCCGTGTCGATGCTCAACTCTTCACCGGTCGGCCCCTGCGCGCGGATCGCATGAGCGGCAAGCTTGGCGCCAGCCTTGCCTGCCGCTTGAAGAAATGCCGCGCGCGCGGTGGAGTAACCGTTGTGGAAATACTCAGGCATCTAGCGCCTGCACGCCGAGTTCGTTGAAATAGGCGCTCATCAGCGCGCCGGCGACTTCGGGTTTCAGGGCATTTAAGAGCGTGTTGATCGGCGCGGTCTCTTTCGGCAACCCCTCACTTGCACCGGCTGCGCCAAGGATTTGCTGAAACACAGCCGGTGAGAGATCTTCCAGTCGCAGCGCCGAGAGCTGCTCCAGCAAGCCTGCCGGGATTCCTGGCGGCGGCATCTGGCGAGCCTGCAGCACGCATGCCTCCAAATCATCAAGGAAACGCTCGACTTTTGCAAGCTTGGCTTGATCGATCGAAAGGTGGATGTTCGGCTTCGAACCCATGAAGCCCAATTGCGGCTGCACAAACCAGCCTCGCTCCTTCATGAGATCGGGGATCGTGAAGACATTGAATTCATCAGAAGAGAACGCGACCAGCGCGAAATCGGGATCGCCCATGACCTCGACGCCCGGCATCGTTCTCAATCGCGCGACGATGCGCTGCGTAGCCTCCAACATGTTGCGCGCAAAGCCAAGATAGCCCTCCTCGCCGAGATAATGCAGGATTGCCCAACACGCCGCGAGTGGACCACCGCCGCGCGTCGACAAGATGGTGGGATTGATCACCGAATAGCCCGTCCAGTTCGCGCCGGTAAATATCTGGTGCTGACGCAACGCCTTGCTGCGATAGAGCACAATGGATGCGCCCTTAGCGGCGTAGGCGAACTTGTGAAAGTCCATCGACATTTGGGTGACGCCGGGCACGCTGAAGTCGAATGCCGGAACCGGCCTGCCAAGTCTCCGGAAGAACGGCAGCATCCATCCCCCAACGCAGGCGTCGACATGGAAAAGCAAGTTGTGCTTTTGGGCGATAGCGCCGATTTCGGCGATGGGATCGACGACGCCGTGCGCGTATTGCGGCGCGCTGGCGACCAGCATGATTGAACGCGTCGTGATCGCGGCTTCCATGGCGGCGGGGTTTACGCGCCAGGTCGGCCCCGACACTGGCACAAGCACGAGCTTCACGTCAAAATAGGCGCAAGCCTTGTGAAAGCAGGCGTGGGCCGTGACCGGCAGTACAAGTTCGGGATGCGTGATGCCGCGTTCAGCGCGAGCAAGATCGCGCGCTGTTTTTACCGAGAGCAGCACGCTTTCCGTGCCGCCACTGGTGAAATTGCCGACAACCTCGCCATCACCGCCCAAATGCGCAGCGGCTATAGCAAGCACTTCAGCTTCCATTCGCGCCAGCGACGGGTAGACAGTAGGGTCGAGAGAATTCTCCGACATGAAGCGCGTCAACGCGATTTTCAGCACTTCTTCGGCTTCGCGACCGGGATCGTAGACGTATGCGAATGTATTGCCTTCACGCCATGGCAAGTCGCCCGCAGAAAACGCGTCGAGTTGTTTGACCACCGCTTCCTTTGATAGACCGTCGCGAGGAAGCTTCATGCGGGATACTCCGTTTGCATCTCTGCGGCCGTCTCTGCTTGACGCCGAAATCGAACATCGTTGAAGGCCCAAAGCGCCACGAAGCCGAATGCGCCCACTATGTGCCACAGCGCATGAAGGCTGAGAAACGGAAAGACTATGGCGTCGTTAGACGCCGTGGCGAGCGCCAACCCAACCAAGAACATCCCCGTGACAAGCAGTAAGAGCGGCATAGCTTTCGCGGGGATCGCTTTACGCTTCAGAATGAAGAGCGTCGTGTTGGCAAACGAGAAGCCCACCAGCCAAACCTCGCCAGGATTGAAGCCGCCCCAGCCATCAAAGCCGACGAGGTACCCCCCGGCGGTCACCCGATCTTGGAAGTGCCAAGTCAAACCGATCAACAGCAGCGCGGTCGACAGTGGGCGAGCCCAGGCTTGCGTTCGCGGTCCATAAAAATCAGCCAACACCGCCCGCGCGATGCCCCACGCGACGACGATGTTGGAGCCCGTGTCGAGAAAGGCCCATACCCATCGTTCGCCGAAAACGGGGTTGGTCTCACCAAAGCCGTGCAGAGTAATGGTGAACACCCCGGTGATGACAATGAGCCAGTAGACGAGCATCCAACGCGTCGGATGGCGCTGGGACAGATGGCAGATCGCCAACGCGATGACGCCGGAGAAAAGTGTGGCAAAGCCGGTCATCGTGTTGGCGAGGCCGTAATTGGGAAGATCGTCCATCCGTGAGCCTTCTTTACCGTTCGAAGTCATCGCAAGTTTGCGCCGGTTCACGGATGCAAAGTCAATTCAAATCCGGTCGCGAGCTTGCAACATGGATAGGGTTGACGCCTCGACAGAATTCGAGCGGCGGAAAAGAGAGATTGGGCAGAGTGACCAAGATGGGCGATCGATATCTGAGGAAGCTCTTGTTTCTGGGCGCGACCTCAGTGCTCAAATACTCGAAGAAGCGGCACGAGAATGTCGCGCCCGGCGCGTTGGATTTGTTGGCGCGAAAGCCCGCACGCGGTGCAGCAATTGCGTTAGCGAACAGGACTGCGCGAGTGGTCTGGGCCATGTTGGCGCGAGGAGAAGACTATCGCGTGAACCACACCCCGGCGGTTGCCGGCGTTTAGAACGCTGATCAGACGACGAGATTGTGAGGGCAAAGTGATGTGATGGCGAAACCCGGTCGGACCGGGAGAGAGAACAACCCGTCGGAGGGCCCAGCTTTCGAGCTTCGTCTCCGTTTGGGAGCTCGCTCATCGGACCCCATCAGGGCCGGCGGCCGGTCTTTGGCTGCATCAACAGGGCGAAGACACGTCTGCACCCCGACCAGCACGCAGCAGCATTAAGAAAACCCTTGCAACGCGGGAGCCATCCAGACAGCCCTGCGGGGCGGCGATCGCTAACGCATGACCACGATGCATCCGACACTTATGGACGCTGTTCGCCATTCAAGAACGACCAGAAGGCTCGCTTTGCTGGCGCTTGGTATGCGCGCGGTGGCAGGCGTGACCGGAATGGAAATTTCTTCAGGGCATCGCCGCGCGCGAATGCTGGAGGCCCGCGAAAGCGGAGGTGAGCATCGTTCTCTTCTTGGCGCACGCCCCAATCAGGGCGGCCATCGATGAGCTTGATGAGGCTTGGAACGATGTCCTGAGATTTTGGATCGCAGACCGCGTGCGGCAGGTCGAGATCGGCGACTTGCTTCACAAGGTTGGTGCGCCGCTGTTGGTTGCGCTCATTCACAAAGAGTATGGGCAGACCATAGCCGATCGCCGCGAGCTGAACCTCCCAAGTGACCCATTGCGAGCGTGTGACTGCCGGACGGCTTGGCGCCACCACCAAGTCTGACGTGTAAATGCGCGCCGCTATTTCAGCCTGAATATTAAGCTTCGGAAGATCACCGCCGCGCGGCCCGGCCATGGCTTGCTCAGTTGAGAGCGACATGTCCTGAACGGAGAAGCGGTTGCCTTCGAGCGCACCGATCACCTCGTCGTAGAGGGCCTTATCCTTGCCGAAGCGATGGCTGATAAAAATCCTGAGCTGGCGCTCCTCGCTTCCGGGCTGCCAGTACTCGAACGGCGCTGTCGTCATATCCCACCCCGGTGTCTTTAATTCGCAACGGTAGTGGAGCGAGAAGAAGCGCCCGATCCAGAGGCTGGTCAAGCAATAGCGAATTGCCGGCTCACGCGGCCGCGCCACGCCCGCTCCATTCTTCGATCGCACGCGGTCGGGCGGGCGCAAGGGCCAAGCCTTCGGGCGCTGACGCGCGCCCTTGCGCCCGCCCTAGTCCCGCGTGCGCTCCGGATGAACGTCGCGGGGACGGCTCGCGGCGCGCCGCCGGCGGCTTCCGGCTGGGCTTCTCCAATGGTCTCTTTTGCTCTCACCGGTACGATCGGCTGCGTACTAGCAACCACGCCAGACGAACTGACGCTTGCCATCTCCTCTATGCTCACCCGCGATGGTGAGCCACCACGTGTGGCTTGGGTTTTGTGTGTGGCGCGCGAGATTGGTCTGCGCGCGAAAATACTGGAGCACCTGCGTGAGGGCGATTTTGTCCGTGTTGAGGGCGCCATCGCACAGCGCCGCCGCCAAGTCGGTGCATTGGCGTTTCACAGCGTCGGCTTCATCGCGCACTCGATTGAACGGCTACCCTCCATTTCCGAAGGAGTCGCGCCATGACGCGGCTCTATCTCACGCAGCGTGAATACGACGCTCTGCTCGAAGCCCAGGGCGGCAAGTGCTGCGTCAACGGTTGCAAGGAGACCGAAGGACTGATCGCCGAACATTCAACGCCGAATGCTCTGAAACCGGGAAAGCCCGATCAGTTGATGTGCGCGCCCTGCCATAAGGTGAAGACGCTGCGAGACGTCAAAGCTATCGCCAAGGTGAAGCGGCTAAATGGGACCACCACGAGCCAGCACGAGAGACGCAAGAAGTTTGGATCGCGCCTCCGGGGACGCGGATTCGACAAGGGCGGGTGATGCTGCACCGGATCTCGGCGTGTAGGGCTAAGGACTGAATTATCCCATGTGTGGACGGCACCCTGCTGGCAAGGAAAATCTCGGATCATGCTCGGCGGTCGGTGCGCCCATGTGTCCGGCCTGTTTTCGCGGCGCGAACACCGCTGGCCTTCATGCTATCCGCTGACCAGATCCCGATCAAAAGCACGCGCTCAATGGCGCTCTGGGATAGATGGGTTTGTCTGGCCTCCGGTTCGACCGGTTTTGCATGATTTCGTGATCGCCCTTTCAACCTCTGTGCGCGCCGCGATGGGACGCGCATTCGTTACGCGGCCTGCAAGACAGGTTCGTGATATCTCTCGCCCTTGGTCATCAGCGCCCAGACCATGCGCGCGGTTTTGTTTGCGAGCGCCACCGCGGCGACCTTCGATGTTCTGCGCTCCAGCAGTTTCACCAGCCAAGGCCGCTTCGTGCCGTGGCGTTGCGCGTAGCGGATCACTGAGAGCGATCCAGCAACCAAGAGCCAGCGCAGATAATTGTCGCCGCGCTTCGATATGGCGCCCAGGCGCTCTTTGCCGCCAGTCGAGCTCTGCTTCGGCACGAGACCGAGCCACGCCGAGAGTGCTCTCCCCGATTTGAACGTCGTTGCGTCGCCGATGGTGGCCGCGAGCGCACTTGCCGCCAACGGACCGATGCCGGGTATCGTGGCGAGCCGGCGGCTCGTTTCGTTGGTCCGATGCCAGCCGAGCACTTGGCGATCACAATCGAGAATCTGCGCCTGCAGCTGATCGTACTGATTGACCAAATAGCCCAGGGCGCGCCGGACCATCGATGTGATCCGCTCATCTTTCTCATCGCAGATGATCTGCACCAAGCTCTCAAGCCCGATACGGCCGATCGGTGCGATCACACCGAATTCCGCCATGTGTGCGCGAATGCTGTTTCCCACGCGCGTTCGATGACGGATCAACGTGGCGCGAAGCTTGTGCATCGCCAACACGCTTTTGCTGCTCCACCGACTTCACCTCGGCAAAACGCATGTTCGGCCGTGTCACCGCCTCACAGATCGCCTCCGCATCAGCGCAATCGTTCTTCTGACTTTTCACGTATGGCTTCACATACGCTGGCGGCATCAACTTCACTGTGTGCCCTAGCGCGCCAATCTCGCGCGCCCAATGGTGAGAGCTGGCGCAAGCTTCGATGCCGACCAAGCATCGCGGTAAGCCTGCAAAGAAATCTCGGACCTTTGCTCGTGTAATGCGCTTTCTGAATACGACCTCACCTTCCGCATCGACGCCATGCGCCTGAAACACGTTCTTCGCGATATCGAGACCCACTGTGACAACGCTCTGCATGCTGCCCTCCTTTGACGGAGTTGAACCCTAGATCAGGTTCACCGCCGCCGGTTGGGCGCCGTCCACAGCATCAATTTCGGACTGCTGATCGGATGTGCCGGAAAGCGGACGTTGGCGCGCTGAGGACTTTCGTTCGCGCGGATAGCGATGGCGCTATCCGCGTCCGCGCCGGAAAAACCCGACGACCACGCCGACCAGGAGTCCGACCGGGGCGAAGCGGATAATTCCTTCCATTGGTGCGATGTCGTCGCCAAGGGCGCTGGCGACTAAAGCGCCAAGGACGGCGCCGACGCCGGCGCCAAGCAGAGGCCAAGCGACAATCGCCGGCACGCGAGACTTTTGAGACCCCTCCCTCTTCCGGTCGACCAAGCCCAACAGAAATTGCGACCCGGAAATGAGCAACCGGAATGGAAGCCAAACAATCAATGCGTAGAAGGCGCCCGCCAAGAGCGGCTCATCGGCGCGCCCGAACACCACGCCGTAGCCAAAAGCCAGCAAGCCCAGAAATTCCGGCCAACCGAAACCGATGCCAAAGACGGAGCTTTTGCCACCGAGTTGCAGGTCGCCGAAATTAATGAGGGGACCGCGGCGGCGTTCCTCGTCGAGCCGCTGCGCGTCGCGCGCCAAGCGCGCGGCGATATCGTCTCGCGGATCGTCGGTCATTATTCCCCCAGCTCGTTGCATTTCGCTGTAACGCTGGATGTAACGCTACGCAAACAAAGCGATCTCATCGGCCGCTCGCTCAGGCTGCTAGTCTCATATCATTCGTAGTGCTTCCGCTCACGGCCAACCTGAACATCTAGCTGCCGATTGATCCCAGGAGCGGAAATCCCGCCCGACCGGCAATTCGTGGCCTGTGAACGGACATTGGCCCGGCGCGAGCGACGGGAAGCTTTTCGCCGGTTCCAGTCAGTGAGATGGGTGCATGGATGCGACGCAACATTGAGCATCAGGTCGTCGGAAAAGAACGCCCAGACACCGGTTTCATCGGGGATGGCTTTGCCGAGATGGAATCCCTCGTCCAGACGTGAAACCAGACAAGCGCGCCATCCGTACCTCAGCGTATGACAATCTCACGCCGCACCTTCTTGCTCACCGCCGCCGCGCTGCCAATGGCCGCTTGCGCCGCGGAGGCGCAGCAAATCCCAACCGCGGCCAACGAAGCGCGCTACGCCAACGATCCAATTCGTCGGCTCACTGAAGCGCAATGGCGTACGCGACTTGAACCGCAGGCATTCCGCGTGCTGCGACAGGAAGCCACCGAGCGCGCCGGCACGAGCCCGCTCGACAACGAGCATCGACGCGGGACATTCGTTTGCGCCGGATGTGAGCTTGAGTTGTTCCGCTCCGAGTGGAAGTTCAATTCCGGCACCGGCTGGCCGAGTTTCTTCCGCGTGACCGAGGCTAACATAGGTACGAAGCAGGACGTGCTGCTATTCACGCCGCGAACGGAATATCATTGCGCGCGCTGCCTCGGGCACCAGGGCCACGTTTTCGAAGGTGGCCCCCGGCCTACCGGCCTGCGCTATTGCAACAACGGCGCTGCGCTTCGGTTCGTGCGAGCTTAACTTCTCGTGGGAGGCCATGGGAACAGCACCACCGTAACCGCGAGCACGCTCACGAAGCTAAAGCGCTCTGGCCTCCAAGAGGTCGGCGATTGCTACATTCTGCGGGGCGCTAGCGTCCCACACGAAGCCCCGGCTATGAAACTGCACGCGATCTGGAGAACCGAGGGTGAGCATGCGTGGCGCAACCACACTTGAGCCGTTGGCGGATTACCGCCGCTACGAACCGGCTGAGATGTACGAAAAGGCGCGAGCCTTCTACGCTAACATCGCGCGTCGTCGAACAGTCCGCGATTTCGATAGCGCCCCAGTCCCTCGCGAAGTGCGCGAGCAATGCCTGCTGGCCGCAGGCACTGCGCCGTCTGGGGCCAACCAACAGCCATGGTTCTTCACCGTCATCACCGACCCTTCGGTCAAACGGAAAATTCGCGAAGCCGCCGAGGCCGAGGAACGCGAATTCTATGCCGAACGTGCTCCACAAGAATGGCTTGAGGCATTAGCGCCGCTTGGCACCGACCCAAACAAACCCTTTCTCGAAGATGCGCCTGCACTGATCGCGATCTTTGCTCAAAAATACGGCGTTCGCGCCGACGGCAGCCGGTTCAGTCATTACTACGTGCCGGAATCGGTGGGCATCGCAACGGGCTTCTTGATCGCAGCGCTCCATGAAGCGGGTCTTGCCACGCTCACACATACGCCAAGTCCGATGGGATTTCTCAATACGATCTGCGGCCGACCAAAGTCGGAAAAACCTGTCGTCCTCCTGGTCGTCGGATATCCCAAGGCAGACTGCCAAGTACCTGTCTATGGCGGCGTCAAGAAACCTCTGGCGGACATATCATCCTGGCTGTGAGCGCTTCTGCCGCTGGAATCCCATCAGGCGCTATGGAGATGGCATCAGTCTTCGGTGCGGACCGGTTCGAGGAGCATTCGTGAAAGATGCAAATTCGCCGGGTCGCGGAATTTCTCAATGCCAATGATCATTCGATCATGACCGTCAGCGGGCTGGGCGCGGTAGGTACGAAATGCCCAGTCCCACCACGGCACGCTGAAACCAAAATTGCTGTTCGTTTCCTCAGGGCGCACTGAGTGATGCACGCGGTGCATGTCGGGCGTCACAACAACCAGTCGCACGATCCGATCGAGCGGCTGCGGCAACTTGATGTTTGCATGATTGAACATCGTTGTGGCATTGAGCAACACTTCAAACATCAAAACAGCGACCGCAGGCGCGCCTAGCGCCGTGACCGCGCCAATCTTGATCAACATCGACAACACGATTTCCAACGGATGGAATCGCACGCCCGTCGTCACGTCGAATTCAAGATCGGCGTGATGGACGCGGTGGAGGCGCCAGAGCAGCGGCACAGCGTGAAACAGCCGATGCTGCAGATAGATCACAAGATCGAGGACGATCACCGAGCCAAATATCGCGACGGCGACCGGCGCGTTGATCACTTGAAAGAGCCCCCAGCCCTGGGATTCAGCGAAGATCGCAGCCCCGACCGCCGCAGCTGGAAAGAGGATGCGAAGCGCCACGGTGTTGATGACGGAGAGCCCGAGATTGCCGGGCCAGCGCTGCGCTCTTGAGATGGCTTGCGGCCGCCTCGGCGCCGCCAGCTCCCAGACGGCCATTACCAGAAACACGCCAACAAAAGCGCCAAAGCGAATAAGCGGCTCGCTGAAACTCAGCGCCTGCCCCATCACTCGAATGCGCTTTGGAACGCCCGCACGCGCTTGGCGTTGGCGCCAAGATCGGAAACGCCAACGCGCGAAGTCGAGCGCACATCAATGCGCGATCCACCGTCCGCGGGCGCGACCTGCACCACCACGTCATCGACAAAGCCGAACCACAAGGAGCGAACGCTGGCTTCGATGCGGCCGTTCTGCGGATCGGTCGCATCAATGCTCCAGCCTTCGGCGCGCGCCGCCGCCAGCGCCGTCTCGAACGCGTCGGCCGGTGATTGCGCAATCAAGATGGGTTGAATGTCCGGATAGGCGCTTTGTTGCAGCGCGCGCGCCGACTGACCAGCGGCGGGCCCGAAGCGATCATCGTCGGGCACGCGTGGGTCAGCCTCGACCGCGTTGGCGCCAGGCACGGCGGCGCGCAACACCATAACGCGGTCTGAAAACATTAGCGGCGCATCGGCATCAGAAACGATGTCGTGAATGGGCGGAATCGAGGTCGCTTCACTGCGCACGTAGCCAGCATAACCGAGTGCGATGACCGGTATGACGAGCGCGAGCGCAGCTTTGCCCAAACCAGTCCTTGGTTTAACCAGCAGCGCGAGGAGAAGTGCTACCACCGCAAGTCCCGCCGCCGCCACCAGCAAGAGCGGCCCATAGCCAAGCGTGAGCGTGCCGAAACCAAAACGCCAATCGATCAAGCCGAAACGCGTGGCGAGCGCCGCTGCAGCAAAATAGAGCGGCAGCGCTAACGACAAGCCGAACGCTGCTGCGACAACAAAAGCTCGAATCCCACTCATGCGCCCTGCCCTTCCGTCATCCGTTGGCGCCAACGCCGATAGCTGGGGCCATCATCAACGTCTTCCAACTCACGAAGCATCATCACACGCCTACCGGCCAGATTGATCACCGTATCGGCGCGCGTATGCGGCGTCGACCATCGAGCATCTCTAAAGGGCAAATGCTGACGCTGGGTTTGGGTAAAGCCAATGAGCCAAAAGCCGCCATCCAGCGCCGGGCCGAGAACAGCATCGTTAGTTTCCAGCGCTTCGAAAGCCGCTTCTATATCTGCCGTGACGACCTCTGGCGTGTCGCTGCCTATGAACACAAGAGGCCCCGGCGCCATTCGTTCCGAGAGACGCGTCATGCGCTGGCCAAGATCGCCTTCTCCCTGACCGACCACGAAATCAGCGCCGAGACACTGCACAGGCTTATCGGGCGTGATCGCCAGGCAAAGCCGCCAACGCGGGTCTGCGCCTAAACGCTGCAAAAGCCGCCCGAGTGCTACGCGTTGAAAACGGTGCGCGGCGCTATCGCCAACATCAGCGGCCAAACGGCGTTTGCCCTGGCCAAGAATTGGCTGCCGCGCCATCAGCACGAGAGTACGCTCACCGACCATAAAGACGTGCAATCCGTTCAATCGGCGCGCCAGCGCTGAACAGCGTTAGGCAAATAACATTGCGCGCGCTGCGCATGAGCCAACCGTCTTCGCGCCAGCGCTGCGCTGAGGTTGTTGCAACGCAGGCAAGCGTCCGCAGCCGGCGCCTGCCGATGCGGCGCACGAAGTCCACGTCTTCCATAAGCGGCAGCGGTCGAAACCCGCCCAGTGCAGCGTAGAGGCTTCGATGGATCAAAAGACCTTGATCCCCGTAGGGAAGCGCGAAAAGAAAAACCCGCAACGCCACCAGCCACTCCAAAACGCGCGCTTGCCATGCTGCATCGTCCAGCTTGAAGCGGAACACGCCAACGGTTGCGGCCGCGTTCGCGTCGCGCGCATGCGCATCGACATGGGTCCGCCAGCCAGGCGCCAGAATCGTATCGGCATGCAAGAAGAGCAGCCAGTCTTGGGTCGCCATATCGGCGCCCGCGCGCATCTGCTGACCGCGCCCGCGCGTACTTTCCTGGACGCGCGCACCGGCCGAGCGGGCCAAGCGAACAGTCGCATCTTCAGAGCCGCCATCGATAACGATGATCTCCTCGGCCTCCGCAACGGAACGCAGGGTCGCGGCAAGACCCGGTTCGGCGTTCAGCGTCGGAATGATGACCGCAATGCCCATGAAGGCTACATGATGGGGAGCGTTTGGGGTTGGCAAGTGCGGCAGATACTGCGACCGGTGCACACAAATTGTAACCGCGTTGCCGCGTGCGCGTACCCAGGGTGAGCGCTCATGCCCAATGCGGGCACGGGAGGATGAAGCATGGCCGACGTCGAACAAGCGCCGCCCGCTCGGCGCGGCATTTGGGGCAGGCTCGCGCTCGTTGCTGTGCTCGCTTTAGGTCTGTGTGCGGCGTGGCGTTTGGGCGTCTTTGACTATCTCAACTTCGAGACCCTTCGCGCACAGCGCGAGACACTTAATGCATTCGTTGCGACCAATCAGATTCTCGCCTTTGCCGCCTTCATCGCCATCTATGTCGTGGTCACCGCGCTGGCGCTCCCAGGCGCGTTTTGGATCACGATTTTGGGCGGCTATCTGTTCGGTCTCGTCGGCGGCGCTGTCGCGACTACGATCGGCGCCACTTTGGGCGCGACGGCCTTGTTTGTGATCGCGCGCTACCTCCTTGCCGATACATTGCGCGCGCGCGCCGGACCGTTCCTGAAAAAGCTGGAGGCAGGCTTCAAAGAAAACGCCATCAGCTACCTGCTTACGCTGCGGCTGGTCCCGGTGGTGCCGTTCTTTATCGCCAATGTTGCGCCCGCCTTTCTCGGCGCGCGCTTGAGCAGCTTCGTTTGGACGACCGCCGTCGGGATCATCCCCGGCGTCATCGCCTACACGTGGATCGGCGCCGGCCTCGGCGCAGCGTTCGACGCCGGAGAGGCGCCCGATATCGCTGCGTTCGCGCGAGAACTGGCGCCCGCGTTCGTCGCGCTCGCCGCGCTCGCGATCGCGCCCGCAATCTACAGCCGCTTCAAACGCCCAAGGGCGGCGAGTTAGGAGTCGAGCTTCTATGGAAAACACAAAAGCGGATATCGCCATTATCGGCGGCGGCTCCGCTGGATTAGTCGCAGCGTCCGGCGCCGCTCAGCTTGGCCAAAAGGTCGTGCTGTTTGAAGTCGGTGAAATGGGGGGCGACTGCCTGAACTATGGCTGTGTGCCGTCCAAGTCGCTGATTGCAGCAGCGCGTGCAGCCCAGAACGCACGCACAGCAGGACCACTCGGGCTCGACATCGCGCCGCCGCAAGTCGATTGGTCCCGCGTTAAGGCCCACGTCCACGGTGTGATCGAAACCATTGCGCCAATCGATAGCCAAGAGCGTTTCGAGGGTCTCGGCGTCAGGGTCGTGCGCGAGCGCGCGCGCTTTGCCGACGCGCGCACGATCGTCTCTGAAAGTGTCCGCGTGCGCGCGCGCCTGATGGTGATCGCCACCGGCGCCCGCGCTGGCGCGCCGCCCATTCCGGGCTTGAGCGAGGTCCCCTATCTCACCAACGAGACCATCTTCTCTATCGATGCGTTGCCAACACATCTCATCATCCTTGGCGCGGGCGCCATCGGGCTCGAACTCGGCCAAGCCTTTGCCCGCCTCGGATCCAAAGTCACGTTGATCGAAGCCGGCACGCTCTTGGCTGGCAAAGATGACGAAGCCGCCAAAGTGCTGCGCGCGAAACTGAACGCAGAGGGCGTGACCCTGCGCGAATCCGCGAAGGCGCAGCGCATTGAAGGCGCAGAGGGCACGATCGCCGCCGACATCGAATTAGACGGCGCCATCAAACGCATCGAAGGCTCACACCTTCTGGTCGCTGCTGGACGCAAGCCCAACATCGAGGACCTTGGCCTAGACGCTGCCGGCGTCGTTTACGACAAACGCGGCGTCACCACTGACGCTCACTTGCGAACCTCCAATCGGCGCGTCTATGCGCTGGGCGACGTCGCCTCACGCGAACAATTCACCCACGCTGCGGGCCTCCACGGATCGCTGTTCGTGCGCAATGCCCTCTTCAAGCTCTCGCCAGGACGCGCGGACGCTGCGCCCATTCCACGCGTCATCTATACTGAGCCCGAATACGCGGCTGTCGGCCTTTCGGAAGCGGAAGCGCGGGAGCGCTGGGGCGATAAGGTGCGGGTACTCTTTGTGCCGATGCACGACAATGATCGCGCCCAGACTGAGCGCGACACCGAGGGCTTTGGGCGCATCATCGTCCGTAGCAATGGTGAGATTTTGGGCGCGGTAATCGTCGGAGCGCATGCCGGCGAGAGTATCGCAACCGTCGCTCTGGCGATTGCCAACAAGCTCAAGATCGCCGCCTTCACCTCAAGCTTCGTCCCCGCCTATCCCACCCGCGCAGAAATCTTGAAGCGCGCTGCAGGTCAATTCTACACCGAGAGCCTGTTCTCGCCGCGCACCAAGCTTTTGGTTCGGCTGCTCGCGCAACTGCCTTGAGAGAGATCGATCGCATGACGGCTTGGCGTTTGGGGATCATCGGCGGCTCAGGGCTTTACGACATCGACGCCCTTGAGAAACGCCGCTGGACGCGGATCGCCAGCCCTTGGGGCGAGGCCTCCGACGAGGTGCTGACCGGCACTCTAAATGGCGTAGAGCTCGCGTTCCTGCCGCGGCACGGCCGCGGGCATATGATCCCGCCGTCCGCCATCAACGCCCGCGCCAATATCGATGTGCTCAAGCGCGTAGGCTGCACTGACATTGTCTCCGTTTCCGCTGTCGGGTCGCTGCGTGAGGATCTGCCGCCCGGCGCCCTTGTCCTGGCCGATCAATACATCGATCGCACACGCCAGCGCCCCAGCAGCTTCTTTGGAGCCGGACTCGTCGCTCATGTCTCGATGGCCGATCCAGTGTGTCCGCGCCTTTCAGCGCTTGTGCAAAGCGCCGGCGACGGCGCAGGCGCAGGCGCAGGCGCTGAGATCAAGCCGAGGGCAACCTATCTCGCAATGGAGGGCCCACAATTTTCAACGCGCGCGGAGAGCCGCCTCTATCGCAGCTGGGGATGTGACGTCATCGGGATGACGGCGATGCCAGAGGCGCGTCTGGCGCGCGAAGCTGAACTTCCCTACGCCGCTTTATGCATGGTCACCGATTATGATTGTTGGCGCGAAGACAACGCCGATGTCGATGTCGCCAGCATCCTCGCCGTCATGCACGCTAATGTCGCCCACGCTAGAAAGATCTTGGCCGAGCTCACGTCAGTGCTGAGCGGCGTCCCGCGCTCGCCGTCGCCAATCGATACCTGCCTCGACATGGCGCTCATCACCGATCCAGCAAAGTGGGATCAAGACTTGGTGCAAAAGCTTGACGCAATCTGCGCGCGTCGCTTCGCCAAAGCCTAAGCCGAGCAGCTGCCGCCGCCCAGCACGCAGAACTTGGCGCAATGGGGATGATTGAGCGCAACCAGCGTCAAACTGTCCGAGAGACGCGCGGCCAATTCGAACGCCGGCTCGTAAGGGAGGAGTGTGCAGGCGATCACAGAGGGCGCCTCCGCGCCTTTTCGCTTCACCACCATGCGCGCGCTCGCGCACATCATCGCCGCCGGCGCGACCTTTAAAATGCCCCAGCATGCGTCGCTGATCTCCGGGACGTCGGCGCTCTCGTCCATCTCAGGAAATAGAACGAGTTGCTCTGCACTGCCTGCATCGATGAGCCAGCCGCGCGCCGCGATCAGGCGGGCAAAGCCAGCGCGTATTTCAGCTTCGTCGCCGCCCCAAAGGGTGCGCCCCGCCAAAGACACCTTAAAGCCCGTCTGCGCCAGCCAGTCGATCCCGTCCAGCGTCGCGGCGAAACTGCCGGGCCCGCGTTCTTCGTCGTGAAGATCGGCCTCATAATGATCGAGACTGACCCGCAGCGTGATCCTCTCGCCATACTGGGCCTTTAGCGCGAGCAATCCATCGCGCATGCGCGGGCGCATCATGGGCCGCATCGCATTGGTCAAGATCAAGACGCGATGGCCACGCGCGAGCGACATTTCCAAAAGGCCGATAATCTGCGGATTGAGAAAAGGCTCCCCGCCGGAAAAGCCAATCTCAATGGGTGTCTCCGCGAGCTGCGCCACCTCATCGAGAAACGGCGCCAAATCGGCTTCGGTGAAATAGACGAGGCTGTCGTTAGTCGGCGAGCTCTCGATGTAGCAGTGCGTGCAGGTGATGTTGCAGAGCGTGCCGGTATTGATCCACAGGGTCTTTAGCGCATCGAAAGCAACCGAGGCGCGCGGTTCGCCGCGCGATGTCAGCGTGGGATCACAAAACTTGGCGCGCGGCGGGTCCGTCACTGTCATGTCCGTTGCTTATACGTCTCGATTGGGCGGGTGGATGCGCGCCCTCGCTCCATCTTGGAGCCACCTGCAGCCAGCTTAAGATGTTTTGCCGCCAGGCGCATCCAGAGCTTAGCCTGATGCGTAGGCGTTGTAGAGCCCAGGAGAGCAGCAGATGCCTAACCGAAAACTGTTTGCCGCAGCGATTCTGGCCCTTGGGATGATGGGTGCGCCGCTCCCTGCGCAGGCGGCCGACACTGACACCTACGACCGGCTGCTCGCGCGTTATGTCGTCGCTTCGGCCGATGGGATCAATCGCGTGCGTTATGCGTCCTGGAAGGCAAACTCCGACGACCTTAACGCGCTCAACGCGTATGTGGCTTCGCTTGAGCGCGATCGCCCGTCGCGCATGACGCGCGATGAGCAACTCGCCCATTGGATCAATCTCTACAACGCGGTCACGCTCCAGATCATCCTTGAGAACTACCCGGTACGATCGATCCGCGACATCCGTAGTCAAACCCTCGACCCGCGCGGCCTGATCGGTCCATGGCGAACGCCGCGCGTCACCGTTGAAGGCCGACGTCTCACCTTGGACCAGATCGAAAACTCAATCCTCCGTCCAGAATTCAACGAGCCGCGCATTCACTACGCCATAAACTGCGCGTCGATAGGTTGTCCCAACCTTGCTGCGCGGGCCTGGCGGGCCGAGACGATGGATGCTGATCTGACCGCAGCGGCGCGCGCCTACATCAACCACCCGCGCGGCGTGTCGATCGACAGCCAAGGGCGCGTCCGTGTCTCAACAATATATCGCTGGTTCGCAGCCGACTTCGGCGGCAACGCCACTGCTGTTTTGGCCCATCTACGCGGGTACGCCTCACCGGAACTGCAAGCGCGCCTAGCTCGGGCAACAACAATCTCAAATTACAACTACGATTGGGCCCTGAACGGATCGAACTGAAGGGCGATTAGGGCCATCTATGCCTGGGCGGCCATATTGTTACGGTCGGCTTGGTCGCTCAAGACCTGCCGTCCGCCGCCGGCGGCGTCGAACTCACGCTATTCGCCGTTCTAGTCACTCCTTCGCAAGCCATAATCGGCACCTTAACTCGATAATCATCGCTTCCGTCTACAGAGCCGAACACGCGCATCATCCGCCCTCTCGTCAAGGACAACCTCTGAACATGCATGAGAGCATTATCCTCGGCGCTCGCGTTCCCAACGTCAAACTTGGCTACCTTGTTCAAGGCGAAGTCACCGCCATCTCAACTGACGAGCTCTTCGCGGGCGGCAAGACTGTGGTCCTTGGCATCCCTGGCGCGTTCACGCCAGTATGCACACGCCAGCACGTACCTGACTTTGTCGCCAACGCGGACGAGATCATCGCGTCCGGCTATGGACAGGTCCTCTGCATCGCGCCCAACGATCCCTTCGTGCTCGACGCGTGGCGGAGCCAAGTGGACCCGCAGTCCAAGATCAGGTTTCTTTCTGATGGCAATTTGGACTTCGCAAGCGCTCTCGGTCTGAGCGAAACTCAAGATGATCTTTTTCTGGGCAAACGCTCAAAGCGTTACATGCTGATCATCAGCGACCGAACCATCCAGCGCGTTCGCGTCGAGACCAGCATTCTGACCTACGCCTGCACGCGAGCATCGGATGTGCTCGAATTGGCATAGTCAAACGCGGCGATTTCCACCGCCACCCTTAGCTAATAGCGGGACGCCCAAGCGCGGTCGCACAAGAAACCCATCAGGCAGTCGCGCCGAGGTGAGACATCTGCGTGGATGCGACGACCGGCAGGAACGGGCCAATCCGGATCGGATGGACACAGTGTTACGACCGGCAGGCTCGATACGAACCTTCCGTTAGAACTAAGCTCACAACTGGTCGGGCTGCAACGATACCCCAGCGCCGACGGGCCGAAGTCCCTAGACGTCTATGCTCTCAGCGATGGCCAGGGCGTCTTCGACTTCGACGCCCAAATATCTGACCGTGCTGTCGAGCTTGGTATGGCCGAGCAACAGCTGGACCGCTCGGATGTTGCCAGTCTTCCTGTAGATCAGCGCCGCCTTCGTCCGCCGCAGCGAGTGCGTACCGTAGGCCGAGGGGACCAAACCGATCGCCTCGATCCACTCATCGACGAGACGGCCATATTGCCGCGTGGTCATTGGCTTGGTCTTGTCCGCCCGACTTGGAAATAGCCAATCGGCGCCGTTGAGCCGTTTACCGCGAACCCAGGCCGCGACGGCAGCCCTGGCTTGTTCAGTGATCTCGAATTGAACGGGCGCGCCGGTCTTGCGTTGAGAGACCAAAGCCCGCGTTCGCACCTGATCACCCTGCATCACATCTTCGACGCGAAGATGAACCAGATCGCAGCCGCGCAACTTGCTATCGATCGCGAGATTGAAGAGCGCCAGATCGCGAACCCGATTTGATATCTGCAAGCGCACGCGGATGGCCCACACTTCGCGAGGCTTCAGCGGCGGCTTCTGGCCAGTCACCTTGCCCTTGTTCCAGGGCACAAATGGCTTGGGGTGTTGCTCGAATGTATGCATCTCCATGATGGTCCTCCTTCTCTGGAGGACTGGAATAGCGGCGCGGATCAAGCCGCGTTTTCAAGGCAATTCACCCGCTCCGCACGTAGTGCTCGATGCCACAAGCGGAAACGCAGTTCGGTCTCCGCGAAAGCGGACCTCGAGACGAGGCGTTACCGGCGTTTCAGTTCGGCTTGGGCTTGGCTGTTGTAATTGCGTGAGCGACGCGCTCCACGCCTTCCTTTGTTGTCAGTTCGGATACGCTGGCTAGAACAGCGAACTTGTTCGCAAGGGACAATGAGAAAGCCTCGACTTCCGCTCGTGTCACATCGACCCAAACCGGGACGATGATTTTGCGCTTTTCGGATACCTCTCGCGAGAAGATCGCATCATATTCGACCTTCGCCCAGGCCTCGTTCGAGAGCAGTTCTTTCGTGACGAGCAGCACGCACTGCCGACACTTCAGCAAGCCATCCTCGATCGTTTGCCGGAGATTGTCCCCCGGCCTTAGGTTGAAATCATCGAACCACACCGGCTCGCCGATCGCTGATAACCGCGCTGCAATTGGACGAGCAATTTGGTCACGGTTGCGTGCGTCGTAGCTCACAAAGAACGCTGGTGTTTCGCCCTTTGTCATTTCATTCAAATAAACCGCGCCCAAGAACACCAATTCAAATCCCAGCCCTCGAACAGCTTCGGTGGCGGCCTCGAGCTCTGGACACAACTCATTGCAGTCACAGTAAACAAAAACGAATTTAGAAAGGGCAAAGTCTCGACAACTTATCGTTCGACCTTCTCTCAGCCACGGAGCCTTTTCTGTCAGTTCAACAACATCGCCGTTGTAGATTTGCACTCCGGCTCCAAGAGGAACGTCCGGCGAAACCGCGATGATCAGACTTCGGTCGCCAATTTCGAGATTCGCAAACTGTTCAAACTGCGGCGCAAGCAGTTGGGTTATCGCGCCGACTTCGATCGCGGTCGCTCCGGGGACATGAACAGCCAGTCCACGAGTGTAATTCTGTCGATTAATGCGAACGTCGACAGAAAATCCGATTTGTCGCGTTTCAACTCTCGCTTCGCCCCCGGATCTTGCTGTGAAGCAATTGGACGGCGTTCGAACAAAGAAGTCGGTCGATGTTGCAGTTCGCATGGCGCTCCTTGGAGCCTCCCTCAGAAAAAGCTAGCACCGAGCTAGCGGCGCAGTCGATTCAATCCGCCGATGGTCAGGCTTGCTCCGTGCGGGCGCAAATGCATCGACTTGTGACTCGGGGTCCGCGCCCTTCAGTGAATGTCCGCTTGGTCCAAGTTCTCAGGCCTTGGGGACGCCTCTTCCTGCCCCGAGGCAGTCCTCCGGGAGAGCGCTAGATGTCAAACTTCTTCGGAAGGCGCGTTACCACCTGTTCGAACAGCTCGACCGGATCCCGACCCATCGCGCGCGCCAGCGCAACGAACTCCAGCACATCCACGCGGCGCTGAGAGCGCTCGATAAGAGACACGAACGTTTGGTCTTTGCCCACCTTCTCCGCCACCTGCGTCTGGTTCAAGCCCGCAGCCTTTCGGGCCTTGAGGAGAACATCCACAAGGTATCTGTGAGCGCCGGTGAAAACCGTCTTGGACAAGCCAGCCTCGAATGACCGGCTGCCCATCTATACGGAAAATTTCGATAGGCATTTTTTCCGTATTTCGCTACGCTTTCGGTGAGGAAGCGCAGTGCATCAGTCCGCGACAAGCCGAGTTGAAAGCACGCGCGGCGCGATGGCCGCGGCATGCTTGGACTGCGTCGCGCAGGTCGTCGACTCCGACCGGGCGACGGACTTAGCTGTCGCCCTCTCCCCCGCTCGTCTTGCCGTTGTCCGCTGCGTAGACCAGGCAACCCCCGAAGATCACACCGCCCTCGCAACAATGCTGACTGAGGGCGACTTCGTCTGGGCTGGGCTGGTTTATGGCGAGCGGGAGGGATCTGAGACCGTCGGGTTTGTCGAGACCTTCCATGTCAGCGAACTCGATCGGCTGCTTGCCCGGCTTCTGGAGCTCCGGGAGGTGTTCGGTGAAGCCGGCTGAGCTTGCCCGCCTCTTCGCCACGGAGGCCCCTCGCCTGTTGCGGCGGCTGCGGCGCTTCCGTGGGCGTGTGGCCGCCGAAGACGTCGTACAAGCGGCTTTTGCCAAAATGCTGGAGGTCGATGCCTCGGAGATCGAGGAGCCGCGCGCTTATCTGGCGCGCATCACCCGCAACTTGGCAATCGATGAGGTGCGCAAGAACGATCGCGATGTTTCTTTCGTAAGCGAGGATGAATTGGAACGCCTCGGCAGCAGCGATGATCTGACGCCCGAAGACATGATCATCCAGGGCGAGCGTTTCGCGCATATGCTGGGCGTTGTGCTTGCGCTGCCGGAGAAGGAGCGCCTGGCTCTCATCTGGTTCAAGCTGAAGGGCCTCTCGCACGCCGAAATCGGCGAGCGTTTGGGCGTGTCGCGTCACAACGTGCCCAACTACCTTTCCCGCGCGCTTGCCAAATGCGAGGCGGCGATGCAGGCCTTCGAACGAGCCGAGCTCGGCGAGACCGTTCATGACAAGCGCAAGAGACAAGCGGATCGGACTTGAGGCCGCACAGTGGGTGGTCAAGTTCGACGGTGTTGATTTCGACGCCCGCGATGTCCGCGCCTTCCGCCGCTGGCTCGCCAAATCAGAACAACATCGCAGCGCGTTCGAGCGCTCCAGCAAAACCTGGAACCAACTCGATCTCTTATCGCGGCTCGACGCGTTCGAGTTGCCGGCTCGCGACCGTGTGCCCGTTAGCCGCCGGCGCGCGCTTGTTGCCGGTCTGGGCGCTGGCGCGTTGGCTGTCGGCATTGGCGGCTACGTCGTCTTTGGCGGCGGCTCTGCCGTCGCATTTGAAACCGGTGTCGGAGAACGGCGCGAGGTCGATTTAGCGGACGGCACGCGCGTGCTGCTCAATGCGAGTTCTCGGCTTGAGGCCCGCATCAGCGAGGATCGCCGCGACGCGCGGCTTAGCGCTGGCGAAGCGCTCTTTACGATTGCGGAGAGCAGTGCCGGCATCTTTTCGATCGCCACGCCCTCCGGGGAGATCGAGGCCGCGAGCGGCGAAATCCTCGTCAAGCTCTTGCCGGAAGGCGTGCGGGTCGCACTGCTTTCAGAGGGCGCACGCGCTTCGCGTCGCACTTGGATGGGACAATCTGAACCTGTTGCGGCCAGCGCTAATAGCGAGATCGTGCTTGGCCGCGAGGACGTGATCGTGGACGTCTCTACGAGCGAACAGCTCGCGCGCCGCACGCTCTGGCGCGAAGGCATGCTCGCTTTTGACGACACGCCGCTCTCGGAAGCCGTCGCGGACATGACGCGCCAGAGCGGCGTGCGCTTCAGTTTTGCCGAGCCTGGACTCGCTGAGTTGCGCGTGGGCGGGATCGTGCGCGCCGATGATCTCGGCGCCTTTTTGGAGCTTCTGCGCAACAACCTTGCGATTAGCACCGAGCGCCGCGGTGAGGAGATCGTTTTGAGCCGCGCCACAGGCACCCGGCCGACTTGACTTTGTTGGGGAAGTTAGCTAACATCCCCAACATATGCACATCAAGACCAAGATCTCCGCGGCCGAATTCCAGAACAATTTCGGGCGCTACGCCGACGCTGCCCGGCAGGCGCCGGTTGTGGTGACGCGCTATGGACGCGACGAATTGGTGGTGCTTTCGGTTGGCGAATACGAGCGGCTGCGCGCGTCGTTCAGGCGGGTTGTAGTGCTCAACGAAGCCACTTCTGACGAAGCCGCCGAACTCATCGAAGCGCTCGCCAACGCGCCTAAGACACCCGACGCGGAAGCACTCGATCATCTGATGGACGATGCCGCCAAATCTGGCGCCTGAGGCGCTGCTCTGATGATCCCCAACGCGCCGCAAGCCGGCATGGTGCTCCATTACAGCTTCCTCTGGAAACACGAAGCTGAGCGCGGCCAAAGCGAAGGCGCCAAAGACCGTCCCGTCGTTGTCGTCGTGCTGTTAGCCGACGGCGAGGAAGTGGTGGTCGCGCCGATCACGACCAAACCCCCAGAGGCGGGCGCGCTCGCGATTGAAGTGCCGCCGCGTGTGCGCGCGCACCTTCGACTGGACGCCACGCAATCGTGGATCAGCATCGCAACGCTCAATCGCTTCGTTTGGCCCGGGCCGGATATGCGCGCTGTTCCGGGACGTGACCCAAGCACCGCGCTCTACGGCTTCATCCCGCAAAAGCTTCTTGAGGCGGTCAAGATGAAGACGCTGACAGAATTGTCCAAGCGCGTGCCTGGCCTTGTCGTGAAACGCGGCGAGGACTGAGCCTGACTTGGAATCGGTCGCATATTTCTTTGGCGACGCACTGCTAAATCCAGCCATTGCCAACGTCTCTCCCTTCGAAGCCGCCCGCTTGAGAGCGGCGAAGGGGGAAGACAATGGTGAATTCTTCGGCGCGGATGCGCCGCGGTGGCGCGCGCTCATTGCTGGCCGTCGCACTGGCTTCTGTTTCGACCTTGGCGCTGAGCGCTCCCGCTCAAGCGCAATCGGGCGACGCCGCCGCGCGCGCCGCCACGGCGGAGCGCGATTACGACATTCCGGCTCAACCGCTCGCTTCAGCGTTGATGCGCTTCGCCGAGCAATCAGATCTGCAGATCCTGTTCTCGCAAGAAGAGTTATCCGGTCTGACTTCGCGCGCCGTCCAGGGACGCCTCACATCCGAGAGGGCGCTCGCACAACTCCTGCCGCAAGGCGCGCCGCGCATCGAAATCGTCGGCGATCGCGTCGTCCGGACGGACCTCCCCCGCCCCCAGCGCGCCAGCGATGAGTTCGGCGAAGAAATCGTCGTCACCGGCACGCGCATTCGCGGCGCCGCGCCCGCTGGCGCTCACGTGTTGACACTGGATGAGGACGCTATCCGGGAGACGGGGCGCACGACCGTCCAAGACGTGCTGCAGACTCTGCCTCAGAATTTTCCGGGCAGTCAAAACGAAGCCAGTCAGCTCGGTTCGATCAACGCCAACCGAAACGTAAGCTTTGCATCAACCGTGGATCTCCGTGGGCTCGGCGCCGACGCCACACTCACTTTGCTAAATGGCCGCCGCTTAGCGCCCGCTGGCTTTGGCAATTTCGTCGACATCTCTGCAATCCCGCTGGCTGCCGTCGCCCGCGTCGACGTGCTGGCGGATGGGGCGTCCGCCACCTATGGCGCCGATGCCGTGGCTGGGGTCGTCAATATCATTCTGCGCGATGACTTCGAGGGCGCTGAGACTTCGCTGCGCTACGGCGCCGCCACGCGAGGCGAACCAACCGAAATCGGCCTCTCGCAGGTTTTCGGCGCCGCTTGGGGTACGGGCTCTGCGATGATCGGCTATGAATATCGCGAGCGCAGCGCGCTTGCCTCCGAAGATCGTTGGTTCTCCGCGACATCGGACTTGCGCCCTTGGGGCGGCTCGAACTTCTCTTCGCCGTTCACCAACCCAGGCAACATAACGCGCATCGGCGCCACGAATGTCGTGTTCGCCATTCCTTCCAATCAAGATGGGACGAGCCTCGATCAAGCGGATTTGCTTGCAGGTGTCGTCAACGAGAGACCGCTCAACGCCGGCAACTCGCTGCTGCCGCAACAAACCAATCACGGTCTCTTCGCCACGTTGCGCCAAGACCTCACGCCAGGTCTGGACGTCTTCGTCGATCTCATCGCCGCACGGCGCGAATCCGAGTCCGATCGCTGGCAGAACAACGCCACCTTGGTCGTGCCGGAGACCAACGCCTATCGGGTTCTGAATAATCTCTTCCCAGGTCAAGGCGCGCTCCGCATCAATTACAATCTGGGCGACGATCTGGGCCCTTCTCACTTCTCAACACGCTCCGATACGATCTCGCTGGCTATTGGCGCGGGTTACGACCTTCCGCGCGAATGGCGTTTGGAGACGAGTGCAAGCCTTAGCCGCCACGAAACAGCCGCCGATCAGCTGAACATTTTCAGCCCTGGCGCCACACTCAATGCAAGATTGGCGAGCAGCGACCTCAACACCGCTTTCAACCCGTTTGGCGACGGCGCCAATTCGCCTGCGGCCGCCTTGATCGGACTGACGTTCGACGATCACCTTGAGGGCGTCTCACAGATGATCGTCTACGGCGCCAAACTCGACGGCCCCCTCATGCAGCTTTGGGGCAGTCCGGCGCGGTTGGCCGTGGGCGTCGAGCGCCGCGAGGAAACGCTCGACCTCCGTCGCAGACGCGTGGCGACCACCGGAACCACGATCACGACCCCCGTGCCTGAATCCGCGCGCACGACCGACGCGTTCTTTGCCGAACTCTTTCTTCCTCTCATCGGGGCAGAGCAAAATATCTTCGCTGTGCAGGGCTTCGACGTGTCGATGTCGTTGCGCCGCGAGAGCGCGGACGATTTTGGCGACGCCACGACGCCAAAGATTGGCGCCACGTGGACGATCAACGACGAGCTGGCGCTACGCGCCTCATGGGGCGAATCTTTCAAATCGCCGCAATTTCAGTATCTGCGCGGCAATATTGTCGGCACCCTCACCTTCGCGACGCCGGCGCAAGATCCGTTCGCCACGGGCGGCTCCACCGGCGTGCTCATTCTTGGCGGCGCCAATCCCGGCCTTCGCCCGGAAACCGCCGAGAATTGGACTGCGGGATTTGACTACAGGCCCGCTTGGGCGCCCGAACTCCGCTTCAGCGCCACCTATTACGATATCGATTTCGTCGATCGCATCTCGCCGCCCGGATCAATCCTCGCCGCGCTCGCCAATCCGATTGGATACGAGACGGTTTTCATCCGCAACCCATCGCAAGCGCAGATCGACGCCTATCTCGCGCAAGCCAACACCGTCGTAGGCGCCATGCCCGCCGATGGCGTCGAAGTGATCTGGGACGATCGCCAATCGAACTTGGCCAGTCTCAGAACGCGCGGGATCGACGTCAGTGGCGGCTATGCGTTCGACACCTCTTGGGGTGAATTCAATCTCTTCGCGCAAGCAAGTCTCATCCTCCAATACACAGTTCAAACTGGACCCGCGAGCACGCCGATCGATGCGCTCGACACCCTGTTCTACCCGGTTGATCTTCGTGCGCGCGCCGGTGTGTCGTGGACACTTGAGGGCTGGGGCGCCGGCCTGACTGCAATCTATGTCGACGATTATCATGACACGATCAGCACACCCGCACGCGAGGTCGACGAATGGCTCACCTGGGACGCGCAAGTAAGTTACGATTGGAGAGGTGAAGAGGAGCGCGCTGGACCGCAGATCACGCTTAATGTGCAGAACCTCTTCGATCAGGATCCGCCCTTCGCCAATAACCCGGTTGGTTACGCCTTTGATGCCCAGGCTCACTCGCCGACGGGACGCTTCGTGTCGCTTGAGCTGCGTCAGACGTGGTGACGCGCAAAACCATCGGCGCCCTGCTGGCTGCGATTCTCTCCACGATGGCGCCCGCCGCGGCGCAATCGTTGGCGGGACCGACGATCGAAGACCTCGCGGCCCTGCGATCTCTGGGCACTGGTCAAGGCGGGTTGTCGCTCTCTCCCGATGGCGACTGGCTTGCGGTGTTTCAATCGCACATGGATTTCGAGCGTAACGAAGTCCGCTACGCTCTCGTCGTGAGCGGGGTGGCGCCACGTGGCGCCGCGCGCGTCGTTGTAGACGCCGGAGCGGGACTGCCACACCGCAACCAGGGAAGAGCCAGCGGCAGTCTCGCTGATCGCTTTCCGCGCTGGTCGCCGGACGGTCACCGCATCGCCTTCATCGCCGAACGCGAGGGCCGCGCGGAATTGTGGATCACCGATCTGCGGGGACGCGCACGCTTGGCGGCGCGCCCAGACGGCGATGTAGGCGATTTTGCCTGGACCTCCGAGCACAGCATCATCCTGACGGCAACGACGCCCCGCGCACTGCTGGATGCACAACGCGCGTTGGACGTGCGTGATGGCTTTCGAGTTACGGACAGCTTTGAACCGGGCTTTTCGCTACAGCCTCTGCCTGCCGTTGAGACGCAGCGGCAATGGCTTTACCTCGATACCGATACCGGGGCGATGAGCCCGGCCGATGAGGCGCAAGCCGCGCTTCTGCGCACAGCGCAGCGCAGCGACACATGGATTGGCCCACGTGACGCCGCCTCCCAAGTCGCGCGACCCGCTCGTGGGCTTTTCACCACTTACGACGGTGCGCCGCTACTCTGCGCATCCGAGGCCTGCGCTGGGCTCCTGCGAGACGCGGGCGCACTGACAGACGGCGCGGTTTGGTTCACACGGGGCGAAGGTCCCGCCGCCGGTGATTTGGCGCTCTACGTCTGGACGCCGGCGCGCCAGCAGGTGCGCCGCGTGCGGCTAGCCGAAGAGCGGCTCTATGGGTGCAGCGCTCAGGGCGCGCTGCTTTACTGTCTCCAAGAATTCGCCGCGCAGCCCCGCCGTATCGTATCGATCGACTTGAGCGATGGCGCCCTTGCTGTGATCTACGATCCAAACCCCCAATGGCAGGGCTTTTCGATACCTCGGATCGAAAGATTGTCGTTCGAAGACGAGCGTGGCCTGCAATCCTACGCTCACCTTGTCTATCCTGCCGAGTATGTCGCTGGGCAAAGATATCCAACCATCATTGTTCAATATCGCTCGCACGGGTTTTTGAACGCGGGCGTGGGCGGCGAATATCCGATCTTTCCGGCCGCTGCCAGAGGCTATGCGGTGTTGAGCCTTGAGCGCCCCGAACCCCGCTTGCGAGAGCAACAAATTTCGCGCACCGATTTGGATCGGGAAATGTTGATCGGTGACGAGGAAGAGCGGATGAAGCTCGCATCGCTCAACGGACTTCTTGATCTCGCGATTGACGCTGGCGTCGTCGATCCGAACCGCGTTGCGATTACTGGCATGAGCGACGGCGCCGAGACTTTATACTGGGCGTTGCGCGATCACCATTTTGCTGCGGCGGTCGCCAGCGGGCCGCCGATTGATCCGATCTTCTGGTGGTTGGCCGATAGCGACTTTCGCGCCGACCTTCGTCAAACGGGCCTCGAAGCGCCCAATCTGGATCAAACAGCAGCTTGGTGGCGTCACAACGCAGCATTCTACTACGCAGGTCGAATCGACACGCCGCTGCTGATGAATCTGTCGCAAAGTGAGGCGCCCCACGCGATGCCGCTCTATGCGCAGCTGCACGACGCCGGCGCAGCGGTGGAGGCCTACATCTATCCCGAGGCCTTCCATGCCAAGACCCGGCCCAGCCATCTGCTCGCCGCGCAAAGACGCGCCATGGCCTGGATAGATTTCTGGCTACGCGACAAAATGACCGAGGATGCAAACGATCCAGGTCGCGCAGAACGATGGGAGAGCATGCGCGCGAGCGCGCGTGCGCCTCGCCCTACGCCGGATGACACGCCATGATGCGGCGGAGCCAGAGCTCGACCACCAATTCATTCGAGAAATCTAGCACAGCGCGCCTTGGCTTTGCCTCAAGGCGCCCCGCATCGAACAAGCCGCGCTTGACCAACTCTCCGCCTTTGAGCGCATCGATAACGAAATCGCCATTTGCCGCGGCCACCGCGCCGAAAAAGCGTGTGGTGTCCCCTTTTCGCTGCCGTACGACGGACGAAGCCGGCAGATCATCCGTGAACGCGAGACGAGCCAACGCGCGATCGCGCCCGCCGTCGAAGCTCCGATATGTCGGGATCGAACAACAGAATTCGACGATGGGCTGAGAGGTGACCACGGGCGCCGGGATGAAATACTGATTGGGCAGTGACGGCCCATGATAATATTGAAGGTCGCCAATGAGGAGCGCGCGCATGGCTTCACCTGGCCCGCGCGCGAGCGCATCCTTGACCCAGGGATCTGCGAGCGCAGCCTCCGCTGCGGCCGTCGCATGATGTGGCGCGCTTGCGCGCGCCGCATCCCTGAGGACCTTGAGCACGTAACCTCGCGATGATCGCAAGACGCCATATTCAACGCCCATCGCCAACGCCGGCCACACCGATCTGCGCGACACACGCGCCGCGTCGAGCGCGAGCGATATGATGGCCGCGAAATTCAGCCGGTCACGCACCGCATCCGCGATCGTGCACACCGCGCGCGACCGATAGAAGACCTGATCTCCACCTTGGCCTGATGTCAGCAATGTCCCCGCTTCAGCAAGGTCATGAAAATGGGGATCAGCGAAGCTGAGGGTGGCGATTGAGGGCTTGGCCAACAGCGGGGCTTCCATCACCTTGCGATAGTCCACCTGCGCGGGCTCATAAGCCAACTCGACCAGTTTCACCCCGAACTTGGCGGCGACAGTGCGCGCAGCTTGGCGTTCATCGCCCTCGGCGAAACCGCGCGGCCATTCGTTGACGCAAACAATGTGAGCGCCCGCCTTGCTCAAAGCTGCCAAGGCAACGCTTGAATCCAGACCACCAGAGAGACGATGCAAGACCGGCCGACCAAGCGAAGCCCAGGCGCGGCCTGCGCTGAGAATATGCGCGCGGAGGTCGCCGGCCAACACCTCTGCCTTGACGGCCGCGAGTTCGAGGCGACGCGCTGGGGGGCGCCAACACAGAGTGGCGCCATCGCTTTCAGCGCCCAGCGCGTAACATTCCCCGGCCAAGATTTCCCGCACCCCTCGGAGGCCCGTTCGCTCATGCACGATCCGCGGTTGCGCTAGAAATAGACATAAGAATTCTTCGTCGATGCTAGGGAGCGGCGCGAAGTCTGCGACATCTGCAAAGTCGGTAAAGACGATACGCACTCCGTCGCCCTGCGCTTCGCGCACGAAGCACGGGCGCGCACCCATGGGGTCACGCACGATCAAGGTGCGATCACGCGCAGCATCGACGACAATAGCGAGGTAGCCGCCCCAGCACTCTTGCGTGAGCGCAGCGCCGTCTGTCTCCGCCCAAGCCCGACATGTCTGAGGATCGGGTTCGGTGATCCGTGAGTAGTCACCCCCTTCGCCTCTGAAGAAGGCGCCTGAAACGAGCCCCAACCCGTGGGGCAAAATGAGCGGCTCGATATCTCCGCTCTTTTCGGTCACCAAGAGCAGAAATCCGCGCGTACTAATCACTTGGCGCCAATTGCCGCGCTCCAGCAGCCGCGCAGCATTTGCTTCAGCCGACTTGCGACCTTCGAGGTGACCTGCTCGCCACCGCAAGCCGACAAGCCGATGCATCGGCTACACGCGAAGAATTTCGACAAAGGCAGCGCAGTATTCCGCCTCGTCGTTTAGAATACGCCCTTCGGCCTCAAGCCAACAATGCGCTGCGAACGGCGGGTGTCGAACGCCAAAGACGATCTCTGGGCGTTCACCCGCGCGAATGAGGAAAGCTCCAAGCGCAAGAGTATCGAACAGACAAACGCTTCGCCGTGGATACCACGGCCGCCATGAGCGAAACCGGTTGAGTGCGCGCGCGGACGCCATGCTCGCCCCGCTATCGCGACGCCCACGCAACCATCGAAGGGCTAAATCGAGACGACGCCTGCGCAGATAGATTTCCGCCCACAGACAAGACAAGAGCGCGGCGCCCGGTCCATCGTTGCGCCCAAAGCCCTGCTCGGCGTCCGCCACCAACAGCCCTCGGTTCAAGAGCTTTTCCCGAAGCGGTGTCGCGAACGGATCGCCGGGTCCGTCATCTGTCAGCAAGTTGAGAAACGCGGCGGCAGGCGCGGCTACATAGCGATCGGCGCGAAGATCGAGCAGAATCGCCGTATCCGCGACAACGGCATGATGCACTCCCGCCGCCGGGCGCACGCGTCCCGGCGGCGCGCCGTTGGGCGCGCCACCGGCGCCGATCATGGCGTATAGAAGTCGCGCGTGCTGATGCCTTCCTTGGCATCTTCCAGCGGCACGCCCTGGGTTTCCTCGGTCACCGCGCCGAGTTCGACGACGTCTTCGTAATCGCGTACTTGATCTTGCTTGCGCATCTGATGGCTCCTTATTTTGCCAATTTGCGGATTGGGCGCTGCGTGATCGAGACCCTTAGTCCTCGGTCCAATGATCCTTCATCGTCAAGGACTCGTAGTGGTCCATCATGAACGAGCCCTGGGTGAGCTCGGTCGCTGATCCGAGGTCAACGATATCTTGGTCATCACGCATCACTCTCTCCATCGGGTGTCATTCACCCAAGTCGAGTATGCGTGCGCTCATACTGATCACCCAGCTGATCAGTATGAAGATCAGTTTGCCGATCAGCGCGGGGCACCGTTGTCGGGCAATGCCTTCACGGCGACGCGCTCACGTATGGCGTCGGAATTTTGAACACGGCGGCGCTGATATGATTTGATCAGCGTCGTCACTCGCTTGGTCCGGTGAGCAATCGCATTCACCAGCGCTTCGAATTCACCTTGCACGTCCCCCAAAATATCCGCTTCAACCATGCGCGCCGCGTGCAACCGCTCGTCTGCGTTAAGTGCAGCTCGCCTGAGGTTTGGGTTGGCGTTGTCTTCAAGCAGTCGCATCACGCTTTCCACCGCCTGCGCATACATTTGGGTACGAGCCGACCGCTGTAGCTCAAGTGCGGATGCGGTTGAGGGAAGTACGAGCGTGAGGAGCGCGCCGCGCCATTCATACAGCTGCGCGAGTTCCGCCCCTGACCACAGCGCCACCTCGTAAGCCGAGTGTTTTCCGGGGCGAACGAGCCGCTCCCAGTTCAACAAGTTGAGCGCCAATCGGATCGGCATCGAGCTGACGCCGAGTCTGCGCGCAAGATCCTCCAGGTCGAGGCGGGAGCGCGCCGGCAGTGAGCCGTCGAGTATCAGCCGCTTTAGTTCCTGGTAGGCGCGCTGGGCCGCGCTGGCGTCGACCGCCATTTCAATCTGTGCTGGGCGCCATCAGCGCCTTCAGCTCCGCAGCGATCGCAGATGGCAGCGCATCGCGATGAGGACCGCATGCAGCCGCACCGCGCAGATACTCAATCGGATCTTGGCCTTCCCAAGCGCCGAGGTTGGGGCGGTGTTGCCGATAACCGATGAGACGCTGCAGTTCGCCCGGGAACTCGCGCGCGATTTCGAGTGGATACGCGAGGAATTGTTCTTCGTAGGTGCGCAGCCAACCAGCACAATAACCGATCACAACACCAGTGCGATCTCCGGACGAGCGGTTAGCGCCGCCGCTATGCGTGAGCCCGCCCAGATAGACAAGCGCTGAGCCCGCCTTCATCACACCGGAGATTGCTTGCTCTGGATCAGGCGTGCGGCCCAAACGATCAACGTGACTGCGCGGCCAGAGCCGCGTCGCGCCATTGGTCTCGGTGAAATCGCTGACAGCCCACATGACATTGAGCGACCAAATCTGGCCGTTCGGATCAGCGGGCCACATCTCCTCATCGCGATGCGGCGCTTGCGCCTTCTGGCCTGGGTGGATGCGAATGGCTTGCGTCATGTTGAGGCGCACGCAATCGCAGGCCGGCGCCAACAACGTCTCTGCAATGGGTAGAATGCGCGGGTGAAGGGCAAGTTCTTGCGTCAGCGGCGCCTTGGACAGGAGCGCATTCACGCGTGTGGTCTGCCACCCGTGGAAGTCGCCTTCACACCGCGGCGTCCGCATGAGCCACGGCTCAAGTTCAACGCGCAATCGTTCGAGCTCATTTGGATTGAGCAGATCATGGAGCACCAGGAAGCCATCACGGACAATGGCGGCGACATCCTCCGGGTACGCGGTGCTTTGCTCAGCTAGCTGTGTCATCGACATCGGACTGTCTCCTTATGCAGCGCGCGCCGGCTCGGCCGGAACGAAGCGAATGAGGGGTGCATTGATCGCAAAGGCTTGGCGGACCCGGCGAAGCCCGTCGGCGTCGATGCGCGCCGCGAAAGCCTGGATCTTGTGGCGGCCCTTCCCGCGCGGCGGCCCGAGCGCGCGCACGTCCCAGCCGACTTTCCGCGCCAGGGGCGCAAGCGCCGCGTCGGCCACATAGGTCACCTGATCGATGCCGAAGATAAGTGCTGTCTCCATGATGCCGGCAATCATTCGCCCGAGCATCAGTCGCCGCGGCTCGCCGGCCGGCGTATCCGGCGCCGGACAAAAGCGCGTGGCCTCCCAGACGTTTGGCCCGGTTGGCGGGGGCGTTTCGCAAAGATCGCGGAATTGCTCGCCTAAGAGATGCGGCCGTTCGGTCGGCAAAAGTCTGGCAGAGACGCTGATCTCCCCTCTCGGGGTTTTCGATTCAATCAGATAAATCGCGTCCTCACTGTCGTATGCGTCGATCTCCAAGCCCGCATTGTGATCCAATCGCCAGTGCAGCTTGTCGATAAACACCTGTTTGCGGTGCCGATGCATCTCCGTCAGCAAGTGATGGAATGCCTGCCGGTTCTCCGTTGAGACGATGTAGATCATGTTGCCTCCGACCAATCGCGACGGAGAATGGCGGCCAAAGGCTCACCGCGTAACAGGTCCCACGGGGCCTATTGACTCGCGGCGAATCTGATTCAGTTCGACAAATCGTCGACGTTGATCTGTGCATCGAACACAGCCCGCACCACGGCTTGGGTGCGGCTGGACACGCCGTAACGTTTCTTCGCACGCTCGATGGAATTGTGGGCGGTGCGCCCGCTGACGCCCAATAGTTCGCCGATCACCCAATCGCTTTTGCCACGACCGGCAAGGGTCAGACATTCGCGCTCACGCGGCGGCAGAATGACGGGCTCAGCCAGCGCATTGGGATTGAGGCGCCGGTGCAGCGCACCATGCCCGTAGATGACGACCATCAAGGTGTGCGCCATCGCCAACGGATCGACGCCATCGGGTCCGGCCACCAGCGAGCAAGATGCAGGCATCACATCTGGGGAGCGCAATGGAATGGTCATGCCGCCTGCGAGGCCATAATCGGCGCCTTCCGCAAGCACCCGCTTCTGCTCACGGCTCAACCGCATCTTCGTAAGGCACTCGTCCCAGTTAAACGGCGACGTCATGATGCGCGCGGCGAGAAACACCGGGTCAATGCGCGCGAAATCTCCGTGTGAGTAATGCTCTAGCCAAGGCATAGGATAGTTCACAATGCTGACTGCGCCTGGCCGCGGCCGCAAAGGATCGACATGTGAGGCGCACGCAATGTGCTCATAGCCGAGCGCATTCAATGTCGCGACGAACCTATCTTCAATCTTCGCCACATCGGTCTGCTTCTCGCAGAAATCGATGAAATCCAGCGCAATCTTGCTGGCAGGCATGTCAACACCTCCAGTTGTGTACGGCAATAACGTCACAAATGACGAAGCTGGCAAGGGGGGAGCTGTCGCCTTCTGCGCAAATCTCCGCACGGGCGAATTTCCGACGCCGATCGAACGCGCGCTCACTTGCGCGCCGCATGAGCAATGCCCGCGCGACGGGCCGCGTCGAGGGACGCTGACGCTCTCGGAAAACGAGCCCTCGACCCGGCCCGCCTGAGGCGCGGGCGGCGGGACGAGAAGCGTCGCGCAAGCGACCCCGCGCAGCACCTCCGCTCACGCGGGATCACCGGAAGGCGCAAAAGCTCATGTCCGACACTCAACACATCCCGCTGAATAAGCTCACCGAAAGCGACGACAATGTTCGCCGCACCGAGCGCAAACGCGACATCGACGTGCTCGCCGCTTCAATCGCCGCACACGGCCTATTGCAGAACCTCGCCGTCACCGCGCGCGATGACGCCAAGTATGAAGTCGTCGCTGGCGGCCGGCGCTTCAACGCACTGAAGCTTCTCGTCAAACAAGGCGCCCTAGCGAAGGATTGGCCGGTCCCCTGCCAGATCATCGAGAGCGGGAGCGCGCGCGAGGCTTCGCTGGCAGAGAACGTTCAGCGCGTCGACATGAACGTCATGGACGAGGTCGAGGCTTTCGCCGCTCTTGTCGATGCGGGCGCCACACCCGACGATGTCGCGCGACGGTTTGGAGCAAGTGTGCGCCATGTCGAGCAGCGTCTGGCATTGGCGCGCTTGTCGCGGCGTATTCGCACCGCCTATCGCAAGGGCGACGTCACACTCGATGTGGCGCGGGCTTTCTGCTTGAGCGGCGATCATCAGGCTCAGGAACGCGTCTTCAAGGGTCTGCCCAAGCCGATCACCAGCGCACACGCGGTGCGCAACGCCTTGAGCCAAGGCCGCACGCCTTTGAACGATCGTATCGCGCGCTTTGTGGGCGCCGACACGTACGAAGCCGCCGGTGGTCGCATCGTCAAGGATCTGTTCGACGACGACCTCGCGTTTCTTGAAGACGGTGACATCCTGCAGGCGCTGGCTTTGGTCAAAGCCGAAGGCCTGCGCGACCAAGTGTTGAGCGAAGGCTGGTCGTGGGCGGAGATTCAGCTTGGCCATGGCGGCGTTGAAGGCTGTGCGGCTGAACGTTTGCGGCCGAACCAGCGCAAGTTGAAGGCTTCGGAGAAAAGGAAGCTCGCGGCGCTTGAGGCCGAGATCGATGCGCTCGACGCCGAGCTCGAAACGGCTGAGGGAGAAAGTGACGCCGCCGAGGCGGCCTGGCGGCGGCGCGATGAGGCCGACGGCGAACGCGACGCTATTTTGGAAGCGGCGCGCGTCTATGAGACCGCACTCATGGCCCATGCCGGCGCACTGGTCGGTGTCGACCGCGACGGGCGCGCTCAGATTACGCGCGGCCTCATCCGGCGCGCTGATCTAAAGACAATCGAAAAACTCCGTAAGCAGGCGACGCCCGCACCCGAAGAGAACGGCGAAGACGACGACAACGAAACAAGCGGAGCGCCGGCCGGGCAGCGTTTGAGCAAGGCGCTGACCATGGATCTGACGCTCGCCCGCACCCGAATGCTTCGCCAAGGTTTGGCCCGCGCGCCGCATGAGGCGCTAGCATTTGCGGTTATCATGCTGCGCCAGCAGAGCGCAGGCGCGGGCGAGCTGTGCGGCGTGGGCGTCTCATCGACCCCGCGCGACTTCGACGACGCCGCACTCTTTGCTGCGCAATCAGACTCCATACCGTCCGCCGGGGACGTTCGCGCCTTTCTTGACGCCTCGGATGAAGAGCTCCAGGCGTGGCTTGCCATTCTTGTCGCCGAGACGATCGACCTCACACATGAAGGCATCAGCGCGCGCGATCGCGAGCGGCAGCACGCCTCCGATGTGATCGCGGCAGCGCTCGATCTCGACATGGCCGCGCACTGGCAAGCGGATGCGGGCTTCTGGGCGCGCGCACCACGGGCGCTTGCGCTTGGCGCCATAGCTGAAGCGCCGTCTTTCCTGGCGCGAAGCGAAACCGAACGCGCGTCGCTGATGAAGAGCATCAACAAGATGAAGAAGAACGAGCTCTCGACAGCAGCTGCGGAGGCGCTCAATGGCGCAGGCTGGCTGCCAGATTGCTTGGTGACGCCGCACGCGTCGGGCGCGTTCGCAATGACGCCTGCAGGCGCTGACGCGATCGCTGCTGCGCCCGGCGCCTAACCCATCCATCTTTTCTCGTGACGCCGCCGGTCTCCCTCGAGGCCGGCGGCGCTTTTGGTTTGGAGTCTTCAATGACAAACTCAGCCCACGCACATCGCGACGTCGCCGGCGACATCACTGCAAAGATATTGGCGGCACTTGCCCAGGGCGTGATGCCATGGCGGAAGCCCTGGGACGGCGCCCGCGTCGGCGTCGCACTGCCGCGCCGCGTCACCGGCGAAGCCTATCGGGGCATCAACACCATCATGCTTTGGCATGCAGCCACCGCGCACGGCTATCGCTCGCCCTATTGGTTGACATTCAACCAAACTCTGAAACTTCAGGCGCACGTGCGTAAAGGCGAGCGCGGCCAATGCGTAGTTTATTACGGCCAGGCCAAACGTGTCGCAAAGGACGTGACAAGCTGCGTGAACGAAGAAAGCTTCCGCTTCCTCAAGACCTATGTCGCGTTCAACGCTGATCAGATTGAGGGCTTGCCCGAGCGCTTCTATCCGCAGGTCGCGGACACGCCGATGCCCCTCGCTCTACATGAGACGTGGTTTGCCAAGCTCGACATTGCGCGCATCCTCTCGCGCGACATCGCCTGCTATGTGCCAAGCCGAGACCTCATTGCCATGCCGCCGCTCGCGGCATTTGAGAGCGCCGAGGATTACGCGGCGACCTTGAACCACGAAGCCGTGCACGCTACGGGCGCCGCCCACCGGGTCGGACGCGATCTGTCAAAACGCTTTGACCGGGCAATGCTGGCCGCCGAAGAGCTTGTCGCTGAAATTGGCGCGGCCATCCTTGGCGCGCATCTGCGTATGCCGCCTGGCCACATTTCCGATCATGCATCCTATATTGGCCATTGGATGGAGATCTTGAGCCACGACAAACGCGCCTTCTTGTTTGCCGCGGCGCAAGCCCAGCTCGCGGTCGACTGGCTATTGACCAAGAGCCCCTCCCCTTTTGCGAACGAGAACGGCATCGATCCGGTGAGTGATGTCGCGGCTTAAGGCGATCGTCGATGCGCGCGGCGGGCTTTTGCTCGATGGCGGCCGGCGCGCGCTCATTAGAGGACCTGGGCATGGTCCCGGTGATCGCTCGGTGTCGCTGGTTGAGACCGAAGATGGCCGCATCCTTATCCATTGCTTCAGTCCTCGCGACGATTGGCGCGCCGTGCGCGATGATCTGATCGCCGCAGGTTTGCTCAACGGCGCTCGCAATGGCGATGCGCCGTCCACGCCGCTACGACGTCCGGCGATCATCCAGCCGCAGAAAGAAGACAAGACCAAGCGCGCGCGCCGGATCTGGAGTGAGAGCTGCAGCATCGAAGGCACGCCAGCCGAACGTTATCTGCGCGCACGCGCCATCCCCCGCGTCTTGCCTGGCGCGCTCCGCTTCCATCCGGCGATGACCAGCCTTGAAGACCGGGAGCGCCGCCCTGCCCTCGTCGGCGCCATTACTGACGAGGCCGGCGTTATCGCAGGCGTGCACGTGACGCTGCTGAGCATACATGGCGCCGCCAAGGCCAATGTCGCCACGCCGCGGCGCGTCATCGGCGCCATGATGGGCGCAGCCGTCCGTCTTGATGATCCTGACGACACCCTGATCGTAGCCGAGGGCATCGAAACCGCGCTCTCAGCGCAAGCGGCATTGCAGGGTCCCACTTGGGCGCTGATGAGCGCGGTCAATCTCGCACGTTTTGATTTGCCGGCATCGCTTTCGAAGCTCGTCATCGCCGCCGATAACGATGAAGCTGGTCTTGAAGCAGCGCATACTTTGCGCGCGCGCGTGCGCGACGATATCGTTTGCGAAATTGCGTTGCCGCCAGAAGGTCTCAACGATTGGAACGATTGGTTGCGGCGCTGACGCCCAAGTAGCGAGCGGCGTTTCAACGCCGAGCTTGGGCTTCGTGCGGCCGAACGCGCTTGTGGGACCCCATCCATTCGGTGCGAACGCTGGAGCGCCGCGAGAGTTCACCCACGTCGTCGCCATCTCCGCCCGGCCGTCGCCGCCCACAAGGACAAAATCGTTTCCCCGCGCGGCTTCGCCGCCTCCGGCCCTGCGGGCGCGGGCCCCACCATTTTCTCCTTGCAGCCGCCGCCTCATGGCCGGGCGCGAAAAGCGCCGTCGCGGGCGACCTCCCGCGGCCCCGCCACACGCGGGCGACCAAAGGAAAGACCCTCATGAACAACCGCGTCACCCTCACCGGCAAACTGCTCGACGATCCGAAATGCCGCACGCTCGAATTCCGCGGCGGATCAACCAACATCGTCTCACTCTGGCTTGAGGTCACGTCCGGCGAACGCAGCGACCGCTTCACCGTCGAGATCTACTGCCCAAAGAGCCAAGAAGCGGCGAAAGCGATGCGCAAGGACGTCATCGCCGAAGTCACCGGCGCACTGCGTCACGACCGCTGGAAGGACAAGGGCACTGGCCGCTGGACCGGCAAGGTCTTCGTCGCCATCGACCCCGCCGAAGGCAAGCTCAAGTCGCTCGGCATGGCTGAACGCGACGCGCAAGCCGCCTGATCTCGATGCGCCGCTCTCGTTACCACGGGAGCGGCGCACCCCACCCACACCCTACTTTGTTGGAGACGAACACCATGTCGTCGAACCCACTTCGCGTGAGCGATCTCGCGCTCTTCACTGGCAGTGAAAACTGGTATCGCCATCCACTCTGGCCATCGATCACCTACACGGATGGCGCCCAATACGTCGCCGAGGCCGGCGGCGCCTATTGGCTCTTGGACGCCATCGTCTCACATCAGCACGATCCGAGGGTCCGGAACGAGCCTTTCCAGGTCTGGACGCTCAAAGTATCGGACGACCGGACCGCGATCCTCACTTGTGAAGACGGCGACCACGGCGCCGTCACCAGCCAAGCCATACCATTCACCGATTTTCCGCTGACTGAGATTACGCTCTGGCTGCAGAATGACGTCATCTTCCTGCCCAGCGAATACTGATTCCTTCGCGGGGGCCTGGTGACGCCCAACGCTGATCTGGCGCCGCGGCCCGCCTTCTCTCTCAGCGGGACCCAAAAATGCGGTCCTCTTGATTTGGACCATTAAATGGTCTACTTTATCGGCATGGGTATGAAAGTCTCTGTAAGCGACGCCAAGGGGCAACTGACCGAACTCGTCCGGCGGGCCGAAGCGGGTGAGGATATTGTGCTGACCCGGCACGGCCATGACGTCATCCGCCTTGCGCCGATCCGCGAACCCCTCGCTGCGAGCGCCCGGCGTCAAGTGCTTAATGAAGTGCGCGGTGCAGGCGCGGGCAAGGCGACACCTGGCGCCGAGGCCGCGCGCAGCCAGGACTTCCTCTACGGCGATAAGGGGATGCCCCAATGAGTGCTTCAACGTGATCGTAGCCGACACCTCGGCCTTAATGGCCTTGGTGCTCAACGAAGCAGATGCCGAACGCATCTGCACTGTGTTGGAATCTGCTGACCTCATCGCGATATCAGCGGCGAGTGTCGCTGAATGTCTTATCGTCGCTTCGATGCGCAACGTTGGACCGGAAATGCAGCGGCTGATCGACGAATTGGGCTTCGAGGTGGCGCCCGTTACGCAGGCGACCGCACAGCGAGTCACGCGCGCTTATGAACGATGGGGCAAAGGCGTTCATCCCGCAGGTCTTAATTTCGGCGATTGCTTCGCCTATGCGCTCGCAGAAGAACGCGGATGGCCGCTCCTCTATGTCGGAGGCGATTTCTCCCGCACTGACGTTGTCTCCGCGCTTTCGTCCAGCTGATTGTCTCAATCGAGGGAACGGATGGCGCCTGCGCCACGACCGGCGCCCTATCCGCGTGCATGCGCTGTGCAGCACCCGCGTCGCGGGCGCAGTCTCTCTTCTATGAGAACGCGGCGGCTCGGACTCGCCCTTGCGAGCGCTGGAGCGCTGTTTGGCTTGGCGGCACTCGCTTGGCCGGCGGCGCAGGAGCAGTTCGTCTACAATCACACACCCTCGGTTCCGGTAGGATTTTACGTTCGGACCGATGCACGAATCGAGCGCGGCGCGTTTGTGACGGTACGCGCCCGCGATGTCGCCCCGTTGGCGGCCGCCGCTCGTGACTTCGCTGGACTTCGAAACCGGTTCATCAAGCGCGTCGCCGCAATGCAAGGCGACGAGGTCTGCGCCGAGGGTGATCACATCACGATCAACAATGGCCCAGCTTTCGTCCGGCGGACGCACGACAGCGCGGGCGCGCCTTTGGCGCGCTGGCACGGCTGCCGCATCCTTGCTGCGCATGAAATTCTGCTCCTCGGCGACACCGAGGATTCCTTTGACGGACGTTATTGGGGGCCGGTGCATCAACGGACCATCGAGGGCGTTTGGCGCCCGCTTTGAGCGGTGCTTTTCCAGGATAATTGCGGCATAGACGGCCGCACTCTTGCTGGGGAGCGCGCGGCCATGACTGACGATTCCGATCTCGCTGTCGATATCGCCAACCGCATCAACGAGGTCATGCGAGACCTTCCCAGTCATGCGCAGCCCAGCGACGTGTTGACTGCACTCGCTGCAGTCAGTGCACGTCTACTGGCCACGCTTCGCCCGCAAGATCGCGAAGCCGCCTACCAATATTTGGTGACGACAGTTCGTGAGCATTCCGGGATGAGCACGCTGCAATAGAGCGTGCGTCTGTCGCGTGCGATTGTCTGACACGACTTGCGACAGCGATTTAATCAAACACGAAGCAGCGAAAGAAAAAGGAAAAGCGATGGCTAGATAAAGGGTGAGTCACTTCATTCGCCACGCACTTGAATTTGCTCGCGCAAACACAAGGTGTGGAGCATGATCACAGGGTGCGGGACACCTTACCCGCACCCTACTCGCACCTCACTCTTCGGATTTGTGCACATGTCACAGCCTCCGAGCCGCAAAGAACCGTTCCGCGCAAGCAAGTTGCTGCGTGATGCGTTGCGCAAAGATGTGATCACGCCTGGCTCGCGGTTACGGATTGCTCGACCTCTTGATGCAGAGAGTCTCACTGGCCGTCACGAGGGCGGTTCGCGCTTATCCGCCGGCGGCGGCGACAGCCTATCCGCACGATTGCAGAAACGCGTTGGAAGCTCTCGCGCCCTAGCGCGGGCGTTCACCGGTAGCGCAGCCGCCGCGCACCATTTTCCTTCGATGGCCGCCAGCGCGCCGTCGTCAAACTTCATTACTTCGCTCATGCCAAGGGCGGCGGCGCGGCATTGAAGAGCCATGCCCGTTACATTGCGCGCGACTCTGCCGCGAAGGCCCATGACGGTTGGCTTGCTCCCTCAAAAGATGAGACAGGCCGAGATACCCCCCAGAGCGACACCGCCAAGCCGCCCCGGCAAGAACATTGGGTGTTTTACGACGCCGCGCGCGACAGCGTCAGCGGCGCGCGCATGGCAGAGCAATGGGCGCAGTCCGACAAGCGTCATTTCCGGGTCATCCTGTCGGCCGAGAACGGCGGTCGTCTGGGCGATCTTCGAGCCTACACGCGCGCGGTCATGGCGCGTGCGGAGACGGCGCTGGGCACGAAGCTTCAGTGGTTAGCGGTCGACCACTTCGATACCGACAATCCCCACACCCACATCGTTCTCCGCGGCGTGAAGGATGACGGGCGAGATCTCCTCATTCCCAGGGAGTTTGTTCAGCACGGATTTCGCAACGCCGCCCGCGACGTGGCGACCAGCCGGCTGGGACAGCGGACCCGAGACGACGAGCGCCAAGCCCTACAGCGCGAGGCGATCGCGCACGCCCCGACACGACTTGATACACTGATCGCCGCTCAGCTGGATGAGAACCAACGCATCCGGATCGCCGAGCTTCGGGCGCCGAACGGCTCACCGGACATGACAGACGCGCTCAAGACCCGGGCACGCGAACTGAAGAATTTGGGGCTCGCGCAGGAGACGCGCCGCAACGTGCTGCAGTTCGAACCTGGTTGGCGTGACGCCCTGAAGGCCATGGAGCTCCATCTCGATATTCGCAAATCGCTGATGCAGGCGCGCGCCCAGGATGTTGCGCGCACCCTTGCCAATCCCGCGCGGGCGCCCAGACAAAAAGAGCCCCGCTTCCCGTTTGGCCTTGGATTTTGATCGTGCGTGTCTGGACAAATTTTCAGTGGACCGATGAGAACAGCGGCGCATGATTCAGCATGCTTGAAGTTGTCGTCACGCTCATCGCGCTTTTGGGCATCGTCGTTCCGGTGATCGGGGTGACGTCCGCGGCCCTTCTGTTGCTGCTCTACGGACCAGGCGCCGCTGCGGCGTTTGCCGCTGGCGTATCCACGTCACGGTTGGGCGCCGACCCCCTACTGGCGATCGGCATCGCGTTCGTGACGTTTTATCTCGTGACCGCCATGGTCGGGGTTTTGCTGCGCACGACCATCCGCGGCGCTCAGACCGTGTTTGCGCGGTGAGGCGCCTGTCGCTTTAGGCCGCTTCGACGCTGATCCGCCCGTTGGCTCGGGAGCGCGGCTTCTTCTTGATAACGATCTGCACGTCCCGATCGAGCGCAGTCAGATACGTCATGAGGCGCTCTACCGAAAACCCTTCGAGCTTATAGCGCGCAAGGGCAGAAATCTTCGGTTGCGCCGCATCGAGCAGACTTGCCGCCTTTGCCTGCGTCAGCGCCCTTTCCTCTATGATCGAATTGATGGCGTGCGCGAGACGCGCCTTTGTTTGCATCTCATCAGCATCGGCAAACCCTAAATCCGCGAAGACATTCGCGCTGCCTCTGGCGATCTTCTTATCACTCATTGTTGCCTCACTTACCAAAGCGCGCCTTGTGATCTTGCTGGGCGAGTTTCAATCGCTGTCCAACCAGATCAACGTCAGTAGCAGCGGTCTTGACGCCCTTTGGCGACTTCTTCTTGAACGAATGCAGGACGTAGATCACTTCCTTGAACTTCACGAGGTAGACCGCACGATAGGTGTCCCCCATCGAGGCTGGCTTTTTCGCCATGAGCTTTTTCCGTTTCGGAATATACCTGTTCTGGGATATTGCTGCAAGACCTTTGTCGCGCCCCCGGACTCGAACGCCTACTCAGTCGCAAGGCCGGTTGCCCGTCGATCGACCTCGCACTGGCGCAACGCATCAAGGCGATCAGCCCACCATTGCAGCATCTCCCGGCGTTGCGGCAGGTACTGGGCCGCATTGTAGGCCGCCCTCACACGGTCGCGCTCATCATGCGCAAGCTGCCGTTCGATCCAATCTTCGTTCCACCCGTGCTCGTTGGCTTCGGTGGAAAAGAGCCGACGAAACCCGTGCGTCGTGGTGCGGCCGTGAAACCCCATCCGATAGAGGCCAAACAACATCGTATTGTTGGACATGAAACCTTCCTGAGTGTTGCTTGGGAAGAGATACGGGCTCTTGCCGTTCAACTTTTTCAGTTCCCGCAACAAGGCTCGCGCTTGGCGCGACAGCGGGACGAGATGCGCTTCGTCCATCTTCATCCGCTCGGCAGGAATTGACCAAAGACCCTCCGCGCCATCGTCTTCCAAGGCGTCGAACTCTGTCCACAAGGCCGCACGGAGCTCCGTAGTGCGGGGAACCATGAGCAGCGCGAGGTTGATTCCGATGCGCGTGTCCGCGTCGCCGTCATAGTCCGAAAGCCGAATGAGAAAGTCGCCGACCTCGTGCTTGGCGAGCGCTTTGTGATGTTTTGGTTTGGGCGGCGCTTTCAGCGCACCCTTTAGTGGCGCTGCCGGATCGTGCTCGCAATATTGGCTCGCAATGCCATAGCGAAAGATCGCTGAGCAATATTGCTTCAGCCGGCGGTTGGTTTCGAGAACGCCCCTCGCCTCGACCGCCTTCAAGACTTCCAACATCTTCGCCGGCTTGATCGCGCCTACATCCTCATCGCCGATCTTCGGGAAGACGTCGGCCTCGAGGCGATTCATGATTTGCTTTGCGTAGGCTGGCGTCCATTCGTGCAAATGCAGCTCGTGCCATTCGATGGCGACTTTCTTGAACGTGTGCTTGGCGACGTTCGCCGCGGCCGCTTTCGCTGCGCGCCGCTCAGCGGTCGGATCCGTGCCTGCCTGGATCGTCTCGATGGCGGCGTTGCGTTTCTTACGCGCGCTGGTCAGCCCAATTTTGGGGTACGCGCCGAGCGCCAGGAGCTTTTCTTTGCCGCCGAACTTAAACCGCAAGCGCCAGAGCTTTCCGCCGCTTGGCGTGACGACGACGAACAGGCCCTCAGAGTCGTAGAGTTTGTAGGGCTTCGCCGCCGACTTCGCTGATTTTACCTGGGATTCTGAGAGGGGCATGGTGTGAACTGGGGTACATTGGCGCTCGAAGTGGGGTACATGCCCGGAAAGTACCCCGCCTTCGCTGAGACGAGCCGACATCGGGCGATCTCAGGTGAGCAACAATATCTTTGAAAATCAAGCCAGTTGGCGTGTCAGCTCAGGTCAGGCTGAGGCAGGCTGGCGGAGAGGGAGGGATTCGAACCCTCGATACCCTTGCGAGTACTCCAGTTTTCGAGACTGACGCCTTCAGCCACTCGGCCACCTCTCCGGAGGCCCGCTTAATGACGAGGCGCGGGCCGGCTGGCAAGCCCGGTTGCAAGGGCCGCGCCGAGTTTTGCGGTTAAGGGCGCACGGTCGAGACCACGAAGGCGGCGTCGCCCTGCTGGATGGCGGTGCGATCAGCGCCGCGGCGGGCGATGAGGGCCGCACTTTCCGGGGTGGTGAAGCCCGGGGTTTGGCCCGCAATGAGAATGCCGTCGAGATCGCCATCCGCGGCTAAGGCGAGTTCGAGATGAGCGCCGTGGCACGAGCGGCCATTGCAGATGAGGGTGGCGAAGTCGTCGCCCTCCCCCGCTTCGGCGAACATGGCATCGACCCCGTTGAGGCTGGCGCGCAGCGCATGTGCGGCGCGCGGGAGTCGCAGGATGACGCGGCCTACGCCGTCAGCGGCGATGCGGGCGTTGAGGATGCGTTCGTTGCCGGTCTCGGTGAGCGTGATCTCGGTGAGCGTCGGCGTGGGGGCGGGATGCAGCGGCGCGGGCGCCATCCAGGTTTCCGTAGTGTCGCCGGGTAGCAGGAGCTGCGCGGTGAAGCCTTCGAAGTTGGGTGGCAGAGCGCGCTCGGCAGTTCCGGCGATAAGATGTGCAGTGTTGGCGTCGGCGTCGAGGAAGTAGCTGATGTTGAGCGGCAGCGGACGCGCGGCGTTTGAGCTTGGCGCCAGATAAGCCGCGCCAATCGCGGCGAGTGCGGCAGCGCCGGTGATGGCGGCGGGGATGCGCCAGGTCGCGCCAGCGTTGGCGCGCGCCAGCAGACCGAACCAAGTGAGCGTGACGATGGCGTAGAGTGCAGCGGTCGCGAACGGGTATTCGAAGCCGAGGCCGAGTTCGGTGAGATAAAGCGTCGGCGCCCAGACCGCCAGCGCAACCAGTGCGGCGATGGCCGCGCCAATGGCTTGCGCAGGTTTCCAGACGAAGGCGACGAGGCAGCCGAGCGCGTAAGCGAGTGCGGGCAGCGCGAAGAGGATGGTGATGCCGCCGAGCAGGAAGGATGCCGCAAAACCGAGCAATGTGAACCAGAGCATCGCGGAGGCTTCCACGGGCGCCGGCGCGCGTGAGGCGCGGGCGAGCATCAGTGCGAAAAGCCCGGCAGCGAGTGCGATCAGAATGCACCATGCGCGCGTCGGTTCAGGGTGGGCGAAGGCGTAGGCTTCGCCAGGGCGCAGAAAAGAAAGCGCAAAGGCCGCACCAGCGGCGAGAACGCCGGCGAAGATCAAAGCCAAAGGCGGTGCGGCGAAGGCCAGCCAGCGCCCTTCCCCGCCAGCGCGCCAAAATATGGCGGCGGCGATGAGCAGCGCAACACCCAGCGCGACCTGCGCGAACAGTTGCGGAGCGCTGACAAAGACGCGCGCGGCGATGTCGGTGTAAACGTAATCGGTAGCGTCGCCACGATCGGCGCCGGCGGCGAACGCAAGCGTGGCATGCAGCGCCACATCGCCTGCATGTTGCAGACTGGCGCGGTCGAGCGAGGCGAGCGAGTCTTGCGGGGTGTGATAATCTTCGAGGCCGTCGAGGAGCGCGAGATTGACGATGTCGAGATCTTCACGCGTAAGCGCGCTAACATCGGTCGAGTTGGGCAACAGTGCATAGACGGCCGCCATGACAGAATTGGCGATGCCGTGCGGCGCGCCAGCAAACGCAGCGACCGCGTCGGCATTGGGCTGATTGGTTTCGAAGAACACGACTGGGCCGCGCGTGCCGCGCGCTTCGACATTCACCAGCGCTTCGACCGATTGCATGAGCGGGTCGCTGCCGAAGGCGTGCGCGCCGAGCAGACCGGGCTCTTCGCCATCGCTGATCAGGAAAATGATGCGCCGCCGAAGCGGCCGATCGCGCACGAGACGGGCGATTTCGAGCAGCACGCTTGTGCCCAGGCCATCGTCCGCCGCGCCGGGCGCGGCCGGGACACTGTCATAGTGAGCGGCGGCGAGCACGGCGGGGCCGTCTTGCGGGCCGGCTTGGAAGATGATGTTGCGCACACGCGCGCAATCGATCTGCGGACGGCTCTGATTCGGGCGGCAGGCGAATTGATCGCGAAGATCGGGCATGTAGCCGAGCGCGCGGATCTCGACCAGCAGACGCTCGCGAACGGCGTCTTGCGCCACGCTATCGACCGGATGCGGGGCTTCGTCACCGAGGATGCGGACGAGCCGTGCATGCGCGGCGTTGGCGTCGAACGCGGCGGCGCTATTCGTGGCGCGCAGTGGCGGCGGCGCAACCGCGACCCCTGCGCCCATGAAGCTTGCAAAGAGAAGCGCCAGCAGCGCGTAGATCAGAAGCGAACGAAACTCAGCCATCCGAGGCGCATAGCATCAGCGCGGGAGCCGCGCATCCTGGTTCGCCCTACTCCGTCACCGCCGGACCGCCACCGAAGGCGCGGTAGGTGGCGATCGCGGCGCGCGCGGCTTGCGCCTCGGCGTCGATGCGCGTGAGTTCGGCGTCGATCAATTGCTGCTCGGCGCGCAAGCGGTCGGAGAGGCTTTGGATGCCGGCGTCGAAAGCGGCGCGCGAGCCGCGTGCGGTGACGCCGGCCGCATCCTGCGCGGCGCGCGCTGAGACGAGACGCAAGCGGCCCTGGTCGAGCGCGACGAGCGCGTTGGAGGCTTCCGCAATGGCTTGGATAACTGTCAGGCGATATTGGATCAGGGATTGATCAAATTGCGCATCGCGCTGGCGCGACACGGCAAAGCGCCTACCCCAATCGAACAGCGGGATCGAGATGAAGGGCGTGCCGGTCGCCAACGTCGTCCCCGCCCCGACGGGGCTGCCGTTCAGCGCATCGGTGACATTGATCGAGCCGGTGAGATTCAAGCTTGGCAGCAGATCGGCGCGCGCCGCACCGAGTGTAGCGGCGGCGACAAGCGTATTCGCTTCGGCGCGGGCGACGTCGGGGCGTAAGCGCAAGAGATCGGCAGGCGCAGCGGGCGCCGATGTGAGTTCAAGATGGGGGACGGACGCGGATGCGTCAGCGAACGCAGCCTGAAGTACAGGATCATCCGTGCCCGGCGCCCGGCCGCGCAGAACGGCGAGCACGTTTTCCGCACGGCGCTGTTCGATCACGAGACCCGGGAGCCTCGTGCGCGAGCTTTCGGCGAGCCGACGCGCGTCGGCGGCATCCGCCTCGGACGCAAAGCCAGCGCTGACGCTGATGCCGAGGATGCGCGCGAGCTCGTCGGAGACTTCGATTGAGCGTCTGAGCGCGGCGTGGCTCGCATTGGCCGCGCGCAAATCGACATAGGCTTGCGCTACGTCGGCAGCGAGCGCGACTTGCGCGCCGCGCCAATCGGCCAGAGCGCCGCGATTGCTAGCGCCTGCGCCGGCGGCGGCGGGGCCGATGCCGAACAGCGGCAATTCCCATGACCCTTGTACGCCGTAGGCGCCGGTCATCTGCTCACGATCGCCAACGATTGGCGCGTCGCTCTCAACAACGCGAGAGTACTGTCCGCTGCCGGTGGCGAGCAATTGGGGAAGGAATTGCGTCACCGTGGCCCAGGACAGCGCGCGGGCTTCGCGGACGCGGGAGGCGGCGATCTGGATGGTGGGGCCGTCGCTGAGGGCCTCATCGACCAACTGGTTCAGGGTCGGGTCGTTGAAGCCGCGCCACCAATCGCTGACCGGAACGGTCGCGCCAACGGGGGCGTCGCGCCAGGTGGAGGGCAGCGGCGGCGCTTCGGCGCGCTGGCTGGGCATGGTCACGCAACCGGCTGCAGCCAGCGCCGCCGCCAAGGCGGCGCCGCGCGCCCAGGCGCCCGGTGCGAACGGGATTGCAGCCATATTCCGACGACTCCTCAGGGTCTTAGCCAATCCTTCAGCCGATTCGACTGAAGATTGCGTGCGTGGGTTTGGACTTGGGATTGCAGCTTGACGACGTCCACTCTTAACATTTATAGAATGAACATTCGTTTTATATGCAATGCAGCGTGGGGCCGCAAGCCCTGATTGTTCTGAGGACACCCTTTGGCCCGTCTCGCCGATCCCGAACTGGCCGATCGCCGGCGCCGGCAGATCCTGGACGCTGCGATCGCCTGCTTCCGCCGCCGCGGTTTCCACCAGGCGACGATGCAGGAAATCTGCGCCGAGGCGAACATGAGCGCCGGCGCGCTTTATCGCTATTACGCCTCCAAAGCTGAGATTATCGGCGCCATCGCCGAGGACAAACACGCCGAAACGGACGTGATGTTTCTGGACGCGGCCCGCAAGGGATCGGCGGTCGATGCGCTCTCACTGGTCGCGCGCGACTTCTTTCAGAAGTTCGCCGACGGCGATGGCGCGCTGATCGCGGACATCTTCGCTGAAAGCATTCGTGACGACGCCATTGCGGAAGCGTTGCACAAGATTAATGCGCGCAGCACGGCCTATTGCATCGAGGCAATCAAAACCGGCCAAGCGCGCGGCGACGTCGATCGCAAACTTGATCCTAAACAGGCCGCCAACGTCTTGTTTGCGGCGATTGAAGGCATAGGTCTGAGGCGCGCGTTCTTGCGCGAAAGCGACCCCGACGCCGCGCTCGCCGATTTTCGTGAACTCGCGCAACGCTATCTGAGCCCTCCCCATGAATAAGCCCGAGCGTCCCGAACTCTTCAATCGCGCCGGAGGCTTCTTTAAGCGCGCCGCCGATGCCAGCGGCCGCGCCGTTCAGGGCGTGCGCGATGCTGGCCAAGGCGCATGGGACAAAGCCAACGAAGGCCAAGACGAAGCGGGCCGGCGCCGGCGCGTTCTGATCCTGCTTGGCCTTGGCATTGTCGCGGCGATCATCGTGATGTCGGTGCTGAGCCGCTTGGGCGGCGATGGCGCGGTGCGCACGGAGACGCCAACGGCGCAGACGGTCTCCGTCATCACCACGGCGACGCAGACATTCAATCCAACAATTTCGCTCGATGGCGAAGCGCGCCCGGTGCGCGACATTCAAGTCGCCGCGCCGGCATCTGGCGTACGCGTGCTGCAGCTTTTGGTGGACGAAGGCGAATATGTGCGCGTCGGCCAGCCAATGGCGCGGCTCGATACGAACTTGGCGCAAGCGCAAACGCGCGCGGCTGAAGCCAGCGTCGCGGAAGCAGAATCCGCTGCGATCCGTGCGCGCGGCGAGTACGAGCGCGCTGAATCAATCCGCGACTCCGGCGCGCTTTCGACCGAAGCGATCGAACAGCGTCGCGCGGCGGCAACCGCCGCTGATGCGCGCCTCGCGGCAGCGCGCGCGCAGCTGCAAGAAGTCAACGCGCGCTTGGGCGGCGGCTACGTGCGCGCGCCCGTTGCCGGCCTCGTCATCGACCGCATGGCCGAAGTCGGCCGGTCGGTGGACGGCCAAGTGCTCTTCCGCATCGCCGCCGGCAACGAACTCGAAGTCGCCGCACAAGTGGCGGAAGCCGATGCGTTGTCGCTCGAAGTTGGCCAGACCGCAACATTCACGTTGATCGACGGCAGCACGGTCGAAGGCCGGCTGCGCCGCGGGCCGGCTTCAATCGATAGCCGCACGCGCACGGGCGAAGCCTTGTTCGCCCTCCCCGCCAACTCGCGCGTACGCGCTGGCATGTATTTGCGCGGGCAAGCACAGCTCGCGCCGCGCGACGTGATCGCCGTGCCGCAAAGCTCGATCCTCTACGATAGCGGACAAGCCTATGTGCTGGTGGTGGATGACACGAGCCATGTGCGGCGCGTGAACATCGCGCTCGGCGCCCGCAGCGGCGATCAGGTCGAGATCACCTCCGGGCTCGACCTCAATCAACGCATCGTCGGCTCTGGCGCTGCGTTCCTGCAGGACGGCGACGAAGTGCGCGTGCTGGCGCCGCAAGCGCCGGCTGCGCCCGAAAGCGAACAAAGCGACGGCAGCGCGCTTCGCGGCCGGGAAGGCTAAGACATGGCCTGGAATATTTCAGCCGGCGCGATCCGCAACCCGATCCCGCCGATCCTGCTGATCCTTGCGCTCGTGTTCGCGGGCTGGACCGCCTACGGACGGCTGCCGATCAACCAATTGCCGAACGTCGACTTCGGCGGCTTCACCGTCACCGTCGCGCAAGGCGGCGCAGCACCGGCGGAAATGGAAACCCAGATCACGCAGCGCATTGAAAGCGCGCTGACGTCGGTTGAAGGCGTCGACCGGATCAATTCCACCATTTCGCCCGGCGTTTCGAGCACGGTGGTCGAAATGGAAAGCGGCGGCGATCTTGGACGCGCCGTCGAAGACGCACGCGACGCTATCAATCGCATTCGCTCCGAACTGCCCGCCGATGTCAGCGAACCGGTGATCACGCGCATCGACGCGGCCAGCCAACCGATCGGCTACTACGCCGTCGAGGGCCAAGGCATGTCGCCCCAGGACGTTTCCTGGTTCATCGACAACGATTTGCAACGCGAATTGCTTGCGGTGCCTGGCGTCGCCGGCGTGACGCGCACGGGCGGCGTCGATCGCGAAATTCGCATTGAGCTCGATCCGGCGCGGATGTTGGCGTTCGGCGTGTCGGCCGACGCGGTCAACAGCCAATTGCGCGCGCTGAACGTCGATTTGCCGGGCGGCCAAGCGCAGATCAGCGGCCAAGCGCAATCCATCCGCGCGCTGGGCGGCGCCGAAACGCTGGCGCAGCTCGAAAACCTACGCATTACCGGGTCAGAAGGGCGCATCGTTCGCCTCGCCGATCTCGGCACCGTCACCGACGCCTCCAGCGATATGGACGCCATCTCGCGCTATAACGGCCAGCCAGTCGTTGGCTTTGCCGTGCTGCGCTCGCGCGGCGCTAGCGAAGTGCAAGTGTTCGACCTAATGGACGAACGCCTGGCTGAGATCGAAGCCGCCCGCCCCGAGATCGAAGTCCGCGAGATATTCTCCACCGTGGAATTCATCCGCGGCATGCACGAAAGCTCGATCCATGCGCTGATCGAAGGCGCGCTGCTGGCGTGCTTGGTTGTGTTCCTGATCCTGCGCGATTGGCGCGCGACCTTGATCGCCGCTGCCGCCATTCCGCTCTCGATCTTCCCCACCTTCGCGGCGATCGAAGTTTTGGGCTTCACGCTCAACATGGTGACCTTGATCGCGCTGGCGCTGGTGACCGGCGTCTTGGTCGATGACGCCATCGTCGAGATCGAGAACATCGTCAGGCACATGCGGATGGGCAAGGCCGCCTACCCCGCAGCACTCGAAGCCGCCGACGAAATCGGCCTCGCCGTCGTCGCTACCACCGGCGCCATCATCGCTGTGTTCGTGCCCGTGAGTTTCATGGAAGGCGGGATGGGCGTCTTCTTCAAAGAGTTCGGGCTAACCGTCGCGTTCGCGGCGTTCTTCTCGCTCGTGGTCGCGCGTCTGATCACGCCGATGATGGCGGCGTTCTTCCTGAGCGATAAAGGCCATGGCGAAGAGGCCAAGCCCGGGACGCTCACCCTCGCCTATCGCGACACGCTGAGCTGGTCGATCCGCAATCCGTGGAAGACCATTTTCGGCGGCTTGCTCGTCTTCATCATCCCGGTCGGCCTCTTATTCTCCGGCGCCATTGCCGCCGTCGTCATTCCGCGCTTCGACAACGGCGTCATTCAAGCGCGCGTCGAAATTCCGCCGGGCACGCCCGTGCTGGAAGCAGACCGCGTGTTGCAAAGCATGGCGCTCAGCATTCGCGAGCGGCCGGAAGTCGAAGGCGTGTTCACATCGATGAGCGGCGCCGCGGGCTCCGCGTCCAGCGCCGACTTGTTCGTCTCGCTCATCCCTCGTGATGAGCGCGATATCTCCGCCTACGCGATCCAGCAATTGTTGCGCCCGGTGATGTCAAACTATCCCGACTACCGCGCCTCGTTCGTGCAAGACCAGGGCGGTTCGCAAGGCTCGGACATCACGGTGCAGTTCGTCGGCTCCGATCCGGTTGCGGTGAACGCAGCGGCGGACCGCCTCGCCGCCGCCATGGGCCAACTCGACATGCTGGCCGACGTGCGCTCCACCTCGGCGCTACGACGGCCAGAGCTGCAAATCCGCCCACGCCAAGGCGATCTGGCGCGGCTGGGTGTAAGCGCCTCGAGCCTCGCTTCTGCGATCCGCATCGCCACCAGCGGCGACGCCGAACAATTTCTGCCCAAGTTCGATCTCGCCGATCGGCAAATTCCGATCCGCGTGACACTGCGGCCCGACCGCCGCTCCGATCTCGACGCCATCCGCTCACTGCCGGTGCAGTCCACCAACGGCCCGCCAGTGCGCCTCGACGCTGTCGCCGACGTGACATTCGCGCTGGGTGAATCGACGATCGAGCGTCGTGACCGGGAACGCGCCGTGACGGTCGGCGCCAACGTCGTGCCCGGCACCGAGTTGAGCGTCGCGCAGGAAGCCGTGTTCGATTTGCCCGAGGCGCAAAACCAACCCGGCGCACGGCTGGCGGCTGGCGGACAAACCGAGGACTTCGCCGAGATGACGGCGAGCTTCGGCAGCGCGATGATTTGGGGCGTAATCCTCATCTACATCGTGCTGGTGTTGCTGTTTAGGGACTTCTTCCAGCCTATCACGATCATGACGGCGCTGCCGCTCTCGATTGGCGGCGCTTTCATCGGTTTGGTCGTCGCGGCGCAACCGCTGTCGCTGTTCGCCTTCATCGGCCTGCTGATGCTGATGGGCCTGGTCACCAAGAACTCGATCCTGCTGGTCGATTTCGCGGTCGAGCGCATGCACGCGGGCATGACGCGCAACGCCGCCTTGATGGAGGCCGGCATGCAACGGGCGCGGCCGATCATCATGACGACCTTCGCCATGTCCGGCGGCATGTTGCCGGCGGCGCTCGGCTGGGGCGTCGACGGCACGTTGCGGCAAGGCATGGGTGCGGCGGTGATCGGCGGACTGATGCTCTCGACGCTGCTGAGCCTCGTGTTCGTGCCCGCCATGTTCGTGCTGATCGACCGGCTCGAGCGCTGGGTGCAGGGCTTCCTGCCCAAGCCACACGTGCCGGACGCAGGCGACCCAGTGCGCACGCCGGCGGAGTAGGTCTCCGCTGCCCCCTCCCCACAGCGGGCGGGGGTGCTATGGTGCGCCCAGGAGCACCCCATGGCGGACCATAGCCTCTTCACCTTTGTGCGCGTGCAAGGCGCGACCCCGGAAGCGGTCGGCAATGCGCTGCGCGACGGCAGCGACAAGATCATGGATATCTACTCGATCATGGGCGAATGGGATTTGCTCGTGCGCATCGAGCATCCCGATCTCGGCACGATCCAAAACGTCGTCACCGAGACGATCCGCGCGCATCCGAATGTCGCGCAGACCTACACGATCCTCGGATATCAGCTTTACGGCTCAAAATGGCCGGGCTTCGATTTCCCCGACGAGGAATGAGTCTCGATCTCGAAGCCGAGTACAATAACCGCGCTCGCGTGCCCGAGCATGCGGAGATCATTGCGGCTTGGGCAAGGGATGCGGCGGCGTATCGTGACGCCAAGCCCCCACGCATCGTGCGCTATGGCGAAGGCGATCGGCGCACGTTCGATCTGTTCGAAGCGGGGTGCGGCCCTGCCGTGATGTTCATTCACGGCGGCTACTGGCAATCGCTGGACAAGAGCTTCTTCTCGCACATGGCCGCGGGACTGAATGCGCTGGGCGTCAGCGTCGCCGTGCCAAGCTATGATCTTTGCCCCCACGTGCGCATCGGCGACATCGTCGCACAAATGCGCGTGGCGTGCGCCGTGTTGCATCGGGGAATGAATGCGCCCGTGATCGCGAGCGGGCACTCGGCGGGTGGCCATCTGGCCGCGTGCTTGCTGGCGACAGAGTCGTACGTGCCGGCGGCATACGCGATCTCCGGCCTGTTCGAACTCGCGCCACTTGTGCCGACCAGTCTCAACGTCGCGCTGCGTTTAGACGACGCCGAAGCGGAAGCGCAAAGCCCCCTTATCTGGCCCGCCCCGGCTGGCAAAGCGCTGGATGCCGTCGTCGGCGCCGATGAGTCGAGCGAATATCTGCGTCAAAGCGCGGCGATCGTGGCGGCGTGGGGCGCTGACGGCGTGACGACGCGCTACCAGGCCATCGCCGGCGCAAACCACTTCACCATCATCGCGCCGCTCGCGGATGCAGGCAGCGCGATGTGTGCGCGCATCTTTGAACTCGTGAAGCGCTAATGTGGAGCGCGGGCGTCCTCGACCGGCTTTCGGCGAGCGCCGCTGTCGCCCCCCAATCGAGGGAATGGGCGATGACCCAACTAGGGATGCCGTGCGCGACAACGGCATGCCAAAAGCGCGGGGAGCCAAGGGAGACGCGGCGCCAATACTCGTACAATCGCGGCGCAACGGCCCTTCAGGAGCACGTGTCATGACCCAAATCGTTCGCAGAAGCGCCATTGCGGCAATTGCCGCCCTTGGACTTATCGGCTGCGCCACGGCGCAAACACAACCACGCATTCAGGAGACCCAAACGGTGCAGAACATCGTTCTTGTGCACGGCGCCTTTGTCGATGGATCAGGCTGGCGCGGAATCTATGACGAACTGACCGCGCGCGGCTACACCGTCACCATCGTTCAAAATCCGCTGACTTCGCTGGCGGACGATGTCGCCGCCACCACACGCGCTCTGAACAGGCAAAATGGCCCGGCGATCCTGGTCGGGCATAGCTGGGGCGGGACGATCATCACGGAAGCGGGCGTCCATCCCAATGTAGCCGGCCTCGTCTATGTTTCGGCGCTCGTGCCCGATGCCGGCGAGACGACGGCGCAGCAATACGCAGGCTACCCTCCAGCGTCTGAATTCGTGCTCGATGTTGGACCGGACGGGTTCGGCTTCGTGCGCCCAGATCGCTTCCAGTCAGGCTTCGCCGCCGATGTCGGCGATGCCGACGCGGCTTTCCTGCGCGATTCGCAGCTGCCCATCGCGATGTCGGCGTTTGAGACGCGGCTGACTCAGGCCGCGTGGCGGTCGAAGCCGAGCTGGGCCGTCATCGCCGCCGAGGATAAGGCCTTCGGCGAAGGCATGCTGCTCGGCATGGCGCGCCGCATCGGGGCGACGATCGTCGAAGTGCCCGGCAGCCACGCGGCCTTCATTACACAGGCGACCGCCGTCGCCGATGTGATCGACCGCGCCGCGCGCGAAACCTCCGCCGGGGGTGCGAGCGCCGCACGTTGAACATGCTATAGTGGCGCCGCACCGAGCGTGGTCGAAGATCGCGAAGGCTTGCGACAAGGAAAATAGCGATGGTGGCTGAGCCCGTCCTGCTCCCGACCCGTGAACAGCTCATCCACGCGCTCTACGAAGCCGCCGAGCTCGAGCACAATTTGATGTGCACCTATCTCTACGCTGCTTTCAGTTTGAAGGACGGCGAGAGCGAAGGCTTGAGCGCGGAGGAAGCCGCGGCGGTGACGCGCTGGCGGCGCGCCATTCTCGATATCGCCATCGACGAGATGAGCCACCTGACCGCGGTGTGGAATATCACCGCGGCGGTCGGCGGCAGCCCGCGCTTTGGCCGTGGTAACTTTCCGCTCGATCCGGGCTATCTCGCGGCTGGCGTTGTCGTGAAACTCGCGCCGTTCACGCCGGACGTATTGCAACATTTCATCCATCTCGAACGGCCCGAAGGCTCCGACGAGCCCGACGGCGAGGGCTACGAGCGACTCTCGTTCAAACGCGCCGCGGCGACACCGCGCCTGACGCCGATGTCGATCGACTACGAAACCGTCGGCCAATTCTATCAGACGATGGAATACGCATTGCGCTTCATGGCCGAGAAGCTGGGTGAGTCAGAATTATTCTGCGGCGATCCCGCGCGTCAGCTCTCGCCTGCCGAGATCGATCTGCGCGGCGCGAAACCGGTGCTGTGCTCAAAAACAGCCGTCGCCGCTTGCGAGGCCATCATCACCGAAGGCGAAGGCGCGGCAACAGAGTCAGCCAACTCACATTTCGCGCGCTTTTCCGCCATTCGAGACGAATTCCGCGCGCTGCTCGCCAAGAACCCAAACTTCAAGCCAGCGCATCCAGCAGCGGTAAACCCGCTTTTGCGCCGCCCACTCAACCCCACGGGCCGCGTTTGGATCGAAGACCCGGAAGCGTCCGCCATTGTCGATGTCGCCAACGCATCCTATCAGACGATGCTGCGGCTCATGGCGTATGCCTACGCGATCCCCGGTCCGAGCCCGGAGAAAAGTCTCGCCGTAGATCTCGGCATCGATCTGATGAAAGCGATGACGCTACTCGGCGAAAGCGCCGCGCGCCGCCCCGCGGGTGCTTCCAACGCAAACTGCAACGCCGGCATGTCGTTCACGGCGTTGCGTGACTCCGGGCCACTGCCGCATAGCGCCAGCACGCGCCGCTTTTTTGCAGAACGCATGACGGAATTGCTGAAAGGCGCCGAGCGGTTGGACGCGGCCGACATGCGCGTTGCGCGCGCGACTGGCCTCATCAAGGCGCTCGCCGCGCGCGCCCAGCGCTTTCTTGAGATGAAAGATGAAACGCCGCCCATCGCAACGGCGCAATCAACGCCGCCGCCGCCACCAACAGCCATCATCGACGGCGCCGAGGTGGTCGAAGGCGAAACCGTACAGATCATCTATAGCGGCAAGCTCTGCATCCACTCGCGCTTCTGCGTCACCGGGGCGCCGAAGGTGTTCCTCGCCAACGTCCAGGGACCTTGGATTCATCCCGACGACATGGACGCGGAAGAGCTGATGGCTGTGGCGCGCGAGTGCCCCTCCGGCGCGATCCAGTATCGGCGCAAGGATGGCGGACGCGAAGAACAACCGCCGCCGGTCAATCTCATTTCAGTGCGCGAAGCGGGTCCTTACGCGCTGCGCGGCGATCTCAGCATCGATGGCAAGCCCTTCGGCTATCGCGCCACGCTCTGCCGCTGCGGCGCATCGAAGAACAAGCCATTCTGCGACGGCTCGCACCACGACATCGGCTTCAACGCCAGCGGCGAACCACCCACCGGCGACAAGACCGCCATGCTCGCCACCCGAGACGGCGCCGTCGAAGTCACGCCGCAGCTTGACGGCCCGCTCATGGTGCGCGGCAATCTGGAAATCATCTCCGGCACCGGCCGCGTCGTCGCCCGCCAACAAGCCGCCAAACTCTGCCGCTGCGGGCACTCCAACACCAAACCCTTCTGCGACGGCACGCACGCGAAGGTGGGGTTTCGGTCCGGGACGTGAGCGATGGCGTAAGCCATCCGGAGCTGCGCCAAGGCAGGCGCCAGTCGACCTTCGCCAAGGGTTCGGCGGACATCCTACGCATCGCCGCGCGCAACATAGGATGGTGGGCGCGACAGGGATCGAATCTGTCGGCGCTCCCCTACAAGCCATGAAAATCAAGGAGTCTGCAAACTGTTCCGATTCCGTTCACCGCTAATACAATCAATCACTTAAGGGACGAGTTTGCAGACTTTGTTCGCTTCCGACACCCGGCGCCTCCCGAACTTTTAGAGCCCGTCTTCGACCTTTCTGGCTGCGATCTCGCACAGGAAGAACTCATCTTATTTTACGAAAACCTGCAAACTAGGTGTCTTAAAAGACATTTGCCTGCTATGCACCGGCCTTATGGCGCAGCCGCTCGACGATTTGCCGGAAGTCTTTCTGTCCAGCGACGACCTCAGTTCGGCGGTGTCGCGGGCGGTCGCCGCGGGCGAACTCCGCCAGCTCGGGCCGAGACTCTACACCAAGAACCTGACCGACGCGCCGGAGATCATCATCCGCCGCAACGCGTGGCCCATCGTCGCCGCCTATGCGCCCGGCGCCCTGATCGCCGATCGCACCGCGCTTGAGAACCGGCCCGCCGAGGACGGGTCCGTCTTTATCGTCGCGACCCGCCGCCGCGACATCCAATTGCCGGGGCTCTGGATCCGGCCAAGATCCGGGCCGCCGCCCATGGACGACGACCGCGCGTTCATCGGCGGCTTGCGTCTGTCGTCGCCGGGCCGCGCCTATCTCGACAATATGGCCCCCTCGCGAAAACGCGGCGGCGTCAGCCGGACCTTGAGCCGTGAAGAGCTGGAGCTTCGTCTCGACGACATCATGCGCCGCCGCGGCGTCGAAGCGCTCAATCAAGTGCGCGACGAAGCACGCCGCATCGCGCCGCTGATCGGCCGCGAAGAAGAGTTCGAAGCGTTCGACAAGCTCGTCGGCGCCCTGCTCGGCACGCGCGACGATGACCTCGTGTCCGATCGTGCGCGCGCGCGCCGCACCGGCGCGCCCTTCGATCCCGACCGAATTGCGCTGTTCGAACATTTGCACCAGGAACTGCAAAACACGGCGTTGCCAAGCCGCCCGGTGGCGGCGCGCACTGGCGAAGCCAACGCTTCGCTCACGTTCTTTGAAGCCTATTTCTCGAACTTCATCGAAGGCACCGAGTTCGAAGTCGCGGAAGCGGCGGACATCGTCTTCAACAATGTCATTCCGGCAGACCGGCCCGAAGACGCCCACGACGTCCTGGGCACATGGCGGATCGTTTCCGATCCGGTTGAAATGGCCCGAACGCCGCGAACCGTCGATGCGCTCGTTGATCTGATCAAAAAGCGTCACGCCATTCTAATGGAAAGCCGCCGCGACAAGCTGCCCGGCGCGTTCAAACAAGCCGGCAACCGCGCAGGTCAAACCGTTTTCGTGGCGCCCGATCACGTCGAGGGGACGCTGGCGCGCGGGTTTGAATTCTATCCGAGCCTCGATGCGCCGCTCGCGCGCGCCATCTATATGATGTTCCTGATTTCCGAAGTGCATCCCTTCGCCGACGGCAACGGGCGCATCGCCAGGATCATGATGAACGCCGAACTTGTCGCCGCGGGCGAAGAACGGATCATCATTCCGACGATTTTCCGAAGCAATTATCTCTCTGCGTTGAAGGCTCATTCCTTGAGCCGCCATCCCGCCCCGCTGGTGCGCACCCTCGACTTTGCGCAAAAATGGGTCGCCGCCATCCCATGGTCCGACCTGCAACGCTCCCAGGAGGCGCTGGCGCGCACCAATGCTTTCATGGACCCGGCAGCCGCCGACGACGCCGGCGTCCGGCTCAAAATTCCGCAGGCCTATGAGTAAGGTGCAAAGAAGATGGGCCGCGGCGCATTTGCCATCGTGCTCGGCGGCGTCAAGGGACGGCTCCGCCTCTTCGCCCTTGACCCCGGCTTGCGCGCGATGGCGGCGCTGAAGCTGTCGGGACGTGGGAGCCACGTCCCGTCTAATTCGACCTCGCGCCCTGCTCGGGCCGAGGTCGAACATGGGAGCATGACTTGCTCAGAAGAGATCCCGCTGGCGTTCGTCCGGGCGGCGCGCGCGTTTGATACGTTTGGGCTGAGGACGCGCCTTCGCCAGGACGGCGATGCGTTTGGAGCGTTGCCGCTCCTGCTCGAACGTGCCGCGCCCTGCAAACTGCATCAGCGCGTCCTCAAGCTTGCCAAGATCGGCCTTCCTCCAGAACACCATGTTGCGGAGGATGACCGGGGCGGGAAAGCCCGGAAGGTTGCTGCGCCGTGCGCGCCAGAGCGTGGCGAGGCTCACGCACAAATCGTCCGCCACCACCTTCTGCGGCACAAGATCCGGCGGCACCTTCATCGTCTTCGATCTTCCCGGTAGGGACGCAGCTCGATGTCGCGCGTCACCAGCAAGCGCACCGAACCGCCAGCGCGGATTCGGATAGTCGGTCTCACACTCAATTCGCGATCGACGATGCGGCCGCCGGTGCGCGCCGCTTCGGACGCCGCTGCATCGCCGACACTTTGCGCGAGCGAGTTCTGGTCATCGTCCTCCGCATTGTCGGCGATGACGCTGATGATGGCGGAAAGCCCGATGGCGCCGGCGAGACGATCCAGATGATTGTCGACGCGGTCGCGCAGGCCCGCGGCGCCAGTCGGATCGGTCCCCTCCATACCGCGCAGGGAAATGCTCCAGCCATTGGGAAAGATGAGCCGGTTCCAGATGAGAACGAGCCGACGTTCGCCGTAGGATGTATCCGCGTCATACGTCCCGATGAGCCGCGATCCCTGCGGGATCAGCAAATGCGCGCCGCTGACGCTGTCATAGACATTAGCCGTCACTTGCGCGATCGCGCGGCCCGGCTGTTCGGAATTGAGTTCGGTGATGAGCGCGGCCGGGATCACGGCGCCCGCCATCAATTCATAGCGTGAGCGCGGCGGCGTCAGGCGCGCGTCGAGACGCGCATCGCCGTCGTCGGCGACCGCCGACGACGTGGCGCGATCTCGTCCGTCAAATATGATGGGCGAAGCGCGCGCCAAAGCTTGCGGATCGGGCGGCGCCTCACCCGCGCCGGTGTCGGCGCCGCCACGAGGCGGACGAGACCATGCCTCATCAGCGGGCGGCTGAAGCGCGGCGATTTGTGGCGGACCGCCCTCGCCCCAGAGCATGTCGCGCGGTGCGTCGAGTTCAGCGCCCGGCAGATCGCCCGTTTCATATTGACCAGACGCGTTGCGGATCGATTCCGGCGGCCCGCCCGCAGCCGAATGCGCTTCAGCCTGGCGCGCCGCGCGTTCGGGACGTTCGCTTAAGCCCATGAAGAGGGCCAGCGTAACGATGGAGGCGGCGATGATGGCGCCGGCCATCAGCACTTTGCGCGACAGCCGGCGCGGACTCGGCGGACGCGCGCGGATCGAGAGATCGGGGACGTTTTCTGGCGCGCGTTCGGGCGCTGGCGTCTCGTGGGCCGCGCTCACGGCCGTGCTCCGAGGCGCGCGGAACGGCGTTGCGGCGGTGCGGACTCGCGTTCGATGCGCACGATTATCGGCGCGCGCGTACCGAGACGCAGTTCAGCCACATCGAAGACGCGGTCGACCATGTAACGCTGGCCCTGGACGCGATAATTCACGAGTTCGGCGCCTTCGCCGGTGATGACGAAGAGCGGCGGCAGATCGCTCGATGCGACCGCTTCAGGCATTTCAATCCAGGTGCGCCTGCCGTCATCGAACACCCGCGTCGGCATCCAATTGGGTCTGCCCCCGCGCGTGACGCGAACGCGATAGCCGAAGTTCAAAGTGTCGACGCTCGCCATCCGCGCCTGGTCGGCGCTTTCCGGATAACACCAAGCGATCTGCGCCGAATACGCTGAGCCTGCCTGCGCAATCGCCTCGATCGTGTAGGTGCGTCGGTCGGTGACGAGAACGATATTGGTGCGCAGCCCCGTCGCCTGCGGCTTCACCAGCACGATGGTGCGGCCGTCGATTTCGGATTCCGCGTTGGTCTCCTGCACCATCCAGCGCGCGGTATCGCCGGCTGCGACATCGCCCAAGGTTTCGCCGGGCTCGAGCAGGATGGCGGAGATGAAGCTGGGGCTCGTGTAGAGCTCATAAATGGCGCCCGGCGCATACGTGTAGATCTGGCGCGCCTGCGTGAAGCTCGTGGTTTCCGGCCGTTGGCGCGCCGCCTCATTGGCGCGCGCGAGCAATTCGGTTGGCGTGGGATCACGTCCGGCGCGGCGCGATTGCGGCGCATCGACCGCGACAGCGCTCAAGGCGGGACATTGTTCGGCGTTAATGTCCTGCGCCATCGCGGTTGGCGCGGACAGTATCAGCACCAACATACTCACGAGCATCAAACGCATCATCGCACCCGGCTCCAGCTGAATTCGGAAATGAGCAGACCCAGCGGATTGCTGGCGATCTCATCGGCGGTGCGCGGGCGGCGCGTCGTGACGGTGAAGACGCCGCTATAGGCCTCGCCGTCGGGCGAGCCGGTCGCATTGGTCTCGCGCTCGATCCAGGAGACTTCCCAGGATTGATCCGAGCGCTGGATGATGGAGCGGATATGCACGGTGCGCCCGACACGCCCCAGGCTGAGGAACGGATCATCCGCGCGCGCGATCTCCGTCAATTGCGCCGCCGCTTGCGGCGTCAGGAATTTGTATGCCTCCAACCAATTCTCGCGCAGCACCACGCCATCGGTCGGCAGCGCGCGCACGAGACGCACGAAGCGGCCGAGGTGATAAGCGGTTTGGGCTTCGCTCGCGCGCCACTCCCCGCTCGCGGCGCGCACATTCAGGACCTGGCCCTCGGGCGAGACCTCGACGACGTGAACAAAGGTGCGGCTCTGCAGCGCAACAATCGTCAGCGCGAGTGCTAGGCCTGCGGAGAGCGCGAGACCCGCCATCGCCATAAGCCGCCAGGCGCGCGCGGAAATGACGGCAGCGCCCATGCGCCGGTCCCATTCCTGGCGCGCGCGCTTATAGGGCGTGTCGGGTTCGTCGCCAGCAAAAGACTGCGCCGGCGCCGTGAACGGCGTCCTCATGTACTACTTCCTCCAGAAGGCGGCGCCGCGGGCGGCGGCGGTGGCGGCGGCTTCATCCCGGCATAATTGATCGCGGGCCGCGCAGCGTTTGCGCCACCGCCGCCGCCCGAGAAGCGCCGCCCGGCGGAACTTCCGGCGCCGCCGATCAGTCTTGCGCCGGCAGCCGCGATTTGCGTGGCATTGGAAATCGCGAACCGCGTGCCGGCGACGCCAAGCACGGTGGTGACCGCGGCGGCGCCGGCGACGGCGGGGCCCGCCAGATGCGGCTGACCCTGGACCACCTCACTTGCGAGAATGGGCGCGAACCAGGCGAGCGCCAATACGGTCACGCCGAACAGCAACACATTGAGCACGCCGCCGGCGTCGAGGGTGAAGGTCGCGGGCAGTGTATTGACGAAGGTGATGGAGACGGAGGCAACGAAGGCCAGCACGAAGAGACGCATGGCCGAGCCCACCACCCAGCCGAGGGGCCGCTCCGCCACCCAGGCGGTGCCGTTGAACACGCCCCAGGGCAGCGCAACGAACGCGACCAGACTGCCGAGCTTGAACGCGATCAGCACCACGAAGAGCTGCAACGCCAGCACGAAGAAACCGAGCATGACAAAGAACGCCGCGAGGAAGATCGTCATCATCGCGAAGAAATCTGTGAGGATGTTCATGCCTTCGGCGAGCGCTGCGGTGCGGCCGAAAAGTTCGACGCCGATCTGCCCGACGCGGCCGGGATTGTGCAGCTCCGCCATAGTGAGCCCGCCGCCGCCAGCGCGCAGGCCAAGCATGGCGCCCGACTGATTGATCGCGGTAGCGAGGAAATTCCAATTGTTGATGAGGAAGGCGAAGAAGGAGACGAACAGCACTTTCCGGAAGAAGGGCGCGAGCGGCGCCTCCTGCGCCAGCGCCCACTGCGCGCCAGCCAGCACGATCGAAATGACGATCAGCGCATTCAAGACATAGGTCACATCGCCCTGGATCAGCCCAAAGCCAGAATTGGCGACGGCCAGAAACTGATCGAGGAAGGAATTGACCGATGACGGATCCATCGTGCGGCGCCCTTGCTCAAAACGCCGTGCGCGCGGGCGTCAAAGTGCCCGACGTCGTGGTCGGGAAAGCGCGCCGTTGGATCTCGCGGCTGCGCTCTTCGCGTGCGATCCGCTCCAAGCGCTCGGTTTGCAGTGCGCGGCCCTGCGCAATCAGAAGCGTGTGAATTTCCGCAAGCTGCGACGCCTGGATGCCAAGGAGCTGGTTGCCGGCCTGGATGGCGCCGGTCTGCCCTTCAGAACCGCCTGACGATTGCAGCGCACGATCAATGGCGCCTTGGGTGCGTTCGATCGACGCCGCGGCGCGTGCTTCGGCCGCCATCGCTCGCTCAAGGCTACGGCGGCTTTCCGCCATCCAGCGATCGGATTGACCGACAATGTCTTCAAGGTCGAACTCTTCCCAGGTCTCGGGATAGAGCGTCCTCAAATCATCGCTCAATTGATCGACCTCGAACGCCAAGCCCTCGGCGGCCGAAAAGAGACGCCGCGCTTCACCGATCGATTGCGACAACTCCGGACTGAGCTGGAGCGGGTTCGTCCGCAGCATCGCCGCCGCCTGCTCTATCTGGCGGATCTGGTTGTTGATCTGCTCCAGCGCGCGCGTGGCCTGCAGCAGGTTCTGCGCAAGATTGGTCGGATCGAACACGGTGATCGCGTGCGCGCGCGAAACAGGCGCCAGCACCAGCGCCAAAGCGGCCACGCCCGCACAAACAACACGGAAAAATCTTGCCGGCATGTCCATCCTCCTATTCCGCCGCCACGGCGACGCGCTTGGTTCTGATCGAGGGCGCGTGTTCACTTCTGAACCGGCGAATGGCGTCGGCCGCCTCGCGCTGACCACGCAGGTCGAGCCACGCTTCGGCAAAGGCGCCCGCGCCCTCCTCGGCCAACACACGATCCATCAGCGTGTGATCCTCGGGACGCGACGCGCCGACGAACGCAAGCGCCGCGGGGCCCAAGCCCAATTCAAACAACCGGCAGCCGTCGCGGCTGACGAGGTAATAGTCACGCTTGGGCGTCGCCGATCCGATGAGATCGATCTGGCGGCCGTTCAGACCCAAGGCCGCATAGAAGGCGCGTGAATGCGGTTCACGCGCCCTGTCGTTCGGCAGATAGATGCGCGTCGCGCATGCTTCTATGATGGTGGATGCGATGGACGAATGCTCGACATCGGCCAGCTCCTGGCTTGCGAACACGACAGCGACATTGCGCTTTCGGAGCGTCTTCAACCAATCTTGAATCTGCGCTGCAAAGAATGCGTCCTTGAGGAAGAGCCACGCTTCATCGAGCACGAGCATGGTCGGGCGCCCGTCGAAGCGTTTCTCAAGCGCATGAAAGAGCGCGCCAAGCACCGCGCCCGCCGCTTCGGGACGGCGCAACACATCATCCATCTCGAACGCCTGCACCGGCCCATAGCCCAACGTCGCTCGATCATGGTCGATGAGACGACCGTGCGCGCCTCCTTGCGTGAAGGGATGAAGCGCGGCGCGGACATCCTGGTTCTGTATCAACGCCACAAACAAGGTCAGCGTCCTGTCCTCGACCGGCCGCTCGGCGAGCAATTCCAGAACGCGCCACACCTCCGTGCGCACCTCCGGCGTCACGATCACATTAGCCGAGGCGATGAGACCGACGAGCCAGTCTTGCGCCCAGGCGCGTTCATCCGGCTCATGGACATGTTCGAGCGGCTGCAATCCCAGCGCATCGGCTTCGCCAAGATCGAAGAAATCGCCGCCGAGGCCGAGGATCGTGGCGCGGCAGGAGCGGCCCTTGTCGAACAGATAGATTTGCGCGCCCGCGGGATGACACGAGGCATAGCGCAGCCATTGCGCGGCGAGTGTTGCGAGCAGAACGGATTTGCCGGCGCCGGTGGGCCCCACGATCATGGTGTGACCGACATCGCCGACGTGGAGATCAAGACGAAACGGCGTTGCGCCGTCCGTCGCCGTGAGCATGAGCGGCGAACCGTTCAGATGCGCATTGCGCTGCGGGCCGGCCCAGACAGCGCTGAGCGGTAGCAGATGCGCAAGGCTGGGCGACAAGAGGATCGGACGACGCGCATCCGCGTAAGCTTGTCCAGGCAGCGAGCCGAGCCAGGCTTCCACGGCGTTGACGGATTCCACTTGCGTGACGAAGCCCAATCCATCGGCGATCTGTTGGATCTGGCGCACCGCATCATCGGCCATATCCTCGCTTGCATCGGCGACGGTGATGGTGAGCGTCGCAAAGCCCGCACTCACGGCGTCGGCGCCGAGTTCTTGCAGCGCGGTGTCGGCGTCAGCAGCCTGGTTGGCGGCGTCATTATCGACGAGCAGCGCTTCCTCTCTGAAGAGCGCTTCGCGCAACAGCGTCAGAAGGCCTTTGCGTTTCGAGAACCAGCGCTTGCGTGTTTTTTCCAGTTCTCGGCGCGCCTCCTCCCGGTCGAGCGGAATGAACCGGCTCACCCAGCGATATGAGATCGCCAGTCGATTGAGCGCATCGAGAAAGCCCGGCTCGGTTTCCGTCACGAAGCTGCGCACGGAGATGACGCGCAGATGATGGCGGCCCAGGCGCGGCGCGAGACCGCCCACGAGCGGCGCGTCGGTCAGGAGCGCGTCGAGATGAAAGGGCGTGTCGGGCTTGGCCACACGATGGGGACGATCGGACACACAATCGTGCAGATAGGTCAGCGTCTCCTCGTCATCGAGCCAGCGCGCCTCAGGCGCCAGCGTCTCCATCAGCGCCAGGATCTGATCGGTCTCATTGGTGAAGCGGTCGAGATGCTGGCGATAATCGACAGGTGACGCGGGCGCGCCCGCCCCATCCTGCGCGCCTTCGAACAAGAAGCTTTCAAGCCGCGTCTGCCGTTCAGCGGGAGGCAGCCAAGTCAGCGTGAAGAAATAGCCGCTCTCGAAACGCGCGCCCGCGGCCTCGAACACGGCGCGGCGTTCTTCATCGATCAGCCAGGACAAGGCGTCAGGCCAGGCAGCATCCGGATAGCCAGGCGCAGGCGAGCGGCGCGCTTCAACATGAAGACACCAGCCAGAACCCAACCTGCGAAAAGCGTTGTTCAGCCGCGCGGAGGCGCCCATCAGCTCGGAAGCAGTCGAGGAATCGAGATCAGGACCGCGAAACGCCATGGTGCGCTGGAAGGCGCCGTCCTTGTTCAAGACAACGCCGGGCGCGATCAACGCAGCCCAGGGCAGGAAATCGCTGAGTTGCGTGCCAGATTTCTTGTAGGGGCGGAGGTCCATCATCGAAGCGCGCCCTCACGATCCGAAATAGTGAGGCTTGGCCATGTGGCGCGGCCATGTGTCGAGAAACCAGGGATCGCGCGCAGCGGCCCAGGCGGCGGCGCCCTGCAGCACAGCCCATAACGGGAAGGCGATGATGGGCTGCTGCAGCCCAAAGCCAATCGCCGCGCCAATCGTTGCGTTGAGGATGGCGAAATTGCGCGGCACCCCGCCCAGCAGGATCGGGCGCGTAAGCGAGGTCCGGAGCGGGATGCGAAAACCTTCGGGCTCTGAATCTGCGGCAAGCGACATGGGCCTAAATCACCGCGCCGCCGGCGAAGCCGAAGAAGTCGAGGAAGAACGACACCGCAGCGAACATGATGGCGATGCCCAGTCCCACGAAGGCGAGCTTCCTGACGCCGCCCCCGCCTTCGGAAAAGATGATGGTGACGCCGGCGATGACGATGGCGATGACGGCGGCGGCGCGCGCGACAGGACCGGTGATGGAATCCACGATCTGTTCGAGCGGGCCCTCCCAGGGCATGCCGGAACCGGCGGCGTAAGCGGGCGCCGCGCAGGCAAGCAGCGCCATCCCGAAAGCTGCAATGCGCAAGACACGATTTGATTTCATGCTCCCCCTCCCCGGACTTCGTCCGCCTCCAGAATTTCGGTGATGACGCGCCCGCCTTCGCGGCGGGCGATGAAGACGATGATATCGACGGCGCTGGCGATGAGGCGCTTCGGCGGCGTTGCGCGGGCCTCCATGCAAAGGTCTTCCAGACGCATCAGCGCATCGGCCGCGGAATTGGCGTGCAGCGTCAGGAGCCCGCCCGGATGCCCGGTGTTCCAGGCCTTCAGGACCTCTAGCGCAGCGCCATCGCGCACTTCGCCGACCACGATGCGATCGGGGCGGAGCCGAAGCGTCATCTGCACTAGGTCGCGCATATTGATCGGCGGATCGGTGCGCTTGGTCAGCAGCTGAACCGCGTTGGGGCTTCCACATTGCAGTTCGGCGGTGTCTTCCAGAATGACGACGCGGGACGTCAGGAAGGGCGCCTCCGCCAAAAGCGCATTCAAGAGCGTCGTCTTGCCCGAGCCCGTGCCACCGGCGACGATGATGTTGCGCTTGGCGGCGACCGCATCCGCGAGCATGGCGGCCTGCGCGGGCGTTGCGATGGCGCCCTCCACATAATCGGCGAGCGTATACACGGCGCGCGGACGCTTGCGGATCGCAAGCACAGGCGCCTCCACCAGCGGCGGCAGCAGCGCCTGAACACGCGCGGCGCTGTCCGGCAGGATCGTCTGCAAGAACGGGTGCGCCTCACCGACGATCTCACCGGCCTCATGCGCCAGGAGACGGATCGCAGCTTCTCGGTCTTGCGACGAAAGCACGTGCGGCGTTGCGACAAGGCCCGCGCCAATACGGTCGAGCCACAGGCGCCCGTCTGCATTGATCAGCGCTTCCACAACGTCCGGCGCGGCGAGCGCTTCGGCGATCGCTTGACCGAGCGCACGCGCAAGCGCCGATCGCCGGCGCGCCGTTACAAGCGGAATGGCGCCGACGCTCACGCCCTCGCCTCCCCATTGTGGTCTGCGACGGATACGGCTTCTGCTGACTCCAAAGAAAACACAGCGCCCAGTGATTTTCCTGGCGCCAGAGCCTGGGCCACGAAATCAAGGAAGCGCTCGAAGCGAGCCTCGGCGCTTGCGGCGGCGTCTTCTTCAAGATGCTCGTCGATCGGCGGGTTGTGCTCCAGCCAGACACGGACAAAGAGCAACACGATCTCCTTGAGGATGAGGCTTTCGCCGATCACCTTCTCGAGCCGCGCATCGACGCGGGAAAGCTGACGGCGCGCGCTTTCCTCGATGAGACCGTTGGTCGCCTCGCCGCGTTCAAGCCGCGCCTTGAGCGCCTCAAGAACAATGCTCGATTCCGAGCGGTGCTGGTCGCGCGCCACCTTGCGCACCTTGGCGTCGAGGGTCGGCGGCAGATAGACGGTGAGCTTGCGCGCGGCCATCGCTCAGATTCCCTTGGCCTGACGCCGGCGCCGCGGCGTTTCAGCAGACGGCGCCTCAGCTGCTGCAGGCGGCGGCGCCGCGACGCTCGCCGGATGCGGCAAGGCCGATCCGTCTGCGTCGCGAAATGCGGCCATGGCAGCATCGGAGATTTTGGTGGGCCGGGTCGCTGCTTGCGCGAAGAGATCGGGCTGGGCCGCGAGCGGCTGAGCCATGGCGGGCTTCGCCTTCGGCGATTTCACCACCTCCGGAATAATCCCAAGAAGACGCACCTTTTCCCAATCATGTGTCGTCGTCAGCGTTGGACGGCTCCCAGAGGCAGGACGAAGCCGCTCAACAAAGACGCGCTCCTGGTCGAATTTGAGCTTCTTGGCGCGGATGGGTTTGGCGCCGGAGACGAAGATGAGTTCTTCGTCGCGCGGCAAGGCGCGGACATCGGCGGGCAGAAGGAGCGGCCGGCGCTCCTCGCGGATCGTGGTCGATCCCTTGCGCCATCCAAGGATCGATCTTGGACGCGTATGCGTCTCGCTCTCGCGCATTTCCCAGACTTCGCCAGCCATCTCCGCGATACGCTTGGCGGTGTCGTTGTCGGCGGCCGAAAACGCCGTGACGATGTGGACGTTGTCGAGAATGACATTCTCGCGGCCATAGGCTTTGGTCAGATGGTTGAGGCTCTGCGTGACCAAAAAGGCCTTCAGGCCATAGCCCGCCATAGCGCCCATCATGGTCTCGAAGAACGGCATGCGGCCCAGCATGGGAAATTCGTCCAACACCAGGATGAGGCGGTGGCGCTTGGCGCGGCCTTGCGCGTCCCTCTCCTGATGCTCCATCAGCGCGCGCGCGAACTGATTGATGACGAGGCGCAGAAACGGCATGAGCCGCAGCGCGTCCGAGGGCGGCGGCTGCAAATAGAGCGTGACCGGTTTCGGCCCACACATCAGATCGCCGATGCGAAAGTCGGACGTCGCCGTGTTGCGCGCGACGATTTCATCGGCGAACAGGCCGAAGAAACTCTCCGCTGTCGCCTTCACCCCGCTTTGGAGACGCTCCTCGCCGGCGAGAAACGATTCCGCGGCGTGCAACACTTCGGGATGCACTTCGGGCCGGTTTGTCGTGGACCCAAGCCGATGCAGGGTCGACTTCATCTGCTGCGCGGTCGCGTCGAGGTCGCGCAACTTCTCGCGCACGACCGCGAGCGTCTTCCGCTCAGGCGGCTCGGCATAGAGCACATGCAGGATGACGCCGACGAGGATCGTCTTGGCCGAACGGTCCCAGAAATCCTGATGGCGCCCGTCGCCCTGCGGATCGACCAAGATCTCGACGATGTTCTGGACGTCACGGACTTCGTTCGGCCCCTTGCGCACTTCGTGCAGCGGATTGAACGAAGCCGAATCCAGACGCGTCGGCGCGAGGCGCAACACCGGCCCCAGGCTCTCGCGAAAGCCCGCCGTGCCGGGAAAGCGATGGCGCGCATCGCCGTCGGCGAGTTCACCCTTGACGTCGAGCACCAGCGCCGAATGCGGCCACGCCAGAAGCGTGGGCACGACCTGGCCTCTGCCCTTACCGGATCGAGACGCGCCGATGAGAAGCTGATGTTCCGGACCGTCGAAGCAAAGGATCTCCCGTCCAAGCCTGCCGAGCACGGCGCCGGTGTCAGCAAAGAGCCCGGCGGCCTTCGCGTCGTCCGCCCCACCCCACGCTTTGACGCCGAACGGTTTGACGCCGAGCTTGCCGCGCGCGGCGATAACAATTGGCAAGAGCGCGAGCACGAAAGCGCCGAAGACAACGAGCCGCGCCACCGAGAAGGGCTTCGGAAACGTCTCCGCATGCGCGCTGGTCCACGCCAGAATCGCCCAGGGCGCATAGATCGGCATCTCGCCGAGCATCAGCAGCGGCGCGCCAAGTGCGCGCTGTTGCGAGAACACCTCGGCAATGAAGGCAGTGGCGAGCCAAAGCCCGGTGAGCGCGATCAGCGCCGAACCCAGCAATGCGATCCCAGCCCGCAGCATGAGCGAATGGCCTCGACGGACAGCGCGGGCCCATCCCGCGTCTTCCGTCGGAAGGTCATGCTGACCTCGCGGCGCCGTGAATCCGATGCGCGCATCGCGTGCATGGCGCCAAAGCCCCAACGAGGCGTCTAAAGTGCGCCAGATTCACAAGGAGTCTGAGGCACGTGCAGTGGGCGCACTTTTTCGCGCCCAACGGGCACGCACTTCACACTCTGCGGTGTATCGGCACAGAGGCTGCGGCACCCTGCCTGTGCGGTGGATTTAGCGCGAGTGGCGAATTGCACGAACGCACGCAGAGCTCAAGTTAACGATGGTGCCGCTCGAACAGCTTCGGCACGCACTAACTTCGTTCGCCTGAGCAGAGCAAAGGATGCGGACTCTTCTCCTTTGCCGTGCGCAAGCCCGGCAGGATGGCGACTGATTTGATGAACACGCTCTCGGGATCAAGGCGTTCGCGTAAAGCTTCCCAAGCCGAGACCGACGGCAACGCCGTCTTCAGGAGATAGTCGAAACGGCCGGCGACGTTGTGGGCCTCGATGACTTCCGTCGCTACATGCAACGCCGCTTCGAAATCGTCGCGCCGCTTCTGTGCGCGGCCGCGCAGCTTGACCTTCACCCACAACAACGACCAGGACGAGAACATGGTCTCCTCCGCGAGCGCGACATAGCGCTTGATCGCGCCGCCCTCCTCCAAACGGCGCACGCGCTTGAGACATCCGCTCGGCGAAAGGGCCAAGGCACGCGCCAGCGCCTGGTTCTGAATGCGGGCGTCCTCATGCAGGCGCCGGAGAAGCTCAAGGTCGACAGGATCAAGCCGCGCCCCGTTCGGCGCAAACAGCGGCGGCTGGTGCGTCCTCCGGCCCTTCACGCCATAACCCCGATCGAATTCCCGCTGATCGGTCGCGTCGCCGCCATACCCCATGCCCCCGCTTAGTACCGGCGCATCCGGCCCGAACTCTTCAGAGACGCGCACTCTGGGTTGAGTCCCGCGCCAGAGCCACCGGCCAGCCCCGTAAAAAAGGCTCTAGCTAGCCCGAAAGGTCAGCCGATGTGCCGGACGGCAGGAAGCGGCCCTTAAGCCGACATCCACACGGTCGCTGACGGCAGGAAATCGCCGAAGGCTGCCGGATTGCCCGTATCCGCCAACGGCGCGAAGGCGGCACTGATCGTCCCGATCAGCCGCCCGGCGCCTGCGCCTTCTCCACACGGCCGTTGGGGCCTAAGATCGTCGCGCGATTAGGCAGCGGGGGTCTAGCATGCAGAAAGCGGTAGACTGGGCGAAGGCGCGCTTAGCGGAGTTCCGTAAGGACGTTTGGGACGACGCCAGCATCGGGCCGGTCGCCGGCGTGCTGCTGTCAGTCCTAGCCGGGCTGATTACCTGGCTAACGATCGAGTACGCGCCCGGGGCGGCGGGTCGGGCGGATATCCCCTACGGCGAAGCCGAGGGCGGTTCGATCGATCCGTTCTGGGGGCGCATGACAATCGTCCTCATGACCATCGCGACGTTGACCGCGGGCTTTGAGCCAATCGTCGCCAAGCACGCGGATCGCTGGTGGCGGCGCGCCGGCAAGCGTTGGTGGAACGCGCTCGCTGCGCCAGTACGGTGGCTCTTGTTCACACCGATTGCGCTCATCCTCATCCCAGCGAAGTTGGCGTCGTTCGCCTGGAGTTTCGGCGACTACATTCTTGCCCGCCCTCTTGCGATTCTGGCGGGTGCGGCATGGCGTGGCTGGATGAAGCGTTACGCGCACTTCGGTGTGCTGATGGCGCTGGCGGTGGGCGCGCTCGTGGCCGTGGAAACTGAGCGCCTCGCACCAAACATTGCGCTCGCTGCGATCGTTGGATGCCTCATCGCCATCCTCGCCATCGTCCGCCGCTGGAGCTGGATCGAGGGCGACCGGGACACGTTCTTGATCGAGCGCGGCGAGCGCGAAGAGGGCCATGGCACACTGCGCATCGGCTTCAAGGAGGATTTGCGCGATGAGGCCTTGCTTGCACTGGCATGCCTGTTTTTCCTTATTCCGCTGGGCCTTGACCTAGTTCAGCAAACCACGAGCACAGCGGGCGCGCCTGCTTTCGCGTTCGACAGCATAGAGCCGATGCCGAGCGAGCCGTTGGCTCGCTTCATCACCTGGCTCGGCTATTTCGGCGCTGAGCTCGCCAAGACAGTTCCATTCGTCGATTGGTCGGAGGTGTTCCACGTCGCCAACGGCTCGCCGATCGAGGCGCAGACGCCGCTTGGCTCGCAGCTTGCGTTTGTGCTGCGAGCTGGTCTCGACCTCCTGTTCTTGGCGGCGGTGCTGCAGGCAGTGCAGATCGCCACGCGCTTGCGCGAACAGCGCAGCGCTTTTGATAACAACCGCCTGCCAATCCTAGAGCCGTTCACCGAGCGAGTAGAGTTAGCGCGCGCCTTCGATGAGATCGACGAAGACCTTGACCTCCGTCCCTCTTCGCAACCTGCGATCCTGGATTTCCCACGCTACGATTCCGCGCGCCTCAAGGAGTTGATCGACGGCACGGCGGAGACGAAGGACCTGCGGGTTCGCAAAGCCGCCGCAGCGCTATTGCAAAAGGACTACGAGGCCGCGCCAGACAGCAATCCAGATACGCCGCGCTTCTGGACCGAGCGGGCCAGAGCCGAAACGGACGAGGGCTATCGCGGCTGGCTGTTACACGTCGCCTCGGGCGTCGATCCTGATGAGCCCGCGCGGATGCGGGATGCGGCACGACGGGCGCGGCTGTTGCGGTTGGTTGAAGAGGATTTGAACGACCCGCGCGCGCGCGCGCAGGCGGTTCGGTTGCTGGGGCGCTCAGGGCTGAGCGCGCCGGAGCGGGACAGACTCCTGGGCCGCCTGGCAGGAGACAAGGAGCTGGGCATTCAGGCCGCGGCGGCGGTTGCGCTTGCCAAGGCGCAAACGAGCGAAGCGTTCCCAACGATCGAGGCACTTATCCGCGGCGCGCCGGAGGTTGATATTGCCTCAGCGCAGGCGCTGGCGTTTGCGCTGGCCCACCAGGGCGCGCCGGCGGACGAAATCGCGGCGCGCTTCAGTCCTGTACTGCGCCCGCATGCAGAGGCGGCGGCCTTGATTCAGCGCGCGCCGATGGACATCGAAGCCGGCAAGACGGCGGAGAAATCCGCCGCGCGCTGCCAAAGCGTAGCGATCACGCCGGGTCAGGGGCAGTTCCCGGATCATTTCCTGATGGGCTCGGATGCCGATCCCCAGGCGCAGGCCTCGGAGAAACCGCAGCGGCCGGTGGCGATGTCGCGCGCGTTTGCGCTGGGTCGGTTCGCAGTGACGCAAGCGGAGTATCGCGCGTTCACCGAAGCGACACGAAAGCCGGCTCTGCAATACGCCGCAAATGATGCTTGGCCGGCTGTGGAAGTGAGTTGGTTCGATGCGCAGGCGTTTTGCCGCTGGCTGCAGGCGATCACCGGCGAAGCTTGGCGTCTGCCGACCGAAGCGGAATGGGAATATGCGTGTCGGGCCGGAAATGACACCGCCTATTCCTGGGGCCCCGATTGGGATGCGTCCAAGGCCAACAGCAATCAGAGCCAGCCCAATACTCCTCGCGATGTCGGCGGCTATCAGCCCAATGAGTGGGGGCTATGGGACATGCATGGCAACGTCTTTGAATGGTGCGTCGATCCCTGGCATCCCGACTATAGCGGCGATCCACCCAACAATTACATGCCTTGGATGAAAGACGGGGACTTTTCCGCTCGCGTCGTCCGCGGCGGTTCCTGGGACGATCGACCGGACGGTCTCCGCTCGGCGGCCCGCGGCAGGGGCATTCCCACGCTCCGGAACATCTATTTCGGCTTCCGTCTCGCCAGGACCGTTTTTACCGCCTGAATCCTAGCCTCTTTACCGGCCCGCGCATGCGGGCCCTTCGGCGAAGCCGTACTTGTTCGGGGTCCAGGGGGCTTTAGCCCCATGGCGGATGCGGCGAAGCCGGTCGCGCGATTTTTGGAATCGCATCACCCTCGTGGGCGATGCAGTGTTCAGCTTCGGTCCCAGACTGCCTGATCAGATTCGGCGCTCGCGCCGGATCGCTGCATCCCTGGCCGGCCCCCTCTCGCGTCGTCCGCGGCGGTTCCTGGAACAATCAACCGGACAATCTCCGCTCGGCGAACCGCAACAGGAACAATCCCACGAACCGGAACAACAATATCGGCTTCCGTCTCGCCAGCACGCTCACCGGCAGAGTTCGCATGTTCAAGGATATGCGGAGCGACCACGAGCTGCGTCCAGGGCTTGCCATGACGATCAAGCGTGCAAGTGGTTTGCACGTGGTAGGCGCGCCGCCGTCTTGCGGGAAGCAATGGCCCGGACGGCGGCCGCCGCACCCATGAGCGGCGCGCGCAGATTCGGCCCGGCGCTGGAGGCGCTGCACGTGTTTCTGGCCTGGGCCGCGCCCGTAGTCGAAGGCTTTCCGCGCGGCTCCAAGTTCACGCTCGGCGACCGCATCGCGCAGACCGGTCTCGACGCGCTGGAGCGCCTCATCGAAGCCACCTATGATCGCGACCGCGCCAAGCCGCTGCAGGGCGCCAACCTCGCCATCGAGAAGCTGCGGCACCTGTTCCGGCTCGCGTTCACGCTTCATTGCATCGACGAGCGCCGCTACGAGCATGCTGCACGCCAGCTCGACGATATCGGTCGCCTCATAGGCGCCTGGAAGAAGACCAGCGTAGCCTACGACGCCCGCGATGGCGCGCAGACATGATGATCTCTACCCCAGCATCGCCAACTTTCAGGCGCTAAGGCGCGCCGCGAAGAAGGCGCTGCTCGCCAAACGCAAGAAGCCCGGCGCGGCGGCGTTCGCGGCGGAGCTGGAACGGGAGCTGCTGCGCCTCGAACGCGCGCTGCGCGACGGAAGCTACAAGCCTGGCCGATATGTCGAGATCGAACTTTTCGATCCCAAGCACCGCATCGTTTCAGCTGCGCCGTTCCGCGACCGCGTCGTGCATCATGCGCTGATGGGGGTCGTCGCGCCGCTTTTTGAATCTGGCTTCATCGCGCACTCGTTCGCCAATCGCGTCGGCAAAGGCACGCACCGCGCGGTCGAAGTGTATGAGCGCTATCGCAATGCCCATGCCTATGTTTTGCGCTGCGACGTGTTCCGCTTCTTCCCCGCCATCGACCATGAAATCCTGAAGCGCGACTTCCGCCGCCGCATCGCCTGTGCGCCGACGCTCGCTCTGCTGGACAAGATCGTCGATGGCTCGAACGCGCAGGAACCAGTGAACCTGCATTTCCCCGGCGACGATCTCTTTACGCCGTTTGAGCGCCGACGTGGGCTGCCGATCGGCAACCTCACCAGTCAGTGGTTCGCGAACATCTTTCTCGATCCGCTCGACCATTTCTGTGCAGAGGTGCTGCACGCGCCTTATCTGCGCTATGTGGACGATTTCGCGCTGTTCGGTGACGACGCCGCGATGCTTGAAGACTGGCGGCGGCAGATCGCAGACTTCCTCGCGCGCCGGCGCTTGAAGCTCCATCCGCGCAAGACGGTGATACTGCCGACGAACGAGCCTGCAACATTTCTTGGTTTCGAATTGCACCCCGACGGCAAGCGCCGCTTGCCCGAGGACGGCGTCGCGCGCGCTCGCAATCGGCTGCGCGGCGTCAAGGATCGGCTGAGGGCTGGGACCATCAGCAACGATGAAGCGCGGGCGAAGGTGCAGGCTTGGCGAGCACATGCTGATTTCGCCAATGCAGAACACCTGCAGCGCGCGATGCTGGCGGACGTGGTGCTTGAAGTGCGCAAAAGACCTCGCCGGAAACGGAAAAAGTAAAAAGTAATGCTGAGATTGAGGAGAAACGTCCAGGTTCGGATGTCTAACAGCCACTCGCCCGTCTTCGCTCTGCGGCAGGGCCAGCGATGCTCAAGCCGCGATTTTCTTACGAAGGGCTAAGTCGATACATTCCCGCCGCCGGTAATGCTGCGTTCGCTCAGGCACGCCATCGCCGGAAGCAGCCAAAGCGCCTCCCAGATTCAACGGCCGGAATGCGCGCTCAACTAGCCGTTAGCGCGTAAATGACGCCGCCGTCCCGGCCTGTCAACGCCGGACCAAAAATACATCACGCGTGGAGTGCGCCCCTCGGGCCGGACAGGTAGAGAGTTGGAATTGACCGGGGATCCGGGCTTTCGGAAAAAAGGAAAGCCCATGTCTAGAAATCGCGTTCACACGTTGGAATTCAAACGCCAGGTGGTTGCGGAGTTTTTATCCGGCGCCACGCTTTACGCCTTGGCGAAACGCCATGAGATCAGCCGTAATCTCATTCGCGTTTGGATCGCCAAGTATCAGGCTGGCGCTCTCGATGACGACGCCTATGCTGCTAACATGATGAATGCCCAAGAAGCAAAAATCGCGGCGCTGGAGAGGCTAGTCGGGCGCCAGGCTCTTGAACTTGAATTTTTAAGGGGGGCCTTGAAAAGCAAACCACAGCCGAAAGACGCGCCCACATTCGTGATTGCCGGCCCCCTGGCGTCTCCATCGCACAAGGATGCCGGCTGATGAACATGGCTCGCTCCAGCTTCTACGATGCGCCAGCGGCGAGGGCCGATGACAGCGTCCTCGCAGAGATCAGCGCGATCACGGATGAGTTTGAATGTTACGGCTATCGCCGCGTAACGGCCGAGCTGCGCCACCGCGGCATGATCGTGAACGCCAAAAAAGTGCGTCGTCTCATGCGCGGAAACGAACTCAATCCCAAGCGCCGCAAGCGTTTTGTCGTCACCACCGACAGCGATCATGAGGGCCTGATTTTCCCGAACATTGCTGAAAACAAAGCCATCGACGGCCCGGACCAACTCTGGGTCGCCGACATTACCTATGTCGCGATTGCGACGGGCTTTTGCTATGTCGCGATCGTTCTCGACGCATGGTCGCGCAAGGTCGTGGGCTATGCGATCAGCCGCGCCATCGACGCGCGTCTCGCCATGGCGGCATTGAAGGCGGCTGTCGCCGCGCGCGGTCCGCCGCCCGAATGCGTGCACCATTCCGACAGGGGCTCGCAATACGCTTCGCGGGATTACCGTGAGCTACTTGCTCAACACGGCTTCATCGGCTCGATGAGCCGGCGCGGCAACCCGTACGACAACGCCAAGGCCGAAAGCTTCATGAAAACGCTCAAAGTCGAGGCGGTCTATCTCATGGATTACGAAACGTTCGAGGATGTCACCGCCGACATTCCTCGCTTCATTGAGGAAGTCTACAATGCCAAACGTCTACACTCCGCCCTTGGCTATCTGAGCCCCAACACCTACGAGGACAACCACGCTCGGAACCAGGTCAAGACCGCCGCCTAAACTGTCCACCGTTAGGGGCGCACTCCAGCGGGCGGCGTAAAAGTACATCACTGACGGTGGATGCAGGTGTTAACGCAGAGGGCCCCCGATCGGGGGCCCTCTGCGTTTCGTCGCAGCCTCTGGGTTGATCAGGGTTCGAGGATTTCGCCGGTTT